>Ga0208687_1001041_pt1 | contig 14053 bp, 11 predicted proteins | sample June2015DPH_6_10_FD_184695 | JGI IMG/M metagenome (GOLD analysis project Ga0208687, IMG submission 184695) | Peatland microbial communities from SPRUCE experiment site at the Marcell Experimental Forest, Minnesota, USA - June2015DPH_6_100... | ecosystem: Environmental > Terrestrial > Soil >...
ATTCGATTTACGCATTTTCCATGAAGAGCCTGCGGACCACGAAGCGGAACGGTCGCGTCTAAGAAAAGAGAAAGAGAAGCTGGAGCGGGCGCTGGCGCAAGTGAAGGCGCAACTTGAGAATCAGGAGTTTGCGGAGCGGGCGCCGCGGGAGGTCGTGCGGGGGGTGGAACACCGTCACTCAGAGATGAACGACCGTTACAAGAAAGTGGTCGAATCTTTGGAAAGGCTTGGCTGAACCTTGGGTTACCTCAGTCCTCCGACAACTGGCGATCTCTCTGGACCGCTGGACCTCTCTTCAGGAGAACTGCGTGCTCTTGTCGAAATGGCGCTGGCAGAAGACCTCGGCCAAGGCGACCTGACGACCTCGGTTACCGTGCCGGCGGGCATGAGAGCTTGCGGGACCTTCCGCAGCAAGCAGAACCTGGTCGTGGCCGGGCTCCCCGTGGCGGCTATGGTGTTTCAGGTTCTCAAGCCGACCGTCGAGTGGAATCCCGCGCTTGAAGACGGCACGGATGTTGCGGCCGGAACCGTACTGGCGAACGCCTGCGGCCCCGCCGCCACTTTGCTCGCCGGTGAACGTGTGGCGTTGAATTTCCTCCAACATTTGAGCGGGGTTGCAACCTATGCGCGGCGCCTTAAAGAAGAGCTGGCGGGAACACCGGCGGAATTCCTCGACACGCGAAAGACCACCCCGGGACTTCGCAACCTTCAGAAATACGCCGTCCGACTGGGGGGTGGCCAGAACCACCGTTTGCGGCTGGACGATGGAATTTTGATCAAGAATAATCACCTGCGACTGGTGGGCGGAATACGTGCCGCGGTGGAAACTGCCAAGCGCCATCGCCCGGCTGGATATCACATCGAGGTGGAAGTGACCAGCCTCGCCCAATTGGAAGAAGCGCTGGAGTGCGGCGCCGACGGCGTGTTGCTGGATAACATGACCCCCGTTGAGGTCCGGCAGTGCGTGGAGCGCGCGGCGGGACACATGCGGTTGGAAGTCTCAGGTGGAATCGACGCCACGAACATCCGCGCTTATGCCGAGACGGGTGTAGATTATATTTCCGTGGGAGCAGTGACGCATTCGGCTCCTGCCGTGGATATCAACTTTCGCATCGAACCTGTGTAGCAGGATGCTGAGAAACCTTTCTGAACGTTGTCATTCCGATCCCGCAGTCGCGGGAGAGGAATCTCGCACTGGAAACAAGGGACTCGCGAGATTCCTCGTCGTCTGCGGCTCCTCGGAATGACAGGCTGGACGGGTTTTCACCATCCTGGTGGAGAGCCCACACGTATGGCTGCCGGAAGCACCGAACGCAAGATCGATAAGATGCTTCACCTGTTGGTGAAGAACGCCATGGTAGTCGTTCCGGGGCCGAAGATTGCCTCCCAAATCGGGGTATCGCATTCTGCTGTCGGCCTGTGGGTCAAGAAGTTGCGGGAGCTGGGTGTGGAAATTAAGGGCCATCACGGCACCGGCTATCAACTTTTGAAGATTCCGGACATCCTCGTACCCAGCCTGATCCAGGCGGAATTGGGTGAAAATGAGATTGGGCACGACATCATCCACCACTTCCGCACAGGCTCGACGAACACGGCCGCCTTGAATCTTGCCCAACAGGGGGCGGAGCACGGGGCGGTAGTGGTGGCCGAGGAACAAACGGCTGGCCGCGGGCGTTTGGGCCGTACTTGGTACTCGGAAAAATCCAGCGGCATCTATGTGTCGGTCATACTTCGTCCACCGCTGTCTCCGACCGCGGCCCCGATTCTCACCCTCATGGCGGGCGTGGCCATCCAACACGCCCTGAGTTCGGTCACGGGACTTCACGTGGATATTCGCTGGCCCAACGACTTGCTGGTGAATGGCAAGAAAGTTTGCGGCATCCTCACGGAAATGAGTGCGGAGCTGGGCCGGCTGCATGCCGTCGTGCTGGGGATCGGCATCAACGTCAATCATAGCGAGATGCCGGCCGAGCTAAGGTCCGTTGCCACCTCCTTACGCATCGAGAGCCGAAGGACCTGGTCGCGCGTGCATATTCTTATTGCCTTGCTGAGAGAACTGGAAAGGCACTACCACCTGCTATTGGAAAAGGGTAGTGCCGCCATCGCCGCGCGCTGGGCGGCAGTATCCAGTTATGCGAGCGGCAAGCGCATCCGCATCGTGAGCGCCGAGGCGGAATCACTTGCCACAACCACCGGCCTCGATGCGAGCGGCGCGCTGCGGGTGCGGTACGATGACGGGCGCGAGGAGGCCTTGGTGGCCGGAGAGATTGTGGAAGTAAAATGAGAAATCAGTAGTCAGTTCTCAGTTATCAGTTGTCAGTTGAAGAATTCTGTCATTCCGAGCGTAGCGAGGAATCCCGCCTCGGCTTGTGGAGGAAGGAATCAGAGCGAGATTCCTCGCGGAGTTTACCCTGAGCGCAGCGAACGGGCTCGGAATGACACGGGGTCCTGTGGGTGCCAACAACAAGCGACAACGGGCAACGGACGACCGACAACTGAATACTGATAACTATATCATGTTACTTGTTATTGACGTAGGAAACACCAACACCGTTCTGGGAGTTTTCGCGGGCCAGGAGTTGCGCGCCCAATGGCGGCTGAAAACTGACAAGTCGCAGACCGCAGATGAATACGGCATCCTGACCCGTAACCTCTTCACGCTGGACAGCGTCCAGGCGAACCAGATCAATGGCATCATGGTCGCCAGCGTGGTGCCGACGCTCAACCCGGTGCTCGAGGAGATGGCCTGGAAATACTTTCACCTGAAGCCGCTCTACCTGACCCCGGGCACGCGCACGGGAATGGCCATCCATTACGATAACCCGCAAGAAGTGGGCGCGGACCGCATCGCCGACAGCGTGGCCGCCTTTGAGAAGTACGGCGGCCCCTGCATTATTGTGGACTTCGGCACGGCGATAACTTTCGACGTGGTCTCCGAGAAAGGCGAGTATTTGGGTGGGGTCATCGCGCCGGGTCTGGGCATATCCGCAGAAGCGCTCTTCGAGCACGCGGCGAAATTGCCGCGCGTCGAGATACGCGAGCCGCAACACGTGATCGGCACCAATACGGTGGCCAGCATGCAGTCCGGACTCTTCTACGGAGCCGTCGGTCTGGTGGATGGCATCCTGGACCGCCTCTGCCATGTGCTCGGCAAGAAAACCAGGGTGATTGCCACCGGTGGGCAGGCGTCGCTGGTGGCCGGCGCCTCAAAGTATAAGCCCCCCGTCGAGTCGTCGCTCACCCTCGAAGGCTTGCGGATAATCTACGAACGCAATCGTAAGAAGTAATCAGTAACCAGTTATCAGTAATCAGTTATCAGTAATCAGTTACCGGCTATCAGTAAAAGACTCATGTCATTCCGAGCGGAGCGAGGAATCTCGCCCTGACTTTTGGAGGAAGGAATCAGAGCGAGATTCCTCGCTCCGCTCGGAATGACACGGGGCATACGTTCGGAATGGCATGGGGCCTGGGGATGGCAACAACGGCGATTTTCATTCCCAGGGGTGGGCCGAAGGCGCATGTCCACTCAGAATGACAGAATCACACTGATTTGTGATAACTGATAATGGTAGCTGATAGCTGATAGCTGACAGCCGATAGCTGACGGCCAAACTGACAACTGATAACCGATGACTGACAACTATTTCAATTACTTCACCGAAATCGAAGAACGCTATCAGCAATGCCGTGGGACGAAGACGCTCCTCTCACCTCTTGATTGGGCTCTCATCGAATCCTGGAAGGACTCCGGCATTCCGCTCCAAGCGGTTCTGGCGGGTATGGTGCGCGCTTTCGAGAAGTTCAAGGCACGCCAGCGAAAATACAGGATGGTCAACGCTCTGGCGTATTGCACGCAAGAGGTCCTGCGTGCCGCCGAGGAGGCGCGCGGCGGTGAAGCTCAGGGTGGCACGCGGAAGGATTCACCTCCTCCTTTTGCCTTGGAGGAAATCCTGCGCTTCCTGAATCGCAACGCGGAGGCCGTCGAGATCGCCTCCCGCAAAGCAAGGGAGCAAGGCCAGCAGGTTCTGGCGGACGACCTGGCCTCAGCGGCGACATCACTTCGCGAAACTGCCTCGCAGGAGCCCGCCAAACTCCTCCCCAACCTGGAAGAATTGGAGATACGCCTGACTGCGCTTGAAGAAAAGCTGACCGCTTCTCTCACGCGCGCCTCTTCCGTCGAACTCCTGGCCGAGATCCAGGGACAAGTTGAACGCGGGCTGGGGCCTTACCGCCGGAAAATGTCTGGACCGCAGATCGAGTCGTTGCAGCGGCAGTTCCTGAAGAGGCGCTTGCTGGAGCATTACCAGCTTCCGCGCTTCAGTTTGTTCTACCTGTAAGGAGCCTGCGGTGCTGTCCGTTGTCAGTAGTCCGTTGTCCGTGGTCAGTCGTCCATGGTCCGTTGACCAAAAGCAATTGGTTTTCACTGCTGGCAACGGAGTACTGACAACGGACCACGGACCAAGTATTCCCCGATGCTATTCGAACTTACTCCCACAAAGCTGATTTACGGAGGCGAGGCCCTGGGCCACCATGCGGGCCGCACCGTTTTGGTTCCTCGTGTCCTGCCTGGGGAGCGCGCGGAGGTGGAGGAAGTTCGTACCGCCAAAGGAGTGATCCATGCTCGACCTCTTCGGATTCTGCAAGCTGCCCCGGAGCGAATAGACCCACCCTGCCCTTATTTCGGCCGCTGCGGAGGCTGTCACTACCAGCACCTCAGCCCGGAATTACACTCCACAACCAAGCGCGAAATTCTGCTCGAGACGCTGCGTAGGCTAGGGAGAATCGACTGGAAGGGAGAAATCCCCTTGCACGCCGGCCCTGCGTGGAACTACCGCAACCAGGCTCAATTCAAGATCGCCCGGCAACCCGACGGCCGGGTCGCGCTGGGCTTTTTCGAGCCCCAGTCGCACCGAGTCCTTCCCATCGAGTGCTGCCTCATTCTTTCCCCCTGCCTCAATTCCGTGCTGGCTGAATTGCGGCGGCCGGAGTGGGCGCAGGGGCTCGCAGATTTCCGGGAAATCGAGCTGTTCGCTGACCAGCGCGATGAGGAAGTGATGCTCACCCTGCGGGGCGAAGCCGCTAGCGTTGAAGGCGAACAAACGGGCCGTGGCCTGCTGGAGAGAATTCCCGGCGCGGTGTGTGTCGCCCTGGAATTCAGAAACAGATTCCTCGTACTCGGCAAGCCGGCGCTGAATTATTCCGTGGGTGGATTTAACCATCGAGTCAGCCCAGGCTCCTTCTTTCAGGCCTCGCGCTTTCTTACGCTCGAACTCGTGACTTCGGTAACAGGCGAGGAGCGGGGTGAACTTGCCCTGGACCTCTTCGCGGGAGTCGGGTTGTTCTCACTGCCGTTGGCCCGGCGCTTCAATCGCGTTGTGGCAGCGGAAGCGAACCTCACCGCCGCCTCGGACTTGAAAGCCAACGCCGAAGCGAACGGACTCCCGAACCTCCGCGCGGCCGGCGAAACAACCTACGATTTTTTGCGCCGCTTTGCGCAGGCAGAGCCGGACCTGGTGGTGATGGACCCGCCGCGCGGCGGCGTCGATGCCGGCTCGTTAAGGCTCCTGGCCGCCCTGCGGCCGCGCAAGATCCATTACCTGTCCTGTAGCCCGCCCACCCTGGCCCGCGACCTCAACTTTTTTGTGGGCCACGCCTATCAATTGGACTCCATCGAACTGTTTGACTTCTTCCCGCAAACCTACCACATTGAGTCCCTCGCCAAGCTCACTCGCAACCACCACGCCCGGCCTTAACGGGCTGCTGAAAAATCTGGATTCGATGACCGCTGCCGATCAAGACATCGCCATATGAGAATTTAGTTCGCGGAGCGCTTGGAGGTGAAGAGTAGTTGCGCTAGAATGTGGGACCAGGAACGGTTTGACTTTTGCAGTGGTCGCCAATTCATGCGAGCATAGCATCAGGAGGTATCTCTCCATGACAACCCGTACCAGGATTCTGTCGCTAGTTTTCGTGGCTGTGGTGGCGAGCCTGGGGGCTTTAGTTGCCCAGGCTCAGAAGAAACCCGCCATTGCTTATCCCGCTTATCCCAACGACCCCCGCAAGTGGAGACACGTCAAGACCATGGTGATTTACAGCAATGAGAACAAATTATTTGACAGGTTTGGGGGCCTCCACAACGTTTACGTGAATGACATCGGCTGGCCCGCGTTTAAGAACGGCAAACTCTTCCCGGACGGTTCCATGCTCGCCCTCGAACTCTATGGCACCAGCAACTTCGCGGGAGCGATCGAGGGTCGGGGACTGAAGGCCACCTTTGTGATGAAGAAGAATGCCAAGCTTTATCCGGACACCGGTGGCTGGGGCTTTGAGGTTTTCAAGCCCCCCGACAACGCGCCCACTTTGAAGAGTATGAAGGAGTGTTTCGAGTGCCACAAAGTGGGGAAGAGCACGGACTACGTCAAGTCGGAATATATGCAGTAGCGGGCACTGAGGAAAGTAGATTGGACGCCTGCTGCCCCGGCGGTGCGTCTCCGAGCGGGTAGACAAGTTCGCGGCGTGGCGCGGAGGAAGCAGCAGTCTGGCTCGCTGGGCGCGACGTCTGCGGGTGGCGCATACGTGCTACAGCGCGGCATAGCTGCAACCAAAAGCAGATTCTTCGCTACGCTGCGCTCCGCTCAGAATGACATGTCATCCTGATCCCGCCGCGGCGGGACATGTCATCCTGAGTCCGCCGTTCAAGCCTGTCATTCTGAGCGAAGCGAAGGATCTGCTTTTCTTCGCGCCGCGCGATGAGGTTGGCGGCTAGTGCTACTGCGCGGCCTTTGGCCGCAACCAATTCGAGGCTCTCTGTGTCCTCCGTGCCTTTCAAGCTTTAACACAGAGCACACGGAGCATCTCAGTGACCTCTGTGTTGAGCCTTTTCTGGCCACAGAGGACACGGAGGCGTTTCCACATTGCTCAGGACTAGCAGGCACTTCACCGAACGCTGGTGCGCAGAGTGCTGGCATTTCATTGAACTCACAGGCGACACATCGCGGGTCCAGCGAGCAGATCGAACCGACAAACTTGCCAGCGACTGAAACCGCAGAAAGCAAAACGGGGCGCATGAGAAGCCCCCTGCTCCTAATCGCGGCCAGTTTTGGGCTGGGAATATTCCTGGTTGGTTCCGGGCACGCCAACTGGTTTGTGCTGGGCGCGCTTCCGGCTGGCGCGGGAGTTTGTCTGCTTGCTGGTTTGCTCATGTTGCGCGCGGGTTGGGAGCGGGCTTCTCTGCTTTGGGCGCTGATCGGGTTTCTTGCTGCCGGGGCTTCCGCAGGCTGCTTGTTTGAGTACCGATTCCCGCCGAACCATGTCAGCAAGCTGGCCGCGCAGGGGGTTGACCTTCAAGATCCTATTCGCCTGGAAGGGCAAGTCATCTCCACACCCATCCGCACTGCTTACGGGCTTCAATTCGACCTTGAAACAGAGCGCGCCGAAAGCGGGAAACGCTCTTACGATTTGGCCGGAAGGGTGCGGCTGCGCCTTCAGGCGTCCGAGCATCCGGAAATTTCAGCAGCTCTGGACTCGTTGCGTCTCCAGTACGGTGACGTCATCCGAGTTTTGGTGCGCCTGCGAAAGCCGCGGACTTATCAGAATCCCGGTAGCTTCGATTTTCGCCGATGGATGGAATCAACCGAGGACATCTATTGGGTTGGCACTATCAAGAATCCCCTCCTGGTTGAAAAGCTGCCCCGCTTACTCCACCCAGGGATTTGGACACGGGTTGAGCGGATTCGGAACAGGTTGCTACGATCTATAGACAATCTTTACCCACGCTGGTCTGCGCAGGGGCGGTGTGGCACGGTGCTCAAGGCGGTATTGCTGGGCGACCGGTCTTCGCTGGACTCCGAAACCATCGAGAATTTCCGCAAAACGGGGCTTTATCATCTGCTGGTGATCGCCGGCCTTCACGTTGGCCTGCTGGTGTTGCTGGCAAGTTGGCTGCTGCGCTTGTTCCCGCTGGGCGAACCGTCAAGGCGCTTAATCGTCCTTGTGCTTCTCCTGTTCTATTCCGTTTTGGTTGAGCAGCGGGCGCCCACGTTGCGCGCCACCCTGATGATTTCGCTTTATTTGCTGGCCCGGCTGCTTTACCGCGGTCATTCCACGTTGAACGCTATCGGGCTGGCGGCACTCATCCTGCTGCTCTCTCGCCCAGCTTGGCTATTCGAATCCGGATTTCAACTTTCCTTTTCAGCGGCGCTGCTCATTGTCGGTCTGGTGGCGCCCATCCTCGCACGTACAACGGAGCCCTATCGGCGCGCTTTACGTAATCTGGACGAACGCACACTGGACGCCCAACTGGCTCCCCGGCAGGCGCAATTCCGGCTGGACCTGCGCGCACTGATCACAGGGTTAAGAATGCGGTGGCGATTTCTGGAGCGGCATGGCGCGTTGGCAAGCGCCGTCGTGACATGGCCGACGAGGCTCGTGCTCTGGACGGCCAACATCCTGCTCTTCTCCACCGTCCTCCAGGTCGGCCTGGTGCTTCCCATGGCAGCGACTTTTCACCGAGTGGCCTTTGCGGGAATCATCCTTAATGCTCTGGCCATCCCCTTAATGACCTTACTCCTGGCGCTTGCTGTTCCGACCGTGTTACTGGGCGCTCTACTTCCCGCACTGGCTGCCTGGCCTGCGAAGGCGCTGGCAGTCGTCATGGCAGGGCTGTTTGCCTTGACGGACCTCCCACGTTTGCCGGCCTGGCTTTCGTTCCGAGTGCCGAACCCGCCGTTGTGGGTTGGCTGCGGGTTTGTGCTTTCCATTCTCGTAGCCGCTGTAGCGCTGGGCAGGCACGCTTGGACCTTTCGGCTTTCGATGGCGGCTCTTGGACTGATGACGGTGCTGGTCGCCATTCACCCTTTCTCCCCGCGGCTTCCGTCCGGAATCTTAGAGATCACAGCGCTTGATTGCGGCCAAGGCGATTCACTCTTTCTGGTGCTTCCTGACAAAACCACGATGCTGGTTGATGCGTCAGGAAGCCGCAACCGCAGCACGAGCGAAGGCGCGTTTCAAGGCCGGCTCTGGGACCCAGGAGAAGATATCGTGGCGCCTTACTTGTGGTCGCGGGGGGTCAAGAGGATTGATATCGTCGTGCTTTCTCATCCTCACGAGGACCATCTCGGAGGCCTTTTTGCGGTCGTCCGAAACTTCCAGATCGGCGAGTTCTGGCACGCAGCAAATTCTGCTACCCCCGCCTACTCGGGTTTGCTCGAGAGGGTACGGCAAAAGGGCGTTGCTGAGCGGACGTTGGCGGCGGGAGACGAGCTGGAGCGTGGTGGCGCCATCGTTCGCGCGTTGTGGCCCCCGCGGTCGTGGCGCCCGTCTGGTTTTCCTTCCAATGATGACTCACTGGTTCTCCGCCTCACGTACCATGGAGCGAGCGTGCTTCTGCCGGGCGACATCAGCACCGAAGTCGAACAAGCACTGCTGGCTTCCGGAGAACCCTTGGAGAGTCAGGTTCTGAAAGTGGCCCACCATGGTTCGAATTCATCCACCAGTCCGGAATTCCTCGCCCGGGTTGCCCCTCGCCTGGCAATCATCACCGTAGGCGCAGGCGGCTTTGGAAACCTGCCCAGCCCGGAAACTCTGGGGCGCTTGCGCGGGCGGGGGATTCGGGTTTTCCGTCCAGACGTTGATGGAGCGACGACGGTGCAGATGAGGGACAGTTCTTTGGCGGTCCGCTGCTATCCCGGATTTCTCACCACCCTCTGCCGTTGTGAGTCGGGCGACCGGAAGGGCGGGGTTTTAACCCCGCCGTAAAACGGCTTTCCTCTGGGGGGTGTCATTCCGAGCGCAGCGAGGAATCTCGCTTTGCGCTGAGGTGAATCAGACCTGAAGGTGACCTAGGGGGTAGGTGCAAGAAAGAAACAGAGCGAGATTCCTCGCTGCGCTCGGAATGACATCGGGAGAGCTGAAGCAGCTTGCCAAATGTCCAAAGTTCAGCGGCTGGGTAAAGTCCTGCTCTTCCGGTCCTCATACGAAATTCCGGCTATGGCCCATCGCCTGCCGATTCAACCACGCCCTCAGCCGGAGCCTCTACGGCGGGCGGCTTGACTCTCCAGGTGCGATAGAGCGAGCGGGACACCTGGGCGCCAAAAAGCATGATGGCCGAGGAAATGTAGACCCAGGTCATCAGGGCCACGACCACCCCGATCGAGCCATAAAGCTGGCGGTAATTGAAAAAGGGAAGGAGATGAGTAAACAGCGAGCGCGCCGCGGCCCACAAAAGAGCCGTCAGTAACGCCCCGGGAAAAGCCTGGCGAAAAGCCATAGGGCGGTTGGGCAGCCGCTCAAACAGGACCAAGAACATGCAGAGCGTAATACCGAAAGTGGCGGCTACGAAGAGGGCGCGATAGGAGAATTCCACGAGGGGGAGCGCAGAGCTTGCAACCCAGGTCCTGAGCCAGGCGTGGGTGTACCTGCGCGTTCCCACCAGGAGGGTCGAGGACATGGCGAGAAAGCCGAAAATCCCCGCCATCTCCAGGGCGAGAAGCCGTCGTCGCCACCAACTTCGCCGCTTCTCCACCTCCCACGCCCGGTTCAGGGCCAGCTCGATGGGAAGAAAGACACCGGAGGAGCTCCATAACAGAAGTAAGAATGACAGGATGCTGACCCTTCCATAAGCTCGCGAAATACCCACCAATTCCCTCATGATGAAATCTGCCTTGACGGGCAGGTAGTGTCCCAAGACCAGGGCCAGCCGGCCGGAGAGCTCATAGCGGCGGATAAATATTCCGCTTACAGCCAGAAGAAGGAACAGCAAAGGGAAGAGGGCCAGCAGACTGTAGTAGGCGATGGAGGCTGAGACCGTTAGGGAATTCTCGCGGAAGAAGTTCACGAGCGAGTCGCGGAGCACCTCACGCACTTGCCACCAGCGCCCAGGGAGGAGGGTCTTTCTTTCCGCCGTAATCTCAGTCGCCATGGTCTCCGCTTGGAGTCCTGCATTCACCTGCGGCATACGGAATCCGCACTCGCCAGCCGCTATTAGCTTATACTAGAATTGTCTCAAGCAGGGCGAGTTGTGTGTGTTGGGTCAGTTTGATGTAGAGGCGGCTTTACGCCGCCATTTGGTCCGTCAGGTGACGGATAAAATCGCCGCTACAGAGAGGAGGGCACTGCCGTGGCCAGCAAAGAGGAAATCCTCGAGGAAAACCGAAAGGTAAGGCGCCTGCAAATCGCCGTGGACCTGGTCCTGAACCTGGTTGCTCAATCCGACATTCCCGTGGAGGAGGCCTCGGAACTCGTTGCCCATACCCGCCGCTTCGCCCTCAACCTTTTTCCGGACAAAGCGCAGGTCTACGACATCATCTACCAGCCCAAGTTCAAGCGCTTACTGGCTGAAAAATACCGAATGGTCTGAGCGGCGAGGTTTCCTCGACCGCCTTAGGTGTCGCCGCGTAATAACCGTTCCGTTCTCGAGTCGCCCCCCCAGCCGCCTCCGGCCGGCGAGGGCGCCGGTAGCGCGGATTATAGGCTACATACATGGCCTACGATGAAGCGCCCGAGGCTCCGACTGTGGCAGAATGCCACACTCATACGTTGGCACCGATTGTCCTGGGATCATTCTAATCCATTGAAAATACTTGGATAAGCCGCCGCGGAGGCACGACGCTTCAAGAAAAATGAGACGAATGGGACGAATGGGAATCCCGCCCCCCGGCCCCTCCAAGGGGGCGAGGGCGTGCAGGAATCATCAGAGAAACTGCGGGGATTCGTCGGCCCCTTACTGTCCTTTTGGGGAAGACTTTTCTGCGACGCGGGTAACAGACTTCAGAGTGGCGGTAATGGGCCCGACGGCAATCATGAATTTGATGCGCAAAGGCAGATGTTGATCGTCGTCGCTAAACCAGACCAGCATCCGTCCTTTCCTTTTGAACAAGCCGCTGAAGACTTTAGGCTCCACGCGGATGGCAGAGCGGTTCCCAAGGGGGGTTTGAATCCCTTCACGCGCCTGAACATCAAGAGTCACATCGTAGGTCTTCGAGCCGTCGTTAACCGGCAGGTGAAGGGGCTTGCCGATTTGGAAATCCTGCCTACGCAGGTAATAGAAGGCCGTTACCACATCTTCGACACAGTTCGGAATCTCGTTCTCCGCGTGCTTGAGAGGTTCATTGGGTTTGGTCAAGTCGCGTTCCTCAAGAATCGCCCGCTTTCGCTCGGAATCAAAGACGATCTCAGTTTCCTTGTGCCGCCGCCCTTCGTTGATCTTTTTTGAAATCCGTTCGGAGCACAAGGTCCGGGGATTAAAGAAAGAGCGGAATTCGTTCTGGACGTCAAAGAGGAGGGAGACAAAACCTTGAGACTGAGCGGTGGTGGTGACGGTGTAATTGTCCTTTGATTCTTGGCCTTCACTCCGCAAAGTTGCGGAGACCGTCCCGGCAGCGAAGATAGACCAGGTGACGTCATAGTTCAAGCGTTCTCCCGGCTCGAAAGGCAAGGCCTTTTCTTGTGCGGCCGGAAGGAGGGGATTCGCCAGCGCCAAAACGGCAAGCATCAACCCTCCGACTTTGAGTACAGAATAGCGCACGCTTTTAACTTGGACGCTCATGGCCGGGCAAAAGTAACCCGCTCAAATTTATCGCAACCACATCTTTAATGCCAGAAAAACGATCGCCGACACATATCCCAACGCCGCCTCGTACTCACGGTTCTTGAGGTAAAGCGGCCGCTGAAACTTCTCACGGCCAGCGGGAATCCGGGGCAACTTGGGGAAGAAGAGCGGGACTCGCTTCGCGTACGGCTCAAAAGCCTCCGGGAACTCCCGTCGCAGGAATTGCGCTTCGCGCTTCATCACCGGCCAGTACACCAAGACGAAGAAGGCTGCGAAAGCTACACCCATGATCCACGAGCGGCCGGCCACCGCCCCCCCCAGCCCCATCAACGCACTGCCAAGGTAAAGGGGATTGCGTGTGTAGGAATACGGGCCGCCTGTGGCGAGCCGCTGGTTCTTGGCAAGGTAACCTGCCGACCATGCCCGCAGCAGGAGACCGGCTAACATGATGGCCGCGCCGGAAAGCAGCAACACCACGGAGGGCTGCGCAAGGATCAGGTAGGCAGCGGCAAGGGCAAACCCCAACGGTACGCGCCATCGGGAGGCCCAAGTGGCGTAGTCCTTAGGCATTGACCCTCGCGAGGCGTGCCTCGATGGCCGCTTGGACAGACTCGACCGAAATACCCTCGATGTAAGTGGCGTTCGAATCCCGGCGTGTGTGATTAACAGGAGCCTGATTGTAAAGGGCGATGTCTGCCTTATTGAAAGGCCCATTTCGCGCCGGGTCAGTGGGTCCGTGAATGGCTACCAGCGGTGTTCCCACTGCTGCCGCCAGGTGCAATGGTCCCGTGTCACCTCCCAGGAACAATTTCGCTCGCCGCGCTAGGGCAATGAATTGCACGATGCTGGATGGAAAATAAACGGCTCGCTTTGTTCCCGCGCTGTCCAGAATTCCTGAAATCAGTTCATTTTCTTCTGGCGACCCGGTGAGCAGAATCTGGCCGGCAAACCGCGACTCAAGATGGCGGAGAAGCAATGCGTAGTTCTCGGGCGCCCAGCGCTTAGCCTTCCAGCCCCCTCCAGGATTAATGAGCATGAAGTCCCGTGCCTCGAGGCGAGCGAGTTGGCCGTCAACATACTGGTCGGCCTCGGGAGTGTGCGGCAAGGGGAACTGCCAGAGGCCGGCGCGCGCCCCCAGATATTCGACCAGGGCGAGGCTCTCTTCGACGACGTGTTGCCGTCCCGCCGCTGAAACCCGTTCGGTGTAGAGAACGGCCGCGCTCGGTTCGCGCAGCCAGTGCTCAGCCAAACCCACTCTCTCTTTCGCGCCACTCAAAAGCGCGATCATGGCCGACTTCCAGAGGCCTTGAAAATCCACGGCTGCCTCGTAGGTCCCACCCCGCAGTCCCCTTAACGTTCTCACCATTTCCTCTACGATTGAAGCCGGAGGAAGACTTCCACGCCAACTGAGCGTATCGAGCGGAATTATGCGGTGCACGTAAGGGTTTCCCGCCAAAAGGGAAGCATAGCGATTTTCGATGAGCCAATGGATTTCAGCTTTCGGAA
>Ga0208687_1001059_pt1 | contig 13839 bp, 13 predicted proteins | sample June2015DPH_6_10_FD_184695 | JGI IMG/M metagenome (GOLD analysis project Ga0208687, IMG submission 184695) | Peatland microbial communities from SPRUCE experiment site at the Marcell Experimental Forest, Minnesota, USA - June2015DPH_6_100... | ecosystem: Environmental > Terrestrial > Soil >...
GACGCCAACCTCTTTACCCTGGGGGAACACTGGCTGGGAGGCGGCGTCGGCCACCGGCACCTGTTGGGCATCACCATGGGGACCGGGGTGGGAGGCGGCCTCATCTTGGGCGGCCGCCTGTGGCAGGGCTCCCAAGGCACCGCCGGGGAGATCGGCCACATTACCCTGGAGCCAAATGGACGAAAATGCCATTGCGGCAACCGGGGCTGCCTGGAGACCCTGGCTTCGGCCTTTTGGACCGTGGCCTGGGTTAAGGAGCAACTGGCCCAGGGGGTCTCCTCCTGGCTTCAGGATCTCTATGTCACCGATCCCGACGCCATCCGGGGGGAAACCCTGGTGGCGGCTGCCCTCAACGGGGACCCCCTGGCCCTGCGGGCCTTCGACCGGGTAGGACGCAGTCTGGCACAGGCCATCGCTGCCGCGGTGCACCTACTGGGACTTTCCCGGGTGATCATCGGCGGCCGCTTTGCCCGGGCCTGGGAGGTCTTCCAACCGTCACTGGCCGAGGAGCTGCACCGCCGCCTTACCCTGTTCCCGCCGGAGGCGGTGAGCGTCGCCCCGGCCCAACTGGGAGACGACGCCGGCCTCCTGGGCGCCGCCCGCCTGGCCTGGGAGCTGTCGGCGCAGAGATGAGAGCAGGTGGTTAGAGGGCCAGGGCCGGCAGTCCTGCCCTCCCTCAATCCCCCCTCCCAACCGGGGTAAGGGCCGGGAACCCTGACCTCCGGCCCGATTTCCCGGGCAATAAATTTAATATGTTTTGATGAGGCAAAAGGATCTTATTTCGTATTTTTCGTATTTTTTGTATCTTTCGTAAGGGTCCCGCACCCGCCGCCAAAAATTCAACCAGGAGAAACCCATGCAACCAATCCCCCTGGCCCGGCCAACCCTGGGAGAAGAGGAGGCCGCCGCCGCCCGGCGGGCCATTCTCTCCGGTTGGGTGATCCAGGGGCCAGAAGTGGCGGCCTTTGAAAAGGAATTCGCCGCCCTGGTGGGGGCCCCCTTGGCGGTGGCCTGCGCCAGCGGCACCGCCGCCCTGCACCTGGCCCTGCTGGCCCTGGACCTCAAGCCCGGCGATGAGGTGATCACCGTGAGTTCTTCGTTCATCGCCACGGCCAATGCGGTGCGTTATCTGGGGGCCACCCCGGTCTTCGTGGATGTGAAGCTGGAGACAGGCAATCTCAACCCGGACCTCATCGAGGCCGCGGTCAGCGAACGAACCCGGGCCATCCTGGCGGTGCACCAGTTGGGCATGCCCTGCGACCTGGGAGGGATCCTTACGGTCGCTCAGGGGCATCAGCTGCCGGTGGTGGAAGACGCGGCCTGCGCCCTCGGCTCGGAGATTCTGCTGGCAGGGGGCGCCTTGGAGCCCATTGGCCGGCCCCGGGGCCTGCTGGCCACTTTCTCCTTTCATCCCCGCAAGGTGATCACCACCGGCGAGGGCGGCATGATCACCGGTGGCAACCCCGAGATGATGGCCCGCCTGGCGCGGCTCAGGACCCACGCCATGTCCCTGTCCACCGCGGAGCGCCATGGCGCCGGGAAGGTGGCCTTCGAGCAATATCCCGAGGTGGGCTACAATTACCGCCTCAGCGACATCCAGGCGGCCATAGGCCGGGAGCAGCTCAAGCGCCTGCCTGGCCTGGTAGCCGCCCGCCGGCGCCTGGCAGCCCGCTACCGGGAGGGATTGTCCGGCCACCCCCATCTCACTCTCCCCCGGGAGCCGGACTTTGCCCGGAGCAACTGGCAGTCTTTCTGGATCATCCTTAAGGATGACTCTCCCCTGTCCCAGGTGGAGCTGATGCAGGCCTTGCTGGCCCGGGGAATTCAGACCCGGCGGGGGGTGATGTGCGCCCACCGGGAGCCCGCCTACCGGGATCTCCCGCGGCGCTGGCCGCTGCCGGTAAGCGAACTTCTGCAGGAGCGGAGCGTCATCCTGCCTCTCTATCCCGAGATGGCCGAGGGGGACCAGGACCGGGTGATCGCCGCCCTCGGGGAGCTACTCTTCTGAGGCGACCGTTCCGGAAGTCCTGATCTCGTGGCGGCTGCCGAGGTCCGGCTGGTTCAGATCCAACCAAAAAACCGGGGAATTTGGCCCTGGGCCAATAGATAAAGGAGAGCCCCGGCCGCCGGGAAGGGTCCGCAGGGGATGCGGGTGGTGCGCCACTCACCGCCGCGCCCGCTGCCGGCCAGAACCAGCCCCAGTCCTGCCTAGTAGTGTCCGGCAAGGTTTTTGCTATGAGGCAGGCAGTAGAGAATTGTTTGAACTTAGGCATGCCCACTAGCTAATCAATTCATGGAATTTACAAGCTATCTCCCTCTCCCCCCTTGGGGGGAGAGGGCAGGGTGAGGGGGGATACGGCCGATGAAGCCACCCCTCACCCGGTGTCGTCCCCTCGCAGGGGAGAGGGGATTTAGTTGCATCGGTATAATAGGTTGATATCGTTGAAATTACAATGGTCTAGAGTTTAACTTCGAGATAGTGTAATCTTCTCCATGCAATTTTGTTGCCGGACACTAATGAGTCCTGCCAGGGTGCTCAGGAGGGCGCTCACGCAAACAATGTAAGGCAGGGAATCCGCCCCTAAAATTGCCCCGATCATGACCATCAGTTTCACGTCGCCCTCCCCCATCCCCGCCCTGCCGGTGAATCGTTCGTAGACCCAGCCGGTCAGGAAGAAAGAGCCTCCCCCCAGCAGCGCCCCCAGGAGCGCCTCCAGAAAGGTCATAGCAACAAGATCAGGGCCGGGGGGATAAAAACCAGGCTGGTCGCGCCAATTTACCCAGGTCTCCCTGGAGATCAGCAAAAATATAACTCTTATGGTCCTTGCCGGGTTATTAGCGCTTTTATTAACATATTTGTAGCTATATTATCCTAATTTTGCACATTTGTTAACCCAACAGGCCTTTATATGGATAACTTATAGAAATTATTGGCGATCGAAAATGGCACGCCATTTGCTGTCGGATATAACAATTTAGATAAAGGAGGAATTGTTGGCATGAATACGGGTGATACCGCCTTTATGTTGGTGTCCGCGGCCCTGGTGATGCTGATGACCCCGGGTTTGGCGCTCTTTTATGGGGGTATGGTGCGCCATAAAAATGTCCTGGGCACTATCATGCAAAATTTTGTCCTGCTGGGGGTGATCAGCATCCAATGGGCCATCTTCGGTTACAGCCTGGCCTTTGGCCCGGACGTGGGGCACCTCACCGGCAACCTGGATTGGCTGGGGTTAAACGGGGTGGGTTTCGAACCTTTTAAGGCCTATGCCGCCACCATTCCCCATCAGACCTTTATGATCTACCAGTGCATGTTTGCCGTCATCACCCCGGCCCTGATCACCGGCGCCTTTGCCGAGCGCATGAAGTTCAGCACTTTTCTGGTTTTCATGATCTTATGGGCCACCCTGGTATACGATCCCATCGCCCACTGGGTCTGGGGTGACGGCGGCTGGTTGAAGAACCTGGGGGCCCTGGATTTTGCCGGCGGCACGGTGGTGCACATCAACGCCGGCATCGCCGCCCTGGCCGCCGCCCTGGTGATGGGGCCCCGCAAGGGTTACGCCGGCTATGGCGACGGCACCGAATCCTTCATCCCCCACAACCTGCCCATGACCATCCTGGGGGCGGCCCTGCTGTGGTTCGGCTGGTTCGGGTTTAACGCCGGCAGCGCCCTGGCGGCCGGGGCCCTGGCCAGCTCCGCCTTCACCGCCACCCATCTGGCTACTGCCGCCGCCACCCTGGCCTGGATCGGGACGGAATGGATCTTCCGGGGCAAGCCCACCACCCTGGGCGCAGCTTCCGGGGCGGTGGCGGGGTTGGTGGCCATCACCCCCGCCGCCGGCTTCGTCGGCCCCATGTCCGCCATCATCATCGGCATCCTCGCCGGGGTCATTTGCTACCTGGCGGTGTTGGCCAAACCGAAATTGGGCTATGACGATTCCCTGGACGTGGTGGGGGTGCACTGCGTCGGGGGGATGGTGGGCGCGCTGGCGACCGGGCTGTTCGCCTCTAAACTGATAAACCCGGCCGGAGGCGACGGGCTGTTCTTCGGCAATCCCGGGCAATTGGGCGTCCAGTTCATCGCGGTGGCGGCTACTCTGGTCTATTCCTTCGTGGTCAGCTTCATTCTCTTTAAGGTCCTGGACCTCACCATGGGCCTGCGGGTAAGCGTCGATGAAGAAGTTGCCGGCCTGGACCTCAGCGAACATCAGGAAACGGGCTACGCCCTGTAATTAAGGAGGAAAAATGAAAAAGATCGAGGCCATCATTCAGCCTTTCAAGCTGGAGCCGGTAAAGGATGCCTTGCACGCCCTCAGCGTCCAGGGCATGACCGTCACCGAAGTCAAGGGTTTCGGAGTGCAAAAGGGCATCCGGGAAGTCTATCGGGGCATGGAATACCAGGTGGATTTTATCCCCAAGGTAAAGATCGAGGTGGTGGCGCCGGAGGAGAAGGCGCAGGCCATCGTGGAAACGATCATCAAGGAAGCCCGCACCGGCCGCATCGGGGACGGCAAGATCTTTGTCTACCCGGTGGCGGAGGTTATCCGCATCCGCACCGGAGAGACCGGGGAAAACGCGGTTTAACCGGGCTGCGGTCCAAGAATTAACCAGTTCAGGCAAGGGGGGCGGCTCACCCTGGAGGCGAGCCGCCCCCTCGATTTGTCAAATCCCCAAATGTTAACTTTCATAATTGTATATCATAAGTGTCATTACTAATTCATAAAATTGGGTAGCTCAATAATCAAAACGGTTAAATATTACATAAAAGGGAAATATATAATTATATATATACCTAATTGTAAAATATAATTTAAGGTCCTTAAATATAACTTATTGATATTAATATAAATATGGCATGGCACAACAATTGCTTGATCTTCCCTCAGGTGAAAGGCGCCCTGATCATCTTCTGTAAAAACTATTTCTTGAGGGAGGAATATCCAAGTGCAATCGAAACGATTCATCCTTTATCTGCTGGTATTCATCCTGGTGTCACTGGCGTCGCCGCTGCTGGCGGCCGCGGCGGACGAAGCGGCCGCGCCCGCGGCGGCGCCCGCCGCCACCCATGATCCCGGCGGCACCATCGCCGGCAACGTCAAGGATATTCCCGCCAAGGAAGCCGGCAAGCCCACCCTGGTGGAGATTGCCGAGGCCGTGGGCCACAACAAGATCTCCATCAACATTGTCTGGACCCTGATCACCGGCTACCTGGTCATGTTCATGCAGCTCGGTTTCGCCCTGGTGGAGACCGGCTTTACCCGGGCCAAGAACGCGGTGCACACCATGGGCATGAACATCATGATTTATGGCATTGCCATGATGGCCTGGTGGGTGGCGGGTTTTGCCATCATGTTCGGCGGCGTCGGCCAGGTCTCGTCCCTGGGCATGGTGGCCAACCTCAATAACGAAGTCAGCATCAACCTGTTTGGCCACGCCTTCGGCATCATCGGCTATAAGGGTTTCTTTTTATCGGGCGAAACCTATGACGTCTCGGTGTGTACCCTGTTCCTCTTCCAGATGGTCTTCATGGACACCGGCGCCACCATCCCCACCGGCGCCATGGCGGAGCGCTGGAAATTCCTGGCCTTCTGCGTTTATGGCCTGTTTGTCGGCGCCATTATGTACCCCATTTATGGCAACTGGGTTTGGGGCGGCGGCTGGCTCTCCCAGTTGGGCTCCAATTTCGGCCTGGGCCACGGCTCGGTGGATTTCGCCGGCTCCGGCGTGGTGCACATGGTGGGCGGTGTCATCGCTTTAGCCGGGATCGTCGTCCTGGGACCCAGAATTGGCAAGTTCAAGAAGGACGGGACCCCCAACGCCATCCCGGGCCACCATATCCCCATGGGGGTGGCCGGCGCCCTGATCCTGGGCTTCGGCTGGTTCGGGTTTAACCCCGGCTCCACTCTGTCGGGGACTGACCTACGTATTGGGCTTATCGCCGTCAATACCATGCTGGCCTCCGGCGCCGGCGCCTGCTTTGCCATGATCACCATGTGGCTGAAGTTCGGCAAGCCGGACCTGACCATGTCCGCCAACGGCTTCCTGGCCGGTCTGGTGGCCATCACCGCGCCCTGCGCCTTTGTGGCCCCATGGGGGGCGGTGCTCATCGGCGCGGTGGCCGGCGTCCTGGTGATCTACAGCGTGCTATTCATCGAGAAGGTTCTGAAGCTGGACGACCCGGTGGGCGCGGTCTCGGTACACGGCACCTGCGGCGCCTGGGGGGTGCTGAGCCTGGGTCTGTTGGCCGACGGCCAATACGGCGATGCTTGGAATACCGTGCCAGGCACTGTGAGGGGGCTCTTTTTCGGCGACGGCGGGCAATTCCTGGCCCAGGTGATCGACGTGGTGGTCAATTTCTGCTGGATCTTCGGCCTGTCCTGGCTGATCTTCAAACTCATCGATCTGGTCATCGGCATGCGGGTCTCCTCGGAGACCGAGCTGGCCGGTCTCGATGTTCACGAAATGGGCGCCATGGCCTATCCCGACTTTGCCCAGGCAAGGAGCATGCGGAAAGAGGAGGCCAACGGGCAATCCCGCTAGCTCTGGGACAAGACCCTCCTGAAGGTCCCATAACCAGGAACCGATGACGTCTGAAAGAATATAGGAGAAGCGCATGAAGAAGATAGAGGCCATCATTCAGCCTTTCAAACTGGAAGCGGTAAAGGAGGCCCTGCATGGCATCAGCGTGCAGGGAATGACGGTGACCGAAGTTAAAGGCTTCGGGGTGCAAAAGGGCATCCGGGAGGTCTACCGGGGGCTGGAATACCAGGTGGATTTCCTCCCCAAGGTGAAGATTGAAGTGGTCGCCCAGGATGCCAAGGCCCAGATCATCGTGGAGACCATTGTGGCCAATGCCCGCACCGGCCGGATCGGGGACGGCAAGATCTTCGTCTACCCGGTGGCGGAGATCATCCGCATCCGCACCGGGGAGACCGGAGACGCCGCGGTTTAACCGGAGGGGCGGAGGAGGGGGCTCCCCCGCCCTATTTTGCCAATTGACCTCTCCCGTTGGCTCACCGGTGCATTGGGAGCAAATTAACAAAAAAGTGAAGGCCCCAGAGCTTCCTTTGTACAACTTGCTAAATTAAATTTAACCTGGAATCATGATTGTTAATAATCAACGGGTATCAAATTTTAAAGGGGGAAACCTGGATGATTAGACATCTGCTTAAGGTTTGCGGCATCAAGGGAAAGGTCCTGGTCTGCCTGGCTTTACTAAGTTTTCTAGGAGGCCTGGCCGCGGCGCCGGCCCTGGCGCAAACCCCCGCCGGCCCGCAGGTCTTGCCGGGAACCCCCGCAGGGGGCGCCCCACCCGCAGAGAAAAAAGAGGCAGCTCCCTCCACCGCCGGCCCCATCATCACCGACACCACCATCCCCATTGAAACCGGCCATGTCAGCCTCTCGGTCCTCACGGCATTGTCCCTCTACCCTGGGTCCTTCAGCCAGAACTGGCGGACGGTGACTGCCGGGGGCAATTTTTACACCTACTATATGCCGGTGAAGGTCACCTATGGTCCCACCAAGAATATGGAAGTCTATCTCATTGCTCCCTTTATCGACTACTGGGGCAATATTTCGCCTTCTGTCGGGCCCACCGGTAAAAGCTCCGCCAGTTACGCCGGCATCGGCGACCTGACCCTGATGGGCAAATATAACCTGCTGCCGGAAGGCGACGTCATGCCGGCGGTGAGCGCCGTGGCCGGGCTGGCCAGCATTCCCACCGGGCATGCCTCCCACCTCAACCCCGGGTTCCTGGGAGTGGATGCCATCGGCACCGGGGCGCTGACCTTCACCACCGGCGTCAACCTGTTTAAATGGGTGAAGCCCTTCCTGCTCTACAGCAACATCTGGATCAACAGTCCGGTTAACATTTATCAGAACAATTCTGAAAATGTCGTTTCCCGGGAATATATAACCTTCAACCTGGCGGCGGAATATCCCCTGAGCTCGAAATTTGTCGCCCTGCTGGAATTCTACAGCAACTGGACCTGGAGCAACATATATACCCCTCAGGGGTATCAGACCCCGGAAACCCTTTTGGGGATTATGCCGGGGCTCGAATTCCTGGCCACCGAGAAATTGTCCTTCTCGGCTGGCGCCTCTCTTGATCTGGCCGGCAAAAACGGGGTTAAGAAATACACCCCCATGCTCACCGCCTCTTATTCCTTTTAGGCAGCTTCCGGGCGCTCATCCCGGGATGATCCTTCCCTTTTGAGGGGCGGCCTTTGACGGCCGCCCCTCGACTTCTTAAGGTGGCGGGGCGAAGAGCAGAATCTACAAGCTATTTCAAAACCAATATTTTAAGTCATTCCAAATCAACGGGTTCTCACCGTTCTCCACCGGAAAATTTAATCTTCAACCAAAACCCTTTAAAAATCTCACCAAAACCAGGAGTACCAACAATATTAAGTAGGCCCTTAAGAAATATAGAGCCACCTTAGTCATGCGAGTCATTTGTACCCGAGGCATTTTCCCCTCCTTAAGCTACGCGGATTACCAAATCTTTCATGATGTCCTGATAATAGATGACTCCCAGGATATGGTCCGCACTATCGACTACCGGGAGCATCCGAAAGTGGTATTTGGCAAAGATCTTAGCCACGTCTTCCCGCAAGTCACTCTCTTCGGCAGTGACCACCGGTGAGGCCATGATCTCCCCTAAACACAGGTTATCCCCGGCGACGACCAATTCCCGCAAGTCCACCACCCCCAAAAGGGTCTTATCAGGGTCTATCACAAAGATATAAGATATCTGGTGGGGCTCGCCTCCTGAGCGTCTAACCTCCTCCACCACCTCTCCCACCTTGGCATCCGGGGGTTTGGCCCAAAAATCAGGGGACATGAGACTCTTGGCTCTGGTTTCCTGTTCCGAGAGAATGGCTTGCACCCGCTTCGCCGTTTCCGGTTCGAGCACCTTTACCAAGTCCTGCACATCGTCGTGAGGCAGGATGGAGAAAATATTCGCCAGCTGCGGCACCGTCATTTCCGAGAAGATGGACTTAGCATGCTCCTCGCGCAGATGGGTGATGATTTGCCGTTGAGCCCTGGGTTCCACCTCCAGTAAGGTTTCCGCGGCCTTCTCTGAATCGAGAGCCGAAAAGACCGCTTCCCGTTCATAGCGGGAAAGTTCCTCTAAGACATCTGCCAGGTCCTCGCTGGGCAATTCGACCAAATGCTGGCGGGTTACCGAGAGAGCGACCCTGTCGGTGTTTACCGCATCCTCCAGAGATAGGGGTTGTACGTACTTCCAGGGGATTAAACGGCTCTTGGTCAAGTGCAACCCTCCTAATCCCCAGCGACGCCAAAACCCGTTAAAAGAGAGGTCGACATCCACCAGGAGAAGTTTGCCGCGGGCTTCTACCAAGGAAACATCGTTAACCACTTCAATGCGCCGGCCATCCAGGTCCACGATGGTGCGTCCCATCAAGTGCTTATCCAGCAGAATCCATCCGGGCTGGTCCACAAAAGTCGGGTACTTGTCGCCTTCCGGCGGCTCCACGAAGATGGCGTCGTCATCGATCTTGATCACTTTCTCCCAGGGGATAAATTCCGTCGGCTGATTCCACCCGTGCTCCAAATAAAGCCCGGTGGCCTCGGGGTAAGGCTCGGCCATGGCAAAAACCAGGTCGGTTAGCTTTCCCAGCCGATTTTTAATGTTCTTGGCGCAGACGCGCCGTTTGAACATTTCCGAAAAAAAGAGTATGCGGTAGGGGCCATTTCCCGCCTGCGGCTCCGGGCAGGAAACCTGCTGTGTAGAGCTTGTCATTGAGACCCTCCAAACCAGCTAGGGAACATCGTTTGGATGCCCAAAAGGGTGGAGCCGGCACAGACAATGATGACAATAGACCAGTTCATAATATTTTGCACCCGCGTATTCACGTGGTCGCCCATGGTGGCCTTGTCGTTTAACAGCAACAGCAAGAATATTAAGGCTGCCGGCAGCACAGTAACCGCGATGACCTGCACGAACATGGTGATAGTGATCAGGGGGGCTTCCGGAATCAACACCACCGCACCCGCAGTGGCAAGCATACCCAGATAAATTAGATAAAACCAGATGGCATCCCTGACACGAGCGTTCAAGGAGTGGGCCCAGCCGAAAACCTCCCCCACAGCCCACGAAGACGACAGAGAGATGCACAGGGCCCCGAGGAAGCCCGCGTCAAAAAGGCCGATGGCGTAGAGTTTCCGAGCCCAGTCCCCCTGTCCGTGCGGCATCAGGGGCATCAGGGCTTCGGCGGTCTGTTTGACGTCTTCCACGGTGATCGGTGGATGATGATAAAAGAGCACCGCTCCGGTGGTCAGAATGATGAAAACCGCCACCACATTGGTGGAAACGGAACCGAGGAACGTCTCAATCTGGCCGTAGGGGATATCATGAACATCCATGCCCTTATCCACCACCGCACTCTGCTGAAAAAAGATCATCCAGGGCGCGATGGTCGTGCCGATGTTCGCCATGAGGATAAAGATCATGTCGCCGGTGAGGCCGCCGGGGAACTGGGGCAGGAATCCTTCCATGGCCTTCCCCCATCCCGGAGAGTAAGAGACGCTCATCCCCCAAAAGGCCGCGGGGATATAGACCAGGTTAAAGAGACAGAAAAACAGGGTGACCTTTTCGAAGGTCCAATATTTTCCCGAGATGACCACGGCAAAGAGGATAAGGGTCACCCCGATATAGGTGATCCATCGGGGAATGCCGAACATGGCCATAGCTTCAGTCATGCCGATATATTCGGTGATGAGGGTCAACCAGTTAACCAGGGCCAGGTCGCCGAGGGAAAACCAGCCCCAAAAGGGGCCGAAGCCGTCAAAGATAGCCTCGGCATGTCCCCGTTTGGTCACGGCTCCCAGGCGCACCGTCATTTCCTGGACAAAGTAAGCCATGGGGAGCAGCAGGATGAACAGCCAGAGCAGGGAGAACCCGTATTTGGAGCCGGTCACCGCATAGGTGGCGATGCCGCCGGCGTCGTTATCCGCCACCATCACGATGATGCCGGGTCCCAGCACCGCCAGGAAAATGAGCAATCTCCGCCGGAGGCGATTCGTGAGGTGGATAGCTTTGCTGAGCCAAAACATGGTTAATCTCCGGGAATTAGGTCAGGTGAATTGATTGAGATATCAGCCGCTCAGTCAATCCGGTGGCGAGCGCGCTACATTATAATTACTATTTATTTGCGCCTCATTATTAATCAGTTAATATATTGTTAATAGTTAAAACGTTATCTTTAAGTCTCCGATCTCTCTTAAGGATTTTCCTATATTTTTATTAAGCACCTGATAGAGGATCTCAAGATGCTCATGAGGTTCAAGGTGGATTACACCTCCTTGAGCATCGTTGTCACATACAGCCTCGATATAGATATACGGCGGATCCTGGTCCTTGTGCAGCTTGACTTCTGATAAAATCCATTCCTCATTAGATCCTTCCAGTATGGTGCCCCATTCGGGAGGCCAGATGAAACCTGCTATCCCATGCAAGTCCTTTATTCTCATGGTGTCCTCCTTTCTGCGAATAAGGAGAATTTTTTTATAACATCTTCACCGGTATCGACTCAATTAGAAATCTCTTCTTGACCCACGATTTTCCAACTTACGGCGCTGACCCAACGGGCGGCGCTTCCCGATGCAGCCCTCTTTAAATCAAGGCGCCGACTAACTGAGTGAAGGCGACCTCAATGATGGTGACGGCCACGGTGGCAGCCGTTCTTTCCACGGATAATGGAGAATCAGTCATCCCGCTCCCTCCCATGGGATGAGACAGATATCCCAATTCCATTAGGAAAGAAAAAAGCTCTCTCTGTTCAATGACTCGAGGATTGTAAAGGATCAGCACGTTCCCGGTGGTGGGATTGGCGGAAACGTATTCCACCCCGGTAAACTGCTGGAGCTGGCGCTCAACTTCCCGAGCCTTAAAGGTTGCCCTTTTAATCTCGGGAAGCTTGATCCGCAGTCTCCCTTCCAGAGCGTGAACATAGGTGGAAACTACTGCATTCATGGCAATCACCCCCTTTATCGAATTTGAGGGAAATGACGCAGCTCACGCCATGGGAAAGAGCGGTTCTGGCAGGGTTTTTCCTGTGGCAGGAAAAAGAAACCCCCGGGCAGGCCTGGCCGGGGGCTAAGGAGGAAGATCACGCGCCGGCGGCGCCTGCTTACCTGATAAGCACCCCATGAGGACTGTCCGGAGCACCAGATCCACCACGACCTGTGCTGCTCAGTCTTATTGTGCTACTACCGCCAGGGTCGTCCATATAAAGCGACGAATCTCCTCTCTTGAATTTAAATTACTTCTGCGAGAATAGCCGCCCGGTTTTCGTTTGTCAACCCCAAAGCCCGAAAAAATTTAACGATAGGAATTTTAAGGGAGTTGCCCTTTGGCAGGGGTCTTTTTAAGAATTTTTCCACCTAGATAAGCTGGTTTACGACAGCCGACTGGCTGATCACTTGCCAACTCGAGAATTTAGCTCTTGAGGGCTAAAAAATTGTCGAGATGATTTGGATAACAGGACTGGGTGGGGCTGAACCTGCAAGAGATCTGGACTACCCCAGCCAAATCCATACCCTGCGAGCTCACCTTTCCCATCCGGGAGGCGGTTCCACCAGGCGAACAAAATTGCCGTCTATATCCGTGAGGAGGATTTTTTTGCCCGAAGGCAGCCGGAAAGCCCTCAGGTTTCTGAGTGAGTCTTCGTCATAGATGGCCGGCGCCTCGGTTTCCAGCAGGTTCGCCTTTACTTCGGCGACTTCCAACCGTTCTTTCCCTTCCACCACCTGGAAGAAAGTTTTGCCGGTGGCCTCAAAGGTGACCCCTTCTCCGGCCAACATCTCTAAAATTTCCTTTTGTTGAAATTTAGGGACATATAGTTCCATGAGCTTCCTCCTTATTCTTTAGGTCAAAACCGCGTCTGTGCTTCTTGACTTTTACCTTTGGAAATTATCTTTTTCAATAAGCACCTTGAGGGGGAAGGTCAACGAGGCCAATTTACCAGGAGTAAAGCCATGGTTACCGGACAGCTCGTTACAGCATTTTTCTCAATTTTCCGGTAATATTAAGTATCCAGTCGCCTTGATGAGATGAGAGGAAGGCCTCTTTAAGCTCCCGGGTGATCTTGTAACAAAAAATAACCAAAAATCCGTTCCGTTTCCGGATTTATCTTAACTTTGAACTTTGAACCTTGAACCTTGAACTTTAAGGACCATGTGAGAGAAACCCAGTCAGGCCGCGACAGTGAGGCCTTTCCCGGAGATGCTTATGCGTATTCGTGAAGATTTGCGAAATCTGGCCATTATCGCCCACGTCGACCATGGTAAAACCACCCTGGCCGATGCCATGCTCTGGCAAAGCGGCATCTTTCGAGAAAACGAGCAGGTAGCCGAGCGGGTCCTGGACAGCCTGGACCTGGAGCGGGAAAAGGGTATCACTATCATGGCCAAAAACATGGCCATCACCTATAAAGGAGTAAAGATCAATATCGTGGACACCCCGGGCCACGCCGATTTCGGAGGTGAGGTGGAACGCACCCTGAATATGGTGGAAGGGGTCATGCTCCTGGTGGACGCCACCGAGGGCCCGCTGCCCCAAACCAGGTTTGTCCTGGGAAAGGCCCTGGAGAAGGCCCTCCCTGCCATCGTGGTCATCAACAAGATCGATCGCCCTGACCGGCGGGTCAAGGAGGTTCTGGACGAGATCTACGATCTGTTCATTGACCTCGACGCCACCGAAGAGCAACTAGATTTCCCCGTGCTCTATACCAACGCCAAGGCCGGCATTGCCCTGAACGACCCCGCCGGGGAGGGCCGGGATCTGGCGCCGTTGTTTGACGCCATTCTCTC
>Ga0208687_1001060_pt1 | contig 13782 bp, 14 predicted proteins | sample June2015DPH_6_10_FD_184695 | JGI IMG/M metagenome (GOLD analysis project Ga0208687, IMG submission 184695) | Peatland microbial communities from SPRUCE experiment site at the Marcell Experimental Forest, Minnesota, USA - June2015DPH_6_100... | ecosystem: Environmental > Terrestrial > Soil >...
ATCACTGGATGCGCCAAAGCGCACAGAACCAGACCTTCAAGTTTTAGACGTGCTTTTGTAGGAGCGTGCTTGCTCGCGAGGGCGGGGAACAATCGCCTGCCAGCAGGCTCCTACATTCGCTAGCGATGAAACCCTTGGTCTATCTGATTCTCGGCGTGGCCGGCTCGGGCCGGCGCGAAGTTGTGGCCGACCTCATCGACGGCGGCCTCGCCGCCGGCTCTGCTGGCCAGCCCGTCGACTTGGCTCAGAGCAGGCAGAGCGCGCTCGCCCTGCTCCCGGCCGGCGAGCGGGCCGGCGATGCCGACGCCGGTCTCGGCCGGCTCGCGCGCTGGTCGTGGACCGACGGTCGCATCGAGTCGCCGGGGCTCGAAGGCGCGACGCACGTGTTTTTCTTCACCGACGGCCGCCGCAATCCCGTCGACCAGGTCGAGGCCTTCCAGGCGTGGCTCGCCGCCAGCGGCGGCGAACTGGCGCGCATCCTGTTCGTGGTGAACTGCGGCCTCGCCGCGCAGCACAAGGAGCTGCTCGCGTGGTTCGACGCATGCGTGCACTTCGCCGACGTCGTGCTGCTCAACCGGCGCGACGGCGTGCCCAACAAATGGATGTCGGATTTTCAAGGGCGCTACACCGCACAATTCCTGCCGTGCCTGTTCGAAGTGGTGAAGGCCGGCCGGGTGAAGAACCCCGCGCTCATCCTCGATTCGCAGGCGCGGCGCATGTCGCACCTCTTCGACGCGGAACCGAACTGGGAGGTGACCGGCGCCGACGAGGAGTCGGACGAGGAGATCGAAGCGCCGCCCGAGGAGGATCCCTACCTCCAGCGCCGGGCGGGCGGCCGGCGCGTGAAGGAGATTCCGGACATCGCCAAATACCTTGCCTGAAAATCGGCGGAATTCGCCGCGCGGGTTGCGCTACACTGGGCGAAAACTTTCCGCCATGATCGATGCCACCTTGACCCCCGCCGCTCCAACCTCGCTGCCCTCGTCCCGCGTGATGTACCGGGCGCTGACCCGCCGCGATCCCGCCTACGAGGGCGTGTTCTTTGTCGGCGTGAAGACGACCGGCATCTTCTGCCGCCCCACCTGCCGCGCCAAGAAACCGCGCCCTGAAAACGTCGAGTTCTTCCCCTCGGCCTCGGCAGCGCTGCACGACGGCTACCGGCCCTGCCGGATGTGCCGGCCGATGGACCGGGTGCAACCGCCGCCGCCGGTCGTCGCGAAACTGCTGCGCGCCGTGGAAGCCGATCCCACCCTTCGGCTGACCGACAAGGAACTCGTCGCGATGGGCATCGATCCCTCGACGGCCCGTCGGCGGTTTCGCGCCTATTACGGCCAGACCTTTCAGGCCTACCAGCGGGCCCGCCGCCTGGGCCTGGCGTTGCACGAGGTGCGCGCGGGCCGGCCAGTCATCGACGTGCAGCTCGACGGCGGCTATGAGTCCACCAGTGGATTTCGCGCGGCGTTCCTGCGCGTGTTCGGCAAGCCGCCGCGCGGCGCGCGCGCCGACGACTGCCTGCTGGCCCGGCGCATCGACACGCCGCTCGGCAAAATGCTGGCGCTGGCCGACCGCCAGGGGCTGCGCCTGCTTGAGTTCGTGGACCGCCGCGGGCTGGAGAATGAGATCGCGCGTCTGCGCCGCCGGCTGCGCTGCGCCGTGGTGCCGGGCACGAACGCCGTGCTGGAGGCGACGGAGCAACAGTTGCAGCACTACTTTTCCGGCGAACGGCTCGAATTCGATCTGCCGCTGGCACCGGTCGGCTCGCCGTTTCAGCAGAAGGTGTGGACGGCGCTGCGGCGCATCCCGGCCGGCGCGACGCGCTCCTACGCGCAGATCGCGGCGGAGGTCGGGCGCGCGGGCGCGCAGCGGGCCGTCGGCCGGGCCAACGGCTCCAACCTCCTCAGCCTCGTCATTCCCTGCCACCGCGTCATCGGGTCGGACGGCTCGCTGACCGGTTACGGCGGCGGCGTGTGGCGCAAGCAGCGCCTGCTCGATCACGAACGGGCGCATGCCGCACAGGTAACCACTAATCCACACTAATTCTCACTAATCTTTTTGGGACGTCCTAATCCCCATTAGTGTCCATCAGTGATTAACAAAGATACGGAATCCCGCTTGCGCGCTATTTCACGCCGGCCGCGGCCACGGCCTTCACGAAAGCCTGCGCTTTCGCGGTGATGACGGCCCAGTTCTTCTCCTTGAGCGCCTTGCCGTCGACGAGCGCGCTGCCCGCGGCGCCGGCCATGGCGCCGGCCTTGAGAAATTCCCCGATGGTCTCCGGCGTCACGCCGCCGGTGGGCACGAGCTCGATGTGGGGCAGGGGAGCCTTGACCGACTTGATGTAGGCCGGGCCGAAGAACTCGGCCGGGAACACCTTCACGGCATCCGCGCCCGCCTCCCACGCGGCGACAATCTCCGTCGGCGTGAGCGCGCCGGCGAACACCGGCACGCTGTAGCGGCGGCAGAGGGTGATGACCCCGGGCCGCAGCGCCGGCGTGACGATGAACTTGGCGCCGGCGAGGATGCCCGCGCGCGCCGTCTCGGCGTCGAGCACCGTGCCGAGGCCGAAGAGAAAATCCGGAAATTCCGCCGTGGCCTTCTCCAGCATCGGGATGGCGCCCGGCGTGGTCATGGTCAGCTCGATGCTGGTCAGCCCGCCGGCGGCGAGGGCCTTGGCGCAGTCGAGCAGGCCGTGGGGACTGTCGGCGCGGATGATGGCGACGACCTTCTCGGTTTTGATCTTCGCGAGGACGGCTTCCTTTTTCATAAGCGGCGACTAGTCTGGCGGCCGGCGGGCTCAAAGGGAAACCGATTCTGCGGCGGAATTCCGCGAGTGCACGAGCCGGTTTTTCCCGGTCATTGCCCGCCTTCGCGCGGCGCTGCGGCGAGACACCGCGCCGTCTTGTACCGCCGAAGCTTTGGCGAAGGCGGAAGTCCCGGCCAGCTGGGCCGCTGGCGGGTGGCCTGCCAGCCGTAGCCTCAAAGGCGAAGGCTGGTGCCCAGGGGGGGGATCGGATCTTCCTCTGTCCCCATAGGATAAAAGTGGAGTTGTGTTGACTAGTGTTGCGCATTTTGTAATAACTCCCCTGCTAGAATGTTATAAACAAATGCAAACACGTCCCCGGCCTATCCTGACCGTGGAGCTGCCTCTGGGAGGACGAGAACTACCGGCAAGACAGCTCCAATCCATTCTCGAGAAACTGAAGCGTAAGGACGGTCTCCTCCGCGATCTGGACATCATTCGGCACGCCCGCAACCCGCGGTCGCCCCTGCACCGCTACTTCGAGTGGCACGAGCGTTCGTGCGTCAGGGAATATCGCAGGCTCCAGGCGCAGGCTCTGGTTGAGGGGAGCGGGTTGCCCGGGCTGCGCGAAATCGAAATTCCCCGGCGCCGGCGAGCTCGCCACCGATGACCAGGGACGGCGACAGGTTCCCGGTCGTCATCCGGCGCGACTCCATCGCCGTGAGGATCTACCGGTACGCCAACCCGAGGACCAGGTCTGGGTACGTCTACACCGTGGCGTGGAGCGTAGGAGGGAAGCGCTACCTCCTGCAGCGGGCCACGGTGGCGAAGGCGCGGGCCGAGGCTGCGGCAAAGGCCGAGCAGCTGGCCGCCGGGAAGTTCGCCGCCGCGCGCGACATCACCGTCGACGACACGGCCACCCTCGCCGCCGCCCGGCGCATCTGCGGCAAGACCCCGGTGGTCGCCGCCCTGGAGGAGTGGAGCCGGGCGCGGACGCTGTCGGGCGGGGCACTCCTGCAGGCGGCCAAGGCTTGGGGCGAGGCCAACCGCGCTGCCAAGCCCATCACCGTCAGCGAGGCGGTGAAGCTCTTCATCAACGCGAAGAAGCGGGCGCGCGTCGACGTGGAGGCGTCCTACCAGAAGGTGCTGCCGCACCTGACAGAGCGCTTCGACGGGCCGATCTCCGCGATCTCCGCCCGCGTGCTGGAGGACTGGGTCCACCAGCGGTTCAGCGTCGGCGGGCGCATGCACCCGGTCACGTTCAACACCTGCCGGAAGCGCCTGGTCGCGCTGTGGCGGTGGCTCCGGAAGCAGGGCTACCTGCCCCGCAGCGTCCAGACCGAGGCCGAGCAGATCGACGCGATGAGCGAGCCCGACCTCGACATCGGCATCCTCACCGTCGCCGACTTCGCGCGGGCGCTGCTGCTGATGCGCGACAGGCACCCGGGGCACCTCGCGGCCACGGTGCTGGCGGGCTTCTGCGGCCTGCGCCGGTCCGAGCTGCACAAGCAGCGGTGGTCCGACGTGCACCTCGACCGCAGGTTCCTCAAGGTGACCGCGGCGAAGCGCAACACCCCGGCCAAGCGCCTGGTGCCGCTGTCCGGCGCCGCGGTCGAGTGGCTCATGCTGTGCGACCGCAAGGGCGAACTCGTCTCGCCGCCGTGGGCGCTCGACCGCGTCCGGGCCTTCTGCCGGGAGTCGGACCCGCCGGTCCTGTGCCCCGAGAACGGGTTCAGGCACTCCTTCGTCAGCTACCGCGTCGCGGCGACGGGCAACGTGGCCGAGACGGCGCTCGAGGCGGGCAACTCGCCGGCCATCGTCTTCAACCACTACCGCGAGCTGGTCGAGAAGAAGGAGGGCGCGGCCTGGTTCGCGCTCACCCCGGCGAAGGCGGCGGCGATGGGCACGGCGGTCCGGATCGCCGAGGGGGCGTAGCTCACCCGCGTGTGTGTTGGTGACTGGGTCGGCAGTCCGGGCAGATCCCGTGCTCCCCCGGCCAGCGCGCACTGCTGCGCACCGGCTTCGACTTGTGGAAGTGCCTCCGGCAACATCGGCAGCTGTGGTACTCGTGGATTGTCCGCGCCCGGGCGGTGGGCTCGTTTGTGGTGATGCTCAGGGTACTGCACTTATCCAGGCGCGGCAGTGCGCGGACGAGGGGATCGTCCCGATGGTCGCTGCGCGGCTGCTGGCGACTTGGTTCAGCTGGCACAAGCTGTGATCCAAAAGCGTCCGCCCGAGACGGTGGGGCGCCATCCCGATGGCCTCGCCCAGGCGCCGTGACCCCACTTTTGGGATAATGTTTACAAAGTCGATTATCCGAGGAGGACGGGGCCGATGTCTGTTCTTGGGGGATCATGGCCAGACATAGACCCAACCCGCCCCCCTTCGGCGGCGCCCGCTTCCTCACGGCGACCGACGTCATGCGGCTACTCTCCTACACGGACCGCTCGGCATTCTGGCAGGCAGTCCGGCGCAACGGGCTCCCCTACGTGCGCCTTAACGCCAGACGCTGCGTCTTCGAGGAGAGCGCAGTGCGCGAGTGGCTCGACGCCCACACGGTCGGCAGCGTCCCGCGCCCGTAACCGACGATCAAGTCTCACTCTGCCGTCTCAGATGCCCGAACCTCTGACTCGGGACATCCGTTCGGATCGCTCGTGCTTCGTGAGGAAGTCGGCCATCTGGGCAAACGAAACGACTCCATGATCGCACCTGATTGGAATGTGGCAACGGCATCTTGGCGCGCTGGCATGCCCACTGCCTCTGCTCGCGTTCGTTTTACGGCTATCTCCCGCCGCGAGACAGGCCGACCATGGCCCCGGCCAAAAGACCGTTTTGAGACAGAAAAAACGGCCAATGAAGCCGGGTATAAGGGGTCCGTTGGGAATTTCCGGTCTGGACATCCTTTTAAGATGATATAATACAAGATAGCATGAAAGCATTCGGTTATTGCCGCATTTCGGTCCAGAATGAAGAGGGCATCAGCTTGGCCAACCAGCAGGAGCGGGTGGAGGCGTGGACCAAAGCCAACGGGCACGTACTGGCAGGGATGTTTGTGGAAGTCCGCTCAGCAGGGCGCGCCGACAATCGGCCCCAGCTGAGAAAGGCAATGGCGGCGGTCTGCCGCGAGGGCGGCATCCTTGTGGTCTACTCCCTGTCTCGGTTTAGCCGCAGCGTCCGCGACACTCTTGCCCTTGCCGAGCAACTTGAGCGGGCCGGTGCAAACCTAGCCAGCCTCAGCGAGTCGCTAGACACTTCCAACGCGGTGGGCCGGATGTTCTTCAAACTCATGTCGGTCTTGGCTGAATTTGAGCGGGATCAACTTCGGGAGCGCACGACCAATGCCATGAGCCACCTTCGGCTCCATAATAGGCGAATATCTAGCAGGATACCTATGGGCTATGAGCTGGCCAAGGATGGCGTCACCCTGCTGCGCAACGAGCGAGAGCAGGCGGCTATCGCCCGGATCGTGGAGCGCAGGGCCACTGGGATGACCCTTGGGGCCATCGCCCGCAGCATGAAAGCGGAAGGAGTTCCCACGAAGCTTGGCGGGCAGTGGACGGCGAAAACCGTGCTGGCCATCCTCCGCAGACAGCAAAAGCTCGCCGCATGAGAAGGAAGACCTCCACGGCGCTGCCCGGCGTGTCCAAGGGCGAGGTCGCCTCTCTGCCGAAGGACGAGGCCATCCTCCTGCGGCTGACCTCGCAGGACAAGGCTACCATCAGCAAAGCCGCAGGCTCCCTCCACCTGACCGTCACGGAGTTCCTGACAAAATCGGCTCTAATGGTCGCTGAGAAGGCTCTGCCGAGGAAGTAGCCACCACAACCAGTGACGATGCCCTCGAGCATGAAACTGACCGAGGGATTCCTTAGAGTTAGGACGGTACCTACGACACGCCGACCTTGAGGGTAACCCCGCTTGAGCCCGTTCCTGACCAAGTCAGACTTCAGCGCCTGCTTCGACTGCAAGACGAAGTTGTACTACCGCAAGCGTGGATACCCCTCCGCCCTCGAGGACGACGAGTATATGCGGTTTCTCGCGGACGGTGGCTTCATGGTGGAGTTCGTGGCCAAGGCCCAGTTTCCGGGTGGCGTCGATCTGGCCGGCTTGCGCGATCCCGACGCCGCCTTCGCCCGCACCAGGGAGCTGCTGGCAACCGACGGGACCGTCCTGTTCGAGGCTGCCGCCATCTTCGATCGCTTCCACGTCCGCACCGACATCCTCCGGCGCCGGGGCGGCGAGCTGCACCTGGTCGAGGTCAAGTCGTCGTCCCTGGGACCCGAGGACGACCCCGCCGGCTCGCCGTTCCTCAGCGCCAGAGGTGAGGTCCTGGCCAGGTGGCGCGACTACCTGCTCGACGTCACCTTCCAGGCCCACGTGGTCCAGCAGTCCTTCCCTGACCTGAAGGTCGTCCCGCACCTGTGCGTCGTGGACCGGACGCACCCGGTATCCGCCGCCGAGACGCTCGAGCGCTTCACGCTGGCCCGCGACAAGGCGAACCCCAAGGCCCGCCCCGTCGTCGCATACCACGGCGACCCCGCACAGCTCCGCGGGACGCGCCTGCTGCGCCTGCGCGACGTGTCCGCCGAGGTGGAGATTCTCATGCCGGAGGTGAGCGCCCGCGCCGCGGAGCTGGCGGCCCTGCTGGCCGACGACGGCGTCATTCGCGTGCAGGAGGACGTCGCCACGCAGTACCGGGTATGCCGCACCTGCGACTACCGCGTGGCCCCCGGGATCTCGCCCAGCGGCTTCCGCGAGTGCTGGGGGCCGCTGGCCGACGCCGAACCGAACATCCTCGACCTCCACCAGGTTGGCCGGATCGCGGGGAGGAACGCGCCCGATCCGGTGACTGCGATCCTCCGCCGTGGGCGCGCCTCCCTGCTCGATCTCGGCGCAGGCGATCTCGGCCCGGCCGACTCCCCGCTCGCCGCCCGCCGCCGCCTGCAGTGGGAGGCCCTCCGCGGCGGGGGCCGAGAGGTGCTGCCCGCCGCGCTGCGCGACGAACTCCTCGCCCACCAGCGCGACCCCGGCTGGCCGCTGCACTTCGTCGACTTCGAGGCGTGCGACGTCGCCTTGCCGCACCATGCCGGCCTGCGGCCCTACGAGCGGGTGGCCTTTCAGTGGAGCTGCCACACCGTGGACGCCGCCAGCCGCCTAACCCACGCCGAGTGGCTCAACGCCGGGCGGGACTTCCCCAACTTCGCGTTCGCCTTGTCGCTCCGGGAGCGGCTGGGCGAGGAGGGCACCATCTACACCTGGTCGGGCTACGAGGAAAACACGTTGCGGCGCGTCCTGCTCCAGGTCGGGGAGTGGGTTCAGCGGGACCCGGAGGAGGCGGTCAGGGTCGCCGGCGTGCTCGACGCGGGGTCGCTGCGCGAGCTGGCGGCGTGGCTCGAGCGCCTGCTCGGGCCGGAGGACCGGGACGGCCGGAGGCGCTCCCCGCGCATCCGCGACCTGCACCAGCTCGCGCTCCGGCACTACTTCCACCCGCGCATGGGCGGGCGCACCTCGATCAAGGTGGTGCTCCCGGCCGTCTGGGAGTCCGACGCCGCGCTGCGTCGGCACCCGTGGTTCGCGGCCTACAACCGTGTGGACGCCGCCGGGCGCCCGCTCGACCCCCACCAGACCCTGGCGGCCCTGCCGTTCGGCGGGGACAAGGCCGGCGTGGACGCCGTGCGCGGGGGCGTCGGGGCGGTCCGCGTCCACCAAGCACCACGGGCCATGCTCTTCCCCAACCCCGTCCAAAAGATTCACTGGATCATCGTGCCCGGCTCCCGCGGCAGGCCGCAGTGCGACCACTGCGGCCATGTCGCCACCCCGAAGGAGATCCCCAACGTCGTGCCCGAGTTCATCGGCACGAGGCCCCTGGACGCCGAGGCCGACTTCGTCGCGGACGCCTTCACGTACGGCGACTGCCCGCGCTGCGGCAGGGGCAACCTTCAGCTGGTCCTCGTCCCGCAGAAGCTGTTCGGCGACCTCGTACCGGCTGACATCCCCCTGTAAATCATTCATCCGGTTATCCGAACAGGATCTTCCTCTTCCAATCGAGCGGCCTTTATCACGGGGCCGACGCGAGCAACGTCACCTGCTTCTCCCGTGAGGAACTGCTCGAATTCTTCCAATCGGCCCACACTTGGCTGCCAGCTTCACTCAGGAACAAGTACGCGATTGCTCACAGTATCGGCCGCCAGCCGCCGTTAAAAGAAGCCCCGTGATCAGGCCGGCTAGAGCCTCATTCATGTGATCCGCCAGTTTGTCACAGGGATCTCACCCGCGCCGCACACCCATCGGCGCTCACACCGGCGATTATATTCGCGGATTCTTAAAACACCTTGTGCCGCGTTGCACCGACCACTAAACTCAATGCATCCCGCAACACCAACCTTGCTCCGATGACCTGCCCACTGCCATGCCATCCCTAACCGAACGCTATCTCGCCTACTACACGCCGCTCGTTCAAGAGTTTGTGCGAGAGACCGAATCGTTACCGCATCCGGATATCGCAAAGATGCCGGAGCCCTTTTTGCCCCTCTTTGGAAAGACATACGAAACATCAGCCATGCGGTTGGTGATAGTCGGGCAAGACACCCTCGGCTGGGGTGACCTCCGGGAGTTCATCGCCGCAGAACGAGCAAAGCCGGGTTCCAAGCTAATTGAGGGCGTGAACTATTTCCAAGATCGCCCTTTCACGGAATGGGGACCATCACCGCAACGTTTTTGGGGCTTCACCATGATGCTGCTGGCGACCCTGCACGGGCAGGAGGACTGGGCGCTGATGAAAGAGGGAAAGATGGGCGAGATATTGGACAGCTTCGCTTGGGCGGAGGGTAATGCAGTTGAACTCTACGATAGTTCGGCGGCCGGGTGGGGCGTGCCGCGTGAGTATTGGGAAGCCGTCCGTCGAGCGGGGGACCGTTTCAACCGATTCCGCCACATCGTGGAGACACTGCGACCCCATGCAGCTCTTGTTCTGTATCGGGGCCTCAACCCCACCATCTACTTCGAAGGCTATCGCCCCGAGGTCATCTTCAAGGAAGGCCGCTTGACGCACTACCGCCTACCGGAGGTCGGGGTGGACGTCTTCCATGCGCCCCATCCCGGCAGCATGAATCGCATCGAAGGAACGGATCACTTCCGTACCCAACTCGGGAGTCTGTTTGCCAGGAACAAGATCATCACTCCATTCCCGGAATTCTTGAGCGGGCAAGATGATGCCCATGAGGTAATGAATTACCTGGGGAGCCGGGCTCCGGCTCCCGGCCCTGACTTCGACAAATATTCGTTCGTCTCTTGGGTGGCAGAGGAGCTCGCAAAGCGAGGCACCTCAATGTCGGTGCCGACGTTGATCGACCTTGTAAACGCCCAAGGCTACGAAACGAACTACGGCACCGAATTCAGCGGGGGACGCGGCAGCTACAATTTGGTCAGTGGCACCTACCACCGGATGAAAACAGGCGGTACGCCGGATGCAGAGGCCAAGGCCCACAACGTCGCGGTGGCGTTCCGCAAGCCGAATTTCGAATACGCCTACAACACCGATTGACCAGTAATACTGCTATCCAACGGCAGTCTGATAAACGACGAAGTGATGTTTAGGGGGTAATCTGCACCTCATTGACGCCGTGTTCCTGCATGGCGGAGGCGAGGGCAGCGGAGAATAGCGGCAACCAATAGCTCTGGCCGTGCCAGTCTATTTGAGAATGGTACCAAGCAAGCTATTGAATCCGACATCTTCGAAGGTGTCAGTAACGGCGACCGCCCCCGCGGGTTTGACGAAAGAGGGAGAACGTCAAGCCGGGGCGGCGTGAGGATACATGGTCCGTTTTGTGGGCAACGGTGCATTAGGATAGCCACGCTCGAACTTTACGTACAGCGCCGGGAGTGCGAGCCCAGTACTCGCGGCGATGCCGTCGAAGCACATCGAGGCTCGCACCTCAGGACTACTTCTTCAGCCTTTTGAGGGCTTCCCTTGGGCCTTTCTTGGCCGCCCGGGTTTCGGCGTCACCCGCCGACCCAAGCCTTTCACACCGGTCCGTCCGACGACAAGGGGGATCTCGTCGCACAGCAGCAGCCAAGGCTTCACCCTGAGCGCGCGACCCAGCCCCTCTAGGGTGGCCAGAGAAGGCGCTTCGGTCAGACCCAGCTCGATCCGCTGGTAGTACTTGTAGTCAAGACCGGCCTTCTCGGCCAACTGCTCCTGCGTCAGTCCCTGCTTGAGGCGCAGGGCGCGGAACAGGCGGCGCATGAGCGGGTACGGGGTGGCGTGCATTTCGTATCGTAGCCGCCCGGCCTCCTGATAAACACCTCACTCGATCACGGTGTTTGATCTTGCCCCGACATCATTTTCATGCTGAATCAAGGCGTTCCTCAAGCGTCGCAGGCTACCGACAGCAACTTCCTCAACGGGCATGGGATGATCGCCGACAAGATCGACAGCTTCTAGCGCCGCCTCCCATCTATGCGACAGGCACCGGCCATCCTCGACGCGAACGGGCGCGAAATCCAGCCGGCGCCGCCCCGCCCGTCCATGAGGCGGATACCGGCCGCCATGCCCGCCGGGGAGACACCTCCTCCCCCGGCGGCGGAGTCGCCGTTCGTCAGGGGCTGCCGCCAGGCGCTTCAGGTGGGGGAGCGGATGCTGGAGGTATTTTGCTTCCTGGTCGTGGCCGTGTTCCTCTGGAAACGACTCGCTTTCATCATCCTCGGAACCGCAGTGGCTGTCACGGCTGTCTCGTGGCGCTGGCCGGCGCGAGTGACCCCGCAAAACTGGAGGAGCTGGTGGACCGTCAGCCAGGCGAAGACCTACGGTTCAACCGACTGCCCGCAGGTCAGCCGCGTCCCGGCGCTCTTGGCGCAGCTGAAGGACCCGGTCAACTGGGACAAGGGCCGGCTCACGACCTCCAGTGAGAACGCGCTCCGCTGGCGGCTGCTGCCGCCCGTGGTGGCAGGCCGGATGGGCCTCGGGCCTGAGGCCTACCTGCAGGCGGCGCGCTGGGGCGCGCTCATGCTGCTGATGGCGGCCGGATGGTACGCCGGCACGACTGGCCGCGGCACGGCGATCGTGATCCTTGCGGCGACCTCAAGCGCTTGGCTCTGGGCTTGGCACTGCGTCGGCCAGTTCGACTGGATCTACCTGCTGCTGCTCCTGTGGGTGAGCTTCTCGCCGCTGAAGGTCCTCGTCCTGCTGGCCGGGGTCGCCGGGCCTTGGGTTGACGAACGCTTCATCCTGGCCCTGCCGGCGGTTTGGTGGCTGAGGCGGAGGCTGAACTTGGCCGGGGGCGCCTGGGCGCTGCCGGGCCTCCTGCCCTACCTGCTGGCGCGGGCGGTGGCGTGCGCCGGGGGCGACCTGTCCGTCGTGCACCAGATCCGGCTGCAGGCGGCCCAGCTGTCGGCGGAATACTGGTGGCACTGGCTCCCGGTCGGCTGGCTCATGGGCTGGCGGATGGGCTGGCTGCTGCTCGCGGCGGCCGCCACCGTCGCGGTGGGGCGCGGGTGGCTCAAGAGGGACCCGGCGCTCCTGGTCGCAGCCGCCTTGGGCTTCGGCGCCGTGACATTCCTGGCATGGGATTCGACGCGCAGCGCCGCCATGCTGCTGCCGTTCACGGTGGCCGCCGCGCGCAGGGTGCCCGCATCCCCCCTGTCGCTGCTGGCGATCTCCAACCTGGCCCCGCCGGCGGTCCTGTGGGTGAACGCCCTCGCCATCCCGCTCTAAAGACCGCTCAGCTGATCTTGATCATGTCGATGCAGGAGATTCGGACGCGGTTGCTGTAGAACGGCAGCCGCAGGAATCAGCAATCAGCAATCGGGAATGGTGCGGGACGACCGGCGACCGCATTGAGCCCGCCGTCGGCCCGACCACCGATTGGGCATGCAGTCGGCCACGCGGGAAACCGAGGGCGTCCCTCGCCCAAGGGCTGCCGCATGATGGCGATCCGCAACGCTATCCTCACACTGTTGCGAGCGGGGAAAAAGAGTGGACGGGAACAGACGGCTGTACTGCCAACGGACAGCCTGCTCCCCACCCTTTTTAAGAGTGGCAACCAGCATTGCGTCGAAGATTTTCTGAACTACAAATGGGGCTGAATCTGTTATGCCCCGTCAGCCCAAATCGACCGTCCTCTGATTTGTCGTCAGCGCAACGTTATGGCCACGACCTCTCTGCTGGATTTAGCGACCCTCATACCCCAAGCCGTAAGCGTTGCCGGATTGACGCCAGCACTTGCGACAGTTTTCGTTGAGGCCAGTGCCGTTTGCTTGGAGCACAACAAGCATAAACCAGGTGTTACCTTACATGTAAGAGGGACAAGTTCATGCGCATACGCACTGTCGTGGCCGCAGGTGACGCAACAGATACGGGATGCGCACCATGATTTGCAGGAAGCGACCGAAAGAGGGGCAACCGGCATAGCAGTTCACTTGGCTAGGGACCTGCTCGGTCTTGAGCTGGCACAAAGGTCGCGCAAAGGAGGCGGATTTGACTACTGGCTTTGCCCCGCCGGCCAGCAATGCTTTCTCTTCCAAAACACCACCAGAATGGAAGTGTCAGGCATCTTGACGGGATCTTCGGCAGACGTTCAATCGCGGGTTAATCAAAAGAAGCGGCAGATCGCCAAATCGAGCGGCACGCCTAGCTGTATCGTTGTTGTTGAATTCAGCGAACCGCAATCTCATATAGTCACTTGAGCATGGGCGAACCGATCATCCAAGCCCTTCATTCTAAGGCGATGGAGCTAGCAGACGTCGCCTTTATTGCGCGTTCGACTGGTGACAACGCGAAGGCCGCAAAGTTGTTTGCTGACGCATTTATTAGCGAAAAATCAGCGGCGACTCTGGCGGTCGAAAGCAAGATACCGGAACCATCACTTTCAATCCTGCTTCGCAGTGCGGCAATTCTTGCTCTCGATTGCGGCAACCTTCGCGAAGCCGAGAAGTTGACCTCTCTTGCTCTCGCCGGTGATCCACCGGATTCGATAGCTGATGAGCTGCGAGAAATCTATGAGACCATCAAGGCTCGCAAGAATTTGGCTCTGCAGGCCCTGCCCCGG
>Ga0208687_1001061_pt1 | contig 13776 bp, 11 predicted proteins | sample June2015DPH_6_10_FD_184695 | JGI IMG/M metagenome (GOLD analysis project Ga0208687, IMG submission 184695) | Peatland microbial communities from SPRUCE experiment site at the Marcell Experimental Forest, Minnesota, USA - June2015DPH_6_100... | ecosystem: Environmental > Terrestrial > Soil >...
TTGCATGCGGCCGGCGAGGTAAGCCTGGCGACCGGCGATGACGGCGTGCTGCATGGCCTGGGCCATCAGGATGGGGTCCTGCGCGCCGGCAATGCCGGTATTCATCAGGACAGCATCGGCGCCCAACTCCATAGCAATGGTCGCATCGGACGCCGTTCCCACGCCCGCGTCAAGGATGAGGGGCACGCTGGTGATCATCTCACGCAGGATGCGTATATTGGCAGGATTCTGAATGCCCAACCCGGAGCCGATGGGCGCTCCGAGCGGCATCACCGCGGCAGCACCGGCATCGATCAGCCGCCGGGCGGAAATCAAATCATCGTTCGTATAAGGCAGGACTACAAAACCTTCCTTGACCAATGTTTCTGTGGCCTTCACCAGTTCGAAATTGTCGGGGAAGAGCGTTTTCTCGTCTCCGATGACTTCCAACTTGATCCAGTTGGAGAGACCCACTTCCCGAGCCAAACGTGCGGTGCGGATAGCTTCATCGCCGGTGTAACAGCCGGCGGTATTGGGCAGAATGAAGAACTTCTTGCGATCAACATAATCGAGCAAAGATTCCTTGCTGCGGTCAGTCAGATTCACGCGGCGGACGGCGACCGTCACTATTTCTGCGCCGGAAGCCTCGTGGGCCCTCGCCATTTCTTGAAAGCTCTTGTACTTTCCAGTGCCGATGATCAATCGCGAATGGAATTCCCTGCCAGCAATCCGTAGAACGTCCTTATCCATTTTTCAGCTCCTTCCATTTGATTCTAGATGCCGAAGGGTGAAATTGCAATGAAGGGACCGGGGGAGTCGGTGGGCCGTTGGAGAAACACGGCGAGGGGCACGAGAGCATTGAGTGCTTGATTCATTGAGCCATTGAATCATTGAAGAGCGGCGCCAGGCGCTTAAGAGCATTGAGTGATTGATTCATTGAGCCATTGAATCATTGAAAAGCGGTCGCAGGGTCGTGTTGTCAGTGAATCAATGACTCCCTGAGCGGAGATGTGGGCGGTTAGTTGCCGCGACAACCGCCTGTTCTCCCCCGACACCTGAACCCTGGCACCTGACACCTGGTCCTCTGCCGCCTACCCGCAAATCTCTTGTGTTTGGGGCTTGTTCACAGGTACAATTGGTTCGGTCAGGGCACTGAATCAATGGCTCGGGTTAGGGGGTAAAACTGCTCCGTGAAGGATTTCTGCCCCAAAGGGTGACCGGGATTGCCGGTCCGCTTCCATGTTAGCACTCTACCCCCGCAAGCCTGGCCAAAATTCCGATGAATGAAGAGGAGGCATGCGATGATCAAGAGAATTACGATGGTTGGGTTGACGCTGTTTGCTTTTGGCTGTCTGAGTTGGGCGGCAAGCAAGTCATGGACGGGGACGGTTAGTGATGAGCATTGCGGGGCCAAGCACGCCAAGGCCAGCGCGGATGCCGAGTCTTGCGTTGAGAAGTGCGTGTCAGGCGGCGCCAAGTACGTTCTCGTCAGCAAGGGGAAAGTGTACCAGGTGGATGACCAGGACAAGTTCAAGGGCCTGGGCGGGAAATCTGTGAAGGTGACGGGAAGCCTGAGCGACAGTACGATTACCGTCGCGGAAGTTTCCCCGGTTGGAGGCAAGTAGAGAGCCGACCGTAAAATTCCTGCCAACCCCTTCCGGCAATGTTGCACAAAGTATTGAAATTAGCCAATAACTAGGGGCTGGGGACTAGGGCTGGGGAAGAACGGTAGGCAGTAGGCAGGCAAAAACAGGGAATGGGGCCAAGGGGCTGATGCAATTCTGAATGACTTACTGCCCACTGCCGACTGCCTTCTCTGCCTTATCTCCTTCTTTTCAGCTACAAGTGGAGGTGGCCCAAAATGGGGAAAATCGTCTATCTCTGTGTCGCAGTTTTGCTTGGAGGCAGTTTGAGCTTCGCTGCTACTGTGAAGGCTGGAACAAAGACGTTTGTCGGAAACATCAGTGACTCAATGTGTGGCTTGAAACACATGATGCCTGGAAAGAGCGACAAGGAGTGTACCCTGGAGTGTGTAAAAGCTGGCAGTAAGTATGTGCTTGCCGATCTCGCCAGCGGGAAGGTTTATCAGCTCTCCGACCAGAAAAAACCTGAAGAATTCGCGGGACAGAAGGTAAAGGTCACTGGCACACTTAAGGGCGACACGATTAGCGTTACTGCAATTGAGCCCGCAAAGTGAGCGGGGTAAGCACGTTTCGTGCGTTGTACGGCTCCGGTTGTCGACAACGGAGAATGCCCAGCCGCCGGGTCGGCGGTCGCCCGAAGCTCGAAACCAGGGTATAATTGTGTCACCGTGACTTCGAGGAGGAATTGAGAGCACATTATGGAAACAGAAGGCAAGACCCCGCAGGCGCCAGAATGGAAGGTTCGCCGCGTGGGGGCGGTTACGTTCGCGATTTCAAAACCCAAGCGCAAAGCTCAGAAGACGCGCCAGGCGCGGCTCAAGAATAGGCGTCGGGCGCGCTGAGCGTCGTTTTGAAAAGACTCCAGGGCGGACAAAAGAAGAGAGTATTCCACCTCTTTCGTCAATAGCGGAGGGCGCCGGACGGTGCGCGGCCCGGGTTGCTTACCCCGTGGCAGGCGCCGCGCAGGCCTGATTAAGGTGGCGACCACCTCCGCAAGCCCTTCCGTGTCAAGTCAGCAAGACAACTTTTGGGCGTAAGATATGCTCTATATAATTAAGAGGTTGTTGCGGTAGCCATAGGACTGGGCGGGGTTCGTTGAGGAAGGATTATCAACCTATGACCAAGAAGTTAGCTTTGGGGATACTGGCGGTACTCGTTGCAGGGTTATTCGTCCTGCTGGCCGCGGCAGCCGATCAACCCTTGAGTGCAGATGACATAACCTTGCTTCTGCTGGCAGGGTCCCCGACCCAAAAGATTGTCACGCTCGTTGAACAACGGGCCATCAGTTTCAAGATGAACCCTGATCTGGCAAAGAAATTTCACGACGCCGGGGCCAGCGATGATTTGATCGAGGCTCTTACCAAAGCAGGCTCGAAAGCCAATGAGGCTCCTTCGGGTCCTGCCGCGTCCGCAACCGCCTCTGCGGCTTCCCAGCAGACGCAATCCGCCTATACACCCATTCCCACCTCCGAGCCTGCCGATGTGGATCGGAAAGTCGCGGAGACGTTGAGCAGCCTCGAGAGCAAGCCGGCCGATCTCGAGAGCAAGTCGGCTGATAACGATCATCCCTACGCTGCGCGATTCTCACTGGTGGCGCTCTCGGGAAAAAAGATTGACCTTGCTGATTACAGGGGCAAAGTGGTGTTACTTAGTTTTTGGGCTTCTTGGTGCCCGTACTGCCGGAAATTGATTCCAGCGCTGGTTGGATTTCAAAGCCAATACTACGGGGAAGGGTTGCGAGTTGTCGGCATTGCCATAAGAGATCAGAAGGAGGCAGTACGAAGTTATTGCCAGCGTGCCAATGTGAACTACCCCGTCGCCATGGGCGACGCTGATACGCGAAAGCTTTATGGGGGAATATCAGGTCTGCCGACCACCGTGCTGATCGGGCGGGACGGCCGCATTTACCGCAGATTTGCAGGGGCCCCGGCAGACCTCGACCGATTCGAGGAAAGGATCAAGACGCTGTTGGCTCGTTCGGCAGGAGGCACTGAGGGTAACCAGCAAATCGCCGCCAACCCCGCCCCCACAACCACCTCGGCAACGGCTTCTCCGGTGACGGCTCGGAGTGCTTCCTCACCTGCGCCAACGGCTGCAAGTGAGATTTCCTCGGCGAGTCCTGGCGCGTCCGCGCCTGCTCCTGCCCCTTCCCAGCAAACGCCATCCGCCAATACACCTGCTCCCAACTCCAAACCTGCGGACGTGGATCGGAAAGTGGCGGAGACGTTGAGCAGCCTTATGGACAAGACAGAGGCTTCCGCCACCTCTGCCAAGGCGGCGCCTGTCAACGGTCTGGCTGATCCTAGCCCGGAGCAAGTCCAACGTATCATCCAGGAATTCGCCGCCAAGGAGAAGCTCTTTAAGCAAGCGCGCAACAATTACACCTACCACCAAATCAACAAGGTGCAGGAATTAGGACCAGACAACGAAGTCGAGGGCGTTTTCGAACAAGAGTGGGACATCCTCTTCGACGATGCCGGCAACCGGATCGAACGTGTGACCTATGCCCCCGCGGATACCCTGAAACGGATCATCATGACCAAGGAAGACTACACTTCGATGCGGAACATTCAGCCGTTTGTTCTGACCTCGGATGAACTCCCGGAGTACGAAATCAAGTATTTGGGACACGTGAAGGTTGACCAGATTACGGCTTATGTCTTCTCCATCCGGCCCAAAGAAATTCAGAAAGGACAGCAGTATTTTCAAGGTGTGGTGTGGGTTGATGACCAGGACCTGCAAATTGTGAAGTCGGAAGGCAAGCCCGTACCCGAGCTGAAAACCAAGAAGGATCATGAAAACCTGTTTCCGCGTTTTACCACCTGGCGCGAGCAGATCGACGGGAAATACTGGTTTCCTACATACACCATGGCGGATGACACCCTCTATTTTTCCAACGGCCCCGTGCACATCAAACAGATCCTCCGTTACACCGACTACAAGCAATTCAAGTCGAAAGTCCGCATCGTGAGCGCGACTCCCACTGATCGGCCCAACGCGCCGGCAATCCCCGTGACGCCAAAACAGTAGCGGGCCTGCTGCCCTACGATCGCGGAACGAACGCCCGGGGGTTTTGGTAGGGGAGCGCTCTGGGCTCCCGGGGTTTTCCTCGAGGGCCGAGGCCTCTCCTGCCCTCGCCGGGCGGAGGTCTCGGGCAGAGGTCACTGGACTTGCGTGGTCAACTCCGCGCTGGGCAGGAATTGCGGAGCACGGCGATGCCGGGTGGCTTGCTCAAAGGCATAGGCGAGCTTGATCAACGCCGGCTCGCTGTAAGCTTTACCAAAGAAGGAGATTCCCACGGGCAGACCGAAGACGAAGCCAACCGGGACGTTGATGTTGGGGTAACCAGCTACCGCAGCCGGAGTCGAACTTCCGCCTGAGTCGTGGTCCCCATCGACCAAGTCAGTCATCCAGGCAGGCCCTCCGCTGGGCGCCACCAGGGCATCCAGTTGAAACTTTTCCATGACGGCATCGATTCCCTCCTTTCGTGTGAGGCGATGATTCTTCTCGAGCGCATCCTGATATTCCTTCTCCGTGGGCGATCCCTTAGCCTCCGCTTTGATGAACAGGTCCTGTCCGAAGTACGGCATCTCTTTTTGGCGGTTGCGCTCGTTGAACTCGATGATCTCCCGCAGGGAATGCACGGGCGCGCCGGGCCCCAGTGCCGCCAGATAGGAGTTCAAGTCAGCCCTGAGCTCGTAAAGGAGCACCTGGAGTTCGGAGTCCCCAAGCTGGTCCATGGTTCCAAGGTCAGCCGGATCCACTATTACCGCACCCTGGCGCTTCATCTCTTCGATGGCTTGATTCGTTAGTTTGTCCACGGCATCGCTGCTACCGAAGAATTTGCGCACCACGCCGATTCTCGAACCGCGCAGCCCGCTCGGGTCGAGGAAATTGGTATAGGCCACCTTCCCGCGGCTCACCTCCGTGGCTGGATCGTCGGCGTCAACTCCGGTTAGAGCGCCCAGCAGGATCGCGGCATCGGTCACGGTTCGAGCCATGGGACCAGCCGTGTCCTGGCTGTGGGCGATGGGAATGATTCCGGCGCGGCTGACCAGACCGACCGTCGGCTTGATCCCAACAATTCCGTTGACACATGACGGGCAGATGATGGAACCATCGGTCTCGGTGCCGAGGGCCAGGGCGCAGAAGTTTGCCGAAACGGCGGCGGCTGACCCGGAACTCGATCCGCAAGGGTTACGGTCGAGCGCGTAGGGATTGCGCGTGAGCCCGCCCCGCCCGCTCCAGCCGCTGGTCGAGTGCGAGGACCTGATGTTTGCCCATTCGCTGAGGTTGGTCTTACCGAGAATCACGGCGCCTGCTTCGCGGAGCCTCTTCACCACCAAGGCATCTTTCGGCGGCCTCGCTCCCACCAGGGCGAGCGACCCCGCAGTGGTCATCATCCGGTCGCGGGTGGCGATGTTGTCCTTGATGAGGACGGGGATGCCATGCAGCGGTCCGCGCGCCCCCTTGGCTTTGCGCTCCCGGTCGAGTTCCGCGGCGATGGCAAGGGCATCCGGGTTGACTTCAATGACGGAGTTAACGGTGGGTCCATGCTTGTCGACTTTCTCGATGCGCGCGAGGTATTTTTCAGCCAGGGAGCGCGCCGTGAGCTGGCCGGACTGCATTTCATCCTGAAGCTTCGCAACCGTGATTTCACCAAGTTCGAAAGGCTTCACGGGTGGAAACCCCGCTGGGTCCGCGGATGTCGCGACACAGGAACGCCCTGATGGCGAAGGCAAAGCTGCTGCTGCGACCCCAGCGAGCATTCCGGACTTCAAGAACCCTCGTCGATTCGACTTGGAAGTAGTGTTGGATTTATTCGTCTGGTTCATGGTGTTCGATTTCCTCCTTTCAACCTTTGTGCCGCTCGCCGAAAAACCCCCTCACCCCAGGTGTCATTCCGAGCGGAGCGAGGAATCTCGCTCTGCTTACGAGTCGAGGAGTCGAGGGTCGAAAAGTTCTTAACTCCTCGACCTTCGACTCTCGACTTTTCGACTTATCAGTGCGAGATTCCTCGCTCCGCTCGGAATGACATCCCCAAGGGACCGCCCCGCCATTTTTGAAATTTGACCTTTGCCATTTGCCATTTGACCTGTCGTTCAGAATTTCAAAATTCAAATGGCAAAAGTCAAATGGCAAACGTTTTGCGGCGGTCAGGGGGTTCGGATTCAATAATATAACGGTTATTACGTCACTAAAAAATAGAAACACCACGGATAGTTTGAATCAGCCCCTGGAGGTCCCCGATAGTTGTGCGCGGATTCATGAGTGTGGTCCGCAGGTAGACCGTGTTCCGCAACACTGTCTGCACCAGGAAGTACTTTCCGGAAGCCACGACCTTTTTTCTTAACTCCACTTGGTGCGCATCGAGTTTTTCAGCGGCGTTCTCGAGACCCCTGAGCGCCTCGGGCACGTGGCGGAAGCAGAGTATGTTGCTTGCCGGTTCCGTCGCCAGCTCAAAATCGGGCTGGGCTTTGAGCAGGGCTGCGAATTCCCGTGCCAAGTCGAACGTCTTCGTAACCATCTCGCCGATCGTCTTCGCTCCGTGAACACGCAGGGCCAGCCACAGCTTGATTCCCAATGTTCTCTTTGAACACTCGAGAGTGCGAAGTGCAATGTCGAAGTCCGCTTCCTCTGGGCGCCGGGCAAAGAGATAGCTCGCCTCTTGAGAGAAGGCGCCATAGTTGTCTTCACGGCGGCGAAACAGAACGGCTGTGATCAAGCTGGGGGCGAAGAGCATCTTGTGCATGTCCCAAACCAGGGAGGATGCGAGTTCGATTCCCTCCGTGAGTCCGCGATACTTTTCGGAATACAGGGCCGAGGCTCCATGCGCACCGTCGATGTGAAACCACACTCCCTTTTCCCGGCAGAACTCTCCCATGCCCCGCAAAGGATCGAAAGAACCCGTGGCGGTGGTGCCGGCGCTTCCCACGATGGCAATCACCTTTTTCCCTTCTTGCACGGTTCGCCGGTAGAGGTTGGCGAGCGCGGAAACATCGGCTCGAAAGCGGTTGTCCGTGGGAATCACAACAACTGACTCCTCGCCCAGGCCGAGGACTCCGGCCGCGCGCGCCAGGGAGTAATGCGCCTGGTCTGAAACCAGGAGGGCGAGAGGCAGCCCTGCATGAAGTCCCTGCCGCCAGGCCGAGCCTTGCGTGGCATGGTTGCGAGCTGCGAGCAGCGCCGTCAGGTTTCCGAGAGAGCCTCCGGAAGTCAGGACGCCGTCGGAATCCCGGGGCCACCCCACCGATGCGCACAGCCAGCGAACGACTTGCCTCTCGATCTGCGTGCCGGCCTGCGCCATTTCGTAGACAGCCACACTGTTATTGAGCAAGCTCGATATCAAGTCCGCCAGCGCCGCCAGCGGCAAGGCGGGGGGGACTTGGTGGCCCACGTAGCCAGGATGATGAAGGTGGATACTTTGCCGGATGATCTGGGCAAGACAGCGCGATACTTCAGCATCCGCGTCGCCCGCGGAGTCCAGGGGGAGAGAGTCCTGGTATTCCTGCGCCAGTTCGAGCGGGGCGTGGTGAGGAAGAACGGGCAGTTCACCTGCAAGGGCGGAATGAAGATAAACGGCCAGTGCATCGACTACTTTGTGGCCATTGCGCCGGAATAACTCGGGGTCGTAAGGATCAGTAAGCATAAGATGCAATGGTAGCTTAATCCCGCAGGATTGGAACCAGCCATTTGAGTCCTGGTACAATCCCTCACTATGAAATCACTCAACCTGGATTGGCGGTTCGTGCTGGTGAGGCCGCGGAATCCGCTGAACATCGGTGCAGCGGCGCGTGCCATAGCCAATTTCGGTTTTCGCGAGATGGTGGTCGTGGCGCCCTACAGCCCAGTATGGCAGGAAACGCGCTCGGCGCTTGGAGCTGAGGAGATTGTCACCTCAGCGCGTGCGGTTGAGAGTCTAGTGGAAGCCATTGGAGATGCGACGATTGTTGTGGGCACCACGGCAGGCTCTCGGCGCAACCTGGACCGAGACCTCATCCCGCTTCCTGACTTCCCCGCCTGGCTCCGGCAACGCAACGCAGCGGGCCGTGTGGCAGTGCTGTTCGGTTCCGAAAAGACCGGCCTTTCGAACGACCACTTGAGTTATTGCCACACCCTGGTTCGTATTCCCACCGTGCCTGATTGCCCCTCCGTGAATCTGGGACAGGCAGTGGCGGTTTGCGCTTACGAACTGGCGCGCACCGGCCTTGTGCCAACCCGTCCGCCGCGGTTGACCGCCCACCTATCGGACCCGGCCGGCGCCCAGTCTCTCGACCACTTGTTTGACCGTGCCGCGCGCGTTTTGGACCAAGTGGGGTATCTGAAGCCCAAGAGTCGACGCGCTACACTCCTTAAGCTGCGGCGCCTGATGCTCGACCTGCAACTCACCAACCACGACGCCAGAATCCTGGGCGGAATCTTGGCGCAGATCGAGTGGAAGATCGGCCAGGGGTGAAGAAAAGGAGTCAGAAGTCAGGAGTCAGAATCGGGCCACGCCACTTCTGAATTCGTAGTTCAGAATTACCCCAGTTCCCGGCCCCCGTTCTTCTGACTCCTGACTTCTTCTTTTCACTACCTTTCGCTGAGCGAGGTGGGCGAGAACAGGGTGTTTGGTTGAGAGCAAGCCCCTGGCGATCATCCGCCATTCACGAAGGCGGGCATTCCAGAATCGCAGTTTCCGACGAAGGGTAAGTTGGTCCATTCGGGTCAGATGAGTTCTCGTCGAGCCGCTTGGCTGCGGGGTCGGGTGTCTGATCCTCTCCACATGGCTTACTCTGCCAAGTGCTCAGCTCTTAAAGAACGTGCCCGGTAAAGCCCCTAAGCGACAAAGTGGCTGTCAAGCGTAATTCATCGTTTATTCGGTGAAAATCGGCAAAACTTGAATGGTAGAGAATCAAGACTGAACTGCGAGTTTCGGCGGCTAATCGTTTGATAATGCACGTGGAAGCTATGGAGAGCATTGGAGTTGCGGCAATTGTGGACTTGCTCTTGGCGGCTGGCAGGGGTATGCTAGCCATTCCTAGGAACCTCGCAAGTTGGCGGGGTGCCGAAAAGGTGGCCATTGAAAGCGATACCTGTTGTACAAGCGGCTCGAATGATTGCCCGAGGTACGTGGAGCTTCTGCATTAATCGGCCCTTGGTGGTTTCTTTTGAGCTCACGCATTCCTGCACGGCTAATTGCAAGCATTGCGACAAGGGCGGGATGAAACCCGACCCGGCGGGGCTGCTTCGGGCGGAGGATTACGCGCAACTGCGCGGCACCCTGAAGCCCATGGCCGTGCAGCTCTCGGGCGGCGAACCCCTGCTGCGGAAGGACCTCGAGGAGATCGTCCGAGCCGTGAAGGAGCCAAGCGGCCTGCCTTACACCATTCTGGTGACTAATGGGCGACTGTTAACGGAAGAAAAGTATCTGGCTTTGCGGGCCCTGGGCATTAACCAGGTTTCAATCTCGCTGGACTTTCCCGATTCCAGACACGACGACTTCCGGCGCTCACCCGGCCTTTATGCTCGCCTTGAAAAGCTGGTTCCTGCGCTTGCCCGTTACGGCCACGACGACGTGGCGCTCAATACCGCCATCACGCACGAGAACCTTCCGGCACTGGTGGCGATTTACGAACGGGCCAGGGAGTGGGGAGTTTCTATCTCTTACAGCGCCTACACGCCTCTGCGCACCGGCAGTATGGAGCATTACATCCAGTCCATGGACGACCTCGCCCTGCTCCGCAAGACTCTCGATCAATTATTGGAGCTGAAAGCCAAGCATGCCCGCATCGCCAACTCTCCCTGGACGCTTTCGGGTATCCATGATTTCTTCCGCGATGGGACCGTGCAGGGGTGCAACGCCGGACGAAGGTTTATGGTGGTGACGCCCCAGGGCGGCTTGCGTCCGTGCTCGATGTTTGAGAACGAATATGCCTCACAGAAGGAGATGCTGAAAGAATTTGTCCCCCATAACCAGTGCGGGGGTTGTTACGTTTCCATTCGCTCCTACCTCGACGCCTCGTTTTGGACCCTCCTCAAAGACAACGTCAGCAGCCGCGTTTTTTCGCGGAACGGGAACGCCCCGCAGCGCTGAGCTGACTTCCTGCTTCCGCCCGTCACTCGTCCCGCCACGGCGGGTCACTCGTCACTGCTTTAACAGCTTTTCGATGGCTATCACAACCTCGGGAGAGTCCGGCTTCACCGGCGATTCGAACCGCGCCACAACTCTCCCGTTGCGATCAACCAGGAACTTGGTGAAGTTCCACTTGATATCGCCGGCTACGTTGGGATTCGCCTGCTGGGTAAGATATTGATAGAGGGGAGTGGTGTCGGCGCCTTTCACCGAGACCTTGGCAAACATGGGAAAAGTGACGTTGTACTTGAGCGTGCAGAAGCTCTTGATTTCCTCATTTGTGCCTGGCTCCTGCGCCCCGAAATTGTTGGCAGGAAAACCCAGAATCACAAAGCCCTGGTCCTTGTATTTCTCATAAAGCGATTCCAGAGCCGAATATTGCGGCGTGAAACCGCATCGGCTGGCAACATTCACCAGCAGAATAACCTTGCCCTTGTAACTCGAAAGCGAAGTGGGCTCGCCATCGATGGAAGGAAGGGTGAAATTGTAGACGCTTGCGCCCGCAAACGAAGGGACAGCGAAACATACAGACGCCAACAGAAAGCCTAGAAGCAGACGTGCATTAAGATTCGGCAGGACCATGCTTTTTCTCCTTTGTCGTATTGCGCCCTGACCCCGAGCCTTTCTTCCGGTCGGGGTGAACCTAGATGGTAACTCAGGATGCGGGTCCGCCGCAAGCTCCCTGCCTTCATCGCTATCCCCCCCTCGACGCAGGAGGGCGTTCCATAACAGCGTGCTGGAGAGATCCTGCAAGAACGGGTTATCTCGAGCCGCAGTCCCCGCAACCCGCGCGGCATGAAGCGCAAGACGAGCAACTTTACGCCTCGCCCTCGCCATACCAAGCCACTGCCGGTCATCACCATCAAAAAGGCGACCAGGATCATTTTGGGGATTACATGCCTCGCATCTAGGGCCTAGGTTCTACGGAGTGGATTCCACAATCACTCATTGCAGAGGCACTTTTTCTTTGCGGCCCATCGCCTTCCTCTTGCGAATCAACATGATGGAGAAACCAAGTGGAATTTGTCGATTGCGGCGCTCCACCTGCACAGTTGGCGTTGGCGCGGGTGACACGCACGTGAGGTTTGCCCCAACCCGAATGTGCGTGTTTTCCTGCCCCGAAGGACAACACCCAATGGGTGAAAAACAAATCAAAACAAGGGTATTGCAAGGCGGTGATTTGAGACGCCACCAAAACGTACCCTAGGAGGATGTTGATGAAACGAACCATTTTCGGATTAGCAACCATACTTGTTGTTTTCGTGGCCGTCTTCGCTGTGCTCGTACTGCGGCCAGTAGCGAAGGTCAAGGCCGGCCAGGGCTGCTCGAACGCCACGCTAAGAGGCAGCTACGGATTAGTGGCAGCAGGATTCTGGCATGTTGCCGGGCCTGTGCCCTCGGACTTGTCCATGCTAATTAAATTTGACGGAAGAGGAGGCCTTAGCGGCAGCAGCATGAACATCGTCGTCGATGGGAGTCCGGGACCCGGAAACCCTTACAACTTTGCGGGTGGTACGTACACCGTCTATTCGGATTGCACCTGCACTTTCACCACCCCACACTTGGCTGCCTTTAATGCTACAATAACTGGTTATGGGATCGCTGTCGATACAGGTGGCGACGAATTCACGGGAAACTTGTTAAGCAATAACTCAAATTTAACAGGAACCTTCGACGCGAAGAGGGTAGCCGCCGGGCATTGGGGATTTGTTGATTAACCGACCTCGTCGGAACGTGTGATGCATTGCTAAGAGGAAGTAGCGCAGGGGGGCGACCGGATTGGCTGTCAGACGGTAGGGCCACAGGCGGTTGGTGATTCAGGCCGTTCTGACTTCTGTCGCCCTCCTCGCCGGCCCACGTTCTCATCTTCTGGAGCAATGCCCCGACTGGAGTCACGACTCCTGGGCAGCGGGTACCCCATTGTCAGCAGCAGGTGTCCTCCTCGCTGTTCCCTGAACTCGCAGGCAACTCCGTTTCTGATGCCATCTCTGGCTTTTTGATGCGTCATGGGAGGTATGCGCGCGTGTGCGTTTCTAACCCCTACACGACGTGACCTCACTCACGCCTTCTAGAAACCCATCCAGAACCCCCTTTTCCCATTTGGGGAACGTTTGCTTGGCGCAATTTCGTAGTGGTGTGGCCGCCTGAGTCTCCAAAGGACGCGCTCAGCGGGTTTACGGCCCGCTGGCAGCACCTGCCACGTCTGGGAGCTTTCAGCTATCAGAGGCAGGCTCTCAGCCACCGTAGGTTATAAATTTCAATTCGTTCATTGCTCACTGCGTGCTGCTTCGGAAGAGCCATAGGCCCAGGGGGGCCTGCGCTACGCTTCCGGGGTCTGGGGGTTCTCTCCTGGCTTCTGACTCCTGACTTCGGCTCGTTAATGTTGTACCCTGTGGGCGGCCTTTGGAACGGAGGCTATGCAGCGACGGAAGTTCTCGCATCTCCGCCGGCCAAAACATAACAAGGAGCAAATTCCCATGAAGATTGCGAAGCAGTTAGCACCTGCGTTAGTCATCTTAGCGCTCGTCCCACTCGCGTATGCCCAATCAATGTCAGGCTGGTTGGGAGACTTGCCTGTTGAAAAGGCATACAGGTTGAGGCGCATCTCGAGTTACGACCGGTCTGGAGGGAACGCCGACTATCGCTCGATTGAGCCGGCTCAAACACTCACCCTGCTTGATGAAAAGGGTCCCGGCGAGATCTCGCACCTTTGGATCACTATTAATTCTCCGGAAAAGTATCACCTGAAGAAGCTGGTCCTGCGAATGTACTGGGATGACGAACATGACCCGAGTGTTGAAGCTCCCATCGGTGATTTCTTTGGTCTCGGCAACGGGGATTACTTCATGTACCAATCGTTGCCACTTGCGGTCGGGTCTACGAAGGCCTTGAACTGCTTCTTCCCCATGCCCTTTAACAAGGCGGCGCGAATTACGGTGACCAACGAAGGAGTTCAGAAGGTTGACAGTTTTTATTACAACATTGACATGCGGGTATATTCGAAGCCGTTTCCCCCAGACACATTCTATTTCCACGCGC
>Ga0208687_1001068_pt1 | contig 13731 bp, 16 predicted proteins | sample June2015DPH_6_10_FD_184695 | JGI IMG/M metagenome (GOLD analysis project Ga0208687, IMG submission 184695) | Peatland microbial communities from SPRUCE experiment site at the Marcell Experimental Forest, Minnesota, USA - June2015DPH_6_100... | ecosystem: Environmental > Terrestrial > Soil >...
ATCACCCCTGTAAAACTGCTGAATCGTCAGGAGCTCGTCTTCCAAGCGCTCTTTTACCAGGGCATCCAGGGCCGAAAAGGGTTCGTCGAACAACAGCACCTCCGGCTCGGGCGCCAGGGCCCGGGCTACAGCCACCCGCTGCTGCTGCCCCGAAGACAGTTGCCCGGGGTACCGGCGCCCCAATCCCTGCAGGTTCATTCTGTGAAGCAGCCGGTCAACCCGCCCGTCGATCTCCCGGCGAGTCAGGTGGCGTATCCCGAAGGCAATGTTATCGTAGACGCTCAGGTGAGGAAACAGGGCATAGTTTTGAAAGACAAAGCCGACGTGGCGCACCTGGGGCGGCAGGCAGAGGTCGCCCGCCGAATCCAGCAGCACCTTGTCATTCAGCTTGATATAGCCCTCGTCGGGCCTAACCAGCCCGGCAATGGACCGCAAGGTCATGGTCTTGCCGGAGCCGGATGGCCCCAGAATGGCCAGAATCTCCTGATCGATGGAAAAAGATACTTTCAAGCTAAAGCCGGGCAATGTCTTCTGGATACTGACTTCGAGCAACTGTCTACCCCCGTAAGGCTAAATGCCTTGTGTCACAAGGCATGCAAGAAATATGTCACATTTTGCACACATCGTCTTTCATTCATGCAGTAGTTTACTTGTGCCGTGAAAGTCTTGCGTGCTTGTCTATGAGTGCTTTTAAAATCTTTAGCCAATCTCTGACATCCTGCCTCCGACCTCTGATTCTTGCGGCAGGGGTTGTTTTTCAGGAGCGTTGCCAAGCACCGGAATCCTTGTTTTCCAAGAGGCCAGGGCCAGGACGGATGCGAAGGCGACGGCCAGCACCACCAGCACCAATACCAGGGCCTGGTGCATATCCCCAGCTTCCACGGCAAAATAGATCGCCACCGGGATTGTCTGCGTCCGGCCAGGGATACTGCCTGCCAGCATCAAGGTAGCGCCGAACTCGCCGAGGGAGCGCGCCAGCGCCAGGATAGTGCCGGCTGCCACCCCCGGCCAGGCCAGGGGCAGCGTGACCGACCAGAAAACCCTCCATTCGGAGGCTCCGAGCGTACGCGCCGCTCCTTCGATGTTGGTTTCAATCTGTTCAAAGGCGCCACGGGCGGTCATGTACATCAGCGGGAAGGACACCGTCACGGCAGAGATCACAGTCGCCGTCCAGGAAAAGACGACGGTGGCGCCGAGCTGCCAGAGCAGCATCCCGATGGGGCCATGCTTGCCAAACAGCATCAACAGGCCCAGGCCGACCACAGTGGGAGGCAGGACCAGGGGCAGGATGAACAGCCCGTCTATGACATTCTTCAACCGGCCGCGATAGCCTACCATCCAGCGCGCCGCGGCAATCCCCAGGAAAAAGGTGATTATCGTGGCAGTCAGCACAGTTTTAAGCGAAATCCAAAGCGGAGACAGGTACGTTTCGGATATCAAGGTTCATTCCTCCTCCGCATCCGTGAGTGTTCACGTGAGATGCTTGGCACCGGCAATCAGGCGATGCCGATTCGAAGCCCCCTATCGGTCATTTAGCCGCTATCAGTTGCCCGTCCTGGCGCGGAATCTTTTTTCTAAAACTTTATCTGATATTAAATCATAAGTAAAGTTAAATATAACGCTGAGATAGGTGATGTTAGTTCTCTTTCGTTCTTGTGAGGGTTCATCACTCTCTGCAAACCTTCTCCATCCACCACCGGCAGGCGTCCGATATCCTGCAACGCCATCTTGCGTGACGCTTCCGCCAGAAAAAAGCAAAGTAGCGGACAGGAAATATTTAAAGTAACACGATAACCCCCGGTGGCTGCGGCTGCCGGGGGCTTTTTTGCCTTACATCAACCGTCCTCTATGCTATATGTTTAGAGTGTTTGCTTGATAATGGTATAATATGTTAGTTTACTGCGTGATATATTCCTTGACATTACAGAGACTATGCCGAGACCAACCTGGCGCCGAAGACATTGCACCGATATAAGAAAATGCTTGACTCCCGGATTCTGCCGGCCATGGGCCACCTAAAGATCGATAAAATCAAGCCGACGCATCTCCTCGACTTTTACGCCAACCTACAGGAAGAAGGATCCGGCTTGATAAAAAGCCTGGCAAACTATCCGAGCGGACAATTCAGCACCATCACCGGCTGTTATCGACCATTTTTAATGATGCCGTTGAATGGCAGATCATCCACTCCAGCCCTGCATCAAGGGTCAAGGCTCCCAAGGTTAAAAAGACACAGGCCGCTTGCTGCGATGAGGAACAGATCGCTGCTCTCCTGGATGCAGTAGATAAAGAAAAAGTAAAATACCAGGCGCTCATTCATCTGGCACTGTTTACCGGCCTGCGCCGGGGCGAGATAATGGGTCTCGAGTGGCCGGATGTGGATTTCGCAAAGGGAGTCATTCACATACGCCAAGCCAGCCAGTATCTTCCCGGGGAAGGGTCATTCACCAAGGCCCCAAAAAATGAGACGTCGATCATGACCATTTCGATGCCAGAGTCGCTTGTACCAGTGCTAAAGCGTTACAAAGCCTGGCAATCCGAGAAAAGGCTAAAACTGGGGGATCTATGGCAGAAATCGGAGCGGGTATTTACTACTTGGGACGGCAGGCACGGGCATCCTGAATGGCCATCCCAGTGGTTCCCCAAGTTCATCAAAAAGCACAATCTTGCACCGATATCATTCCATGGGCTCCGGCACACTTCGGCCACCCTGCTTATAGCAGAGGGCGCAGATCTCAAGGAGGTCAGCGGCAGGCTCGGTCATGCCAACACGTCCACCACCGGCAACATTTATGCCCACTTCTTGAAGAGCGCCGACAAGGCTGCGGCAGATAAACTAGACAGTGCGATCGCCAGGGCTCGCAATCAGAGGAATGCCAAGTAACGAACAAAAAGTTTTGGCAGCATAACCGGAAACCCCGGCGGCCATCGCGGCCGCCGGGGGCTTTTTTGCTGGTTCGTTAGCAGCGTATCAAAGTTTACTGTAAATTATTCTTTACAAAACTTTTGAGCGGGTAGTATACTAAAAATAGTATCATCTGCTATTAGAGGAGCATACTATAGGGGAGTGATGACAACGCATAACAGCCAATAAGAGGTTGAAAGTTTTCTTTCGGAGATGAAAAGATTGTTATCAAGCTCAGACGGCTTGAATAATTTGGATATAATCCTTAAAGCTAATTTAGACGAAGACAAAACTTTCCAATTCAGAGTTGAGCATAACTTAGTAAGTAGCGATATATTAGAAGAACTTATTAAATTGGACATAACGAATTACGCATATACAGATTATGATGATGATCCAAGATTTTTAAATGAAATAGTGTGGATATTTGGTCAGATGTTTTTAGATGAGGAGGTGTATATTAAATTAAAAATTAGAAGCAAGGTTGTGTGCTTATCGTTTCATGAAAAGGAGCGTGATTTGGTTTACCCTTATCTTTAAAGGAGGTTGTATTATGAGTGATAGTTGTAAATATTGCTACAATTGCGATAAACAAGTGCCATTTAATGTTAAAGAAAAGGATGTAACGACTACAATTAAGGGAGTAAAAATTGCTTATAAGGCCAAGGTTGCTTATTGTAATGAATGCGATAATGAAATATATATTCCCGAATTAGATGATATTAATATTAGAATTGCTAATAAAGCCTACCGTGATAAAGCTGGCTTAGTAAGCCCTAGCGATATTAACAAACTATTGGAAATGTATGATATTGGCAAGAAACCTTTAGCTAAGTTATTGGGCTGGGGGGAAACAACGATTGAAAGGTATGTAAATGGAATAACGCCATTAAAGATATATAGTGAGATGTTAATAAAGTTAAAAGATCCAAATTATATGAAACAAGTTTATGAAAGTAAGAAAGATTCGCTAACCGAAACCGCTAAAACAAAAATTGAGCGTAAGCTGGATGAATTATTAAATTACAAGCCTAATACAACCCTTAACATTGAAGATGTTGCCAACTATTTTTTTAGCAAAATTGATATAGAATCGGGTAGTTGCATTACCAATCTTAAATTACAAAAGATGGTATTTTATGCACAAGGATGGTTTATGGCGTTTTATAATGCACCATTATTTGAAAGCGATTTACAAGCTTGGGTGCATGGACCTGTTTCGTATTCAATATGGAGCAAATATCAAGACTATGGCTATAAGAGCATTAGCATTGAAAGAACCTCATTTGATATCCCCATATTTGACTCAAAACAAATTGAGTTACTAGATTATGTTTATGATGTTTATGGTGATTATGATGCTAAGGTTCTTGAGCGGATGACGCATAAAGATCGCCCATGGAAAGAGGCACGAAAGGGCTTAAAGGCTAATGAGCTTTCACAAAATATAATATCAAAAGAAAGTATCAAACGTTACTTTAAGCTTCTTAGAGATATTTTTGAGATTAACGATGTTAGCGATATAAGAAAATCATTGAGCGTTTATAGTGTTTATTAAGACGGCCTTTACATGGTTGCGTTATAAAAGCTAGGCCAAAGCCCCCTGGACCAAAATGGTCCAGGGGGCTTGCCAGCATGTTGTGGCATAGTTGAGGAGTTGTTGAGACATATTTACTTACTTCGTGCTATTTAGGAGAGAGAATTAAGTATTTCTCGGTCTTGTTCGGTATCGTTTGGGCAAGACTAGGCTCAATTTAGGCCCAACTCCCTCTTTTATGCACCCCCTGCATAAAACAAAAACCCGCAATTGCTTGCGGGGTCTAACTTTCTATGGCGCGCCCGATAGGACTCGAACCTACGACACGCGGTTTAGGAAACTGGCAAAGTGCTTTATGCACTGTTGGGAGTTTTTCTGAAATGCTTGGTATATTTAGATTTTTCCTCTCATAGATTAGGTATGTTGAGGTAATTTTCGGGGACAAACTGATAAAACTCCCCCCAACTTCCCCCCCTCCAAAAAATAACCCATTTCTCTACCTGAACAGCCTGCCTATTATCCGCCCCGTTGCCTTGCCGATCAGCCGGCGGGCAATCCGCCTGCCCACTTGCCCCTGGATTGCGCTCAGGTCGCCCAGCGTCCGAGCTGCGCTGTAGAGGGTGCGCCTGGGCCTGCTGAACAGAGTCCGCCGCCTCGCCATTGTACGTCACATCCCCCATATTTGCGTTTTAAGCGGGGCCATTTTGCCTGATAGTACAAATCTATTATTTCGTATCCTTGCGCCTCGTTTAAAGGCTATTCTGCGCTTTGTCTGCCCTGCTTTTCGCCTTGGCCTCCTCAATCAGAGCAGCCAGGTCCGCTTCATCGATGCGCCAGTCATGGCCAACCTTGAACCCTGGCAGCTTTCCTTCCCTGAGCCACCGTCGGACCACATAAGGAGACATTTTTAAATAGTCTGCAGCCTGTTCAACGGTTAGAAGTCCCAATATACTCTCCCCTTTCTGCAACATAGATTAACATACAGCCATAAATAATTCAATGATGCCACTTGCAAAAATATTCCTAAGGTATATAATGTACATGATGCAACATTCTGCAACATTTAAGGGATAGAGGAGGAGGTGGTCTTTAGGCAAAACAGGCCCTGGGACAAGCCAGGGCGCCAGAAGAACGGTTCAATATCTTGCAACAAACAAACGAGAGGAGACTGAGCATGGAGTTCATTGGCCACGTTATGTCAGAGGATTTTGAGGAGTTCCTTAGTGATCGCCGCTGCGAAGCCAGTGTTTGCAAGGAAAAATGCATCGATCTTGAAACGGTACTTCAGGAAAAAGGTCTGAGCTCTGACGACGCTTATGCTATCCAATCCGATGTTTTAGGCGTGATGGGCGACAACTTGGACGCGGCATATTCCAAAGGTGTCAAGGATGGCGCAAAGCTCATGCTGCATCTGCTTGGTATGGCACCTGAAAACAGGAAGGAGGCCTCGCAGTAATGGAGTATGAAGACAAAATCGGGGATGCTTTCAGTGAATGGCTGGTTGGCGACAGATCTGCGGCTACGGGTTTTAAAATAGACCAGGCCGCGAAGACACGGTTTGGCCTGGAGCACAAGGAACTCTTAATGCCGGTCGCTGAAGTGGGCTTTGTCAGCCTTCTGGAGCGGGCCGGCATCGAAGAGAAGAAAGCTGAGGAGATCATGGAAGGCCTCCTCGGGGAATATATTTTCGTGCTTATCGACGAGTATACAATTAAAGCCTTCAAAGACGGTTTCCAACTCGCCGCGCACCTGCTCTCGGCCTGAAGTAGGAGAAAGAACCAAAAAGACCAGCTACAGAAGAACAAAGGGGGAATGGGGATGCCCATTAATACGGAGCATGATTGGCTCCGGATCGAAACACCAGAGCTACCGCCGGGCGCAGAGACCTATGCAAAGGGTGAGCGCAAAGCTATCGTTTCTAAAGATGATCAGGGTCACTGGCACCTTTCGATCTTCTGTAAGAATCGGTATCCCACTATAGACGAGATCAGGGATGCCAGGTTTACCTTTTGCCCAAAAGACATTACGATGGCTATAATCTTACTACCGGATGAGCACCCCTACATGCGCAAAAACGGTGTTCATTTATGTGAGATCGAGGGCGAGCAGGAGCAAGCAGACTCCCTGAAGTAAAAATATTTCACGTGAAATAATCAGGCCCGGGTTAAATTGCCCGGGCTTTCTCTTCCCCTGGGGGGTAAGAGTTGAATTTGCACCCTCGATTGAAACTAGGGTGCCGGACAGATTGACCGATGCTGGGTTGTGGTCAAACTGACCACCGCTCATTTACCGCTTTGGTAAACGGTATCCGTGATCGTGGACACCCCCTGGACTTGTCCTGGACGCTCACTTAAAGGGTATCTGTTCAAATGATACCCTGCTGGCCGGCAAGGGGGTGTCGACCCTGCCACTACCTCACAGGGATCCCGGTAAATCAATTTGAGTTGTCGCTCGGTGGCCAGGTGGTCCGGAGCCCCGATCGGGGCCGGTGATGACGAGCTGCACCGGTTCAGGAAACAGATCGGCGCTGGCAGCCTGGCGATCGCCAAAAAGCAAGCCTCTATTTTGCGTTTTAAGGGGGGTTAAAATACGCCTGAATACCTTAGCCTGTCTGGTTTTCAGGGTACTTCGATGGATTACGGCGGAAGAAGGGGCGGATCTTCAGAATAAAAAACTTAATGATGTTTTTACCGAAATCCGTCTGGTGGCCGTTGCTTATTTAAAACCACCATCAAATCTCTAACAAACTCCTTACACTCTTCCCTAGTTCCTTCTCGTAATGCATGTAATGGAATTCCGTTAATGTTTACATATGCCAAAAATGAATCACCAGTTGATGCTGGCGCAATTGTGATTTTTTCAATCCTGTCTAGGTTGATAGCTACCGTTCCGTTCATGCCCCATACCCAATTACCCACTTCCTCACCTCCCCACCTTAATAGGTAACTCACAATACTAAACTGCCGGTGCATCTTCTGCAGATCGCGCCCCTATAGCCTCCGAGTTTTTCTGAAGTTCAATTATTCTCAGGATAGCGGCTGCCGGATCTTCTGGTGGTGTGGCGTCAGGCCGGGCTTTGTCTTTCAGTCCAAATTTGGACTGGGCCTTGTCTAAAACCTTTTCGGGGTTATGCCTGGTCATGATGCAATACATCAGGGCGCACCAATTCGGAGAGAGATCGTGCGGGGTTAATTCAGACTCTTTTATCGCCAATAGACAGCCGCCTTCCCTTGACTGGCCTATTATCAAGACGATTATAGCACGATGCCGACAGGGTTTTAGTAATGATTTTTGCTTGTAAGAAAAGTCTAGATTTGTTTTTGATGTTCCATTACATAAAAAAACTTACTGCATTGCTTGCATTGATATTGCCATTTCATTGGCTGATTTCCAGTAGTACCCCCAAGCCTGTCTTTCTTACGTCTTTACTATCACAATAAGGGCACTGTTCGCCGCATGTTACCAAATCTTCTTCGTTTAAATCCTCGTCACACATTCAATTATCACTCCCCTCTTTTCCGCTTAAAATATTCGATAAGAGGGAGACTTTTCCTGCTAATTCTTATGCAGTTCTAAAGGATTATGGAAACATGTGGCGAAGATGGTTAGAACATAACTGGTGGGGTTGTAGTAACAGAAATCAATAGAACGGAGGGTATAAAGTGCAAGAATTGATGAGACTTAAAGGGAACAAGATTCTATCGAACACGTGGAAGCAGGAACTGATCATTACAGATCAGAGCGTGGCATCTGAGCAGCGTCGTGGTCTGCTCGGGATGCTCGGTATTTCCAAGACTAGAAAGTCGATCGTGTATTCCAGGATCGCTTCGGTAGCAGTCTATGATCGTGCCATCACTGCCGATCTCGAGATCGTGAACCTCGGCGGCAGGGATAACATCATTAGTTAAGGGGCTCAGTAAAAAGGATGCCCAGGCAGCAAGGGACCTGATAGAGTCTAAATTGACTTAGAACTTCTCCATTTCATGTTCTGCCTGGCAGGAAATTAAAGACGAGAGCTGTATGAAGCAGCTCTCGTCCTTCGCTTGGAAAAGCGTTTATTCAGCCACTTCTGCGGCAATCGCCTTGTAAATCTCAGGCCCCAGCGCGTTCAATCCGGCCAGGCCGATGTATTGCGCCACCTCTTCCACCTTCAGAGGCTTCTTGCTCTCTTCAAAGTCGGTCGCAAGCCCTGCCCAGATGAACACGGTGATCGTTTTCACGTAATCTTTTCCTTTGCCGATCTTTTCAAGTTCAGCCAGGGCCTTGTTAATATCGCCGTAATGTTTCTCTAAGGTGTTGAACGAGTTCAAATCGAACTGGATTGTCCTCTGTTGATCCATTAACACTTCAAGTTTAGCCGGCCGCAGGTCAATCATTGTCTTTTCCTCCTTAAAATTATTTTGAAATATCGGCGGTATTTGCTCCGCCAACTCAAGGAACCCTTACAGTCCCCAAAGTCCCCAAAAATCAACTAGCCAACGGTTATGAGCTATGTCTGGAACCAGATATATTTCTGTAACCTTTTCTGGTTGAAGCAATATGACGCCGTCTCGCTCAACCTGTTTTGACACCTTAACACGAATTCTGCCATCATCGAGGAACTCAGCGGGTGCAATTACCAATCGCTCCGGCAGGCCTTCGCCCCACTCCTGCTTGGAAGCTACACAACACAGGTTTGTTACATTTTGCATGCCCTGCTCCCATACCTTGTGTTGAACTCCATCACCAACAATCTGGGTTTTTATAAGGGTTTTAGACGGAACAATCCCGCCCGTCCCTTCCGAAATCTGAGAGATGATACCACAGGCTATTCCGAGTATGTAGCAGCGGTTTTCTGATGAAAGATACTCGTAAACCCCCCTGGCGTCCCCGGCATAGACTTTATTAACAAAATCACGGACTAAAATGCCATATTCATCATTTTTAAGCTTGTTCACAAGAACACCTCCTTGCTATCAGGACATCTTCTTTACGCCACGCCTGTTGAGCTGTCGGTCGAGGTAGTCAAGAACCTGCTGCGGGTTGTTCCCGTTGACGGTAATACTATAATATGAGTTATAGGTATCCCCACCTGCTCCGGCCAGGGCCATCGCTCCTGGGGAGATAGCGGCCAGGTTGGAGCGCAAGCCTGCCACGAGGCTCTGCACCGCTGACATTCCACCAAAGGCCGCGACCGCCGGTTGGTTCAGCACATACTCATCCTTATCGAGGAAAGCCGGACTGTCTTATCTACCGCACCGCCGCCGGCATAGTGTTTGAGCGGCTGCCCGGTAGCGCCCACAGTGGTAGCTGTCCCGCCGGTAGTGCTCGTTCCAACTGTGGCCAGCATCGACTGAAGCAACTGCAGAATGGACTGCACCTTCGGGAAGCTGGCCTGTATGGCCGCGACCAGGTTGTCCATGAAATTCTGCCCCTGGGTCTGCGCTGACTTGGCCATGTCGGTCAGTTTCGTCTCGGTGTCCTGCTGAATCTTGGCAGTCTCTGTCTGCCAGGTTTGCTGAAGCTGGGTCAGTTGGGTGGCCGTGGTGTCCTGGATGGTCTGAATCTTGGCCTGCATATCCTGCTGCTGCACGGTCAGTTCGGCGGTGGCTTCGGTGTTGGCATCCGTCTGCTTCTCCTGCCACAGAGCAACGTATTGCGTCAGTTGTTGGGCGGTCATCTGGGTCATGGCATGAACCTGGTCCGCGGAGCCTTGACCAAGGGTCTGGAGTTGATTGATCATATCGGTGCTGACGCCCTTGCCGGAAAGGTTCTGGAGATCGGCCTGCCATTGCTCGAACTGCGTCACCTGGCCCTGAAGGTTGGTCAGCAGGCTTCCCGGATCGACGGTGGTGGTGGTCACAGCATCGAATATCTTGCTAAAATCCATCAGGGCGTTAGCACGGTCGGTGAGGGACTTCTGATAGGCATCCGTGGCATTCTGGATGTCGGTCGCTTCTTTAGCCTCGGCATCAGCGACTTTCTGCGTGTAGGTGTCGAGAGCATTGGCCATGTCAGTGTTGTAGGTATCAGCAAGTGCCTTCACGGAATCGGCCTGTTGGTCAAGTGCCTGGGACTGGTCATTGATGGACTGGGTAGTGGTGTCGAGTTTATCCTGCAAATCGGCTAAAGTTTTTTCCTCATTGACCATTTCCAGTTGAGCGGCAAGCCCTGCTGAAGTGTTCTCCAACCGGGCATTGACCAACTTATCATAGTTGTCCGTGGCCGCTTGGACGATCTGCTTCTGCACGTCGATCTGCTGGCTAAGATTCTGCTCTGTCGCGGTCAGCTCGGCAGTCTTATTACCGTAGACCTGATTAGCGGCGGTTGCCAGGTCGGCCTGAGCCGTCAGGATTTGCAGGTGCTGTTTTAATAGGCTGGTGGTGGCGGCCGCCTGCTGTTCGGCTGTCTGTGCTTTGCCGGTTGTGGCGGCTAGGCCATCAAGGCCATCTCCGAGGCCATCCACGTCAGGAGTAATACCTTTTATGGACGTTTTGAAAGATGTGAAGAAGTTATCAATATCGTTCTTTGCGCCGCTGAAATCCCACTTTGAGAAAGCTACTTTTACCTTGTCTCCCGCTTCAGTCACTACTGCTGCTGCATCTGCGGCCTTCTCCCCAGTTTCTGCTATTGTAGTTTTCAGATCAGATAACTTTCCGGCAATCTCATCATGCGCCGAGTCAAAAGCTGTTTTTAGCCCAGGAGCAATACTGCCTAAAGCATTGATTGCAGGTTGGACAAAATTCATGATTGAGTTGATGACATCATAGACAAACTGCTTCAACTTATCGAAATTTTCTTCGATGTTGTCCACCATTTCGGTGAAGATAGCAGCGATGTATCCGCCAACGGCTTTAGTCTTATCCTGAATGCCGCCCCAGTCTCGGTTCCAGGCGATAGCAAGGGCGCCGATAGCGGCTCCTACTGCCATAACAGCCAGCACAACTAAAGTGATGGGAGCGCTGAGAGCACTGATCGCCGTCACCACAGCAATTAATGAGCCTGCGACGGCAATAAACCCGGTAAGTCCTGCGACTACAGTTGCAATAGTGGCAGCAAGTTGTTGATGAGCCTTCATCCAATCAACGATATTACCGGCGATGTTAGTGATTGCTGCGGCCACCTTTTGGATAACGGGCATCAAGGTAGCGCCAAGCCCGTCGACCGCCTGTGAAAGTTGGGTATTCATCTCGCTGAGGGCTTCTTTTGTGGAGAGAGCGCCAGCAGCCAGTTCTGGAGTCCAGATCGTTTTGATGTTTCCGGCCTCAGTAGCGAGGTCATTGTAGCGGGCCAGCAGGGGGAGCAGTTCCTGAGCGCGCTGGCCAAGGACTGTTGAAGCATAAGCCTGCCCCTGGCCCGCGGCCGTAGCCTTCTGGTAGCCATCGGCCAGGGCCTGGAGTTGATCAGGCATGCTCTTCAGGCTACCATCGGCATTTCGCAGTGAAACCTGGAAGGTATCAAGAGCCCGGGTAGTGGCATTGCCTGATGCCCCGGCCGTCAGCAAGCTCTTGTCGAGCCGGTCAAGAGTGCTGACAACCTTATCTCCACTGGTTCCCGCTGCGGTGAACATCGTTTGCAGTTTGGCGGCCTGGTCGGTTGTGACGCCCATTTTAATCGATAGCTCTTCGACTTGTGCGCCGGCATCAGCAGCTTTAGTCACAAACGCCGAAATTCCCATTGCTCCGGCGACTGCCATGGCCAGACCCATAAAGGCCATTTGTAGCTTTCCAAAGGCCGCCTGAGCTCCAGTTACGCCCTCCGACAGTTGACTAAACCGTGCTGGTTGAGCTGCCAGTTGCTCATTGGTGGCCGCCAGTGCGGTTTTCATGTTCCCGAGTGTGGTGTTAGTTTGGTTCAGCCTGATCTGCAGGTTCGCGGTTGCAGAGGCATCGGCACCTTTGGCTTCGACTGAGGCCTGAACAGCGGCACTTAACAGCTCGACTCTCTGTTGCTGGATGGCTATTTCTTGCGTCAGCATATCTGCTTTGAGCTTAAGCGCATCCGTGCTGGCACCGAAGCCTCCAAGCTGGGCGGCGGCGGCCTGAAAACCGGTTTGGGTGAGTTTCAGTTGTTGCGCCGTTTGGCTAAGGGCTGTATTGAAGCCCTGGTTATCAAATACGATCTTCACATTCAAACTGCCGACATCCTCTGCCACGATCTACCACCTCGTTTTCCTTTTTGATTTTGATCCAAGGGGCTTTTTGACGCTTGACCCCCCTATGTCCAATTTCGCGAAACCTTGCGCTGAATTGCGAACCGGTTCTCCGCCTTGACTTGCTAGGGATTTACACCCCTTACCCCCTACTGCCGCGAGGCATCAGGGTTTTGCCTGTTACTCTGGTTCCTGCTCAAGCCGGGCTAGCCGCTCCTTGAGCTCGGCCAACTGCCGCGCATCCTGCCCCATGCCCTGCTGTATGATACTTCTCTTGTGTTTTAGGTCGAGTTCCTGATCAGACCAGTAGCCACCGCGCGCTAGGCGCTGCTCATAGTTAAGGATCAACTGTCTCTGGGCGCCGCTTTCCTTAAATTGCTTTAGTCTATCTTCGTCTGCCTTGCGTCCGTTTTGGAGTATGCCCTGCTGACGCTCGATATCGATCAGTTGAGATTCCCAGTTGCTCTTCAACATCCTGGATTCGTGTTCAGCAATGGCCTGCCTCAAGTCATCTGCCATTCTGTGCAGTTCCTTGATCTGGTCAGCAATAATCTGGGCATCTGTCTCTGATTTGTTGCGCTGCCTCCAGGCTTCATCAGACAACTCCTGACGAGCTGCGAGTTCGCCGCGCAGCGCCGCCAGAGAACTGGCATCGCCCAAGTTCGCAAGAACAGATTTGATTTGCTCCTTCAGGACATTAATCGCTTCCCGCTCCTCCATAAAGCGAGTCTGAAGGTCACTGCCCCGCTGCCGCATTCCGGTCAACGCTTTCTCTGACACTAAGATGTTGCTGTACTCCATTGAAATCCCCCCGATGTTTTTCATTTTGGGAAAAAGTCTCGTTCGAATGGGCCAACCGGTTCCGGAGACAACGACTTGCGGGATTAGATCCCCTTACCCACTTGGCTATAATGAAATATTATTGGGGACATTTTTTATTTTCAGAGTCCGAACCGGTTCGCAGGTTTGACTTGACCGCGATCGCGCGGCCTATCCCCCCGGCACGCCCTAAGCAACAATTCTCCATGCTTTTAAATTCCATCTGAAATCGCTCCTTTTTAATGTTTTTGGTATCAAAACGATGTAGTTTTTGATTTATTTCACGTGAAATAATTTCTGTCTCTTCTCCGCCTGCCTTGCTCGCATTACCGCCTTGCC
>Ga0208687_1001070_pt1 | contig 13715 bp, 8 predicted proteins | sample June2015DPH_6_10_FD_184695 | JGI IMG/M metagenome (GOLD analysis project Ga0208687, IMG submission 184695) | Peatland microbial communities from SPRUCE experiment site at the Marcell Experimental Forest, Minnesota, USA - June2015DPH_6_100... | ecosystem: Environmental > Terrestrial > Soil >...
CTTTTTTTGGGTTTCCTGGCGCTTTCGCATGTACGTGTTTATGGTCGGTCGTGTTTGATAGTGTTAAACTCAAACTGTAGCTAGGGTCAAGTAGTCCCAAAACGAGCAGGCCCGAACCGGATTGCAGGAGGTCCGTTCCTAGTGGTCCCTCACTCTGCCAGTGCCCACACTCGCCAGCCAAAATAAGGGGTTGGCCTTTCTCGGATTCAGTGCGCACAGGTCAGCTTCCCCCATTGGATGTCAAGCTGGACGCAGCAGCGCGTGTCGTCTGCCGACAATTGAAGGAGCCACCACGGTTCATTCACGTTCGCGTCAATCATCAGCCGGAACCACAGCTTCGGGTCGGCCCGACTATTCGCGCTTTCCTCTTGACATTGACACGAAGCTTGTTTACGGTTGTTTGCGATGGAATCGAAACTCTCCAACGTGGAACGTTGGCGGCGCATCGTGGAGCACGTCAACCACGGCAGTGTATCGGTATCCGAACTGGTCCGCGAATTCGCTGTCTCCGAAATGACCATCCGCCGCGATTTAACTGCGCTGGAGCAGCAGGGGAGGATCTTAAGGGTCCACGGCGGAGCGATAGCGAGCGGGCGGCTGGCATACGAGTTCGCATTCAGGATAAAGGAAACGCAGAACGTCGAGGCCAAGAAGGCCATTGGGGAAGTGGCTGCCAAGCTGGCTAGCCCGAGGGACGTGGTGTTCATCGATACAGGTTCGACAGCCCTTGCCGTCGCCCGGGCGATGCGCCAGCGCAGTCCGCGCATCCTCATCACGCCTAGCCTGGCCGCGGCTCTGGAATTCGTCGGCGGAGCGGACATCCGCATCCTGGTAACCGGCGGCGAGCTCAGTCACCAAGCGCCCGACCTGTACGGGGAGTGGGCATTGCAGGTTCTCTCGACAGTTTACGTCGATACCGCTTTCTTTGGCTGCGACGCCGTCGATGCCTCTGGTTTCTATGCTTCGGACACTCGAAGCGCCGCAGTATCCCGGCTGGTGCTGTCCAGGTCCCAACTCAACTACCTCGTTGCTGACAGCTCAAAATTCGGAAGGCATGCCATGTGCCAAGTCGCCGGCGTCAAGGAACTGAGCGGGATCGTCACGGATTCCGGTCTGGCGGAGAGGCACCGCCGCGAGCTGGAGAAGGAAAAGGTGAAACTGATATTCGCCCCGTGACAGTGATAAGGAGGAGAGTTCCGAGTTCCGATGAATCCGTTGACAAGCGTTGAAGGGGCGGTCGCCTTGAAAGATGAGACGCTTCAAAGAATCTACGGCCAGGATAGAGAAGCCGTCGAGGCCTGCGCTCGGCACCTAATGCTGGGCGGCGGTACCAGAGGCGGTCCAATTCTCCATCATGGCAAGGGTGTGCGGGTTTGGGATCTGGACGGGAACTCCTACATCGACTGCACATCACAAAGTTGGGCGCTGTACTTGGGTTATTGCCACGAGGAGCTGTGGGCGGCAATCAACGAGCAAGCGCGGTTCATGACGCACGTTCACCAGGGCTTCGACACGCTGCCGCGCTACTATCTTGCCAGAAAGTTGGGCGAAATCTGTCCAGGCAAACTCAACCGGGTTTCTTTTGTTCCCAGCAGTGCCTTGGCGCTGGAAGGGGCGATGAAGATCGCCCTGAAGAACCGGCCAGGGGCGAGCAACTTCGTGGCACTGTGGGACGGCTATCACGGTACGACACTGGGCACCATGGGGGCGTCCTGGATTTCCACGCGCTCCAGCGGCGAGTATGTCGGGGCTAGCCGCTTTGCCTCCATCACGCGCCAGTTTGTGCGGGCTCCGAACCCATACTGTTTCCGGTGCTACTTCGGCCAGAAGCCCGAAAGCTGCGACCTGATGTGCGCCCGGATGCTCGAGCTGACTCTCGCGAAAGGTGTCAACGGCCCCGCGGCCGGAGTGATCGTCGAGCCCTTGCAGGGCAGCGGCGGCATGATTCCGTTGCCGAGGCGGTATCTCCAAAGGATCCGGCAAATTTGCGACGAATTTGAGGTGCCGCTGATTTTTGACGAGATCCAGACGTACATGAGAATTGGCAAGTTCACTGCAGCCGAATACTACGGCGTCGAGCCCGATATGATCGCCCTCGGCAAAGCGCTCGGTGGGGGGCTGCCGCTCGGAGCGACTGTCATCCGTGACGGGTTGGAAGGCTTCAGCCCCGACTCGGAAGAATTGCACACGTTCGCAGCTAACACCCTTGCGTTGGTCGGCGCGTCTAAGCTGATCGAAATCGTCGAGCGTGACCACATCCTCGATCACACCGTGAAAATGGGCGAGTACTTGAGGAAAGGACTCCTGAGGATTCAGCGGGAATACCCCGAGGTCGCCGACGTTCGCCAAGTTGGGCTGCACATTGGTGTGGAATTTGCGGCGAGCGACGCGGATCGCACGCCCCTCGGCGTTGAAACCAGGAAGATTCGCGACGAGGGCATGAAACGGGGAGCGCTGTTCGGGCTCACGGGCGCGATGAAAAACCTGCTCAAGATCAAGCCGCCGCTGATCATGACCGAAGCCGAGGCGGACGAGGTCCTTGACATTTTTGAACGAACCCTGAAGGCGGTCTTGCGGTCATAGGAATGAACATCACCTTTTCCGGAAAAACAGCTACTGTTGTGGGAGGTTCGCGAGGTATTGGGGCCGCAATTTCCAAAGAGCTGCTGCGCAGCGGCTGCCGTGTCACCTTCACCTATTGGGACACCCAGGCATTCCAGGAAGGCGCCGAAGAATTGGAAAAGTACGCCGCAGGATTGGGGGTGCCGTGCCGCAGTGAAGCGGTGAACTGCATCGATGACGTCGGGACGGCCCGTTTTGTCGAGAGAATCCGAGAGGAGGGGAGGTCGGTAGACTACCTCGTTTACAGCGCCGGCTACACATCTCCAGTGCCGTTTGCGGACCTCGACCCCACTAACTGGCGACGAGTGGTGGATATCAACCTCAACGGTGCCTTTATCGCCTTGCATTTCGTGCTACCGCTCATGGCGGCGAAGAAAAGCGGGAGCATTGTCCTGATTGGCTCCGCAGCAGTGGCTTCCGGCGGAGGCGGCAGAGCCGACTACATTTCTGCCAAAGCCGGGCTCGAAGGGCTGAACCGCGCGGTCACACGCGAGTATGCACCGTTCGGAATCCGCTGCAATCTTGTACACCCCTCACTGATCGAAACCGACCTCCTGAGGCAACGCCATCCGGACCCCGACCAACGAGCTCAGCTGGCGCGAGGAGTGCCGCTGGGCCGTCTTGGACAGCCCGAGGACGTTGCCCACCTCGTTTGCTTTCTGCTGTCGGATCAAGCCGCTTACATTACCGGCCAATCCATCTTCGTCGATGGGGGAAGGACCTTCTGCGGCAGATAGGCGGCCGCAAGGACGATACACATGCCATTGCTGGGAATTGATGTGGGTTCATCGGCCCTGAAAGCGACGGTGATCAATGAGCACAACGGGCTCCGCGTCACGCGCTCTGTCGCCTACGAAGAGGACTGGGTCGGTGAAAGGCCGGAATTCTTGGAGCGAAACGTCGAAACCTACTGGCAGGCATTCAAACAGGCGATTCGCGCTGTGCTCTATGACGAGCACGTAGCGCCGGAGTCGATCGAGGCTGTTTCCTTCTCTGTTCAGGGCGAGACGTTCGTCGTTTTGGACGAACATTTCCGGCCCTTACGAAAGGCTATTCAGGGCCACGATGTGCGAGCGCAGGAGGAGGTCAGCCTGGTGCGGGCGCGCTTTGGAGAGGAACGGCTCTACGCCATCTCAGGACAGCCCGGTGTCGATGCCTACTGGCCGGCGGTGAAGCTGTTATGGATCAAACGAAACCAGCCTGAAGTCTTTAGCAGAATCCGCCGCTTTCTGACGCTGGAAGGGTTCATCCTTCGCAAGTTAGTCGGTCGAGTCGTCATCGACAAGAGCATGATCGGCGACACGTACCTCTACGACATAAGCTGTGGAGAATGGTTCCTCCCGATATTCGAGTACCTGGACCTGTCGCCAGCTATCATGCCGGAAGTGGTCCAGGCCGGCCAGCCACTCGGGACTGTGAGCCGCGAGGCGGCATCTGAAACTGGGCTTTCCTCACAAACGATGGTCGTCGCCGGAGTAATGGATCAGGTCGCAGCGTCATTTGGGGCCGGCAATGCATGTCCCGGAATTATCACGGAAACGACCGGAACCGCCCTGGCCTTGGGGATTACCGGCAAGGGTCCGCTGGAGCAGTATCTGAAGCTCAGGCTGCCGATCTATTACCACGCGGTGCCGGATGCTTGGTTCCTGATGCCATGGCTGGGAGGCGGGGGTTACACTTTGCAGTGGTTTAAGGATGCATTCGCTGAATTTGACAAATACTTCGCGAACAAGTACAGGTTGGACATCTACGACCTGCTGCTTGCGGAAGCTGCGAAGGTGCCGCCCGGATCGGACGGGCTGATCATGCTTCCTTTCCTCACCGGGGCCAACTGTCCCGAGTTCGACACGTCCGCGCGGGGCGTGTTCTTCGGTATCGTTCCGGGGCACCGAAAGGGGCATTTCGTGCGTGCCATTCTCGAAGCCATCGGTTACGCGATCCGGGCGAATCTCGAGCTTGTCCGCTCGGCCGGGATCGCCGCGGGGCAACTGCGGTCGATCGGCAACGCCGCGAAGAGCCAGCTCTGGAGCCAAATTAAGGCCGACATCTGCGGAGTGACCTTCCGGCCGATGGAGGTGCCCGACGCCGGGTCGCTTGGGGCCGCACTGCTGGCCGGAGTCGGCGTGGGCGCGTACGGCTCTTTCAAAGAGGCGGCATCGAGCCGGTTCGTTCAAATGGGAGATCTCATCGAGCCCGATGAGCGAAACAGAAATGTCTACGACCAGGGCTTCCGGAAGTACCGGGAAATTTACAGCCGTCTGAAAGGCTGTTTTTAGCCGGTGACATGAGAGAGGAGAGCCGCCATGAAAGATAGCGACCCGAGAATCGCGTTCGTCGCCACCACAATGAGCGAGTTCGACGCCGTTCTCGACGTTCAGGAGGTCCGGCGTAACGACCAGTACTTACCCCTGATCGCCGCGCTTCTGGAGCGCCTGCGGCGCTCCGCGCAGGTCATCGATTTCGGCATCACCGGAAACGATGCCGAGGCTTCTGCCAAGGGAGCCCAGATTGCGCGCTCCGATTGCGACCTCCTGCTCGTGTGGCCGCTCAATTATACGCTGGACACAGTGATACTACACCTGACCAAGGGTTCGCGACTGCCACTTCTCCTTTTAAACTCCGCGCCGCTCTCCGTCCTTCCCAAGGCTCTCGATTTCGGGGTGATCATGGAGAACAACGCCGTGGCCTGTATCCCCACCTTCACGAACGTGTTGCTCAAGAACCATGTGGATTTTACGGTCATCAGCGGGGCTCTGGCGGACGCTTCACTCCACAACCAAATCACGCTTTATGCGAAAGCTGCCGGGGTGGCCCGCGCGCTCCGGCAGTCTCGCATCGGCGTAGTCGGCCACACATATCCGGGTATCTCGTCATTGAGCGTGGACCAGGCAGCCGTGACCGGCCAGTTCGGGGTGGAACTGGTGCAGATCGCTGTGCAAGAGATCGCGAAGGAGTATGCGGCTGTGCCCGACGAAGAGGTCCATGCGCTGGCGGAGAAGGTGCGGTCCGCCCACGAGATCTCCGACATCAAACCCGAGGAGATACGGGACTCGGTGCGCTTTGAGCCGGCGCTACGGCGCCTTGTGGCCAAGTACCGGCTGAATGCGGTGGCGTCACTGTGCCAGGAACTGATCCTGCACGACAAAATGGGCATTACGCCCTGCCACGGACACAGCGCTCTGGCCGAGATGGGAGTCGTGGTAACCTGTGAGTGTGATGTCGCCACCGCCGTCGTCATGCTGATCTTGCGGCAGTTCACCGATGAGGTTTTGTTTCAGGAATACTACGCCCAGGACTATGACCGCGGAATAGGCATGTTGTCGCACTGCGGCCAGGGAGATCGCAGGATGGCCGGCGGCGCCGTCAGTGTGAAGCCACACCCATGCTTTTCCGGACACCGTGGCCGCGGAATATCTTACGAATATCTAACCAAAACGGGAGACGCGACAATGGCCTGCCTCACCTGCATTGACGGGCGCTGGAGGATGGTTGCTGCACGCATCGAATGCGTAGCTCACGAGAAGGTGCCCTCCTCGACCGCTCAGCTCTATTTTAAATTCAAAGACCAGGACTTCAACGCAGCGTATCATCGTTGGTGCGAAATAGGTGGCATTCACCACTTCGGCGTTGGTTTCGGCGACCACTGGGAGGGCCTCAAGACAGCTTGTCGCTACCTCGGCGTCCAGTTCTGCGGCGTCCAGCCCGCTTGGAGGGAGTCATGAAACCTATTCGGCAATTCGTCAGCGTTGCGTCGGACTGCGAACTGGAGAAATTGCGCGCCGATGCGCTGGATCTGCTCGAAGATCCGGGAATGCGTGTCGGCGGGACGGGGCTCCGAAAAGCCCTCGCGGTGGAGGGGGCTGCGGTGGACGAGCCGGCCCGGATCGTCAGGTTTCCCCGCCCGATGATTGAGGAAGTCCTGGCCACGGCGGTTTCCGAGGAAAAGCGCCGTTTCGAGAAATGTCAGGGTGACACAGTAGAGGCGGAAGACGCCCTGAGCTTCAGTTGGCATGTCGGGCATATGACCCGCTCGCCCAACTTCGAAGTGGCACTGGGGGGCGGATGTCCCCTATATTACGACTACCCCAGCAACAGCGTTCGGTACGGAAACGAAGCCGATTTGATCCGCCTGCTCCACCTGGCCGAAGGCATTCCTGAGATCCGGAGATGCGGCAATCCCATTCACTGCGCTATCGACAAAGACGGCCGCATGCTGCCGCAGGAGTTGATGGCGCTCAAAACCGCCGCCACCGTTGCGAAACATTCCTCCAAGCCGGGCGTTACGACTCTGCTCAGTGCACGGCAACTGCCCTACAGTGTGGCGATGGGCGAGGTAATCCGAGAGAGCCCGCACGCTTACAAGATGCAACCCATCTTCATCAACATCAACGACACGATACCGCCCCTGGAGCTGTCGGAGATCGAGGGCGACGTCATCGAGGCACTGGCGCGGCGCGGGTTGCCCGTATTCGTCCTGCCCATGCCGCTGATGGGAATTTCCGAACCCGCAACCGTCTTCTCCTGCGCCGCGGCAGCAGTCGCAGAAATCCTGGGCGTCTGGGCAGCAGCCAAGGCGGTCAATCCAGAAACGCCAGTGGAGTGCGCAGTGGTTTCGGGTGTGATGGAGCCCACGACCGGCGGCACATGTTTCTCGGCGCCTGAAGCTATTGCAATCGACGTGGTGGCCGCACAGTTGTTCCGCTCTCTCGGCCTGCGTTGCGGCACCGGCGTCGGACTCATCGACGCCCCGGCGCCGGGCGTCGCGGCCGTGTTCGAGCGCACGTTCAAAGCAACTGTAGCGGCCATGTGCGGCGAGAGCACCTATGTCATCGGGATCCTGGCCGGGGGAAACATCTTCTCGCCCGAACAAATGATGCTGGACCTCGATATTGGCGCTGGCCACCACCACTTTCTGACGGTCTTCGAAGGTGAAGACCTGGACACCGCGGTGCCTCTGATCCGGGAACGCGGGATTCACGGGCTCTTCATGGATACCGAGCACACAGCGCACCATTTCCGAAACCGGATTTGGAGGCCGAACATTTTTGAGCACGCGAAAACCAAAGACCCGAGACAAATGGCGGATCTGGTTGCGAAAGCCTACGAGCGATGGACTCGCATCGTGGCGAAAACGCCGCCGTACCATTTGCAGGAGGACAAAGCCCGCGAAATCGACAGAATCCTAGCACGGGCGGAGCTGGACCCCTGATCTGAGCCCGGATGTAAATCCCCCCGGCGATGGACGAGTCGGTCGAATAAAGGCGCGGTGGCCGGGCCACCACCAGCCGGGAATGTGCGATGCGTGGCCCGCCGCCGAATTTGTGGGGGTAACAAGGGACATGCACAGGGAAACGATGAGTCCCAGGGAAAGATGGCTGGCGGCGCTGGGGCGCCGGAATCCGGACCGCGTTCCTATGGACTATTGGGCGACGCCCGAAATGGATCAAAAGTTGCTGCGGCATTTCGGGCGCGACGACATCTGGGACGTCTTGCGGCTGCTTCACATCGACCGTCCTGTTGTGGTGGCCCCCGCCTATGTGGGGCCGCCCCGGCCTCCGGGCACCAACGATTTTGGTGTCGTTTACAGAAAGATCAACTACGGGACCGGGACGTACGATGAAGCGGTATATCACCCGCTTGCCAAATACGAATCCGTTGCCGAGCTCGAGGCAGAGCATGTCTGGCCTCAGCCGGATTGGTTCGACTATAGCGTCCTCGCCTCGCAGGTTGCCGGCAAGGAAGAATACCCAGTAGAAGGTCCGTTCTCCGAGCCGTACTACGTTTATAAGGATCTTCGCGGCATGGAGCAGGCGTTCCTGGATCTGGCAGAGAACCCGGAGTTCGTCCATTTTTGCCTGGAGAAGATCTTCGAATACGAGTACCAGCGCATTCTGCGTACCCTCGAGACCATACCCGGCCGGGTAACTTATGTAAGTGTCGGCGAGGATTTCGGAACCATGAACGACCTGATGTACTCGCCGAAACATATCCGCGAGTATTTCCTGCCCCGAATGAAGAAGATTATGAAGTTGGTTCATGACGGGGGAGCCTGTGTGATGACACACAGCGACGGGGCAGTGCGCAAAGTAATACCCGAGCTGATCGAGATCGGGATGGACGTGCTCAACCCCGTGCAGTGGCGCTGCAAGGGTATGGACCGCGAAGGCCTCAAACGCGACTTCGGGAATAAGATTGTTTTCCACGGTGCCATGGATAACCAACAGACCATGCCTTTTGGCTCGCCGCAGGATGTTCGGCATGAAGTGTTGGACAACCTGCGAATTCTGGGCAAGGGTGGTGGGTACATCCTGGCGCCTTGTCACAACCTTCAGGCCGTCACGCCGGTTGAAAATATCCTGGCAATGTACGAAACAGGTTACGCGGAGGGTTGGTACTGAAACACCGGGCGCTGCGCCGACAAACAACCCTGGATGATGTAATTACAGGTTCGCTTTGGGTCTCGGCGTTTGATTGCGTTCGGAACGAGGGGACCGTGGAGAGCAAGATGATGGGGCGCGAGTGTGGGGATGCGATGCCGGTGGAAAGGACAAAGGAAAAACCATGAGTAGAATTTCGATCGAGTTAATAGTAAGCGAGATGGAGGAGAACGCTATGTTCAAGCATGTGACGATAAGAATCATCGGCGTTATGGCCGTTATCCTCTTGGCCCTGACCGCCGTCGGAGCGGACAAGGCGTCCAGACCCGACGCGCTGGCAGAAGGGTTCCGCACCCCCCCGGACTCAGCCAAGTCGTCGTGCTACTGGTGGTGGCTAGATAGCAATGCCACCAAGGAAGGGATCACCCGCGATCTGGAAGAGATGAAGCGCCAGGGCATTACCCAGGCAGTGATCTACGACGGCGGCAAGGGAACATTCAGTGGTGAGGATGAAAACTACAAGCCGCGAATCCGGGGTGTCCTCGATTACGATCCGGTGAAGGGTGACGGTTCGCCCATCGGGCCGCTGTTCATGGGGCCGGAGTGGCGGGAAATGTTCAAGCATGCGGTCAAGGAAGCCAACCGGCTGGGAATTGAGATTGGGTTCAACCTCTCCAGCGGCTGGGACTGCGGCGGAAGTTGGGTGACTCCCGAGCATGCGCTGCAGCAGTTGGTGTGGAGCAAGACCCTGGCAGAGGGGCCGACGTTATTTTCGCGCGCCTTGCCGCAGCCCCCGACCACCGACGGCTACTATAAGGATGTGGCGGTGATCGCCTACCCCTGGCCGGGATCGACCTCGCTGGCCATGGAGAAAGCGGGCGTCACGCTGACCGTTGGTGCCACCTCCATTCCGGAGTACATCGCCCTGCAATTTCCCAAGTTTTTCGCCGCCACCTCGTTGCACATCGTTCCGAACCGTTTCTGCAACCGCCGGGGTTGCGAGTTGCAGATCTCGTGGGACGGGAAGTATTACTGGACCATCGCTCTATTTGACCTGGTGGCCAACACGCCCAAGACGGTGGTTTTCGATGAGGTCAAGTCGCGCTTCTATCGGGTGGTGCTGCGCGACGGCATCGGTATGCCGCACGGCAACACTTCCTCCGGTAATTTCGATGTGATGTTCAGATGGAACCGGTCAGGTGGCCAGCAGTCGGCGTGGGTGGTGCCGGTGGATGACCTCCAGTTGCTTCCGAAGGGTGAGTCGCCCAGACCTGCGGCGCAACATGTTGTGGACAGCCGTGCGGCCATCAACCTGACGGACAAGATGGATGCCTCTGGCCGACTCTTCTGGTCCGTTCCGGCGGGGAGTTGGGCCGTCTTCCGCTATGGCCAGTCGATCTATGACGGCGAATACGAAAGGCTGAATAAAATGCCCAGCCCCGGTGCCGAAGGCTACGAGACCGACATCCTGAGCGCTGAGGCCATGGACGCGCAGTTTGCCGAGACCGCCGAGAAGCTGGCTTCAGATATCGGCCCACTGGCGGGCAGGACCTTTAAGTATCTTGAGATCGACAGTTGGGAAGCCGGAGAGCCGAACTGGACGCCTCGCATGGTGGAGGAGTTCAAGCGCCGTCGCGGCTATGATCCGACCCCCTATCTCGCCGTGCTGACAGGAGCGAGCGTGGACAGCCCTGAGTTATCCGTTCGGTTCGCACGGGATTTTCGCCGGACCATCGCCGATCTCTGGGCCGAAAACACGTGTGGGCGACTCCGTGATCAGGCAAGGCGTTTTGGCATGGGGGTGATGACGGAGCTGGGCGAGGGGTTTCCGGTGTCTATCATGGATTCCTTCATGAACTGGGGACGAAATGATGTCCCGCTGGGAGAGTTCTGGGCGTTTGATTTCTTTCCAAATCTTTCAGTAAAAGCAACGGCATCCGCAGCCCATGCCTACGGGAAGAGAATCTGCCAGGCAGAGGCCTTCACCAGCAATATGCATTGGGAATTCGATCCCTGGATGTTGAAGCAGAGAGTCGATCCCCAGTTCTGCCTTGGTCTGAACCGTATCATGCTGGATGTCTACACGCTTCAGCCGTATGTGGATAGCAAGCTCAAACCCGGATATGAGTCTTTCGAGGACTCCGCTTTCGACCGCAATATCACTTGGTGGGAGCAGAGTCATGCGTTCTTTGATTATGTCTCGCGTTGCCAGTTTCTGTTGCAGCAAGGCAGGTTCGTGGCCGATGTGTGCTACTACGCCGGGGAGGATGCCCCCTGTTACAGCCAAGCTTATGCCGGCATAACGGATTGGTCTAGCAACGGTGACGTCAAGAAGTCCCCTGCCGGGTATGACAACGACACCATCAACGCCGAGGTCCTGCTGACGCGCCTGTCAGTCAAGAACGGTCGCTTGGTGCTCCCGGACGGAATGAGTTACGGATTGCTGGTGTTGCCGCAAGTCGAAACGATGAGCCCTGAAGTGTTGCGCAAAATCTCCGCCCTTGTGGAGGCGGGCGCGACGGTGGTGGGACCTCGGCCGAGGCGGTCCCCCAGCCTGAAGGACTATCCCGCCTGCGACCAGGACGTGAAAACGTCGGCGGACAGACTTTGGGGCACAAGCGCAGAAGGGAGCAACGGGGTAAGAGAGCAAGGGGGTAATACACCCGCTTCCGAGCACACCTACGGCAAGGGGCGGATAGTTTCGGGCAAGAAGATCGAGGAAGTCCTCGAAGGCCAAGGCATCCTGCCGGACTTTGCTTGTGAGGGCAGCAATTTGGACTACATTCACCGTGCGACGGATGATACGGACTTGTACTTCGTCGCCAACTATAACAAGGGAGGGGCGAAGGCCGAGTGCACGTTTCGCGTCAGCCGTAGGCAACCCGAGTTGTGGGACCCGGTGACGGGGCATAGGCGGGAAGCGGTAGCCTTCACCCAGACCCGCGATGGCAGGACTCGAGTGCCGCTCGAGTTGCCGCTGCATGGATCGCTCTTCGTGGTGTTTCGCAAGCCGATTGCGCGGGGCAGGCAGGGCAGAGGGTCCAGCAACTTTCCTACCTTCTCGCCCTTCATGGAGGTCAAGAGCCCGTGGACGGTGAAGTTTGACCCGCAGTGGGGCGGGCCGGAGTCGGTGGAGTTTTCTGAACTGGTGGACTGGACGAAGCGGCCGGAGGAGGGGATCAAGTATTACTCCGGCAAGGCGACGTATGTAAAGACATTCGAACTGAATGGGGGTGCACCTCGCCATGCCGGTTCGAGGATGTACTTGAACTTGGGCGAACTGAACAATGTGGCCGAAGTTCGTCTTAACGGCCAGGAGCTGGGCGTGCTTTGGGCCAGGCCCTTCCGGGTGGAGATAAGCGGAGCGGTGAAAAGCGGGAAGAACGAGCTGGAGATCGACGTTGTCAATCTGTGGCCGAACCGGCTCATCGGCGACGCGGGGCTGCCGGTGGAGAAATGGTTCACCAAGACGAACATGAGAAAGTACACCAAGGACTCTCCTTTGATGCCATCCGGCCTGCTGGGGCCGGTGGTGCTGGAGTCGGTTGCGAAAGCTGGCAGATAAGTGCAAAGGGTCTCAGGTGTCACTGAGTGATTGAGGCACGGGTTGCCTGGTGGACCTTAGGCTGGGCAAGCGGTAACTCCAATTTCTGAAATTCATGACTGCCAATGTCGTCCGTACGCCCTATGGTGAGTAGGTGAGCTTGAACCCGCCGTGGTAGCTGATCTCGTCGCAGCGAAAGAGCCGGGGCAGCAAGGCCAGGATGTGTCAGGTAAGGGTCGAGTTGACGAAGGGTTCCGGCCGCCCCAGGGCGTCAATCGCGCTGCAGCTTGGCTCCCCATCGTAGTATTGACCCTAGTCGCAAATCCCCGGATAGAGCTCGGTTGTGAGCGGGGCGAAGAGTCTGGAGTTCCAGCGACAATAGTCTAGCCCGACTTTCGCAGTTCAGAGCGATTTTCATCTGACTTTTGGGTTTCCTGCCGGATAAGTTCTTGGCGATGAATGCGCACTTCTTCCAGGTCGTTGTAGTGTAGACCTACCCCCTTCCCATTCCCCTGGCGTTTTCGGCACAATAGCTTCGAGCCATGTTTCTGCGAGTGAACAAGCGAGTGAAGGACGGCAAGGAACACCGCTACTGGAGTGTGGAGGAGAGTCGCCGGCTGCGATCGGGGCGGGTGGTGCAGCGGCGGGTGCTGTACTTAGGGGAGATCAACGACAGCCAGCAAGCAGCGTGGCGGAAGACGCTGGAAGTTTTTGACGAGGCCGAGCAGCGGGCGAGGACGCTGAGCTTGTTTCCTGAGGATCGCGAGATTCCGGCTGACGCGCGGGACGGGATTCAAGTGAAGCTGGAGGAGATGGAGCTGCGCCGGCCGCGGGGGTTTGGCAATTATTGGCTGGGATGTGAGTTGTGGCAGCAGTTGGGGCTGAGCGAGTTCTGGACGGACCGGCTGGGGGAGGGTCGAGAGGAAGTTCCTTGGGCGAAGGTGCTGGAGTTGTTGGTGGTGAGCCGACTGGTAGCGCCGGGCAGCGAGTTTCGTTTGCACCGACAAGGATTCGATCAGAGTGCGATGGGGGATTTGTTGGGGACGGGTTTTGCGCTGGCCGAGAAGGACCGGTTGTATCGGTGTCTGGACCGCATTTTGGAACACAAGGCGGCGCTGTTCGATCATCTGCAGCAACGCTGGCAAGACCTGTTCCAGGCGCGATTCGATGTG
>Ga0208687_1001079_pt1 | contig 13563 bp, 11 predicted proteins | sample June2015DPH_6_10_FD_184695 | JGI IMG/M metagenome (GOLD analysis project Ga0208687, IMG submission 184695) | Peatland microbial communities from SPRUCE experiment site at the Marcell Experimental Forest, Minnesota, USA - June2015DPH_6_100... | ecosystem: Environmental > Terrestrial > Soil >...
ATCAGCTCGACCCCCAGATCTTTCAGCTTCAGGAGTTTCTGAGACGAGAGACCGGGGAGGTTTCTGATGTGGTCCTCAGGAAGCTGCTTGTTGCAGACGTCATAAAATTCACAGGTCCAGGGATCCGTGCATTGCCGCCCTGCTTCGATCTCCGGCGCCTGAGGCTGCGCCAGCATCCTCCGCTGCTCGCGGATCAGCTCTCGCACGTCTTTCGTCAGCGCCGCAATTTCGTCGTTCAGGTCGCAAATTCGGAACAGCTTTTCCAGTTCGTACTGCTTCCCATCGTAAACGTAATCACGGTTGAGGTGCATCAGGCAGGGAACGACCTCGAGCCCGCAACCTTCCAGCACGAGTCGTTGGATGGCCACGTCGTAAACGTAGCGGTCCTTGACACCCGTCGCTGACTTCACCTCAATCAGCCGCCACTTGCCCTTGGCGTGCCGCTCCAGGATGTCAGCCCTCACCAGGACGTGGTCGTGCTGGAAGGTCGCCTCGAACAGCGCTGGAACTTGGCCTTTTGCCAACACTTGCGCGGTCAGCGCCAGGGCCTTGTCCAATTCTTCATGCCCGGCCTCGATCCGCACTCCGCCAGGGAACATCTCCTGCGCCAGCCGCCCTACCTCTTGGCCTTGCTTTATAGCAGCCAGAGATGTTTCATCGAGCTCGCCCGCCAAATCCGGTTCGTGAACCTGGAGGTAGAGGCGCTTGAGGCATTGCAGACCGGCCATGAACCTGGATTTAGAAAGATTCATATTGTGGGATTCGCCACTCGCCATCTTAACTCTCCTCGCCACCATGCGCGAGATTCCTTTTGAAGATGGTGTCATAGGCCCAAAGCATATGAGCGGGGTATGTCAGGTGAGGTCGCGGCCCGGTGGCGGTGTCATTTGCGAGACACGGGCGCTCCAGGCCGCAGTCATTCCCGCGAAAGCGGGAATGACCGGCGTTTCGTAAGGGATGATATTCCGAATGACACCACTACCCGTGGCCCGAAGAAAAAGAATGCGTCCCAACTGGCTACCGATAAGGCGTGACCAGCCCTGCCATACCCCGGTGCTATGTTAGGCAGCGAAGCCACAAGTTCTGACATCAGGAGGTGAAGGGAATGGAGAGGCGTGAAGTTCTATTGAAATGCCTCGGCGGAGCGGCGTTGGCGCTGGCCCAGTCAAATCTGCTTCCGGCAAGTGGAACCGGCAATGACCGCACCCGCGAGTCCTACGAACTCTGGGAGGAGGCTTGCCTTTCTCACACCTGGTTCGAGCACAAGCGCGCCTACGACCTCTTCCTTCAGGCATTGGCGCTGGCCCCGCAGAACCTGGAAAGCCGCATGCGCGCCGACATCATCGAAAAGCTCGGATACCTGCGCGAGTCCCTGGAGGCCGCCCAACAAGACCTGGCAAGGCAACGCAAAGCCCTGAAAGCCGAACCGCAAAATCCCGAGAAACACTTCTACCTGGGGTTTACGCTCACCAAGCTGGGCCGGGAAGAAGAAGCCGTGGCTGAATATCGCTTGGCCCTTGAGAATCCCGCAGGGTTTTGCGCCCACTGCTACCGGGACTCCTGGAACAATATCGGCTGGTATTACTACCGGCAAGGGATGTATCGCGAAGCCCTTCGGTGGTTCGAAAGAGTCTGTCGGCTCAATGACACGGGTGAATTCCTGCAACACTACGACGGAGCTCGTGCCGTCGAAAACAAGCTCTTGGCTCATTCAGCTTTGGGGATGACCACGGAAGCCGAGGCAACGACCCGAGATTACATAACACGTTTTGGCCGCGTAACCTGGCCAGCTCGTCGCGCGCTCGCCAAGATCGGTCTCGACGCCGACGCGATGTACGTTGAGTTCCAGGGCCGCGTCAAAGGTTACGGTTCCTTGTTTGTTGACCCATAGTCTCTCTTCTCCGTGACCTCTGTGGTCTCTGTGGTGAAATCCTTTTTGGGTTGCGGCCAAAGGCCGCGTTGTAACATGAGGCTTCATCTTCTTCTCGGGCGGCAAAGGTTCTCTACGATCTTCGCTTGGCCCAGGATGGCTGGAATTGCCGGTTTTCGATTGCTGATTGACGGCAGGGGATGTTGCAATACCAGTTCTTCAATCACCAATCGACAATCAGCAATCGCCAATCGGCAAAATGCCCGTCGCGCTCACACTCACAGAGCAGATGGCGCTCTACTTCAGCAAGGGACTCTTCAAGCCTTTGCAGGGCACACCCATGTACGAGTCGCTGGAATCCGCCATGCAGAAGATCGGCTCCCAGCTTTCCGCTCAAAGCTTCCAGTTCCTGCGCGGGCTTGACCAGGGGATTTCGGTTTCAAGTTTCGGATTGAAGGACTACAGCCACTCGAAGGAGGTCATTGAAGTACTGACCCGCGCCGTCTTCCAAAGGCTCACCGTGCGAATCCTGCATCGGGCGGTGCACCACAAACAAGCCATCGAACGCGAGGTTAATCCATACAAGCTTTGGTACGTCAACAACGGCCTGTACTTGGTCGGCCACGACCACCGGGAAGACGCCCTGCGAACCTTCGCCGTCGAGCGCATTCAATCTGCGCGACTCACCAGCCGGCGATTTGAAATCCCGCCCGACTTCAACTTCGAAGAGTTCAAGAAAACCGCCTTCAGCATGATCTGGGGCGAGCCGCAGGAAGTGAAAATCCGCTTCTCCCCCTCCCAAGCCCCCTACATTCGCGAGCGCACCTGGCACCCCAGCCAAGAGATTGAAACCTGCGACGACGGCAGCATCCCCTTGCGCAGTACAAGGGGGTCCTCAGGGTGCTTAGAGATTTTGCCGCCACGGACATCCGCCTCCGATGGCCCCGCTTCGACACTCGCCAGACTGTCGCGGCGAAGATCGCCGATCATCTTCGTCGGCTAGCACTCGAAGTGGAATTGGTAGATGCGTCGAGGCTTCCGAGCCGTAAGGCATCTGCCGGAAGTTCTGGCGCTAAGTTCCTTTCAAAGCCGGAAGTGGAGCTCCTCGGTCGCATTGACGAGTGGCTTGGAGCCTTAGACATAGAAAAGGGAGCAAACGATCCCGAGCATAAGACTGCTCAAGAACCTCTTGTGCTGGCCGCGCCTGTGTTGCGGAGTCGAGTGGACAAGATTATCGAGGAGTTGCAGAAACTTCGGTCTCAACTAGAAAAGAGTGAGTAGAGCAGAGTCTCGCTTCTCTGAGACTCTGCGGCTCGTGCATGTGCAATGGGGCGTACCATCCCCTTTCGTGTCCCGCTTGCGCCGCCTGGGATTGTAAACGCAGAACTCAGGAGGCAGAAGCCAGGAGGCAGGGGGCAGGTCCAAGGGGACGGGAAAACCGCGTCACAACCTGGCGGAGACTGTGAAACGAGGCTATACTGACCGTATGCAGATCACCGTGGACTTGCCCAAGGACATCGCCCAACGTCCAGACCCGGCGCGTGAGGCGCTGGAAGCTCTCGCGATCGAAGGCTATCGCTCCGGGGCGCTTACTTCCTTCGAGACCCGGCGGCTTCTAGGTTTTGAGACCCGCTACGAGCTCGATGGATTCCTGAAGGCCCACAACGTCTGGGAACACGCCTACAATATTGAGGATTTCGAGCGGGACTGCGAGACGCTTCAAGAATTCGAAGGCAAGAGCCGACCCGAATCGGAACGCCAGGCATGATCGTTGTCGCCGACGCTTCACCCCTGAACTACCTTGTGCTGACCGATCAAATCGGTCTGCTCCCCGTCCTGTATCAACGCGTTTTGATCCCTGAAGCTGTACTGGCCGAACTGCAGCGGCCCCGCACGCCAAAATCGATTGGCCTCTGGGTTGCGGCCCCTCCATCCTGGCTTGAAGTTTGTGTTGTGCACGGAGTCCCCGACGGGGGTCTTGTCGGGCTCGATCCGAGTGAGCGCGACGCCATTCTGCTCGCTCTGGAGCGAGGCGTCGGACTGGTTCTGATCGACGAGGCGGTATGAATACTGAATCGTGAATGGTGAATGGTGGATTGCGGATGCAGAACCTGCTTTGCACACAGCGCCCAGGCGGTCTGACCGCTGCACTTCTTCAATTCACAATTCAGAATTCACAATTCAGAATTGCCCTAGCATCAATGCGGGCAGAGGAGAGCGTGGCCTTTACGCTACGACTCCGTCCGAACGACCATGCTAGAATCGGTGTAAGCTTGTGTGAGCAGCGGAAAAGGTGGCAAACATGGTGAAAGCTCGCGAGGAGGTATTGAAGACTCTCGAAGCGAACTGCGAAGCGCTTCGGCGCCTGGGTGTGAAACGGCTGGGCCTGTTCGGTTCGGCAGCGAGGGGCGAGGCCGGAGAGGCAAGCGATCTTGACTTCGTAGTGGAATTCGAGCACAAGTCCTTCGACGCTTACATGGACGCCAAAACACTCCTGGAAAGCCTGTTCGCCTGCCGGGTTGACCTGGTCCTCGCGGACTCGATCAAACCAAGACTGCGCCCCATCATTCTAAAGGAAGCTACCTATGCCCCGGGATTTTAGGCTCTACCTGGAGGACGTGATCGAGGCGATTGCCAAGATTCAGCGCTACACCGCCAGGCTTTCCTTCCACGAATTCGCGGAAGACGAGAAGGCAGTAGACGCCGTGGTCCGCAACTTGGAAGTAATCGGCGAGGCTGTCAAGAAAATTCCAGAGGATATGCGCCAGAAGCACGCGGACATCGACTGGCGGAAGATCGCCGGGCTACGAGACATCCTCATCCATGAATACTTCGGAATCGACGTCGAGATCATTTGGGACATCGTTCAAAATAAACTGCCCTCCCTCGAAGCGAGCATTCGCGGCATGCCGACCGGCTGACGATTCATGCGCGTTCCTTATGTCATCGACACCCTTGCGCACCGACTCGGCGACCCGGGGAAGGTAGGGCAGCAGTCAGAAGTCAGGAAAGGATCAGAATGATGAACAGTGAATGGTGAATTGGGGATGCAGAACCTGCTTTGCGCACAGCGCCCAGGTCCTCTGACCGCTGCACCTCTTCAATTCACAAATTCAGAATTGGCCTAGCCCCCAGCCGCGATTTTTCGACCGCGCGCGGAAAAGGGTTAAGGAATATTACGAGAAAGTGGGATACATCAATCTCAACCCAGCGAGGGTGCTGGTGTCATTTGGAATGGGGGATCCGCTCGACCCCCGGTCATTCCCGCGAAAGCGGGAATCCAGTCCGTCGACGGTACATTTCCAAAGGCTTGCGGAGTAGATTCCCGCTTTCGCGGGAATGACTAGCTCTCGCAAATGACACCAATACCCCCGCGAGGGCCGGCCTCGTCAAACGCACCGAGGAGTGGCAGTGGTCGAGTGGGCACGATTACACGGGAGGCCGGAGCGTAACCTATTGGCCGTAACGCACTCTCACCATCGATCGTGTACTCCTGCCGGCCGATGAACGGGGACGAATTCAGAGGAAGAGCCGCAGACCTTGAAAAACAGGTCTGCGCTACCTGCGTGCTTCCTAAGGGCTGCTGCTTTCTTGTGATTCAAACGCCCGCCTATTCCTGATATCCTTGCATACCTTTCATTTCTTCCGGAGGTTTTACAGATGTTAGTCGAGGAACAAATTTCTGCCCGACAGCAGCGAGCCCATTCGGCAATCCAGAGCATCCTGGCGGAACCGGTTGGACAAGGTTACGGCGACTACGACGTGCGGTCAGCCAGCGGCAGAAAGTACCGGGTAGCGATGCGTGGTCCCAGCTTGTTCGAGAATTTCTGCTCCTGCCCGGATTTTGCGGTGAACACCCTGGGCACGTGCAAGCACATCGAAGCCTTACTCCTTCAGTTGCGCCAACGCTTTGGTGGATCTTTCCATCGGCAGAGGTATCAGCGCAACCGCGCCTCACTCTCTCTGCATTACGGGGAGACCCTCCGCGTGCGTTTGAGGCTGCCCGCTGACTCACCACCAGCCTTGCAGGAAATTGCCGCCCAGCACTTCGACTCCGAAGGACTCCTCCGTGAGGAACACCTTCGCGATTTTGAGGGGGTTCTGGAGAAGCTCCGCGCCGCAGACGAGACGACCGTTGTTTACACCGATGTGCTCGATTTCATTGATCGTGAAAACGAGCTTGCTTCAGGGCTGGATGACGAGCGCCGCTATCTCGCACAATTAACAAGGGGCAAGAATCCGCTGGAAGGCCTTTTGAAAGTGCCGCTCTTTCCTTACCAGATTCGAGGCGCGCTTTTTGCGGCGTGCCGGGGGCGCGTGGTCCTGGCCGACGATATGGGTTTGGGCAAGACGATTCAGGCCATTGCCGCGGCGGAGTTGCTCCGGCGCCGTCGCGGCATTGAAAGGGTGCTGGTGGTTGCGCCCGCCTCGGTCAAGTACCAATGGAAAACCGAAGTCGAGAAGTTTTGCGATCTTTCAACGCAGGTCATCGACGGGTCAATGCGTCACCGGAAAAAACTTTATGCCAACCCTGCTTTCTTTAATCTCACCAGCTACGAGCTCGTGCTGAAGGACATCGAGGACATGCACAACCTGCGCCCGGACCTGATCATCCTTGATGAAGCCCAACGCATCCGGAATTGGGCCACCGCCACGGCTCGCACCATCAAACAGCTCAAAAGCCGCTACGCCTTTGTGCTCACCGGAACGCCCCTTGAAAACAAGCTCGAAGAACTTTATTCCGTGGTGGAGTTTGTGGACGGTCGCCGCCTGGGACCCGCCTTCCGGTTTCTTAAAGAACACCGCATGGAAGACGAAGGAGGAAAATTGCTCGGCTACCGTGGCCTGGACCAGATCCATCGTCAACTCGAACCGATTCTGCTGCGCCGGACTCGCCAAGAGGTGCTCCCGGAACTGCCGAAACGGACCGACCAGATATTTCGGGTCCGCATGACCAGCGAGCAAGCAGGTCCATATTGGGAACAAAATGATATCCTCGCCCGCCTGATGCACAAGTGGCAGCGGCAGGGCTGGCTCTCCGAGATCGACCTGCGCCGCATCACATGTTGTATTCAGAACATGCGCATGCTTTGCAACTCGACGTTCCTGTTTGACAAGGAGACCAATTTCTCTCCCAAGCTGGAGGAATTCCGCGAGGTCATCCGCGAATTGGCGGTGGAAGAAAAGCGCAAGGTGGTCGTTTTTAGCGAGTACGAACGCATGACGTTCCTGGCCAGCCTGGAGTTGACGAAACTCCAAATCGGCTGGGTATCGTTGCACGGGAGCGTGCCGGCTCGAAAGCGCGGAGAACTGATGGCCCGGTTCCGCAAGGATCCTGATTGCAGGGTATTCCTTTCCACGGACGCCGGCGGAGTTGGGTTGAACTTGCAGGCAGCCTCCGCGGTAGTGAATTTTGAGCCACCCTGGAACCCGGCGCGGCTCGAGCAACGAATCGGGCGGGTTCATCGCCTCGGCCAGACTCACCCCGTCCAGGTGGTCCATCTGCTCACCGAGCAGAGTATCGAAGAGCGGGTGTGGGAGACGCTCAAGCTTAAGAAGGCGTTGTTCACAGGGTTGTTTGATTCCACGACCGACGAGGTCAGTTTTGAAAAACTGGGCCGCAAGAGCACGATGCAGGTCATCAAGGAAGTGTTCTCTGACCAGTCGGGCAGGCCGAGGCCGATCATTTCTCCCGAGGCCGCCGGCCCCGTGGGAGTGGAGGAAGCGGAGAAGACGCGAAAGACGGCCGTCCCACCCGCCCGCACTCCCTTGTCTCCAGCAGAAGCCGTGCCGCAGGCAGGCGCTGCTCGGCCGATGTCAGATACTCAGGAATCCAGCCCGAGGGCGGACTCACGCACCAGCCCCATCGTGCCCGACGCAGGTCAGGCGGCAGCTAAGCTCTTGGAAGCGGGATTGAATTTCTTGGAGACGATCGCGCCACCTGCTCCAGGTGCTGCGAGTTCAGCGGATCGTTTGAAACCCATTGAACGCACGCTTTCTGCGCTATTGCGGACTGATGCGCAAACCCAACGTCCTGTCTTCACCGTGTCTCTGCCGGAATCTTTTACCACGCAGCGTCTCGCAGGGGTCATCAGCGGACTACTGAACAAGCTCGCCGGAGTGCCTTGATAGCGTCGCGGCTAATGGCGCGACCGTTCCTTGAAGAACTCCCATACCCTGTTAAACTTAAAGTGGGATTTTGAAGGCCCCGATGGGGAGGAATCGTGAACACCAAACGCACCCGCATAGCTATTCCTGAGGAGCTGGTGGCCCGAATTGACATCATCGTAGGCAAACGAGGGCGTAGCAAATTCCTGACCCAAGCCGCCGAAAAAGAGCTGATGCGGCTGCGCCAGCTCAAGGCCATTGAAGCCGCTGCCGGCTCCTGGAAAGACAAGGATCATCCCGAACTGCAACGCGGCGCAGCAAGATGGGTGGACAAGCTGCGCCGGGAAGATGAGAAGCGCTTTCAGATCGTGATGGCCCGCTAACATGGCCACCTACCTTCTCGATACGAGTGGTATCACCGATAATCTTAAATACTGCCCGACGAAGGAACTGAACCTTTACCCACTGCCCTGACCGCACCCCCCGGTCGACGTACCCGACCAATTGGCAATAATGGGCTCTGGCATTCAGTTTGCTCATTTCTGTTCCGAACCATCTTCCAGCGCGGTGCTGAGACGTTCGCGAGCGGCCCGAAGCAGATAGCGGAGACCCTCGTCTTTCAGAGACTCTGCGGCTTGTGCATGTGCAATGGAGCGTATAATCCCCTTTCATGTCTCGCTTGCCTCGCCTGGGATTGGAAAGGCAGAAGTCACGAGCCAGAAGTCAGGAGGCAGGAGAGGATCAGAATTATGAATAGTGAATGGTGAATGGTGAATTGGAGATGCGGAACTTGCTTTGCGCACAGCGCCCAAGTCCCCTGCCCGCTGCGCTCCTTCAATTCACCATTCAGAATTCACAATTCAGAATTGCCCTAGCCCGCTGCCGCGAATCCGATCGAGACACATAAAATCCCGCGGGGCGCGGCAATGAACGCCACGGGACACAGCGCGCCACGGCCGCAACCAAAGAGCAGGTTTCCATTGGTGATTGCTGATTGCCGATTGACGATTGCCGACTGACGATTGCCGATTGAAAGAGTGGTGTGGCAACTTCTTCCAATGTCCGTCGGCAATCGGCAATCGAAAATCGGCAATTCCGGCCATCCTCGGCCAAGCGATGATCGTAGAAAATCTTCGCCGCGCGAGAAGAAGATGGAAACTAGTGCTACAGGGGGGGGAAACCATGGGCATCAAGGCGTTTCACCGGAGCGAGAGGTCGAGCGTGCTTGCACTCGCAATCTGCTCACCGCCGCAGTTTCGGAGGATAGTTGGGGTGTTATTTGCGCTGCTGCTGATCCTGCCGGGCTGGTGCGCGGCGGAGCACAATCCCTTATTGCCTCGCCCGCAGGAAATCCATTATGGAGCCGGCGAGCTTCCGTTGCGGGGGCTGAGCATTTGCTTTGCTTCGACTCCTGGTTCCGAAGACCGGTTTGCGGCCAGCGAGCTTTCCGATGCCCTGTCGGCGCGAGCGGAAGCTTCCATCCCCATTGGGGAAGGAGGCCGGTGCGAGCACGGCATTCTCCTCGAGCGCACGGGACGCATCGACGCGCTGCCGGTGCCGGACGAGCATCCCGGGCCGGATTCGCGCGAGGCCTATGCGCTGAAGGTCACTGCCGACGGCGTTACGGCCAGCGCCCGCTCATCGGCGGGGTTGTATTATGCCGTCCAGACACTGAAACAGTTGGTGGAGTGGAGGGGCGCGCAGGGAGTCTTACCCGTGGTGGAGATTAAGGACTGGCCGGCGCTCGCCTATCGCGGAGTGATGGTGGACATGAGCCATGGCGCGCTGCCCACGGAAAAGGAAGTCGAGCGCCAGCTTGATTTTCTGGCCCGCTGGAAAACCAACCAATATTACTTTTATAGTGAGGCAAGTATCGAGTTAAAGGGATTTCCTCTCCTCAATCCGGAAGGCCGATTCACAAAAGATGAGGTGCGGAGAATCGTTGCCTACGGGCGCGAGCGGCACATCGACGTGGTCCCTTGCCTCGAGCTTTTCGGCCACCTGCACGATTTATTCCGGGTGGAGAAATACTCGGATCTCTCCGACTTGCCCCATGGCGTGGAGTTCGACCCTCGTAATCCGAAGGTGATGACCCTTCTCACCGACTGGGTCAACCAGATTGTGGGCCTCTTCCCCAGCCCCTTCGTCCACATCGGATTTGACGAAACCTTTCAGATCCAAATCGCCGCCCAGGAGCATGGGGCCGCCCCACAGCCCGCGGAGTTGTTCGTCCGGCAACTGACCAGCGTCGATAATCTCTTTAAGCATTATGGGAAAACCGTGATGGCTTGGGGTGACATCATGGTGAAGTATCCGGCGATTGTTGCTCAGCTTCCCCCCGGACTCATTGCGGTTGCCTGGGAGTATGACCCGGGCCCCGAGTCGCATTACCAGCATTGGCTGGGGCCGCTTGCCGCTCAACATATCCCTCATATGATCGCTACCGGGGTGACATGCTGGAACACCGTCATGCCCGATTATGAGAGGAGCTTCGCCAATATCGATACTTTTCTTGCCGCCGGGCGCAAGTCAGGAACGATGGGGTTGATGAATACCCTCTGGACCGATGACGCTCAGAATCTGATGCGCACGGCTTGGCCGGGCTTAGCCTATGGCGCGGGGGCGGCTTGGCAGTCGGCTGCCATGGATCATCAAGCCTTTTTTTCGGACTATGCAAGCCTCATGTATGCTCCTTCCGTCGCTCCCGAAGTGACCGCCGCACTGAAAGACCTCGCGGAATCGGAACTCGACCTCCAAAAGGTACTCGGCGATGAAACGATGCTGGCCATGTGGACGGACCCTTATTCTCTCCCAACCCTCAAGCGAACCACCGAACACCTCGCTGACCTGCGCGAGGCGCGACTGAAGGCCGAGGACGCCGAAGAGCATCTCGACGAGGCGTTGTCGCGTGGAGGCGATCCACTCACCCTCGAGAGCCTGTGGTTCGGCAGCCAGCTCCTCGATTACGCTGGACAAAAGTTTCAGACGGCGCCGGAATTGGAAGCGATGTGGAAACGGCTGGGACCCCGTCGCCCCAATGACGAATTATGGTGGAACGAATGGGGATCACAAACCACGTATCCTGACCATTCCCGTTTATTTGACTTAATGGACGCGATTACCGGCCTGCGATCCACCTACCGCCGCGAGTGGCTCGCTGAGTACACGCCTTACCGTATGGACACCGCCCTGGGGAGATTTGATGCGGAGTATCAATCCTGGCGCCGCTTCCAGGAGAAACTACAGGAATTTTCGGAAAGCTCCCACGAAGGAGCGACTCTGCCATCACTGCAAGAGCTGGCGGAAGGACATTGAGGCAGAGGTCAGTGGATGCGGGTTGGGCCCAATCGGGCAGGGTTTTTGGCGCCTCTCTGGCCGGGCAGAAATCCGCTGAGTGCTGACCTCTACGCCCGCGTTTTCGAGGCGACGATAGAGGGAACTTTCACGGGCCCGCTCGCGGAGTGCAACACGATGGACTGGCTGATCTGGGCACCACTGGTTTCGGCAAGCCTTCATATTTCCGAGGAGTTCCTTGTTCCGCCGGGTGGCGCATATATCGGTTTGTGATGTGTGCGGCCTTCAATGCATGCGGGGTCGGGCCGGAGACAGGGAGGGCCTTTCCCGCATGCACGATCTTCCCTTTCGGTACAGCACGTAGGCCCCACTCCTTCGCGGGGCTACATCCTCCGATAGAGGGTGGGAGGGACTGGCCTCGAACTTCTTGATGAGCTGGACCGTGAATGCCTTGTCAAACTCGAGAAAGAATTGGTGCCGGTCGCACACAGTTGGCGCATGTTATCACGGATGGCGACGCAAGGACTCTGTATTCTCGAAAGACGCCAAGCTGCTTGTCTACGGTACGGAAACAGCAAGCGTAGGAAATTATATGCGTAGCAGGTAGCGCAAGCTCTCGTTTCTCAGAGACTCTGCGGCTCGTGCATGTGCAATGGGGCGTATCATCCCCTTTCATGTCCGGCCTGCCCCGCTTGGGGTTGGAAAGGCAGAAGTCGGGAGTCAGAGGCAAAGAGCAGGAGTCAGGAGTCAGAATGAAGAACATCTGGGCCCTGCTCTCTGCTCTCTTCTTCGCGGTTTTCGCTTTCTCCTCACCCCTGGATCTTCCTGCCCGATCCCGCCGCGGCGGGGCGTGCGATCATATTGCCCCGTTTCCCGGTCACCCTCTCGCGTGTAATGGAATCGATCAAGGAAAAGCCGCAGAGTCTCTGAAAAACGAGACTCTGCGCTACCTGCTCTCACATATGTCAAAGGAGAGGCTGCATGTCACTCGTAACCCGTTACCGGCTCTTCTGGGCTGCCTTGATGGCAGCCCTCTTGGGCATGGCCTTTTGGAAGAACTCGCGGAGCTATCCCCACAAGTCCCCGCTCTGGAGACTCGGCAAGGCCGTCATCGACACTGGGCTGGTGGTGCTCATGGTCATCTACGCTCCGGCTCTGCTTCTCATGTACGTGGTGATCTGGCTGACCAGCCCGTTTAAGAACAAGATCATGCAGGTCAGCGCGGCCTTCGCTTCCATCCTGGCCATCACTCATCTGGCCGGAGTGGTCTTCGAAGCTGTCGCCGTGCTGGGTGTGTTTGCCGTGGATCTGCTGACCGGCCAGGTCGTGGCCCGGATGGAAAAGCGCGAGAGAAACAAGCTTGCGAAGGCTGCGTAAGGAACCGATGAGTACGAACCGCAGACCTCACCGACGGAGGCCTGATGCGCTACGCTTGCTTCTGGACGGCACGCGCGCGTTGACTTGCCGGTACACGCGGCGTATGCTGACGCCAATGGAAGTTCGCCTGCATGTTGCTGTGAGGCGATCGTCTCATGATTGGCAAGAGCGTTTCCCACTATCGCATCGTTGAGAAGCTCGGTGGCGGGGGCATGGGTGTGGTGTATAAGGCCGAGGACACCAAGCTCCGTAGGTTTGTTGCCCTCAAGTTCCTGCCGGAACAACTCGCGAGGGACCATCAAGCACTAGAGCGGTTTCAGCGAGAGGCCCAAGCCGCCTCCGCACTCGACCACCCGAATATCTGCACGATTTACGAGATCGGAGAGCACGAGGGCGAACCCTTCATCGCCATGCAGTACCTGGAGGGACAGACCCTCAAGTATCGCCTTGCCGGGAAACTGCTCAAGACGGACGAACTGCTCGACCTCGCCATCCAGATTGCCGATGCGCTGGACACTGCCCACGTGAAGGGGATCATCCATCGCGACATCAAGCCAGCGAACATTTTCATCACCACGCGCGGCCAGGCCAAGGTTCTGGACTTTGGGCTAGCGAAGCTGGCGCCAAAACCAACGCGAGTTGCAGAAGGGATTGGCATCTCGGCTCTGCCCACCGGGTCCGTTGAACCCGAGCACCTCACGAGCCCCGGGGTGGCAATGGGAACGGTGGCGTACATGTCGCCGGAGCAGGCACGGGGTGAGGAACTCGACGCCCGCACTGACCTCTTCAGCTTTGGAGCTGTGCTCTACGAAATGGCCACGGGCAAGCAGGCGTTCTCAGGAACGACGACAGCCGTTATCTTCAATGCGATTTTGAGCCACGCGCCGCCTTCGCCAGTACAGTTGAATCCTGAA
>Ga0208687_1001084_pt1 | contig 13526 bp, 8 predicted proteins | sample June2015DPH_6_10_FD_184695 | JGI IMG/M metagenome (GOLD analysis project Ga0208687, IMG submission 184695) | Peatland microbial communities from SPRUCE experiment site at the Marcell Experimental Forest, Minnesota, USA - June2015DPH_6_100... | ecosystem: Environmental > Terrestrial > Soil >...
CTCACATCCTTCGCTGTGTTGATATCGGCTATTATCTTGGTCTTGCCAGCTGCCTCTATCTTCAGCGAGAAAGTGCCTACCTTCAGGCCATCTAACCAAAAGTCGCCCCAGTCGTTTGTGATCGCGGTGGCGGTGTCATCACCGCTCAGGGTGCAGTTAGCGCCGATGACCACTTCCTTGGTAACCGGATCATAGACTGTTCCGGCAATAAACCTCTTGGGCAGGTTGAGATAGTATACCCTCGGTTTGAGGCCATACTCGGGATGGAGTATCTCAGCCTTGGCGATCAGGTCTTTAAAGTCCTCTTCCTCGCCGAACATCATGGCTCCCAGAATACAAGCGTCCACGCACCTGGGTTCCTTGATCGGCCAACCTCGGTCCAGCAGGTGAGCGCAGCCAGTGCACTTTTGGGCTATGTTGAGCGTTTCGTTAAAGTAGATCGCACCGTAAGGGCAGGCATCCATACACAGCCGGTGTCCACCGCATTTCGCCGGGTCAATGAGGACCAATCCATCCTCCCTCTGACGAATGGCATGGGTGGGGCAGACCTTGATGCAGGGGGCATCCGCGCAGTGCATGCACAGCTCAGGGACGAATGAGCACCTGACCTGGGGAATGGTGCCCCGGGTATATTCTGTTACCTTGCTCCAGAACTGTCCCGTGTCCGGCTGCGGTCTGGCATAAGGCATCCAGTCGTTACCGCAATGCTCATCCTTGCAAGCAATCTGGCAGCCATAACACCCGTTGCACTTCGCGATATCGATGACAAAGACTTTCATTTTGGATCTCCTCGTGCTATCGGGGGCTTAATCGTCGGAGCTGCTGACAACCCAGCCTGTGAAGAGCGGACCATAGGCCGGGTCATAGTTCCTGGCAAATGCATCGGGGTATTGCTTCCGCCAGGCCTCCATCTCATTCGCGGTGACCCTGGCAACCTCAGCCAGATAGCTCGTTACCGCCAGACCCATGGCGTTCTTGGAAACGCCCATGTGTGGGGCGATCAAATTGTTGGTGCCTCCCCGATTGATCTCCGCTACAGCGATAAAGTCAATCCCTCCGCCCTTTTCCATGGCGACCGCTCCTGGAATTATTTTTTCAGTCAGTATCGCCACCCCAAGGATGATGCCTCTTTCGTTGAACAACTTGACGATATCGCCTTGCTCGATGCCCCGCTTCGCCGCATCGCTGGGGTGTATCTTGACTGGCTCGTACCAGTAACCGTCCGGACCTGGGACTTTGCTTATTTCCCTTACCCATGGGATATCGGTACACTGCTGGTGCTCTCCCCAGGTTCTGTTACTCGACATCACGAGCAAAGGATATTTCTTGGCTCTCTCGCCCTGGAGCGACTCATCGTGGGTCCAACCTTCGGAGGCGGGACCGCCGATCACATAATGGGCTACCGGCCCCCTCTCTTTGTCGTTGGGGAATTTCTCGGCCAACCTCTCAGAGTAGAACTCGATCTTGCCCGTTGGCGTCTGTAACGGGTTCTTCTCCGGATCGTTGTAGAACGCCTCGGACGTAGGTTTGGCATCCTGCCAGTTGGGATCGATCGGCTGGCAGAAGTATCCCTGCTTTGAGAAAACCTCCCAACTGACGAGATTCGTCCAGCCCGATTTGTTAAAACCCTCTTTGACCCAATCCTCAATGCTCTTGCCCCGGGTCCACTCATCGTAAAAATTCAACTTCTTCGCTATCTCACAGACAGCTTCATAATCGCTCTTGGATTGCCCAATGGGTTCGATGGCCTTACCCTCCAGGTAAATGCCATCAAGTTCCGCGGAATTGGCAGTAAAATCGTACTTCTCATGTTTAGTGTTGATGGGCAGGATGATATCTGCGATATTCGTCCCTGAATCCATCCACGGGTGTTGAACGAGAATGAATTCCACCTTAGGGTTTTGCAAGGCTTTCCAGGTGGAGTTCCCATCCATACCAGCACCGATGATAAAGCCGGGGCCATCCGACCACAGCATATGTACCTCGGACTTACCTGGAAAAGGATAGGTCCGCTTGACGAATTGAGTTTCCGTCCGAGTCATAACCCCACCACCGTACCATTCAACAGGTGGATTTTGGATTGCCTTGGTTATTTCGTTGATAGGAATGAACGGTCTGTCCGTGTCCCACTCCCTCAGCACTCTTCCATTCAGAGCCTTGGTCAGTAGTGCGGGTTGCGCATCCATGGATGGCTCTACCCCTCTCGCGAATCGCGGCGGATTCACCGAGGTGGGCAGAGGTATTCCTTTGAGTTGGTGAACCCCTGGCCTACCCCACCCTTGCATGGCCAACAGGTAGGCTTCGAGCCGCGCCGCCTCATGGCAGTAGGGCGCCCTCTTCAGGCCGCCTCCATCCATCTTGTGGCATATGGACGTTCTGTTTTTCGCAAAGTTCCTGGCCAGGGCTTTTATCGTCCATTCCGGAACCTTGCACAAAGGGGAAGCCCATGCCGGCGTCTTGGGCACTCCATCCTCTTCGCCCATCACATACGACTTGAACTTATCGAAGCCGGCTGAGTGTGTTGCCAGATAGGCTTTATCATACGTATCTTCCTTGATCCACGTATAGGCGATCGCCAGCTGCAGGGCGGGATCTGTGCCGGGTAGCACCGGGATCCATTTGTCCATATGAGCCTGGGCCTCGGAATTTACGTCAGGGCAGATGTATACATGCTCTATACCCAATTCGCTCGAATAGTACAACAACATGTCACCGATATGCCCGCGCGGGGAGTTCCAATTCTTTGCCCCACCATCGCTTCCCCAATGCAGCATCAGTTGACAGTTTTCGAGCGTATCCTTCATGGTCTGGCCCGTCTCCTGGCCGAACACTTCAAAACCCCATACATGTTTTGCGCCCCACGCGGAGCCTTCCCAGCTGGCGGGGGAACCTGCCCGCTCGGTGTGGAATTGCCCATATTTCGAATAACAGTAGTAGCCCAGGAACGCGTTGTTTATTCCATGGTCCTTGTGGACCATCCCTTTTTCCCCATGCGGAGACTGGATGGCGGTGATCGCCGAAGGTCCGTATTTCTCGCAGAGTCTCGTGATCTCTTTGCCGATGATGTCCGTGGCCTCGTCCCACGATATTTTTTTATACTTGCTGGCGCCACGGTTTTGGGTGTTTGTTTTCGCTGGGTCGCCGCCCGGTTCCCAGTCCACTCTCTGCAGGGGATATAGAATCCGGTTGGGCGAATAAACACGCTTCTTGTAAGCCAGGGCATACGGAGCCAGAGGCGATTTTGTGGGCGCAGTCCAGGTCTTGCCTTTAATGGTGCACGTGAAGGGTTGGATACCTGTTATATCATCATGCCATGGTCTCCGCCTGACGATTTTGCCATTCTTGACGTCCACCGCCGCAAGCTGCCAAATTTCTTCGAGGAATGTCTGTTCTGGTTCTAGGGCAGGTGAAACGGCTGGAGATGCCGCTGGTGCTGTCTTGGCTGCTGGAGTCGCTGCGGTTGGCGCTTTGTTTTCTTTCATTTTTGTCTTCTCCTAACCCGGACGAGCCGGAAGAGGAATGATTTCACCACAAAGGTTTCATGAACGGAGTTCACCCCGAAGGATGAAAACCTTCCACCGGAGTCCGAAGTCTGGAGACTTCGGACTCCGATAACTATTTTCATGGCAGGGCACGACGGTAGGTGAAAAATCTTTTCACAAAAAAATAGAATGTCACTTGAAAGGTACTAAATTGGATGAACAGAGCTTCGCTGGAAAGCGTGAAGAAATGCTTCAGGACTTGCATACTAATGGATGGCATCTTCAACGTACTCATTCTTGGATGGTTCGCATCCGTCGGTTATTGATCCATGGGGAAAGAAATTCGAAAACTACGTGGCTATGTTCTAATTTGGATGTACGGTTATCGCCTTCCGTGCTGCGAAGGATTTCCGTTAGGCTCTTGGTCAGCACCTGCCACCGCGCTCGATCATTAACTATACTCCACCCATGGGTGAGCGACAACGATCCCAGGTACCAACCAACTCTTCACATTTATTCTAACACTATTTGCTTTGAACTTGGATTCCACGTCTGAACACTACTCCCATTATTTTCATTTGAAACAGGCAATCGTTTGAACGAAACTTCTCCCGGTTTAGCATAGTTTTTCCCATTTTGCCTCCAATTTCGCGATAACCTTAATAAATTCGGACGTTCAAGATGGTTTCTGGCCAACCGGCTTTATAGCAAAAACAGGCTGGAATGTCGATGAGATATTGATCAGGCCAGCGATTTCCGGCGCTCTTTCTGGAAATTATCCATGGATTGCGCCAAATCTCGCTGGTTGTAAAGCCGCTCTGTCACCCAGCCACCCGGGTTGATTGGCGGCCAAGGCTGGGCCGGGGTGTGCAGGATGATGTCAAGACGAACGCGGAAATCGGCGCATTCCTCGTCGTACAGGTAGTTGATCACTTCCAGGATGGACCAGGCCTGCGGGTCCGGTTTCCAGCGCGCCTGATCGTCGGAAATGCCAAGGGTCAGGCTGTGGATGGTCCCGGCGTGGGCTGCCATCTGGTCGGCGAAAAATTTCAGTTCCATGGGTGCTCCTTTCTTTTGGTGGATATAGTTAATATCCAATCCGAAAATTCAGGAGGAGTCAATAATTTGAATGGATGCTGTCGCGTAGTAACTTGTCCCTGTAAGGGATAACCGATTGGTGGGAAATCGTTTTTATTACAATTGCACCCCTTTGATTATCTTCGGATGAATTTGGTATTCACGGTTCTTTGGAAGGGGAATTATCGGATACCCTTAAAATTGATTCTCCCAACTATTTTTGAATAAAAAACCATTGCGAATCATAATGATTATGAGCTAAAGGTGGATTCTGGGAGGATTACTCAGAAAAAATTAACGGGCTGAAAACAGAATCGTTCTTAGAGATTTTGTACAGACTATATGACATGGATCATTCCGAGAAATGAAAAACCTTAGCGGCCATCTTTCTTTGAGACGTTTTCTCTAAGTTGCTTGATTAGCTTCGAACGCTCAGCTTTTATTTAGGGTGTGACATAGATATCATAAAGAATTGTTCTCAATGTCTCGATGATGAGCCGTAGATTTTTTGAATCCCACTCTTCCCATGATTGTTCATGTATCTTGTCACTAGTCATTTGCTGTATTTGTCCTACAATATCAAAAAGTTCGGGGTCCGATGTAGGATACTTTTCCTTTAGTGCTTTGATTCTATCCTCGTAATGTTCGCCAGCAACTTTTTCTAAAACCAAAAGTTCGTAAATCGCCTTTCTCATACAAGCAGAAGCACCCGTCATAAAATTCATCTTCAGACAACCCTCAGCTTCTGAAATTAACTCTCGAATAATTTTAGGTATCCTGCTATCAATAACAAAAAACGATGTCGGGACAGAGTAGAAGATTACGGAATCTAAATCCACTTCTATATTAAAGATATAAGATTTGTATCCCATGGAATAGCTTGCTATGTCCTCATAAGATAAGTGCATTGATATATTCCTACATGATGAACATTCAACCAAGTATACATAACATTTTTTTCTGTGGTCCAATCAAAAATGCCTTTACTAAGAAGTTTGTAATTGACGTTGTTTCGGTTACAAAAAGGACAATTGTATACTGACGTATCAATGAAGTACTTTCGGTCAAGATAAGCCTTATCTTCCATAGAATACTCCTGTCTAATCTTTTCTTTCCATAGGCACTTTTATGTAGAAAAGTGAAGGATCAATGGGCGAAATTGAATGAAATTTTGAAGTTTTGTAAATTGTTACATCAGAATGGGGGCTACTGATCCCCTCTGGTAAATGCTCACTTGGAACAGCATTTAGGACTGCTAATAATGTTACATAGTAATCTTTTTCATATGAACCCATATAAGGATTTTCGATCTGGCCTATTAGATGGTTTTCACAGTCGTAAACAACCAGATACATATGGTTCATGCCAGGAAAAACCATCTCAATCTTGTAGGGTCCTTCCTCGATCTTCTTTGATATTATATTGTTTGGATTACCCTGATACCTAACCGGAATGTAAATTGCATGGTGGTCTTGCACGGTTTTTAGAATATCATCAAATAAATCGGATTTGATTCTTCCTTCCCGTGGCAGGTCTAAATCACCAAGCATTTCCTGTACACTAGCAAGCTGTGTTTTCATATTGCTTGCTTCGTCTTTGGTTGCAAGCAGTTCTTTTTCTAGTTCGGCTATCTTTTGCTTATTTTGCGCTTTATCTCCGGAAAGGCTTTCAATTCTACCAACTAAAAACTTTTGTCTATCAACTAATTCTTTCGCCTCAACATCTGGGGGATAGTTTTGGTTGTCTTGTAGTTTCCTCTTGAGCGCTTCTAACTCGTCTCTCAAAAATTCTATATGTTTCTGATATAGGAACATGCCTATACCACCAATTACTAAAAGCAAGGCAACTACTGGTGGCCACCCAACCCAAGAAGATATTGAATTGTAAATATCCATACAGGTCTCTTTATAAATTGAAATCGTATGCTTACCAAACCACTAGTAACCGAGATGCATGTCTCGATTGCTATAAACCCTTAGATATTAGATTATATATCATTCTAAAATATAAGAAGTCCATCAATTTTTCTGACATACTCTTACAACTTTATTTATTAGGCCGTCCTAATTTAGTGCATTGATGGCGTCATGATAGGTTGTCCCGCGCTGATCGTGTAGCGCAATGGTAAGCGCTCTGGTAGAGAATAGAACAACGGCTCATACAAAAATATCTAGTACGAGCCATCCTATCAACACCATATCTGGGGGAAAAGACGGGGTTTACCCCCCGTTTATACCTGGTGAGCATGCAGATGCTCGACCTCTTAACCAATGGTCCAAACGCCCCTGAAGAAAACGACTCTTCAGGGGCGTTTCCTCCATCCTGATCCCCGATCCTCTATCCTTTATCCCCTATCCTTTATCACCTATCCCTTATCACCTATCCCTTATCACCTGCTCCCTACACTACAATACTCACCAGTTTCTTCTGCACCACGAGCACCTTCTTCGGCGCGCGCCCATCCAGGTATTTCTGCACCGTCTCGCTCGCCAGCGCCGCCGACTTGATCGTTTCTTCGCTGGCATCCGCCGGGAATACCAGCCGGTCGCGCAGCTTGCCGTTGATCTGCACCGGGATGGTGATCTCGTCCTCCCGCGTGGCAGCCTGGTCCACTTTGGGCCAGCTCTGCGTGTGGATGGAGTAGGGTTTGCCAATCACCTGCCATAATTCCTCGGCTATGTGCGGGCAGACCGGCGCCAGCATCAGCAGGTACAACTCCACTGCCTCGCTCCATTCACGCGTTCCAACGATACCGGCTTCCTTCGCCCGGTACATTTCATTCAGCAGTTCCATCAGGCCGGACACGATCGTATTGAACTCGAACTGCTCGAAGTCGTGCGTCACCTGCCGCAGCGTCTGGTGGACTTTGCGGCGCAGGTTCTTCCGGGTTACCTCAATCGCCTCCTGGCGGGTCAGCATGCTATCGGCAATCTCTTCGTCAGGGGTTTCCAATGAAAAGAATCCCAGGGGTGTCCGGGCCGCCGCCTTGACCTCGGCGGTTTCCGTCACCAGCGCCCAGGCACGCTTCAGCCATCGAAAAGTGCCTTCGATGCCGGTGCGGTTCCAGGGTGCGCCCATGTCCCATTTGGCAAAGAAGATCAGGTAGGAACGCACCGCGTCCGCGCCGTAACGCTGCACAAGGTCGTCCGGGGCGGTCACGTTGCCGCGGCTCTTCGACATTTTTTCGTGGTCCTCACCCAGCACCATGCCCTGGGTGCGCAGTTGCACCATTGGTTCGGCGCCTTCGGTGATCTGCATGTCGCGCAGGGCCTTGTGGAAGAAGCGCGTGTACAACAGGTGCATGGTGGCATGTTCGATCCCGCCGGTATAGGTATCCACCGGCATCCAGTAGTTGTACTCGGCCTCGTCGAACGGACCCTGATCGTATTTGGGGGACAGGTAACGCAGGTGATACCATGATGAACACATGAATGTATCCATCGTATCGGTCTCGCGCACCGCCTCCTCGCCGCACACCGGGCACTTGGCATTTTTCCAGGTCGGATGCAGTTTCAGCGGGCTTTCCCCGGTCGGTTTCCATGCCACGTCCTCCGGCAGCAGCACCGGCAGATCCTCTTCCGGCACCGGGTTCCAGCCGTCCTTCTCGCACCAGATCATCGGGATCGGCGCGCCCCAATAACGCTGGCGTGAGATCAGCCAGTCCCGCAGTTTATAAGTGACGGCTTCCTTTCCAAACCCCTGCCCTGCCAGCCAATCGGTCACTGCCATGATGCCGGGGTTCTTGCGGCCTTTTTCTTCATTGACCTTTGTGCCATTAAACTGGGCCGAGTTGATCATAATCCCGCCGCCAACATAAGCCTCTGCCATGCTGTCACCGTCCAATAATTGTAGGGGCGGACGGCCGTCTGCCCTTACAGGCTGGATGACCGGTATGATCTGCAACCCGAACTTGCGGGCAAAAGCGAAATCGCGCTCGTCGTGCGCTGGCACTGCCATGATGGCGCCGGTGCCATAGGTCATCAGCACGTAATCGGCGATCCAGATCGGGATCTTGGCGCCATTGACCGGGTTGATCGCATACGCGCCGGTAAAGACTCCCGTTTTTTCCTTGTCGACTGCCTCGCGCTCGATATCGGATTGGCGGGCAGCCTGTTTTTTGTAGGCCTGGACCGCCTTCGTTTGGTCGGGTGTGGTTAGCTTGTCTACCAGTGGATGCTCCGGGGAGAGCACCATGAAGGTGGCGCCCCACAGCGTATCCGGGCGCGTGGTAAAGACTTCCAAGCTGTCCCCTTGCTCGGTCTTGAAGAGTACCGAGGCGCCCTCACTCCTGCCGATCCAGTTCGTTTGCAGGGTCCGCACGCGCTCCGGCCAGTCCATGCCGGCATAGTTCAGCAGTTCGTCGGCGTACTTGGTGATGCGGAAGAACCACTGCTCCAGGTCCTTCTTGATGACGGGTGTGCCGCAACGCTCGCAGTGCCGGTCGTCGCCCCAGACCTGCTCACGCGCCAGCGTGGTATTGCAGTGCGGGCAGAAATCCACCGGCGACATTTTGCGGTAAGCCAGCCCGTGTTTGAATAACTGGATGAAAAACCACTCGGTCCATTTGTAATATTCCGGGTCGGCCGAAACAGCTTCCCGCCGCCAGTCGAACATGGCGCCCATCGAACGCAATTGCTTGCGCATTTTCTCGATATTCTTATACGTCCACACCTTCGGATGGATTCCGTTTTTGATGGCGGCGTTTTCAGCCGGCAGGCCGAAAGCATCGAAGCCGATCGGGAACAGGACGTTATAACCATTCATGCGCATGAAGCGGGCGCGTGCGTCCACAGGCGTCATGGCATACCAGTGACCGATGTGCAGGTCGCCGGACGGATACGGCAGCATGGTCAGCGCGTAGTGTTTGGGTTTTTTGGTATCGATATCGGAATGGTACAGCCCGTCGGCTTCCCATTTGGCCTGCCATTTCGGTTCAATTTCCTGAGGTATATAGTTTTCGCTCATTCTTTTTCCTTGCTATTAACAAAAATCCCTTCATCCACTCAGGGACGAAGGGTTGCCTCCGCGGTACCACCCGGATTATGCTCTCTGATAGTCACCGGATAATTAGTCTAATAGCGCTCGTTACTATGCGACTATCTAACTATCCAACTATCAGACCTGCATCTCTCTTTTCGCGCTAACGGGCGTTCCCGGCGCTGACTACTGAGGGTTCACCAGCGCAGTCTGCCTTGTGCTCGCCGCAGGCAAGCTTGGGGCGGCAGGCGAGTTCAGTCTTTCATCCTGGTTAAGGATCGGGCACTCCCGCTGGGTGCCTGGTTGGGCTTCCACCTCGCTCTCCCAACTCGCTGGCGGGACGACCTACTATTCCTGTCCTGACTCTTTATTGTAGTTGCGATCGTAGTTGCGACTTTAGTCGCTTGTAATCGCTTGTCGTTGCGATCGTAGTTGCGACTTCAGTCGCTTGTAATCGCTTGTTGTTGCGTTTGTAGTTGCGACTTCAGTCGCTTACACTTGCACCTTTTATCGCTTGTAGTTTCGCTTGTAGTTGCAACTTTAGTCGCCTGGAGTACTTGGCCTGATTATAACACTTGAGCGACCAGCCTCAGCTGCAAGCTGGCGGCGGGAGTGGAGAATTACGTGGGCTTATTTTGTCCGCTCAACGGTGAACCGCCGGTCTCAGGGCAAAAGGCCATTAAAGCCCCGCATGGGGAAACTCCCTTGGGGAAGCCCCGTAGGGGCTTACGCGCTGAGCCCGGACATTCATGTCCGGGCGATATAGATTGCAAGCCCATCAATCTATCCAATTCCTGACGGCTAATCGCTAAGAGCTTCAGTGGACCCAGAGAGATTCGAACTCTCGACCTTCTCAATGCCATTGAGACGCGCTCCCAACTGCGCTATGGGCCCGTTCTTGATTTATGATTGTGAATCGTTGATTGTGGATTATAGATGTATACGCCCAATCACCAATCTTCAATCATCAATCTACAATCCCAACAATCCTGGTGGACCTGGAGAGATTCGAACTCTCGACCTCCTCAGTGCGATTGAGGCGCGCTCCCAACTGCGCTACAGGCCCGTTTATGGGCGTGGGGTATTCTACCTGAGGCAGGGATGGATGTCAAGGCGACTCTCCGGTTGTTCAGCTTTTAACCTGTCTCATAATTTTCCTTCGTTCCCGCTTGTCCCGCGATGCTGTTCCGCGGGATCCTGGTAAAAGTTTTCTTCTCTCCTCTCTCCCCTGCCCTCATTATTTTCGCAAAAAATGCTTAAGAATCAACCTAAACCTCTTTTTATTCCTCGTTTTCCGGAGGATCAATTCGTTCTAAACGCCCTCCCGACGCAATTAATCCCCCATATATAGTGTCGCGGCCCCTGCTTGTCTTATTAGTGAGGGGGGTGTATACTAGAGCCGAGAACTGACTAGCAGGAGCAAAGCGCATGGAGAAACAACCTCGGCATCGACCGTATCGCCACTTTGAAAAACAGCAGCGGCTGTTGATTGATTGCGAACTGAGCGTGTGCCCGCATTGTGGGGCAGAATTGAAGCCACGCCACTCGCGTCACATGCGCAAAAATGTACAGACGCTAAAAGGTCCTGTGTGGGTGACGGGGAAAAGTAAGAAGTGTGTGAATCCGGAATGTTCACACACGGGCGAGTACTATTATGCGAGTGGGGTCTGCCTGATCAGTTTGCCGTACAGTACCTACGGGCTGGATGTGTTGGCATATATTGGCTGGCGGCACGAGCATGAGCATAAGCAAATGGGGGAGATTCAAAGCGAACTGAACGGGCGCGGGGTGCTGGTAAATAATCGGAATGTGGGGAAGCTTTACCGGCAGTTTTTGGCGTTATTAGGGGCACTGCAAGAGCCGACGAAGCGAAAACTGGAAGAGACGGTCAGGCAGCACGGGGGAGTGATCTGGGCGATGGATGCTCTGCAACCGGAAGGCTGTGGGAGTTTGTTATATGTTCTGTACGAAGTGTTGAGCAGCACGCCGGTGGCGGCAATCCAAGTGGAACATGTGACTTGGACTGAGTTGGCGGCCTGGCTGAAGCCATACCAGGAACTGGCCTATCCGGTGTTGGCGACGCTTTCGGATGGGGAAGACACGATTGCGGCAGCCTTCAAGAGCTGCTGGCCGGAAGCGCCGCACCAGCGTTGCCAGATGCATTTTCTAGGCAATCTGGCTCAAGAGGTGTTGAAAGAGGACGATCTACTGCGCCAAAACCTGCGTAGTGACCTGGGTGGTTTGCCCGCCGTGCCCAAACAGTCTGCCGGGGAAGGCAAAGCCCCCCTTTTTTAGCCACTGCCAGGGAGGCTGAACTCCAGCAGCTCGAACAGCACTGCCGCCAGGCCATTCGAGATGCGTTGAACCGCAACAGCCGCAAGCCCTTTTACTGGGGCGGGCTGGTGGGGTATCAACAACTGGAAGCTATTCAGCAAGCTTTGTCGGTTGTGCCAGAGTCCCTGGACGAAAGCGGATTTTTCCAGCATCTGCGGCTCCAGGTCAAACGTGCCCTGGAAAAAAACCGACGCGATGCTCACAACCTAGCCGAAGCTCACCAGTGGTTACGTCAGATCGCAGCTTGCCTGCACTACCCTCCGGATGACTCCACCGGCACAGCTTCTCTCAGCAGCACTCAGATCGCCAAAAACATGCAAACGCTGATCCAATCACTTCATCCCAATCCTGGATCACAACATCCCCAAAGCCTGTTACTGTCTGCCTTGCGAAAACGTTGGCGCCTGTACCAGCAAGAATTGCTGCCTTGTTATGATATCCCCGGTCTGCCGCAGGACAACCTGCAGATGGAAAGCCTGTTCGAGCGACTACGCCGCCGACAGAGGCGCATCAGTGGACGGAAATCCACCCGGGAACTCAGAGACTTTGGACAAGCGCAGGTTCTCTTTCAGGCGGAAAGCGAAGCCGCTCTGTTGGAACAGATCCGTCAGGTGCCGCTGGAGCAGTATCGGGTCTGGCGAACCCGCCTCCGCCAATCTGAGCACCCGCGCCAGTTCATCCAACGCTTGCATCACGATCCTCTGGCAACCATGAACCGCCTGGTCAATCAGTACATCTCCCACTGTGCAACATTATCATCCGACCACTCCTATGACCAACTAGCTCCTCCCGCTTAATTCCTCCCCGATAAGACAAGCAGGGGTCGTGGCCCATGAGCCTGTCCAGCAGTGGGGGGATATCCGTTTTTGTTTCTGGTTGTTTTGTAATCCCCCTCGCGCCCACTACCAAAAAACGGGGTTTGCGCTACTGAAAGTACTATTCTTAACTCAATTTGGTATATTCGAAAGCACCCATTCCTGCTTTGCAAGAGGAAACCAGCATGACCAATCCATTGCTCGATCAACTCGAAATTACGGCCGGTTCCATCCGGGAGACAGGCGGAGTCCGGTTGCTCTCGGATGCGCACGCCAGCTTGGAGCTGCCAGATGTACCTTTACGCTACCTGTCCTCGGGCCGGTAGCGGGTTGGGGAGCCAGCAGCCCTTCGACAGGCTCCCTGGAAAAACAACCAGGACAGGCAGGACAGGACCTCCGGAGCAGCGGGCAGGCAGGTTGGCGCCCGGTGCGGGTGGACGTCGTCTACCTCTAGTTTGGGTTTTGTAGAATTAAATCTTGATTCCGATATAGACAGTTGACTATTCTACTTAAGGCTGCTATTATCCCTGTGATGTCAATACGGAGTGAAATCTGGTGGTTGTCTGTGCGCAGGCGGGCAAAATCGCTATTGCGCTGGTTCGTTCCCGGTTTGGGCGTTAAGCGCTGGTTTCTGATCCTGCTGGCCGGGACAACCCTGGGTGGCGTGGGGCTGGCTCTATTCCTGCTGGATGTTTATCGCGAAGCGCCGGAAACCTGGTGGCTGCCGGCTATTACCTTTATTTCGCTGCAATTTTTAACCCGGGATTTGCGGATGCTTGTTTTTGGGGGCCTGGGGCTGGGTCTGATCATATTAGGAAGTTGGGGCTTGAACCGGGCCCTG
>Ga0208687_1001086_pt1 | contig 13513 bp, 7 predicted proteins | sample June2015DPH_6_10_FD_184695 | JGI IMG/M metagenome (GOLD analysis project Ga0208687, IMG submission 184695) | Peatland microbial communities from SPRUCE experiment site at the Marcell Experimental Forest, Minnesota, USA - June2015DPH_6_100... | ecosystem: Environmental > Terrestrial > Soil >...
CACTGGGAGCGGGGCCGTAACCGGCCGGACTTGGCGCGCCTGCTGGCGCTCCGACAACTCTGCCCGGCGGGTGCGGAACGGAAGGAACTGGAAACGCTCATCAAGGAAACGCAAGCCCATGTGGCGCCGTTGCCGACCGGCCAGCCGGGACCGGGCGGGAAGATTACTCTACCCCAGCCGGGCGAAAGCCTGATCCTGTTGCGCCGGGACAACAATAAGCTGCGGAAACAGGTAGCCAAACTGGAATCAACCTTGAATCGCCGGAACGAAAAGTTGCGCATCCTGGAAGATTTGGCGACGGAGCTGCAGCGGGATATGGCTAAACTCCGCGCGGGTCAATCGGTTGATGCGCCCGAGCCTGTGAGTAGCTCAGTTCCGCAGACGAGTGAATGACCGAAGGGTGGCGGCGAATCTCCGCATCGGCGGGCTGGCGGCTCATGGGATGGACGCCCCAGGTCCTGCCCTGAGCGTCACCCGATAGGTCTGTAATCCCGCCCGGGCGGCGACGTGCAAGCAGGCCTAATACTTCCTGAGGCGCATCACTTGGACGGATACCACGACGGGGAGCCCTCCTGACTCCCCCTGGTGCCCCAACATGCGCAGGAAGGTTACTGCCTGGCCCAAAAGTTTCCGTGCCTGAGGCCGCGAACGAAGTCCCAGCAGCAGTGCGAATGCTTCCCTCAGCAGTGCCCTGTCTGAGCTTGTTCCATCGCTCATCCTTGATAAGCCCCCCTTCAATGTTGGTGCCGGTCTAAAAGAGCAGCAATTCTGCCGGTCTTAGGGTCCTCAATGCCGTCGGCGGGGACGCGGTAAGAACTCTACAGGAGTTTCTAAAGTCTTGTTATTCTCGTTTTCGCATACTGTGTCTGTGAGCGCCAATCATTCCTCCGCTCTTGTGCAAGGCGGCCAGTTCCTTCCCCGTGCCGCTTTCACCCATGATCACCACCGGATGCCGCCTAAACGCAACCCTCGTAATTAGGCGGCCAACCGCCTGCTTCTCTCCCGAGGAGCGAACCAACACTGAGAAGGATTGCGGCATGGTCGGCACCGTCGCTTCGCCTTTGCCTATGGGATCGAGGAGGCCTTACCATAAGCCGTCGTTAGCGGCTGCGTCAATAGGATATAACACTTAGTATTCACTAGAAGATACTGTAGATTTAATGTCCGAAGGCCCTGGCTAGCAGGCGATAATGCCATTGCGGATGGCGTAGTGGATCAACTGGCCGAGAGAATGCAAGTTTAGTTTGCGCATGATGTTGGCGCGATGGGTTTGCACCGTCTTGACGCTGAGGTTTAGGAGGGTGGCAACCTCCTTGTTGTTCTTCCCCTCTACCAGCAGTTGGATGACCTCGCGCTCGCGCGCAGACAGGTGGGGTCCAGCGAAATCGACCGCGTCGCTGCTCCAGGCGTGTCCCATCTGACGACTGAGCAGGATTCCTGCGACCTTGGATGTGAAGAACGGTTTACCTTGGGATAGAGCTTCTATGGCGCTTACCAACTCGCGCCCGGCGTCCGATTTAAGCATACACCCGTGGGCGCCTGCCCTGAGCACTTCGGCCAAGACCTCCTCCGCCTCGTGCACCGTGAGGACCAGCACCTGCGTCTCAGGAGTTGCTTTGCGGATCTGGCGCGTGGCTTCCAGACCATTCAGCTCCGGCATGGTGATATCCATAATGACAATGTTGGGCCTGAGCCTCCCTGCCTTCTCTACTGCTTCGCGCCCCGTTGCCGCCTCTCCGCACACCTCCCACCCTACCTGTGCTTCCACGAGGGACCGCAGGCCCCGACGAACCACGTCATGATCATCCACCAAAAGGAAGCGTAGTTTGCGCATTGGTCACCTGCCTGAGGGGAAGAATTGCCGTCAACGTCGTTCCTCCGCTACCAGACTGGATATGCAGCCGGCCCCCGAGTTGCCTCGCCCTTTCCTGCATCCCAGGAATACCCACGCCGACGTCCGCGCTTTCCGGGCCAGCGGTCCCCAGCGCAGCCGAGGGGAACCCGTGTCCTTCATCCGCCACCGTCAGGACGATCTCGTTGGGCCGGCGCTCGAGGCAGATGCGGGCTGTCTTGCTTCCGGAGTGGCGGTGGATGTTCGTCAAAGCCTCCTGCACAATTCGGTAGAGCGTCAACTCGAACTCGCTGGGCAGTCGGCCGAACTCGGGCGACACCTCTACATGGACTTCTATCCCACTCCTCTGGCCAAAGCCTGCCGTGTACCATCGTAGGGCGGGGGCCAGCCCGGCTTCATCGACCAGGGGCGGGTGCAATAAGTAGGAAAGGGTCCGGATCTCCCGCGAACATTGCTCGGCCAGCTCAAGGCTCTCGGAAAGGCAGGCGCTTGCTCTGGGACTCAGGTGTGTGGCCGAGTCTTTCACCATGTTCAGGTTGATCGCCAGGCCCGCGAGGCCTTGCGCGGTGGTCTCGTGCAGTTGGCGCGCAATACGTCGTCGCTCTTCGTCCTGCAAGCGAAGCAAACGGCCCGACAGTTGGCGCATGGATTCCTCCGCCCGCTTGCGCTCGGTGATGTCGCGGGCAATTCCAAGTTGTGCCACGACTTTGCCGTCCTTGACGTGTGCGGCGGAGGTGAATTCTCCCACTAGGTACTCGCCTGACTTGCAGAGAACGCGTAGTTCATGGGGGGGGTGCGTCTCGCCCCGTAGGGCCTTCTGGAACCTCTCTACGGCAACAGGCAAGTCGTCAGGATGTACCATGCCCACAAAAGGCTTGCCCAGCCATTCAGCGCGTGACCAACCTGTAAGCGTCTCAAAGGCTGGGTTCAATGACGTAAGCGATCCATCCTCTGCGGAGACGGTGTAGATAACGTCGGGCGCAGCTTCAACCAGGCTGCGATATCGTTCTTCGCTTTCGTGCAGCTCCTGCTCCACCCGCTTGTGCGCGGTGATGTCGCGTATAGCGGCCACTTTGACTGTGCGTCCGCCGTATGGAATGCTTTTGGCGCAGATTTCTACAAAGGCTGATCCGTCTTTTCTAAGGGCTACAACCTCATAAGGTTTTCCATGCAGCGAAAGTATATTCTTCAATACAAGATGGCGAGATTCTGGTGCCGTAAAGTCCAGCACATTCTTTCCAATAACTTGAGATAGTTCATACCCAAACATCTTGGCGAAGGTTTCATTCGCGTCTAGAATCTTACCCTTATCGTGGATAACAATCGCTTCAAAAGTTGCTTCAGATAATCTGCGGAACCGTTGTTCGCTTTGCCGTAGCGCCCCCTCGGCCTGCTTGCGCTCGGTGATATCGCGGGCGGCGGCGAAAACGCCAATGACATCTCCCGCCTCGTCCCGATACACCGACGCGTTGTAAAGCACCGGCGTCACATGTCCGTCGCGGTGCCGAATCTCCAACTCGTAGTCCTGGACCAAGCCTTCTCGGAACACCTGCTCGTATCCCGCTCGGGCCTTCCCGGAGTCGGTAAAATAATCTGAAAAATCGGTCCCAATGAGTTGCTGGCGCGAGCGGCCGGTCACCTTCTCAGTGGTGTTGTTCGCGTCGGTGATCTTCCCGTCCGGAGCGATGGTGACGAGCGGATCCAGGCTCGCCTCGATCAGGCTGCGGTTGTAAGCGCCGGCCCGGCGCACAGCCTCTTCAGCGTGTCTGCGTGTGGTTATGTCCTCAATGATTCCGTCATAGTACAGCACCCGCCCGGCGTCTGCCCGGACAGCTTTCGCGCTCTCTCGTACAAAAATCACCGACCCGTCGTGTCTGATCCAGGCAGCTTCCAGGCCGATCACTTGGCCCTCACGCTCAATTCGCTCACGAAATACGCTTCTCGGGTAGCTGGACTCAAAGCCTTCACACTCAAGATTCCGAGCGGCCAGTTCTTCAAACGAGTCGAACCCTAACATTCTGACGAGCGCGGGATTCGCCATGAGAATATGACCGTCCGGTGTGGTTCGATAAATCCCGACGGTCGCGTTCTCGACAAGACTCCTGAAACGCTCTTCGCTTTCCCGCAGCGCCTCCTCCGCCCGCTTGCGTTCGGAGATGTCGCGGGCGGCGGCGAACACGCCAATGACATTTCCCGCCTCGTCCCGATACACCGCCGCGTTGTAAAGCACCGGCGTCACATGTCCGTCGCGGTGCCGAATCTCCAACTCGTAGTTCTGGACCAAGCCTTCTCGGAACACCTGCTCGTATCCCGCTCGGGCCTTCCCGGAGTCGGTAAAATAATCTGAAAAGTCGGTCCCAATGAGTTGCTGGCGCGAGAGGCCGGTCACCTTCTCAGTGGTGTTGTTCACGTCGGTGATCTTCCCGTCCGGAGCGATGGTGACGAGCGGATCCAGGCTCGCCTCGATCAGGCTGCGGTTATAAGCGCTGGCCCAGCGCACGGCCTCCTCTGCCCGCTTGCGCTCGGTGATGTCGCGAAACATAACCATGTCCGCGAGTTGGTTTTGCCAAATAGTCCTTGAGGGGGAGATTTCTATTGGGACTTTAACGCCGTCTTTATTTAGAAAAGTGGTTTCATAAGGCTTAGGAACTTCTAATCGCTCAAGCCTCTCTTTGTATCTTTCAGCAAGCTTTGGAAGCTCATCGGGGTGGGCGAGGTCTCTCATGCATGTCTTGAGTAATTCCTCGATAGGATATCCAGTAATTTCAACCGCTCGCCGGTTTGCATAAACATGCCGACCTTCCTCTCCCGTCGCGATAAGTATACCTTCACTGGCGCTCTCAGCGAGGGCCTCGAAGTTTTCTTCACTTTGGCGCAGCGCTTCCTCCGCCCTTTTGTATTTGTCAATATTCTGAAATGTCCCAGCAAGTTTTACTATTCTACCGCCGCTGTAAACAGCCCTTCCAAGCGACCGCACCCAGATCTTATCCTTGCTGCCTGAAGGAATGAAAAGGGATTCAAGATCGTAAGGTTCGCCCGTTTCCGCAGCTTTCTTCAATGCTTCCTCTAAAGCCGGCCTGGATTCGGGCGCATAGAAATTCAGGGCTTCTTCCAGCTTCGGCCTATATCCCGGCCCGACTCCGTGGATCCGACCGACCTCTTCCGTCCATGAGACCTCCTTGGTCGAGAGGTCAAGCTCCCAACCTCCGACTTTGGCCATTTCTCCGGTATCCCTTAGAAGCTGAGTGCTCTTCTTCAGCGCCTCTTCGGCCCGCTTGCGCTCAGTGACGTCGCGTACGACGACCTGTAAGGCGGGCCGGCCCTGCCACGTTAACAGAGACACGGCGATTTCCACCGGCACCGAGGAGCCATCGAGGCGAACGAAGCGATCCTCGAAGGGTGGCTGCTTTTCACCGGCCAGTGCGCGTTGCATTTGCCGCTGGGCCCACTCGTGATGCGTAGGCGCTATGAGGGCGAACACATCCACGCCGACCAATTCCTCCGGCCCGGCGGCGCGGAGCAGGCGGGCGGCAGCGGCATTGGCGTAGACATTCATGCCGTCTTGTCCCACCAGCACGGCGTCCGGCATCGTTTCGGCCAATAGCCGGAATCGTTCCTCGCTCTCTCTCAGCGCCTCCTCCGCCCGCTTGCGCTCGGTGATGTCATTTATGAAACCCTCAATCCCTACAATTTCCGCGCGGTGTTTAACGGGCTGTATATTGAAACTGTGGTATTCAGTGTTGCCTTCTCTTGTGAGGCGGCCAAACTCGCCTACTATGGTCTCGCCGGCCAAGGCCCGTTTGACGAGTTCTCTTGCCTCTCCCACCGAATCTGGAGGTTGGGTGATTTCGAACCGCTTCCCAATGACCTCTTCAGATGAAAGTCCATGCATACGTTCCCACACGGGATTTACGTACTGCCACAGCCCATCCTTCCCCACCCGGTAATAGCCAAAAGGCGCATTTTCAACTATTGCCCGGAAGCGTTCCTCGCTCTCCCGCAGCGCCTTCTCCGCCCGCTTGCGCTCAGTGATGTCTCTGCACAGGCCGACCATACGGACGCCCCCCGCCGCCGGCACGACCGTGGCGTTCACCTCGATGGGTGTGCACTTCCCATCTCCGTTCACATGCTCGATCTCGAAATTGCGGGTGAGGCCCAGCTCTGCACACCTGCGGATCGCCTCAGCGGTTCGCGCGAGGTCGTGTTGCGCAGTCCACTCGGCGATCCTGTGACCGAGAACTTCGTGCAACGCCCGGCGGCCGGTGAGCCGAACGTATTCCGGGTTGGCATCGATGACCCTGCCCTCCGTGTCAATAATCACATACCCAGTTCCCGTCGTCTCGATCAGAGCTCTATACTTCTCTTCGCTTTCTCGAAGCGCCTCCTCCCCCCGCTTACGCTTGATAAACTGCGCGATGTTGTAGGCCACGGACGCGAAGGCTTGCAGGGTGGCTGGCGTCAGGGGCTTACGTGCGAATGCCGCTACCACCCCCAACACACGCTCCTCAACCTTCAAGGGATAGCCCGCAAACGCCACCATGCCTTCCCGCCGCGCCCATTCCGGGTCCCTCACCCCGGAATCTTGCTGCACCGTGTTCGTCAGGTGCGGTTCACCGTTCTCGGCGATGCGCCCGATTTTGAACTGCCCCATGGGCACGCGCGCGTGGCCACCGTCAAGGTGAGTGTACATTCCGGCGCTGGCCTGTAGCTCGAGGACTTTGTCCGCCTGGTTTACGGTCCAGATGCGAGCGAAAGCAGCGTCGATGTTGCGCGCCAGTATCTCCGCACATTGCTGCAAGCCTTGGCGCAGACTCTCCGCCCCGGTGAGCGCCACCCCCACCTCAGCCACGAGTTCCGCCAAACGGTGTCGTTCAGCCATTTCCGCTTCTGCGCGCTGGTGCTTGGTGGTGTCAACGCCGGATCTACGTTTGCTCATTTTGCCTTTCCTTCTAGACCGAGAGCACGCAGTACAACTACCCTGTCGCTCAGGTCGCCCACAGCGTGCCGTACCGGCGGCGACAATCTGACGAGCGTGGGCATGACAAGAATTCCCTCGACCAAAGCGCGCAACGGCTCGCGGTGCTCCCCCACCTGACGCTTGGGGAGTAGATGTGACGCGGCAGTTTGGCTGCCACATATAATTCCCGGCACTCCTCTAAGTGGTTAACTTATGTGCGCCTTCCCAGCAACTCGGTGAACCAGACCCACTCGCTTCCGCGAGGAGATGAGGGGGAAGAGTTGCGGACGTGAGCCCTGGAGATTTAACCTGCTTTCGTTTTTCCCTACTGGCGCTCTAAGAATCGGTCGGAATAAGGTCTCTTGGACGATGAATCCGTAACCTACAAACGTAAGTAGGTCCCTAATTTGTTGATTTTAGGCGCGGTGAAATCTATCTCCGACAGATTCCCAAGCCCGTGCAATCCCCATCCTTGAGAAGTACTCGATGCCTGCTTGGCAGCCCGGCGGGTACTGCCCTTCCTCGTTTGAGAATGATTGCGGTGGGTATTCTTGACGATAATATATGATACAGCAATAGTTTTGTGCGCGATGTAAATACGACACCTTTTTATGATTGTTTACTCCGTTTAGTTAGGGTCGAGGGGTACTTGGGTAACCATTTAGTTATTTAACTGCGATGGAGTCGAGGAGTTCTGGCGTAACCTTTTGCAGAAGCGAGTCATAATTTAGAAAAGAGACAATATCTGTCACGTCATTTTGACAATTTATGTCAAATTCGGCCTTAAGTTGACCGTCAAGAAAGACTGATTACGGGATGCTTGCCATGCTTTGGCTGAGCGGAGACATTCCGAAAACTCCGCCTGCGAACGCCGGAGATTTTTGAGATCTTGCTCGACACACCTATAGTATGCTCGGCGGGAATGCCCCGCAGCGGGACTGATTGGTGTCTGGACTTTTGACAGGTAATGCATCAGGGCCGGGGCGGGGTAAAGGCTCGGGGTTGGTCGGGTCTTCGCACCGCATCACGCGGCTGATTTGATTCTCAGCAACGAAGGGGAAGGAGAGCGATGAGTGCTGATTCCGTTTTCGATGAACTGCGAGGCCAGGTTGCGATTGTAACGGGTGCGGGACGGGGTCTGGGACGCGCCACAGCGTTGGCGCTGGCGCAGGCGGGGGCGCGCGTGGGGGTGGTAGCGAGGTCCGAAGAGCAACTCGCCGAAACGGTACGTGGCGTCGCGGAGGCCGGCGGGGAGGCATTGGCCGTTGTGGTGGACGTGTGCGACGCCGCGGCCGTCGAGCGCATGGCACGGGAAGTGGAGCGCATCCTGGGGACGGTGGACCTGCTGGTGAACAACGCCGGGACGACGGGGCCTCTGGGGCCGATCTGGGAAGCCGACCCGGGCGATTGGTGGCATTCGATCGAGGTGAACTTGCGCGGGCCTTACCTCTGCTCACATGCCCTGCTGCCCGGAATGATCGAGCGCCACCACGGCCGGATCATCAATGTCTCCACCGGCGCCGCCACCGTGGCGGTTGCGCACATGGGCGCCTACGTCATCGCCAAAACAGCGCTCATCCGCTTTACAGAGAACTTGGCGGCAGAACTCCTAAACTCCGGCGTCAGCATTTTCGCCATCAGCCCCGGCACCGTGCGCACCGCCATGGCCGAACACTTGCTTGAATCCGAGGCCGGAAAAAAGTGGTTGCCGTGGTTTCGGAAATTGTTCGACCGGGGGCGGGACGTGCCGGCTGAGAAGGCCGCGCACCTGGTGGTGCAACTGGCCTCGGGGCGGGCGGACGCGCTCTCCGGGCGCTTCATCGACGTCGCTGACGACCTCGCGAAGCTCCTGGAGCGGTTGGGCGACGTCAAGGGCGACAACCTTTACACGCTTCGCGTCCGCAAGTTGAATTCGGAAAATCGAAAATAGAAGTATGTAGGAGTGACGCTATGTTGCGGGCGGTTGCGCGCGCGGAATCTGTGTGCCTGATCCACGGCATGACAAACCCCTGCGCGGGTGCGCTACCATAAGCGCTAAGGTAAGCGCGCTCGGCGGGGTCTCAACCACGGTACCGGCGCAACGATGTGGCCCACGGTCTCTTTTGACCCGCCGTGCGCAGGCCAAGCCGTGGGACCGTGCGGCGCAGGGCGCTAGGCCTTGCGCCACTCGGCGAGTTGCAGCCGGATTTTGGCAGCGTTGGGGTCTTCGATTTGCTCGAAGATCTCGATGGCGGCCTCGGCATGGGCGATAGCTTGGGCGCGGGCGCCGAGCTTATCAAGCACCAAGCTGAAGTTCCAAAGGTCTGAGCCCTCGCCCCGGCGGTCGCCAATCTCGCGGGCGATCTCAAGAGCCTTCTCGTAGAACTCGATAGCGCGACGGGGTTCCCCCAAGCCCGCGTAAGTATTCCCCAGATTGCCCAGCACTGTGCCTTCACCGCGCCGGTCGCCGATTTTGCGATCGATCTCAAGCGCCTTCCCGTAATACTCGATGGCGCGGCGGGGCTCGCCCAAAGCCCCGTACGCATTACCCAAGTTGCCCGTCACGGCGGCCTCGCCCCGGCGAGCCCCAATTTCGCGGCTAATCTCGAGCGCCTTCTCGTAGTACTCGATGGCGAGGCGGGTCTCGCCCAAGGTCGCGTAGGCCCAACCCAGGTTGCTCAGCGCTGCGCCTTCCCCGCGCCGGTCATCAATCTCGCGGTCGATCTTAAGCGCCTTCTCGTAATAGTCGATGGCGCGTGGGATCTCGCCCAAGACAGAGTAGGCAATGCCCAGGTTGTCCAGCGCGGCGCCCTCGCCCCCGCGGTTTCCAATTTCCCGGTGGATCTCAAGCGCCTTTTCGTAGAAGTCGATGGCGAGGCGGGTCTCGCCCAGATTCTTGTAAGCAATTCCCAGGTTGTCCAGCACGGCGCCCTCCCCGCGCCGGTCACCGATTTCGCGCGTGATCACCAACTGTTTCTTATACAACTCGATGGCGCGGTGGGCTTCGCCCAAACCCGAATAGGCCAAGCCTAGGTTGCCCAGAGCACCGGCTTCGGCGTGACGGTCGTTCAACTTCTTGGAAATCTCCAGCGCTTCTGTGCAATATTTTTGGACCATTCGAAAGTCTGAAAGCCGATAGTACCTCTCACCCAGGGCATCCAGCACGGCGAGGCGCTTGCGGAGGGTGACGACATCCCCGCGGCCTCGCGTCTCATTCAGTTCCTGTAACAAGCCACTGAACTCTTCAAGCTGTTTGCGGGTTTCAGCCGCGGGCTGGCTGGGGAGCGATTTGTAACTCTCCATCAGTTGGTCCAAAGCCTTCGCTTCGGCGGCTGGCCCGCCGAAGTGGAAATGCCCGCTGATCCATTGAGTGAAGTCGGGGGCTTGCTTCAGCAGGAGAGTGAGGGATTCGCTTTCGAGCCAGAGGACGATTGGGAAGGGTAGGTCGCGGGCGATGCGCTCGCGGTCAAAGTTCAGCCGAGCGATGAAGGGCGTCCGCCCCTCGCCCAGAAGATTCTCCTGGCTGGCGGATTGGTAGATCAAGCCGTCAATGCCCTCGAGCATCACCGCCATCCGGCTACCAGGGGGAAACCCGTCCAACTGTGTCTTTACCGCCGCGACAAAGTCGCTGGGGTAGTTCGATGAAATGTCGACCTCTTTCACCGTCACCCCCCGTGCGGCGGCATCGGTGGCGACCCGCTGGAGGATTTCCTTCCGCAGTTGGGGCAGATTGCAGCGCGCTATGGCAAACGTGGACCCTGAAGCGAGGTCCAAGAAGGCCAGGAGCTTTTGATAGGACTTCTCCGTTGCCTCATCGAGGACGGCGTTTGGGGCGGTTTCTTTTGACGGCAGACTGGAAGGCATCGATCGGCTCGATCAAAGGATTCACGTCGTGCCAAAGCTCCTTCCCATTGTACTCCAGGATGGCAAGGTTAGAGAGAAGTTGCATGTGGGCGTCGTCTTTTTCGATGCCCTTGTTGGCCCAAGTGTGAGCCAGCAGCTTGTAATCCGAGGGCTCCAACATGCGCTCGTAGTCCTGCTGGATGGAGCGGGCTGCATCCTCCAGAGCTTCGCTGTCGAGGGTTGCCAAACCGCGCGCCTGCGCACTTTGAACTGCCTCACGAAGGAGGCGAATCAACTGGCGAATCGACCCCCCGCTGCGCCGGACAAATTCCTCCGCCAGGGCTGACGGCTGAGGGAGAACCTCGACGCTGAGACGTTTTTGGATGACCTGAAGCAGGGCGTCTACGCCGGGGCGGTTAGGTTCCGAACCGGATTTACTCGACCGCAACTTGACGTTGGGAATGATCTGGCGGTTGGGGAAAACATTGGCCAAGTGGCGGCGGGAGTAGTAGGTATCTATTGAAACCGTGTAGACGGCATGACAGGCCATTTCCTGAAGCTGCGAGCCGTGGGCAAAAAAGAGCTCCTCGCTCTTTTTAGGGGGCAAGCGGTCAAGATTGTCGAAGACGACCAAGAGTTGATACGGCTTGTTCGCGTCACGTAGAGCTTGCGATGCGGCCGTGAGCAGGACGTTGGTATTGCTGGACAAGCCGCTGAAGTAGTGGTCAAGTTGCTCCCGCGTGATTTCCTTTCGTTTGGAGCCAGCTTTGATGCTGGCAGTAATTACGCCGAGCAGGCGCGCGAGGAACGGGATCTCAGCCCCCGCTTTAGCCTCTACGCCCACCCCTCCCGATAGCTCCAAGGACTTTTCCGTCTCCTTGGTCACGTCCAAAAACCATTTCTCAACTTCGTGAAGCAGGTTCTCGCTCAGAGAGACTTCGTTTCCGTGCAGGGATTCCAACAGTTGCCGGCAAACCAGCAAAAAAAGGTCGGTGTAATCGACGTCCTGAGGATCAAGAAAATCAGCGATGTCCAGGTAGAGCATGAAGCAGGATGAGCCGAGAGCCTGTTCCAATTGACGAAGCTCAGTGGACTTGCCGGAACCCCGGTGGCCGCTGAGGGCAACGGGCGAGTATTGCCCTTCGCCGCAATTCTCAATCATCTGCTTCATGTACACGGTAGCCAGGGAGTTCCTGGCCTGCGTGAGGTCCACATAATAGGGGTCGCCGCTCCCCAGGGATTGCTGCGGATTCGTAGCTTGAAAGGCTTCGCGGAGCGTAGTGGCAGGTTCCATCGTTGTCATCTCCCCATCAAAGCGTACCATGAGTCGCACGGGGGTCGCTATTTCCGGAGTGAATATGCACCTTCAACGGTTTGCCGGTAAGTTCCGAACTGTTGCGCCACCGGCTTGAGCGTAGGGTAATATTGGACATACGTGTTTTCCACCGCCCCACCGCCATTATGACATTGCCAACACATCGCTTTGGGGTTAGCCTTGGCGGTTTTCGTGGAGGAATCGAAACTGAAGTAGGCCCACTTTTCCGGGAATCGAGCTGTATCTTTCACTTCAACAGAGATGCCGATCAAGTCTGCCTCATAATGGTCTAGTATCTCGGCGGAACTCTTGCTCCACGACATCCTTTTTTCCAGCACGAAAACGGTCTTGTCGGGCCAACTCCCGGTTGCCCGGAACTGATGATACGCCGACCGCGAGACGAAGACGTCCCCAAACGTCTCCCCCTCGCCACTCGAGGCCTTGATGTTCACGCGTAAGCGGGAGGATAGGAATATCCACTCGCGATAACTTTCTGGACGCACGAGCTCATCCCCGCTGGTGTACTGCGGCAAATCCGAGCGCGAGTCTGGGCTGGATACCTGCAGCGACGCCGCGCACACCGAAATAAGAACGAAAGTCCCCAACAACGTGGCGGTCTTCAAATCTGCCTCCCTTCCTTGGCCCGGGAAACATCGCCCGTTGCGGAGACAGGAGTCAGAAGTCAGAAGTCAGGAGTCAGAAGTCAGAAAAAAGACGTTCAATCAGCGTCGCGCTGCTAGCGGGCTTCCTTCTGACCTCTAACTCCTGACTCCCGCTCTTCAAGACGCGTAAGAAAAGTCGGCATGTAGCCAGCGTAGCGCCGCTGTCGGCCTTTCTCCTCACTTCTGACTCCTGACTTCTGACTTCTGACTCCTGACTTCTTACTCCTGCCCCCGCTACTGATTGACGGTGCAAAGTATACTATGGAATTCGTCGAGGGTCACCTTTTCTGGCCGCAGTGGGAGAGAGACCTCTCCGTGGACTTCTCGCGGGCCCTGGATTGCGAGAAAACCCAAACGGCGAGGCTGGCCACTGAAGTGCGCATAGACCGGGACACGCATTGTGAACTCATTGGAGACGTCACTTTGCTTCACAGAGTACTCCAAGATTGTCTTACCTCCGCCTGCGTCCTTGAGGTTGTAATGGAAATCGTAATGGGGGACTTCCCTGCCGTACACCCATTCGTTGAAGAACCAATCCATGGGTTGGCCGAAGTGTTTTTCCACCATCTTGCGAAAATCCTCCGTGGAGGCATTCTTGGACGCGTAGGTCGCTGCGAAATCCCTCATCATCTCAATGAAACGCTGGTCAGGCTCCCGGAGCTTGGGGTCTTCCATAAGAGCTCGCAGCATTTCCAGTACGTAGGCGCCCTTGAAATAGACCAGGACAAGGTAGAGGTTCCCTTCCAGATAAGCCGGGAGTTGTAAGCTGAGCCACAGCGGACCAACATCCACCGGCCGATGTCCGGCGGCATCCTTATCAAGGAGCCACTTGCGCTTCAAATCCCAGAAGCTTCGCACTTTCCCAGGTTCAGACTTGCGAACATAGAGACCCGCCGAGAACTCCG
>Ga0208687_1001098_pt1 | contig 13401 bp, 17 predicted proteins | sample June2015DPH_6_10_FD_184695 | JGI IMG/M metagenome (GOLD analysis project Ga0208687, IMG submission 184695) | Peatland microbial communities from SPRUCE experiment site at the Marcell Experimental Forest, Minnesota, USA - June2015DPH_6_100... | ecosystem: Environmental > Terrestrial > Soil >...
GGGGGGGGGGGGGGGGGGGGGGGGGGGGGGGGGGGGGGGGAACTGGCCGGAGGCCGCCGGGACAGCGGCAGGTAGGACAACGAACAGCCTACAAGGGCGACAAGCGGGTGTAAACCCTCAACAGCAACCAGCAACCAACGCAGGTAAGGTTCGAGCCCGAAGGCATCCTTGTGTCTTCCGTGGTATCTTTCTCGCCGGTGGTTGACAGGCCCGGCTAGCCGCTCTCTTCCCCTTGGCCTCCGATAAGCCGCCGCTATGCCTTTGCCTTGCGGGCGGGGACGCTGGACACGCCCACGGCCGGCACAAGCTCGCCGAGGACCGCCTCGTCCATCTCGTACCCGTGGACCCTCACCCTGGCGTTCGTCGCCTTGATGGCGGCGTCGAGCCTCCGCCTCTCGGCGGCGACCTGGGATATGAGCCTGTCGAGAGACACGACGTCGTACACCGGCTCGACCTTGTCAGGCGTGTCGCCCTTAAGGCCACGGTACGAGGTACGGACAGCAGAGTTCTCATTGCGCAGCCCGACCAGCTCGGTATGCCTCTCCTGGAGGGTCTTAGTCCAGGTCAGGGCCTCGTTGATGGTAATCTTCTTCGTCATTTGTCCTCCCTAAGGAATCGAGATTGTGTAGGGCCTCGTATGCCACAGCCACCAGAACAGCTTGCGGAAGGGCCCCATGTAGGATACAGGGCAGAAGCCCTCGGTATAACCGCCCAGACCGAGAAGCACGAAGCGCTTCCTCATCTCCCGGCCACACTTGCAGGTCCTCATAGGTCCCCCAGTTAGGGTATGGTAACGCTCCACACCGCATAGAAGTTGTCGTCGTGCTCGGGCGTCATGGGATAGGTTGCCCCGTCCGTCCCGACTATGCTGCCGCCCAGGAACTCGGCCACCTTGACGGTGATTAGGTACTGGTCCTCGAAGTACCCGTCCAGGGCAAACCTGTCCCCGTCATAGACCTTGACGGCGGTCATATGGTGAAGCTCGACCGTAGCCCCGGTCGGAATCCCTAGGTTGCTCATGCTACAGGTCCCCTGTAAGGTCGCACTTGGGCGCACCGCACGGGCATACGACCGCTATGAACGTGCCTATCCCACTCGGGCAGACATGGAAGTAGTACAGGTCGCCTGCCGAGCCGGGCTTGAAGTTGCACTTGCCGTGGCAGGCCCTCCGGCTGGGGAGCGAGTCGTCCTGTGCATAGTGCTCCCTCCTCCAGGCCTCAAGCCTCTCCTTCTCGTCGGGTGCCAGTTCAAGGACGGCCATATTAGTGCCGATTACTCTGTCATGGGCTGAGCCCAGGACGGAGGTGACCTTCGGAGGTTGGGTTCTTGTCTGTCAGCTTCGTCAGCTCCACCTTGAAGCAGACCCTCCTGGTCCCTACGAACTGATAGAGGGCCACCTCGGTGCCGTTATGGAGCAGGCTGCCTGCCTGGGAGAGCGGGACCCCGTGGAACGTCAAGGGGTCGTCCCCTCGGGGGAACACCAGCAGGGACTCCGGGTACTGTGTTTCAGTGGCCATACTCGGGATAATACTACCTCGGGCTACCTTTTCCCGCCCCAGGTCGGGTGCTCTGTCGGCTGGGCATACCCAGGCAGCAGGTACGGGAGCATCCATAGCTCCCCGCTGGCGGTGTAGCCGTCACGCATGCCTGCGGCTATCCTGTTTGCCTTGACCTGCGGGGTAGTACGGCGTGCCCGCCTGAGGCGGTGCCTGCACACGGGCCCCACCATGGTCGGCCGTGAGCCGAAGTAGAAGCCCCTCTCACGTGTCCAGTTCTCGTCCCAGCAGAACACGCACTCGCCATGGCGGGGGCGGCCCCTCTGGCAAGGGCCCATAGAGTCGTTCTGGTCGCTCACCATAGATGCCTGGCCTGCGGGCCTGTAAGCCGAATTTTGTGCCTGGCCAAGGGCCAGACGGCAGCCATTCGTCTAGGACGCCCGTCACCGGACGCCTCAAGCTCGCTACCCGAGGGTGTTGGCGGCCCGAGCAGGGCCTCCCCTCCTACTTGCGATTGCTCCCCGTAGAGATTGCCCGTTTCACACCGGACTCAACCGGCTCGTCTCTGTTGCTCTAATCGTCACGCCCAGGGGCGTGCCGGGGCGTTACCCCGTACGGCGCTCTGTGGAGTTCGGACTTTCCTCCCCCCCGTTGCCGGGGCGGCGGCTGCCCGGCCCGCAGGCCAGTACACTGTGATAAGAAGATTGGGGGGGTAGCTCCTGCCGGTACTTGGTAGCGATTGGGCGTCCGGTATCGGAGCCGTCCTGGCGTCCTTCTAACGCCCCACTCCACGGCCTTCCGGCTGGTGCAGTTTGCCACGCACCCGTTCCCGCTACGGTCACTACCCCCGAGATTGGTGGGCGGCATGTTCTCCTGGGCACGCCCTTGTACACCGGAGGTGCCCGTTCCATGCATCCGTGTTGCAACACGGACCACACCGCCCGCAAGCTTGGTGGAGGCGGGGGGAGTCGAACCCCCGTCCGAAGAGTTCCACGACCAGGAGACTACACGCTTGTCCGGTTCCTTACCTCCTTGCTCCAGGCCCCTATGGACTCCGGCAATCACAGGGCCCGTCCGCATGCCTTGTCTCGCCACGGGCACGGCAACCGTCCTATGGCCAGCCCCTCAATCGACGCCTGATTCCCGCCCGAGGGGCGGAAGCGGGGCAGGCGGCCTAGCCTTAAAGGTTAAGCAAACGCATACTGCATGTTGGCAGTTGCTATTCCCATCCCTGTCACGGTCGGCATGGGGCCACCGGCGTGCCTCCTAGCTATGGGCGCTCCCGTCGATTCCGGTACGCCCCCAAAGGGCTGCCTTGCGGCAACCCCATTCACGGGCCAAGCAAGAATGCCTCGCTTAGCCATAAGAGGGGATGGGGGCTCGGACCCCGGATGCTTCCCCCCTACTATAATACACCGGAAAGCTGGTCCCGGTCCGACTTACTATGTGCTGATCTCTTTGGCTGCACGATCACAAAGATACTGCCACCACCCCCCCCACCAGTTTGAGGGGTCTGTCCATGGAACAGGTTCCGGCCCAATGGCAACCATAACCTGTTTCGGCGGCTTAGGCTTAGGCGGCGGTGGAAAGGGCGGAACCGGGTCCGTTCCGATGGCAATCACTTGGCTGTGATGCGCCGGCCGGCCGGCCGCCTCCTGGAACGTGGTTCCGACAACCACTATTGCAAGGGCAAGTACCAAAACCAATGCAAGACTCTTCATGGCTCCTCCGATTATGGAACGGATGGTAGGGGACCAGGGTGTCAATCCCTGCCGGACACGGTAATCAGCCGCTACTACAAGCTTATAAGGCTCGCCCGCACGTCGGTGCTGTCCCCCGAAAGTCTGGTAGCCCTGCCGGGACTCCGACCCGGTTCCGCTGGTTGAAAGCCAGCCATCCTAAGCCATAGACGACAAGGCCACTTCGAGGCTGCGAATTATCCACGTTTGGGGATGCAAGGGCCGGCAGCAGCCTCGGTTTGTCGGCACCCACTACGTGGCTCGGTTAAGACCGCCGTCCCGATACGGCCACGATTGAAGCCTGCGGTCAAGGTGTATCGTGGCCTCGCTTGGAGGTGCTGGCAGGAATCGAACCTGCGCATAAAGGTTTTGCAGACCTCTACCTTACCACTTGGCTACAGCACCGAATCCTGGAGGCCCGGGGGGGAATCGGACCCCCGCATAGCGGTTTTGCAGACCGCCGCCTTACCACTTGGCTACCGAGCCATCCTACGGGCCTCATGCTTGGTAGGGTAGGCGGGACTCGAACCCGCACTCTCCTGATTGAGGGTCAGGTGACTTGGCCGTTCGTCTACTACCCCGGAAACTTGGTAGCGTCGGTGGGATTTGAACCCACGATTTGAGCCTTGAGGGGGCCCCGTCCTAGGCCGCTAGACGACGACGCCATGCCCTGCGGCGATGGGCAGCGGCCTCGCATCGGCCAACCTCTCTCAGTGGCCTTCGCCTGCAAGTCCTTCGCATCCGCTGCCAGCTTGCAGCCTCCGCAGAGTCCTGGTGGCCTCGGGGTCGCCCCTCCGGCCGCAGCTTGGTGGAACCGATGGGAATCGAACCCACAACCCCTAGACTGCCAGCCTAGTGCTCTCCCAGTTGAGCTACGGTCCCAGATGTTGCCCCAGGGGGATTTGGCCCGCTGGGAACTTGGTGCGTCCTACAGGAGTCGAACCTGCCGCTTCTACCGTGTCAAGGTAGCTGTCTGCCGCTGGCATAAGGACGCCGAACTTGGCGGTGAGTACGGGATTTGAACCCGTGTTACTGCCGTGACAGGGCAGCGTCTTGGGCCGGGCTAGACCAACCCACCGGAACTTGGCGGGTACGACCGGATTTGAACCGGCGACCTCCACATTGACAGTGTGGCGAGCACTCCGGGCTGCTCCACGTACCCTAAAACCGGACCCTATTATCCCGCTCTCGGGCGGGGGCCGTAGCCGGGGCGGCACACAGCTTTGGTTGCACTGTCCCGTTCATATGCCGCTATACTTGGTGGAACCGAGGGGATTCGGACCCCCGACCTCAGCATTGCGGGTGCTGCGCTCTCCCAACTGAGCTACGGTCCCAGGGAAATTCGGGGACTCCGGATGGTTAGTCCATCGTCCCGCAGGTCCAGTCTCTTAGGCCCCTTTCGGGAGGGCCACCACAGCCCCCCGTCCGGGGGCCTGGAGGGCTGAACCGTTCTTGGAGCGGGTAGCGGGACTCGAACCCGTCTTCACGAGCTTGGAAGGCTCGGGCACAACCCTTATACCATACCCGCAGTGTCCTGGAGCGGGCAACGGGACTCGGACCCGTTTCGCTGGCTTGGGAAGCCAGGGCACAGCCCATATACCATGCCCGCTTAAATTTGGTGGAACCGAGGGGATTCGGACCCCCCACCTCCTGCTTGCAAGGCAGGCGCTCTCCCGAATGAGCTACGGTCCCACAGGAGCATCCCCGGTGCCATTGGATTGTCAGACCCGAAGGCCTATCTGCCGTGGGCACCAGGACGCCCCCGAACGTATTCCCGGCCCCACCGATAAGGGGCCGGGGCCAGCTTTGAGGCATCGCTGCCCAAGAGGCTGGGATGAACTGGAGCGGGCGATGGGATTCGGACCCACGACTTCGACCTTGGCAAGGTCGCACTCTACCACTGAGCTACGCCCGCAAAATGGGAAGCGCAGGATTTCAGCCCTGCACTTTACGCCGCTGGTTACACCCAGAAGCAACCCAAACCCAAAACCTGGTGCGCCGGGAAGGATTTGAACCCTCGGCCTCTCCCGTGTGGGGGGAGCGCTCTGGACCGGGCTGAGCTACCAGCGCACGAAACTTGGTACCCCCTGGGAGAATCGGACTCCCCGCATCCTGTTTGTAAGACAGGCGCTCTGCCAATGAGCTAAGAGGGCAGAAACCCCATAAAACACGAAAGGCACCCTTTCGGGTGCCTCCGGGAGCCAAAAGCTGGGGCCTTTTACCCAGCGCCTCCCGAAGGCGAAGTATCGCCCTCACACCCGGCGGCCACTGCCGCTATGACGTCCGCTTCCGATATGTGTAGGGCCAGCATCTTCGCTCTCTCCGTCTATATAATACCCCCGGTAGTCGGAGTTTTCAGGTTTTTTTCGCAGGGGCCCGCCTCGGGGGGAGGCCCGCTGGCCGCTGCATCCACCACATGCTCCGCATCCACCACGTGCCGCCTAAGCTCGTCGATGGTGAAGTCCTTGGTCATCCACAGGACGCCCTGGATGAACCCTATCCACCTGCTGGCCTTGGCCCTGTCGGGGTGCTTGCCGCCGAGGTGCCTGAGCATCTCCTCCGCCATCCAGGCGGCGTGCATCAGCGGCGGGCCCCCCCTGAAGGAGCCGCATGCCCTCTCCCCCAGGGCCTTGCGGTAGAACTCAAGCAGCCTGCGTTCCCTGTCCATGCCTGGCCTCCCCACGTACCTTCATGAGAATCCTGCCTAGGTGGTTATGCTTCTCCCTGCCCCCGCACCTGGGGCATGAGCATGCGCCCCAGAAGTTGTCGTGCCAGTAGTTCCCCTCCACAAGCTCCTCGTCCCCGGTGGCCAGGAGCATCTCCCGGAGGGGGGGGTAGAGGCTGAACTTCTGCCTGACGAGGTCCTCCATGACGCCGAGGCTGACCTGCTCCCAGTCCTTGCGGAGGTGGCCCTGTGCCGTGAGCCTCCTGGCCAGCCTCTTGGCCTCGCCTGGGGTAATCCCCGAGCCGTCCCCGAACAAGAGGCGGATGCTCGGCTCCAGGAACTTGGCCGCCTGGTAGGCATGCTCCACGGAGTCGTACGCCTGCCCGTCCAGGCTGACGGGGTAGGGCCAGTAGAAGTTGGAGCAGAACTCCAGCCTCCCCCGGAATGTGGCCTCACACCTCATAGTGCTGGGACTCCCCCCCGCTGTTCATAATCATGTAGGGGGGCCTGACATGGGCGGCGAAGCTGGCGGAGATGGCAAGCGCCGTGCGCAGCCTGTCCGTGGCGTGCATCGCCGGGAGGGCCGCCAGCGCCGCCAGGGCATAGGGGCTTCCGCACCCTATGGCCTCGTACCCCCCCTTCCTCTCGAATACCTGGAGGTCGTTCTCGACCCGGAATATCCTGCCCTGGAACCCGACCAGGAATATGCCCCCGCTGCCGGGGTCCTCGTGGTTGACGGAGTACCCCCCCGCCATGAACGCCTTCCTGGCAGCGTCCATGAGGTCCACGGTCAGGTACCGCATGATGTCGTCGGCCGCCTTGGCGTGGGGAACCTCCAGGCGGTGCTGGAGGAGCTGGGTCATCCTCAGCGAGCCGACGGCCCCCATGAGCAGGGGGCCGTTCCTGAATATCTTGGGGTTCTGGAGGATGACGATGTCCTCCCCGTCCGACGCTGCGCTGTCGGCCCCCATCCACACGATGTCATCCTTCACTACCGCTGCTACACAGGACATTCGTCCTCCTTGGTATGCCCAGGAAGGCGACCTGCCTGGCTATTGTCCTGGGGGGCCACTCTAGCTTAATACCGGCCCTGCGGAGGGTGGCCGTCACGTCCACCCCGCCCGCCTCCGGGCCGTAGTCTGCGACGAAGTCCTCATGGCCTGGCTGCACGAGGAAGGCCGCTACCTTGTTCCTGAGATGCTTTCTGGCCTGGGGTTGCCAGTACAGGCAGTTCCTTAGCTGGCGCTCCGTCCACTTAGGGTGCCGTAGACGCATCTTGAGGATATGCCCTGCAAGGTCGAACTCGTTGACGACGGCATAGACGGGCCTGGAGAGGTCGAGCCTTTCCCCAAGGGACGGGCACGGGGGGCATCCCGGCTTCCTTCCGAGGTTGGGGCACCCCCTGGGATGGCCGGGGTAGGGAAGCCTGCACAGCCTGGCGGCGTCGCAGAATGCTATGCCCCCTAGCTCTACCACCATTGCTCCATGAACTCCTTGACCCTTACCCCGGGCACGGTGTGCAGGAGTGCCGAGAGGTGGACAGGGTCGGTGACGGGAAGCCTTGCCAGGAGGGATATGGAAAAGAGGCCCCCACGGTCCTCCAGGACCAGCCTCCCGACCAGCGCCCCCTTGCGCCGGAGGATGCCGAGAACCCGGCAGGGGAGTATGGGGTCCCTGTCAGTCTCCAGGGACACGTGCCATGTCCTGTCGGCCTCCACAGCGCCTCCCTATACTATACCTCGGTGCGGGCTGAAACGGGGCTATTACTTGCTTGTCTCAGGGGGAGTTTTGCTGCGGGACTCGTCATAAGGAAAGGCTTATCTTGCCCTCGCTGGCCCTGAGTGCGCTTGCGTCTGCGCCCGAGGCAATGGCTATGGTGGGGATGTCAATCTCTACCCTGGCGATGCGGCCGGCCGGGACGAACACCCACCTGCCCTCCTTCTCCAGCTTCTTGAGCATGCCGAACTGGCCGTACGAGGCCATGGCCTTCAGAATCTCCACATCGACAGCCTCACGAGAGGCCGCTGGCACACGGAACTCCTGCACCTCGGTGGTGCCGTCGCTGTAGGTAAGGTTAAAGCTGAGCCGGGTTTCCACGCTACTCCTTCGCCTCCGGGGGGAGGCTGGGGTCTGTATAGGGGCCGACTGTCCCCGTCCTTCCCCACTGGTCAAGGACCGGAAGCAGCCTGGACGTCAGGTCCGGGTGCATCGGGTTGAACCACCGGTCCGGCCCGATATTGACCCATACAACCTTGGGCCTTATGTCCTCCGGGAGAAGGTCGAACAGCGACCGCTCCCCTACGACGGCCACGACGTCGGCCCAGTCGAACAGCATCCTCTTGGTCGGCTCCGAGGTATGCCCCAGCCCTACCGCCAGGACGTCACGCTGCCCGTGGTTGAGCTTGAGCAGCATCGCCAGCGACACCGACCTGCTGTTGCCGCCGTAGCAGCAGCAAAGAATCTTCATGGGCTATAATACCAGCTCACAGCTCGCACATCCCGTTGGAGCAGGCAATCTCCTTCATGGCCGTGGTCTGGTCGTCCTTCTCGAACTCGGAGAGCTTGGACCAGTCGAGGTGCGGCATCTTGTCCATCGCCGCTCTGTACTGCTCCTCGGTTATTGACGTGTAGGGGGCCTGCTGGTAGATGTGGTTGGTGTGCGGCAGGAACGCCACGCCCCCGACCTGGTCGAAGTGCTTGTGGACCCATGCCCCGACCTCCAGCCACTCGTTGTCACGCACGTAGATGGTGCAGCTAGGGTTGTGCTCTGTCCAGTGCAGGCGGTAGGTGAGGTACACCTCTAGCTGCTCCACGGCGGTCATGGAGTCCCTCATCCTGGAGCCACGGGGGGAGGGTACCGGGAAGAAGAACACGTCCACGTCCCCCGGCTTGGTCACGTCCGGCTCGTTCGGGACGCTCATGGCCTTGAGGAAGGAAGCCACGGGGTTCTTCTTGTCCTCCCGGATGGCCATCATGCAGAAGGGGGAATGGCTGCCGTGTATGCCGGGGGAGCAGTGGACAAGGTGGCTGACTGTGCCGCTCGGCTTGTTGCAGGTGACGGCGGCGGACGGGGATATGCCTGCCTTCTCTGCCCATTCGGCGTTCACTGCCACGGCATGCTCCCTGAGCCTGTCAAGCAGGCCCGCAAGCTCCGGGCCGTTCGTGGAGGTCAGCGGGTTGTCCATGATGCCGCCCAGCCCGACGCCCAGCAGGCGCTCCTCCTCGGCGTTGTTCTGCCAGTCCTTGCGCAGGTAGCGGAACTTGGTCAGCGTGGCCTGGAAGGTGCCGAGGATGCTGGCAAGGCGCACCTTGCGCCTCAGGCTTTCCTCGCTGTCCTCGGGGCGGACGATGACCTCCGTAAGGTTGCACAGCCCCTTGGAGCGCAGGATGATCTCCCCGCAGGGGTTGAGGCCGAAGTCTATGTCCTTGTGCTTCCTGCGGCCCCCCAGCGACGCCACCTTCTTGGTGGCCGCCTCACGGTTGTATATCCCCCGCTCCCCGGAGCGTGACTCGCAGAGGGACAGCCACTCCCGCATGAAGACGACCATCTCGGGCTTCTCGGTGTAGACGGCGGAGTTGTTGGCAAGGGCACGCTGCTGGTTCTCAAGCCACCACTGGCCGTTCTTGGCGTTACGCATGCGGTCGTCGGAGAGGTTGCTGAGGCTTATCATGGCGGAGCGCCGGACGCCGCCGCTCACCACGATGTCGGCGACCATGCACATCAGGTCGTGGCACTCGATGCTGGTCAGCTTGCGGCCCGCTGCGTTCCTGAACAGATCGACGGTGAACTTGAACAGGCGGCCGAGCGGCTCCGGGCCGGACGCCCGGCCGCCGAAGGTCTTGAGGATGGAGCCTGCCGGGCGCACCAGGGAGAGGTCCCACTTCGGTATCAGCCCGCCGTAGAGCAGCGCTATGAGCTGACGGAAGCCCGTCGCCCAGCCTATCTTGGAGTCACGCACCTTGATGACGGTGTCCTCGTCGTAGAAGTTCTCCGCTATGGTCGGGAGGCACTTGATGTACTGGCGCTCCACGGAGAAGCCGAGGCCGACGCCGCACATGCTGATGTACATGGCCTCGTCGAAGCAGCGGGGGTCGTCGATGGCCATGTAGGCACAGTTGTAGCCTGCTATCTCGTCCTTCACCAGCGCCCTGCCGGCCGTCATCATGGCACGCATGGAGGGCATGACCTCCATGCTCAGGATAGCGTCCTCCAGCTCCGGCCCTATGCCACGGTGCTCCTCCGGGATACGCCCCAGGATGAAGGACATGTACCTGCGGACGGTCTCGGGCCAGTCCTCCCTCCTGCCCTCCTCGGGCAACCACCTGGCGTACCTGGACTTGAAGATATAGGACTGGAACAGCGACATCTCGGCGCTCTGCGGCGTCGTCGTAGGCATGAGCCTCTCCTCTCGTTCTACCCTGCTGGACTGCTTCCGGGGATTGAGTCTCCGTAGGGCATTCTCGTGCGGCTGATTAAGGGGGCGGTATTGGCGGGACGGTGTAACCGGCGGGTATACCGGACGGGCGGATTTTGGCTAGCCTCTCGCAGATTTCAAGGATGCGTGGTACGAAGAGTTCGGGCATGGGGGGGAAAATAATTCCTGGGGGTATGGGGTCGTGTCTCATCGGCGTGTCTTGCCTCTGATAGTACTCACTTTGACTTCGGTTCAAAGGGGTCGTTACCTCTAACGATAAACTGCTGACCAAGGATGGAGGACTTCTTCCCTGGCACGGGGGCACGGGGGGCAGCAGGGGCGGGTACGGCGGAGGGGGAGGGGAGAGACAGTCCGGCCCTGGCCACCATCCTCTCCTGGCGGGTCCTCTTGCAGGGGCAGACGGTGTACTTCCACACCGGCTGCTGCTCTATGCGGGAGCCTTCCCCGTGGCACAAAGGACATCCTCCTATACCCTGGATAAGCTCCGGGGCAGGGAACCAGGGGTGCTCCCTGGGGTCGTACCCCCTCGGGACGCTCTCTACTATCTCCCTGGCGAACCTCTTTACCATCTTGACCGACATGCCACGGGAGGCATAGAACCTCTCCTTCTGGACGTCGGGGTCGGGGTGGAAAGCAAAGTGCATGCCGAGGCGAAGGTGGGCGGCGGATATCTTTCCTTTGCCGTCCTCGATATCGTCGTCCCATGTCTCCCACAGGGGGGGCTTGCGGGGCGGGGGGAGGGGGGCCTCCTGGCCCAGGGTGCGGGCGGCCTCGATAAGGGACCTGGCGGCAGAGACGGCATCGGCGGGGGCATTGTCCGGGGCGGGGTGCCCGGAGATGAGCAGCCATGCGATGGCGGTAGGGCTGCACCCCTTCGGGGCACTTGTCCAGTCGCCCTCCCACGGTCTTGGTGTCTCGTTGCTAGGCATCTGGCGTGCCTCCGTCATCGCTCCCCTCTGCCATGCTTGGTTCCAGGGGGGGGTCGGGCCTTCCCTGAAGGATTCTCTTAAGGGTTTGCTGAAGGGTTCTATTTAAGGGTTTGGGTCCCCCAGAGATACCACCCCGGTCCCCCAGAGATACCACCCTAGTATCCCTGGGATACCACCCTAGTCCCTGAAAGATACCACTACGGTACTCCTGGGGTACCCCCTGGTATCTCTGGGATACCATATGGTCTTCCTGGGATACTACCCATGCAGGATGAGCAAAGAGCAGTGTCCGCCCAGGCACCCTCTGTATCCAGCCCTCGAATGCCTTGACCCCCGACCTGTACCCCACCTCTGCCTCGGGTATGTCCACGACGCCACGCAGGGAGTACTCGTTGCTCGCCTGCCACCCCGGCCTCTCCTCGTTCGCCCTCGACTGCGCCCGGACTATGAGGTCGATGGCCCATAGCCACCTCATAGCCCTGATGACCACCGTCCTGGTCGTCCTCGCCCTGTCCGCCAGGTCACGGTAGGATGGCCAGCATGCGTTCCCGTTGTCCGTGCCGGCCATCCAGCATAGCTCCCATGCCACTGCCCGTAGGGTGGTTCCGGACACACCCGGCACGGGGGGCAACAGGGTGTAGTGCAAGGCGTCAGTGTGTCTGTTTCCCATTCTGCGCTCAGTACTCCGGCAGCTCGTCTGCTATGTCCCCGAAGGTGCGTACCTCCGCTACGGCCTGCGCCGAGGCGGCCACCCTCTCCCCCGATATGTCTTCGCCCTTCAGGGTGAACGCCCCGGTAGACGATAGCAGCATGGTGACGGCCGGGGGCTGCCTCCCCTCACGCTTCTTTATGCATGCGACCTCAATCTGCCCGTTGGTCTTCATATCGTTGTCCGACCATACGGTCAGGAGGAGGTCCATGTCGTCCTTAAGCTCGCTGTAGGTCCTGATGGCCTCAAGGGTGTAGTGCCCCTGCCCCTCCTTGAACTCCCCCTTCATCGCCTCCTTGTAGGACTCCTTGGTAATCTGTACCGGGCTTATCACCATTAGCCCCCTGGCCTCGTCGAAGTTCCTGGTCATCTTCTGGATACGGTGGATTAGGTCCCTCATCCCCTGGTCCTTCCAGCGTGGGTCGCCCGGCACCTCCATGCGGGTGATATAGTCCAACATCAGGAAGTCGTACCTGTTCTTGCTGTTGTAGACGGCCATCCAGTCGGCGATGGTGTCCCAGTCACGAGAGGGGAACTCCTTGACCTCCAGCTTGCCCGATAAGTTCCTGCGGTTCTCCAGGTCGAAGGTCACCTGCCGCATGAACTCGACGTCCTCGGGGGTCACCCGCCTGTCGTCCCACGCCTTGGGCACCGGGAGCACCCTGCCCTCGTAGTCAGCGTGGGTCGAGTGCAGGTAGGTCATGGCGTCCCACACCTGCTTGGGCGTGTGCTCGGTGGAGACATAGAGGCCGTTGGCCCCCTTCTCCAGCCAGTTGTAGACGATAAAGTTGGACAGGGATGTCTTGCCGTCCCCGGCCTGCCCCACTACCCCTATGAACCTGAGGGCCTGCCTGCCGACCATAAGGTTGCTGTCCAGGTGGGGCACCCCCAGGGGGAACCTCCCGGTCACTACCTTCTCGTCCATCCTGTCCGAGAAGCCCTCACGCACCGCCTGCATGTTCTCGTGCAGGAAGCCGTCCATGGGGGGGGACTCGTCGGCAAAGTCCTTGATCCACTGCATCCTCAGCCACTTCATGGCGGCGGCAGGCCCACGCTCCTCCTTCTTCTCCCTGCCCTCACGCCACTCGAATGCCGCCAGCCCGTTGGCAATCCTTCCGGCCTTCTCGTACAGGGCGGAGTGCCATGTGCCCCTCACCCTGGCGAAGACCGTCTCCAGCAGGACCAGGGTGTCCATGCCCCGCAGGGACTCTATCGGCGGCTTCCACCCCTTGAGCAGCTCTAGCTGCTCTATCGTCTTGGTCGAGTCGTCCTTCCCCTCCTCCCCCTGGGAGAACTCCTTCAGGTAGTCAGGGTTGTTGACCACGTAGTCTTCCACGGCCCCTGGGCCGGCAGGCAGGGAGTTGAACTTCTCGATGTACTTCCATACCGCCCTGAGGGTGGCGCTGGTCACCACCTCGTCGCTTTCC
>Ga0208687_1001105_pt1 | contig 13371 bp, 13 predicted proteins | sample June2015DPH_6_10_FD_184695 | JGI IMG/M metagenome (GOLD analysis project Ga0208687, IMG submission 184695) | Peatland microbial communities from SPRUCE experiment site at the Marcell Experimental Forest, Minnesota, USA - June2015DPH_6_100... | ecosystem: Environmental > Terrestrial > Soil >...
CGGGGATGGTGGTGACGGGATTGAGGGTGTGGAACTGTTGGCAGCGTTTGCTATCGCCTGTTGGCCTACGGATGACGTTATCGCGGTTCTGGTCGAATTGTTCACCTCAGAGGCCAACCCGGCTGAAAAATTCTGAGGAATGATGATGAGCGCGTCGATGCTTCTGCTCTTCAACAAGTTCTCTGCCTCGCCTTGGCTGGCATTGCTGATGTGGAACAAATGCGTGCTGCTGTTCTCAGCAGTCGTTTTCAGGAGCACTTGAGTGAAATTGCTACCGTAGCTGGCGTATCGCGTGGTGTTGTTAGTGCCGGCCACCATTACTCCTGCGTCGGTGTTGATGACGACGACTTCGTGGGGCAGGGTCCCGCCGGAGAGAAACGTGGTGCTACCGAACGCAAAGCTAAAATGAGGATAAGGAGTACAGGCAACCCGAGTAACAACACAAACCCCACTCTGTCTCTCAAGGTTTGGCGTATTCCCTTGGACGCGATGTTGATGGCCTTCACGTTCACTCCCCGAGCGGCCCGCCTGGATGGCCTCGCGGCACCTACAACGGCAGAGCCTTTTTCACGGAGCCGCCGCAGGGACAAATAGCATACAGTGACTACGGCTGCGGTGATGAGCGCCATGATCGCATACGGGGGCGCTGGATTGACAGGAACGCTTGTTGCCGGACTCAGCGTGCCAACGAAACGGCCCGTGTCCTTCAGCCACAGGCGACAGGCATCGCAGCTTGTCTCACACAATTCCCTACCCCATGAGTATTCCATATCACTTAAAATGTTAGAGACGTTTGAATCTGCCTCTCTCTATGTGTCGTCTCAAAATGTTTGGCCCACAAGAGTGCGAGCTCCTAGTTTCCCGCTTCTTCATGCACCTAGACACGAAAGTTCATAAGCTGACTGTGGCGGATTCAAGCGCCGCCGGCACTCTTCCACCCATCCGAAATAGTTTTCCTAATATTTCGCGACAACAAGGGTAGCGCAACGTGATAAAAGGACAAACAAGTTACTCGAGCGTGAAGACTTTCATAAAGCTGTGCCAATGAAGTCGAGTCTCCAAGGAGCAGATCTCCTCGCAAGTTAGGTCGAGAATCTTGAGCCATCGTCAAGTTTCGGGCTTAGCCCGAGTGCTTCACAACCTTTTCCAACAAAAAATTAAAAACTGTTTTTTGTTATAATATTTTGGCAATTTAGCACCAGTGTTCTAAAATTCGATACAGTGGATCGGCCGAAAAAATCGACGGAGCGAAGCTCGGGGATTAAACCTCATCTTAAGAAGGGCACTTCAGACAACGTTGCCAACCTGATTACTGATGTACGGATAGACGTCGAACGTACGGCTAAAAGAAAAGCTTTGGTCCGAGAATAGACCCGGCGCTGTACCGCCCCCATTTATTTCCATCACGACGCTTTTAGTAAAGATCGTCATAAATGCAAGGCTGATTGCCGGGACAAAGTAGATGGTCGACTTTATGACGATCTCTGTGCTCCCATGCGCTGGAATATTGATCTCGCCATGCGTTCCGTTCATCAAAAGTTGGTTGGTCTGGGTTAGTATAAGGTTGTAATTGATATTCTTAATCGTCATGCCGACTATGTTCGGGTTGTAGATCTTTATGGAAAACGTCAAGTTAAAGCCAGAGAGTGAAATGCCGTCAATTGAGCTTATTTTGACGCTTTCGATCTGCGGTGGCTCGAAGCTGGAGAAGTAGGTGGTCACCCCTACCGCAACGATGACGATGGCGACGATTATGACGGCGATGGTTCTTTTTCTCCGTATCATTAGCGAGTAGGCACGTCCCCACACAGTCCAAAATATGGCCTTTTCCAAGTAAAGGTCTTTCGCACACAGAGCGACTCAAGAGGAAGTGCTGAGGCTCAGCAGCGCGCTCACGTACAATTGGTCTCTGAGGTCCGTTCCCGCAAACAGCTCCGCTCAACTCGTCAATCCAACGTCAGTTCATCCCACGTTCACCCCTGACAAGCGGGCACCTGCGTCGCCACTCAACGACCACAGTCGGTAAAATATAACGTCGCGATATCAGGCTGCCGCCACGAATCGCAAGATTCTCTTTGCTGCTGCAGTTGGTTTCATTGTTGCTGCCGCTATCTCGCTAGTGCAAGGCTTGGGGATTGTGTAGGTCGGACGGAGACTGCATATCGACAGTAACTTAAGATTTTAGTAAGCTGTGGGTGACGCTGACGGACTGGTTGATGACGGGGGTGGTGTTGGACGCGGTAAGGGCCGTCTGCGTCGGGGGTGTAGGTTGTTGTACTGTCTCCAAGTTACAGTTGTGTTACTGTCTGTACCAAGTTACGGTTGTGGTACTGTCTTTACCAAGGTATACGGCGCAGCAGTAGTGAATGTGTAGACATACGCACCGCATTGCACGCGGATGCCGGTGCTTTTTACGTCAATTCCTTCTAGTTCACCACCATGAACGAATCTTGAATAAGGGATTATCCTTGTAGCCCCGCCCCCGTTAGTACTCTCCATGAAAACGCCGCCCGTAGAGAAGTTACCTTGATTGGCTTGTGAATCGGCGAGGGCAGTTACGTAATAGCGTCCGTTGTAATAGTCGATACCTTCACTGCGCCACATCGTGTGACTTGGTGAAATTGCGCCCTTATATGCAAATGTCGTTAAATCATACAGGTAAATTGTCCCCTGTTCACCATACGATACAACGGCAAGAGCATTAGCACTTGGGTTAACAGTGACACCAGATACAGAAGTTTCCGATTCGGTGGGGGTAATACCCCATACGTCAGCTAAATTAATAGACCGTACAAAGTTTAGGTTGCTTGTTTCCCACATTCCTAAATTTACACTATTCGTGCTATCATCAACAGCTATAACATAGAGCACCCCGTTATATACAGTCCCATCTCCCATGTGGTTAACGCCCGACCCACATTGCCCGGCGGCATTGGGATTCGCTGTGACAAGGTTCCAATTAGAATCATATTTGGAGATCCCTGTTTGTGTTATATAATAGTAATATGTCCCGTCATACGCCAACCCTTGGGCTTGATAACTCGCTACTTCTTGTGCGTTTACAGAACAAATGCATCCAGCCGAAAGAATAACTGCTACAGCAATTAGTCCTACCAGCACCCCGAGGTTCTTCATCCCGCAAAAAAGTAGAGTCATCGCTTATAAAAGTTGCGATTTTGATCCACTTTTGGTGGAGTATCCCCAGGAGGGCAAATCAATGGATATATCAATGTATCCAATGACGTTAAACGCTGAGAAGCTGAGGAAAGAAACTGGATTCCAGTTTAAACATACTGCTTACGAGGCTTTCCAGCGTTTCTCGATGCCGCCAGGAGAATGGCGAAGAAGTAAACATTTTGCCTCTGTTTTATATTGAATGAGAAGGCCCCGTTTGCGTTGGAGCCTTTCTTAATGATACTAAACTTGATTATCTGACTACTGGCAACGCGTCGGCTTCTTTTTCCCCATAACCTGCAGAAATATATCGAATGCCTCCGGCCCCGTGTAGCGGTATTTATAACCTGTTTCCTTAATCAGCTTCTCGCCGCTCATGAGTGTCGAATATCTTATCATATGTAATCCGCCAGCTTGGGCTTTGGCTTGTAGGCGTAACCTCCATGTTATCTTGATGCCCCAGTATAGAAGCCAAGATGGCAAAGCGATTGAAGGCTTCCCGAGAAGTTTTATTATTTCGCTATATTTAAGCGCGCCGTCGGCAGTGAAGTTGAATATCCCGGCCTTTCTCTGTTTAGCGAGGAGCGTTATGATATTAACCAGGTCATCTTCGTGGATGAACTGCCAGGTCGCATCAGTACCTGTGGCCTTCACCATTATCGGAAGGAATAACACGGTCAGCCCGCAGGCTGCACCGCCGGGCCCGGTCACCGCGGCTGTTCGGCCTATGGTCACCTTAATTTCAGAGTGTTCGGATGCAAATTTCTGAAACATGAGATCAACTTCAGCCTTATCGGAAGGATAAGGGAAGTCCGGGTTGGGTTTAAGAGGCGAGTCCTCGGTGAATATTTTGGGGTTATCATTCCAGGCGCCGTACTCGGAATAGCTGCCCATATAAAACACCTGTTGAACTTTGGCCTGCGCGCTGGCATCCATGAAGTTTTGGGAGCCTTTCACATTTATCTCGTGCGCTTTACGTTCGTCATGTATGGGGGCTACGATGAACGCGAAGTGTATCGCAGTGTCGATTTTGTGATTTATGAATACATCAGCGAAAGGCTGTCTCACGTCGTGCTTGATAAAGGTAAATTTTTGAGATTGGAAGGCAGGTTCCTTTATATCCATCCCGATAATCCGCTCTACCTCTGCTTCTTGCGCAATTCTTTTGGCTAATAGGGTACCGAGATATCCAGAGACGCCGGTGATCACTACGTTCTTCATACCGCCTCCCTAAGACTATTATCAATAATCAGTATTGCATAGGTGGCGAAGATGCCAATGGTGCATATGCCACATTGCTTCTTCAGGAATCCTTCAGCAATCCTTTCTTTTCGGATGTGCAAAATACTCCTGTAGCCGCCATTTCACCGATGCACCTGTTGCAGTGGTCGCAATCCGATGCAGTCACCTCGCCGCTCATCATCTTGTTGATGATGTTGGGGTCGCGCACCGTCGCCCGCCCGATCTGCACGAATTCGAATCCCTCGTCCATGGCTTTATTCATGTTGTCCATTGAGAGGATGCCACCGATATAGACGACAGGTATCTTAACCGCCGCGCGTATCCTCCTCGCCTGTTCGAAAAGGAACATCTCCTTGAACTCATAGTCTTTAACGAGGAACCGGCCGAACATGAATGTCGCCATCTTCGCAACTGGGTTCTTCTCTGACCTCACAAGCTCTGTGAGCGGTGTGTGGCCGCGCATCATATACAGCGATGTCCTTGCGGTAAACCCGCAGCTTGGCACTAGCGCGCTTGCGCCCTCGGCCTCAAATCGTTTGGCTACCTCGACGGACTCATCGACTGTCAGGCCGCCTTTAAAGCCGTCTTCGAGGTTCATCTTTACCAGTATCGGGAAATCCGGACCGACGACGCTTCTCACTTGTTTGATTACCGATGCCGGGTATCTCACGCGGTTCTCCAGCGGGCCGCCATATTCATCCGTGCGGCTGTTGGTCCACGGCGACAAGAACTGGCTGAGCAGGTAACCATGTCCGGCGTGGATTTCTACGGCGTCGAATCCGGCCTTTTTCGCCATCAGCGCCGCCTTGCCAAAGTCTTCCTTGACCCTGTTCAAGTCCTCCGTCGTCATTGGACGGCAGAAGCTATAACGGTAGCTGCAGAACTTGCGGGACGGCCCGATGGGGGTGATGCCGGTGGCAGCCTTGCTGGCGAAGAAGCCGCAGTGTGCCAATTGAATGGAGGCGGCTGCACCTTCCTTGTGCACGGCGTCGGTCAGTTTCTTCAGGATGGGTACGATCTCCTCACGCATCCACATCTCATGCGCGAAGGCGGCTCCGTCTTTGGAGACGGCGCAATAGGCGACTGTTGTCATACCTACGCCGCCTGCAGCGACTTTTCTATGGTGTTCTATAAGTGTCTCGCTAGGGGTGGCGTGTTGGCACATCCCCTCGAAGCATGCAGACCTGATCGTTCGATTTCGAAGCGTCAGAGAGTCGATTTCACCTGGTGCAAAAACCTTCGATTTGTTTTTCTCCGCCGTCTGCTGCATAGTTCCTCCTCCTTTGTTTTCATAAAAGTTATTTTTAGATGATATGGTGATATTGTCACGGCTCTCATTAAATTTGTTGTACATTTTACGACAGAATTTAATTTGTAATATACGCAGATGAGCTACCTCATATGTAATCGATCTGCACGCACACAATAGGAAGACGCAGCGCAACGCCACGGCACGTATATCCAGTTATACGCTTGCCGCGCACGTTCAAATCCCTCGCGGGAAAAAATGGCGCGGATTTATGGACGTCAGCTTCGACCCCGTAAGTCCACACCAATTTCTGGCGTTTCTGGCCAACCCAAGTCTGATTTTCTGGGGCTTGTTTGGCTCGTTCTTCTCGCGAAGAGCCGACACTGTGGTCGTGTCCCGTGCCCCGCTTAACGCTCCTTGTCGGCAACTATAGGCGTATGCCACCCAGCAAGGCGACTACCGCGAAGACTTTTTGAGGGTTTGGCAAACGCGCGGCCGTTTATTGAGCGACGCAGCGGCGGACTCCGTGGCCTATACTGTGGCGAAAATGATTTTCAATATTAAACGGGCTCGCTTTGCCCGCTGATTTGAGTCACAGCCGTGCTCCTGATCGGCCCGTTCGCCGAACCGCCCTGCGCGATGACCTCGTCAATTGTCGCGCGGAAGCGGGCGTGGGGGTCGAAGGCGGTGAACGACTCGGCCACGCGCTGCGCCGCCTGCTTGAAGCTCGCCTCGCGCATCACGCGCTCCACGGCGGCGCGTATCCCCGCCGGAGTGACCCTCGCGGCGCGCAGGAACACGCCGGCGCCCGCCTCGCGCATCGCGATGGACGCGAAGACAGTTTTTACGGTCACATCTCAACCGAAGCCTTTATGATATCTTCGGAACGTTTTTAGGCGTCTAGTGCTAAGCTCTTGCGAGAAAGTTATGCGCTCATGCAAAATCGTCCCATTTTCTGTAGCCATTCTTCTCATTACCGTGTTATTTGCGGGCGTTGTTACTGTGAATGCGGCTTCCACTTCGCGCACCGTCACCCCCCAGTACAGCGAGACCTTCAGCCCCGTCACCAAAGTCACCGTCAAGGCCCAGACCAACGCGCAGACTATTTATTATGTTCCCCAAGCAGGATCAACATGGGTCAATCACGGGGCGGCAGGCGCCAGCTATAACGCGTACGTCAGCACCCCCGGATTATTTCGAACCCAATCAAACGGCTACCCGTATTGGGGTGACATCGCGCAAAATGATTTTGTCTGCATCCCAGCGGGCAGCGTAACAAACAACCAGAACGTAGCTTCGTGGGAGATAGGTCTTCACTTCACCGGAACAGTGCCTGGCCAGCGCTACGAAAAGATTTGGGACAAAGCGTATGGCGGTTTCTTATTTGAAATTGACACCTTACATGGCGCTAATGATAGTTACCTTACCATCTACCGCGCCACGACTGGCGGCAGCGGCGCGCGGTGGTATATACCAACTGATACCGTACTCCGCGCAGGCCACAATTATTACATTCAAATTGCGTGGAACACCAGTGCGGGCCCGGGACACGAACCCTATCCGACGGTCTGGGTCGGTGAGGACGGAAAAGCGCCGGTGCGTCAAACGCACTGGGACGAGAGTGGCGGCGCTCTCGGCGGAACTGGATCATGGCGCAACGATGCAGTGGGTTCGGCGAACCTTGGAAATACAGCTTCAGGCGCTCCTGGCAACGCGTCAGCGAAGAATGCCCGGCTCGACGGCGGCTTCTTTGTCTATCGGCAGTACAATTCAATCGTTGATTTTAGCAGCGGTGGAAGCTGGAACATTGACAAACTGAGCTGGACTTAGCCGCGTCTATATCAGGGACCCAAGAGGACTGCATGATGGCGCTTCTCGAAAAGGCGAACGTGTAGCCTAAACCCCCCTATTTTGCCTTCGCCAAAGAGGCTGGCAACATTAGCCAACTTTAAGCTGCTTATGCCATAGAACGATGTCCTCGCGCCTTACGTTTCGCGTGGTCATCGCCTTCCGCAACTGGTCACAAGTGAGCCATAATGGGTCTTACTGCCCTCCTTCCTTTTTTCCGTTCACTTTCGGCACGTTCTTGCTCGGTTATCACCGTCAGCACACGTGCACCGGTTGTGCAAGCAATACACCCTCAGATCAATAAGGGCGACAGGAAATAGGCCCTTTACAACCTCTTTGCTGCCTACATTCTCATAGTGCCGCGCGAGCAGCTGATAGAGTGTGTGGAATGGCTTGACAGGCCACGTGAAGGCGTGGGAGTTTGAGTTTGAAGAAGTAGCCGGTCAAAGGCAACTCTCAGTAGGCGACGCAGGTCTGCGACAGGTAGTGCGCGCGAGCGTGATTCGCAAAAAGCTTCTGATGTCGCGTTTGAACTGGTTCTTTATTTTATTGGAAGCGTAATCGAGACTTGGAACATCCCTAAGACAGCCGTTAACACTGATGCGAGGATTGTGAGCACAGGTTGCCGCAAAGAAATCGGTAAGTTTTCAAGTGCAACGTCGTGTCGGTGGGCAAATATGGGCTCTCTCTTATCTAGATGGATCAACGACATTTAACGTGAAAGTGATTTCCTGATTACCGGGGTTTGGAAAGCGGTAGTTTCAGATGACCAAAGCTGTTTCTGAATTCTCGCCGAAACGTTTCCCGTGTCACCATCGACGTGTGCGCCTATTGCATAAAGCTTGGATTCAGGATACGGCGCGTCATAGTGAGCTGTTCTTTGCGGCCAAATTTTTTCAAAACTTTGCTTCCGTCAGAATAACGTTCGAGACCTAAGAGCACGCTATTTGAATGACCAACACGGAGCTTTGAGAGCACGATACAAGCACCACCTGAAAAGAGCCCCCACGGTGGCACTTCTATATTCGTAAGACGATGGGACAGACTGAAATCCTCTCCAGTCCGATCTCCGAGAAGCAAAAGGGCGAGCATGGGCAAAGATAGCACTAAGAAGAAGGCTGATGTAGTCTGATCGAGTGCTTTAATGAGTACAACAAGGGAGAGCACCAAGCTATTATGGGGAGTAATAGCCCTACATCTCTGAAGCTTTTTCTGGCAAAATAGACTAACCGCCCTTTGGAGGTATACCAGCCTCACTCCTCCTCGACGCTTTTCGATTTGAGCTCTTCGTACAGGATTTTACTGCGTTCCAAGAGCGCCTTTCGCCAAGCTTTTGAGTTTATCGTGATCATTTCAGACTTCGGCTTGCTAAGAATCCTCCAATGGGGCCTGTGCCGATTGGAAAGATTATGCTTAGGCCGTCGGCGCGAGTTAGAATGAACGCGGATTGACAAATAGCACGTTTTAGCGGTATCTTAAGGCCACCAAAACACCCAAAGCTCCCTACCAAAAATGTGCTACACGGCGCATCAAAAAACGCTATGCGTGAGAACACAGAAGGCGCTAACCCGTCGACTTTAATTTGCAGAACTGTACCATACCATGCTTTAAACCAAAGCTAACGTCCTTTATCCCTGGTTGTGGCTAATGTTCGCCACAATGCGGGAGGTGACGAACTTGATCGAAGACGATGTTGAAGAGTTAAAAAAGCGAGTTGAGCAACTTGAGGCGTGTTGTAAAGAACTCCGCGAGAAAATACGTCCTGAAAGAATAGTGCCAGATATTTACAGATTTGACGACGAATTGGTAAAGCGGCTAGGAGGGCGCGTTTAGAACGGCGACCCATTCCCCACGGCATCTTACACTTCTTTAAAACGACTAGGCACTCCAGACAGTTACAAACGAGCGCATCTAAGCTGTCATTGCACAATCAGAGCCTCCCACAAGGCGCTGGCAAATTAACGAAAAAATTGGTTTAGTCTTTTGAGCTATTGTGAAGTTAGCCTGTGAGATCGACATCTCCGTAACATCACATAGAAACACCAAGAAACGGGCCCGGCCTCGGACTCGTATAAAATTGCCAGTCCACTCCTGACGCCCCGTGCGAGCGTATGTAGTTCTTGTTTGATTGTTCGCACTGCAGCGTGTCGCCCTGCTGTTCACATAATTTTCGCAGATCTCCGGGTACGAAATAATGGCTGCCGTACAAAAGCTGCACCTTCTGTTGCTTCAGCCATCGTTCGAATGACAGGTGCTTAAACATGGGTTTACCATCACGTAGCTCGCGCAATAGGGGCACTACAGCCTTAACGACCTGGGGGTGGAGCGGACAGCAGTGCTGCATGCGTATCTTGTTTTGATCTGGCAGAATATCGAGAACTGGCTTTTCCTGACCCAAGCATTTCTGAACTGCCCTACCGATAGTCGCGCTACCGTTGTTTGGGGCCGCTGCCCTGTAAACGCGCCGAACAGCACGATAGGCCGGTAGTTGAGGTAGTGATGAGTGTTAATCCCCCCCCTTTGTAAGCCTGTCTGATCGTCAACAAGACATTCTCAGCATCTTTTTTCGTCATGATCCTGCTAGTCACGTGTGCTTGCGTGCCTTCAAGCCTTTAGGTATCTCCAAGAAGAGCTCGAAAGACTGACAACGCGTGTCAAAATGCGTTTTAGCGAGATACTTGAGAAAAGCCGTTGCAAAGTTCATTACTTTTCGGAGCGCAAAAAAAATGCGTATCGCTCTGAGAGATGTGCCCGAAATGCATCGCACCGTTCCTTGTTGATTATTCCCTTGGTAGCCCTCCAAAATGTTTTAGAACACCTTTTCATCCACGGAATCGATGCCTTGCTTATTCCAGCTACACGAAATTCAGTGCAGTTAACTCTTGTCCGTGAATTCCAGCACCAGCGACGGAAGGCCTTGGTTGTCCGAGTGATGATACTCTGTTGCTGTGCAACCCCCTGCGATCCTGCGTGAGCTTCTGCCGGACTTACGAAAGAAGCCCATTCTGGGGCATTATATTCAAAATAGGGAGCTATGGAGGCCACGACGCGGTTCGAATCTCGCCGTCGGCCTTTGATCTCCTCTGTTGGCGTCATCTTCGCTTCCGTCTTGAAAAATAAGTGAACTAAGCTCTGAGAGGACGATTTAAGTTACTTTTTCATCAATTTTGTGCAATGATCAAAGCCGTCACGCGCGCCGCGATTTTTTGACTTGAGTTGGGATATTTCCAAAATGGACTTCGTGCTTTTTGCGCATATTGTCGAGGCTCAGCGTCTAGCAAGAAAATTAAGCATAAATGAAAGATTTCGACTGCTCCGCTATTCGACATAGCAAAGAAATATGCTCTTTGACGTTCTTTTTTTGGCAGGATCCCGTTGCTATAGCAGCTGAAACTCAGTACCTTGTTACGAGCAATACTTGCGGCGTATTTCGTCCCCCAGGATTCAAAAAGACTCGCTTGCAGGGATATCGTACTGTTGCATTGCATAGCAAGAAGGAACCGATACAGTCTTGTGAAGAACGTGCTGTCAAGCTTCGGCTGACTCGGTCGGTCGCAACGAGACAAACGCTTCTATGAACGTGCACGTTACCACACTAAAAACGCCGGCATGACCGGTATCTTTAAGTCGTGTGTGTAAGCCAAAATTGTAGCAACAATTAGAATAGACCGACCTTTGCTCTACTCCTTGAGCCGACTTACTTACATGAGCGCGTTATGGATAATGAAAAGATTTGCAAGACCTGTGGCGCGAGGAATCAACCGTACGCCGCATTTTGCGCAGACTGCGGCGAGTCGTTCATCCCCCCCGCAACGTCACGACCGGTAACTGTCTCTCCCTCCTACGCCGGAAGAGCTCCTCAGGCGATGAGATATCGTACCCCTCGCCGCCCCCGGGAGCCATCTCGGCGGCTCAATAAGCGATATATCCTTTACGGCGTGCTAGTCATTTTATTGCTATCTGTCACAGTGGGCTCGTTTCGCTTCGGTAGCAGCGGTAACACAGCCCCAGCCTCAGTGTCCCCCCAACCGCACCCGCTGCACGCGCACCTTATAGTTTGCGTCGGAGATTCGATCACTGCGGGGTTTTCTGACCCCAACAATTGGCCGTATCATCTCAAAGCACGGCTCGGCGGGGATTGGGAGGTAGTCGATCAGGGCGTTGGTGGGGCTAAAACGGCGGATATGCTCACCGGTATAGACGCGGCCCTTGCGTTAGACCCGCATTTCGTTATCATAATGGGCGGTACTAATGACTTAGCGAACGGTGAAGTACCACTTGCAACGACGCAAGCGAATATCAAAGCGATGTGCACTCGTGTAGAATCCTACGGCGCCGTGCCTGTCCTGTGCACCGTCATACCTAACAGTTACCACCTCTCGCAACGGGATATCTTAAACGCGTGGATAGCTGAGTACGCTAATTTGAAGGGATACAGCCTCACCGATTTTTATGCAGTCATAGACAACCCATCGAATCCCGGAGTTTCTAATCCTGCGCTGGTCATGTCTGACGGCGTACATCCGAACCCGGCAGGTTATATTGCGATGGGGAACGCAATCGACCTTGATATCTTTACGGGGGGACGCTAACCTAGTTCACGTGGTTCGTTGAGCTGCGTGTGCGTCCTTTTCGCGGCCCGTGAGGGCGACGGAAAACTTTCACACTGCGCGGAAGACTGTTAAATACGATCTAAACAGCATTAGCGTGTCGATGCTGAAGAGCAAGAGCCCGCCCCGTGGGCTACCTCGAACCTTTCGTGTTGCTGCGGGCTCACGCTCTGTATTGGCCGCGCAGCCTTTTCTTTGCGACCACGTGCAGTCGGAGAACGCCTGACACGCCTCACGGCTACGTTTGATCGCAGCCTTCGTTACAAGGCCGTACAATAATGACAAAGACCTTTCTGTAAGCGCAGTCGTCTCTCAGTTTTTTTACGGCCTCGCTATAACTGCTAAACGGGCAAACAAAACTGCACAACTAGAGGCAAGAAAATCGCTATTTTCGTTCTAAACTTGTTTATCTTGAGCCGTAGCGGTGCGTTGTTTAGCGCCGACAGCGCGATAGCCGTTCGCAGGCAAGCTCTGGTAGTTAGGGTCGAACTCGTTGTGTCCTCAAGCGTGCCATCGAGCCTGAGCCTCTTCGGTGCGTTGCCAGAGCACAGCACAGCCGTTTCATCCTAGAAAAGGGGCTTTACGTCAGGGTGAATGATTTCATTATCTGCCGCGCATGTGGTAAAAACCGATTATAGACTACGGCAAGCGCTTTACAGGTCAGCGTATACACTAAGGCGTTTCTTATGGTCCACGTCTGGTTCACCTTGAGCGTCTCTGCTCGAACCGGATCGTCGGCGTACTGCACAGGAAGCACGCCTCTGTAGACCGCACGAAATGCTGGCTGGCCACTTAACGTGGTGCGGTCCTTCGAGAGTACTTTGAGATCTTTGTAGGCAGTTGTTATCGCATCAGCATACTTCTGAGTGACCGTATCGAGCGTCGCGTGCTCAGTGAAACTGTCGTTAATGCTCACCGTAATGGCATTGACAGGGGTGCTGTCGGCGAGGTAGATGTAGAGCTTTGTAGAGGTGGACTCGGCCTGGTCCCTTCTTTAACGTGCGGGATATGTGACCGTAAACCCCGCCTCACTTTGAAAAAAGGTGCTGGCGTCGGCGTTTCCCGCAACCAGTGCAAAGGCCATTAAATGGTATAGAGTCACCAAAACCTTCTTTTCCCGCGTCATTAGACCCCCCGAGGGAAAGTGTCGCAATAAAGATAAACGTTTTCAGGCGGTCACTCTGCCGTGGGGATGTCGGCGCGAGCACTCAATTCCATCGACAAGAATTCGCATTTGAACGCGGCGTC
>Ga0208687_1001108_pt1 | contig 13337 bp, 11 predicted proteins | sample June2015DPH_6_10_FD_184695 | JGI IMG/M metagenome (GOLD analysis project Ga0208687, IMG submission 184695) | Peatland microbial communities from SPRUCE experiment site at the Marcell Experimental Forest, Minnesota, USA - June2015DPH_6_100... | ecosystem: Environmental > Terrestrial > Soil >...
CGCCAAGATCTGAGCCGGAAGCGGGGCCCCTCCTCCTGAAGAAAAAAATCCCAACTGGAGAAGAATAACGCTTCTCAGCTATAGCCCTTAAAGGTGTGGTTAAAAAGATTGGCCGGTTAATTTCGACTTCTCAGGCAGTGGCCTGACATGGAATCCTCGATCGGACCGACCCCGGCGGTTCGGCAACCTCTATCCGGCAATGCTATTGACAAGGGGGTATTTCACTAACACGCAGAGCGTGCGAACCGGTCGACGGAGTGGCGAGGCGCTGCGTGCTGCAGCGGCTTCGGAAACGGCAAATGGCCCTTCCCGACCTGAGCTAAGAACCACGCATCTCCCGGCGTGTCCGCTCTGGTTCCCTTGAACCCCTCCTATTTTCGCATTCCCTAAAAAGGACTTGACTTCGCGTTCCCTGCATGTATTATTACATGCATGAAGATTGCACCCAAAGGTCCCCAAGCCGCACGACTCCGCCAACGCAAGTTCGAACTCCTCCGCCGCTTCTCTATCCCGCCCGACCTGCTTCCCGGTTCGCTTTCGCTCACTCACCGCCGCTGTGGTCAGCCCACCTGCCATTGCGCGAAGGACAAGAAGGGGCACCCCGTCTGGTCTCTGACCTTTATGGCCGGGGGCAAGAAGCGCGTGGAGCACATCCCCCATGAATGGGTCGAGGAGGTTCAACGGTTGGTGGAGGCGGGCCGGGAGTTTAAACAGGCCGTGGCCGAAGTCTTCGCTGCCAACGCGCAATTGCTGGCCCTCTGGCGGCAGCAGAGGCACCGGTGAAGGAGCCGTCGCCGCGTCGCCTCAAGAAGTACGTGGCGAAGTGTCTGCGTCTGAAGTCCTACTTACAATCGCCGGGCGATGGCCGCAGGGAGGGGCGCATTCCGGCCACCGCCTTGGTTTGGGCATTATTGATAGGGGCGTTGCTGCGTCGCGGGGCCTTCGCGGCTATTGAAGCGCTGGTGCGTTCACCGGCCCGCCGAGCCATGGACGTTTCCCAGCGCTTCGGCAATGACGCGCTCGGTTACTTCACCGAGCGGCTCGACCCCAACGTTACGCGCCAGGCGGCGGTCACCGCCGTTCATCAGGCCAAGCGCCACAAGGCCTTCGACGACTGCCGCTTCATTGGATTGGCCCTGGATGGAACCGGTGCCGGACGATCGCACGAAAAGGGTTGCGATTTGTGCCGTCCCGTGCGGAACCAGAAAAGAGAGATCCTCGGCTACCATCATAAGCTGGTCATGATCAGTGTGGTGGGAACCGGCTTGACCTTGCCCTTGGATGTCGAACCCTACGGCCCTGGGGATAGCGAGTACAACGCCGGTCGGCGGCTCCTCCGGCGCGCTGTCGGCAACCTCGGCTGCCGCTCTGCCGATTACGTGGTCGCGGATGGGGACTTCGCCACCGCCCCCTTTCTGCACGACGCCGGGGATCTGGGACTCTCCGTGGTCGCCCGGTTGAAGAACAATCTCCCCGAATTGTTGGCGGCCGCTCAGAAAAGGTTTCTCCGCCAGCCTCCCCATCAAGTCTTCCGCCAGGGGAAGGACCGGGTGGAAATCTGGGATGCCGACGACTTTGACCCTTGGGAAACGCTGCGTTGGGAAACGGTGCGGGTGGTTCGCTACCGTCAGCACAAGCCCGACGGCACGATGTACGAGGCGTATTGGCTCACGGACTTCCCCCGCCACCAGGTCAGCAGCCGCGCCATCTTCCGCATGGCCAAGAGCCGCTGGGAAATCGAGAATCAAGGCTTTAACGATGCCAAGAACCGCTACGGCTTCGAACATATCTGCCACCATGAATGCCACAGCCTGCTGGTGGTCTGGCTTCTGACCTGCTTGGCTCTGACGATAGAACGGCTCTACCGAGTTCGTTACCTCCACCGCGGTACCCACCCCATCCTTCAAGCCATCACCCTCTGGCAACTCCTCTGGCTCAGCTTGTCGCGCCCGGTCCCCGACGACACGAGTTAGGCTCGCCTCCCCTCCCGCTTGGCCCCATAACAATTTGCCTCTGCGTCGGCACCTCCGCCCCACCGGCGAAGTGCTCTTGAAAATGCACTCACTTTTGCATCGCCCCAACTGAAGCGTCGAAACCTTGCTGTCTCTGTCTCCCGCGCGCTCCTACCCGCCAGCATTCCGAAGTTGCTGTGCGTGCTGTCTCACCCTTGACTTGCGAGTGGAAAGGCGCTCTACTTAGGCAAACCCTGTGGGCCCATATCGACGTTTGGTCCTGGCCGACCCGGGGTCCAGGCCGGTCAGCGTAAACACGAGTTAGGCCTTTCCGCACGGAGTTGGGCTGATATGAATTGGCTGACGCGGCTTCGGAAATGGCGACAAGCTGGTAGCGATGTTCCCTCGGTCCGATTGCTCCGGTTCGACACCAGCGGCTGGAGTCGCACGAGAAGAAGATCCCAATCAGTCGAATGGCGCAACGCGGAGGGGGACACACTCTGCGCTCTGGTTCACCCCAAGCCGGCCGAACAGGTGTCAGCCTTGCCGGACCCCGAATCCTTGAGAGCCTTCTACAGGCAAGAAGCTGCCACGCGTGGTGGTTGCATCGTGTCCGCGGAAACCGTTCATGTCGCGGGGGTCCGGTCAGTCAGGGTCATCAACAAGTACGAACGTCGCCCTGCGTATGCCTATGACGGCACCTTGACGATCCCTTTGAAGGATGCTCACTACACCATCACGATGCATTCAATCGAACGTGGCATCACTGGCGCCCGCGACGCCCTGGTGACTGCCCACTTGGCCGGTCGAGGGGAGTTGGAGATCGAGAAGGTGGAAGAGGCAGATGGAGGGAAACCGATCAGGGGTTGGTTCCAAGACCCATACGATCCTAGCTACCCAGGTCGTGCGCTTTACTCCATGTCGGACGATGAAAGGCTCGATGCACTGTTCCCGCATCATCCGCTTTCTAAGATACGGGCATTCTTGACACAAGTACAGAACACCTTGGTGATCGACCAGGCTGTTGCGAGGGACTCCGTCGAAGTGCCGAACCCGCGCGAGGCCGAGGCGGCAGAGCGCCCACGCTACCTGTTATCGTGTAGGACGGTGGCCACGCTGTATTTCGAGGTAAAGATGTTCGATCAGGCCGAGAAGGTCCTGGCGGATTCGATAGCCAAGATCGAACATACCTCTGGAGTGAACGACCTCGACCATGCGAGAACCCTCTTCCTGCTGGGATTGGCGCGCGACTCTCAAGGGAAGGAGGCTGACGCAGAGCCAGTCTTGTCAAGGGCCTGGAGTATCTTCAAAGCAAATCTAGGAGAGGATCACACAGAAACTGCGCAGGCGGCCTTGAACCTCGCGCGTGTGTACGTCGTGCTCGGGAGGTACGACGACGCCGAGCCACTACTTCAACAAGCGCTACGGTTCTTCGAGCAGAACGAGCGTCCAGGGAGTAACGTTGGGGTGGCGCTAAACGCACTGGGCATGGTCAGGAACGCGCGTGGCCTTTACACCCAAGCCATTCCCATGTTCAAGCGGGCTCTCGGGATCATAGAGAAGGAACTTGGAGCGGAATTCCCCGACTGCGCTGATGTGTTGTGGAATATGGCGTTGCCGCTGCGGAAAACGGGCCATGACCGGAGTGCGGATGAGGCACTGGAGCGCGCCCGGCGCATACGGCGGCGCGGCGCGCCGGCCCCGCCGGCTCCAAAACGGATTCGCCGCGTGCACCTTACTTTGCAGGAGTGGAGTGAAGAGGACCCGAGTGGCGGCTCCCGCGTATGGCGCGATCATCAGCACAATGTACTGTCACTGACAGCCCTGGATAAGCCTCCCGCCCTCCCCAAGGACGAGACCGCCCTACGGGACTGGTCTCGAAACCTTGCCGAAAGCCGTGGCGCTGGCCTGATTGAAGTACGCACAGTCGCTGGGAGGATTGCTAGGGGCGTAGGCCTCATTTACAAGTGCCTGCAATTACCCGCCTACGTTTACACAGGCATGCTTTTGATACCCAGCCGGGAGGCCTTCCAGGTGTGGACCATCGTAGCTAGAGAGCGCGGCACAACCGGGGTGCGCGAGGCGCTCGTTACTGATGAACTGATGAAGACTGGCAAGCTCACGACTCAGGACTACGAACGCTCATGGGCCCAGGATCCCTATGACGCCAGTTACCACGGTGTGGACCGGAGCGTCCTTCGCTTTGTCTCCGACGACGAGTGCTACGATTCACGCTTTCCGGAGCATCCTCTGTCCATGATTAGACGCGTTCTGACCGCACTGCCCACTTGCGGTGCAGGGTGAGTGCCGGGACTCAGGGACTCTAAATGGTAAATCTGCCCAAATGCTGATTGGCTCCGTGCGGGCAAGCAAAGATGCTTATGTCGAGAAGCCCACCATGCATTCCATCGAGGAGGGAGCCTAGGCTGTGCGTGCCGTCAAGGAGTCCAAAACTATTGTGGCCACGGGCACGCAACAGAGAAGCTGGCCGCACTTTATAATGGGGCGGCAGATTATCGATTCCGGATCAATGCAAAGCCGCTGAATGCAGGCTGACCAATCGTTTCAGCCGAGACGCCTGATGGTGTGCCACTGACCTCAAACAGTAGGCGTGGCGTGTCCCAAACCGCACCGGCTGGAGCCCGGGTAGCACACAGACTGGAGGTATTTGTTGGGAAAGCCTCCAGAACGCGCTCAATCCCGAAGCCAGGGTTGCCGAATCTCCCGGTATACTCCTTACTCGTGATTTCACGGCGACTCAGCCCCTTTTATTTGGGAGAAAAGGATGGAGCCTGTTACGCGCTACCAGTGCTGGTTGTTACTACTCATTGCAGGCCTCTTCTTATCCCGGGAAGGCCAGATCAACTGCAGAGGCGGATTGGGAATGAAAAACGCCCTTCCACACCTGAATCCAGCCCAAGAGGTGACCCAGTCGATGGGAAGCCGACTTTTCAGGCCGAATCCCGATCTGGGATTGCAACTGTCCCGCAAGCAGCGACTTGCAACGAAGCGAGCCAAGCAGCGAGATCCGCCGCGGCAGTCTTCCTGACGAGGCAAGAGGAGCATCGCGCACTCCCTTGTGCGAGAATACCTTGGTGACAGCCTGGGGCGCAGCGGCTTCTACGGCCGACAAGCGAGCGAAGCAGTTCAACTTGTCTATCCTGAGGATGGGAACATGGCCACCGTCGCAATCGGAGACATCCATGGCAACGTCTCGGCCTTGGAGGACCTGTTGCCCAAAGTCATGCCAACCATGGGCCAGGGTGATGTGTTGGTCTTTCTGGGCGATTACATCGATCGTGGACCCGATACCCGTGGTTGCCTGGAGCGGATCGTGCGGTTAAGAGAGGAGACCGATTGCACTGTCGTGACGCTGCTTGGCAATCACGAGGACTGGATGCTGAGGACCTTGCGCGACGCGACCAGCCATTCTTGGGTTCTGGGTATGGAAGCATTCGAAACCATCGCCAGCTACTCGCCCGATGCGGCAGCCACCCTCCGTCACGAGCTCGAGCTCGCCGGAATGCGTCTGATCACCGAAAGAGTCCGTATCAGTTATGAGGTGTTCTTCGATCTGGTGCCGCGAGAGCACCTGGAATTCCTGAAGAGTCTGACACTGTATCATCGCACGGAGGACGTCGTCTGCGTTCACGCCGGGATTCTCAACGGCATACCCTTGCATCTACAAGACCCTCAAACACTGGTTTGGGGACCTGACGACTTTCCAGACGGATACCACGGGCGGGAGGTGGTGGTATACGGACATTTGGACAATTCGGTCATCGATGAAACCGGGTGGCCGGCGCCGTGCGTCAAGGGAAACCGAACTTTCGGTATCGACACTATTTCCCGGGGAGTGCTGAGCGCCATGCGATTCCCGGATGGCACGGTTTTCCAAAGCAACAGGTATCTCCCATCAAATCCCGTTTCTTAGGTCGGGTTGCAGTCGCCGAAGGCGATGCCTTCTTGCGTGTTTTGGAAGCTTTGGGTTTCAGATTCGCTGATCCTCTGTGCTGGGATCACATGTCGACGGTTTGTTTTCCACCGATCACTTCGTGCTTCAGTGTTGCGAGGTCTATAACCATCCCCCTCAGTTGTCCAGCCGCTGCCACGTTGAAATGGCATCCCTCGCGTCCGAAACATCGATGAATATGCCCATGAATGTGCGCACGCACAGACCGCCGGTTCGTAACTGCGAGAATTGAAGGGCTTCCCGCCGACAGATCGAGAATGCCCCGATCCAAGATGCCCTGTGCGGGACTGTGTGTAACCAGGACGGTCTGCCTGTCCATCGCGGACTCGAGGCCCGAGAGGTCCGCGGCAATCTCCTCCTCTGGCTTCTCGAAGACACCTCCCGCGAACGGTGGAGAAAACTGATAGCCAACAAAATTGTAGGGGCCGAGATCCACGCGCCGCCCTTGGATCGATTGAAATCGGCTGCTCGTCGGCTCCAGCTCCACCAGATCGTCATTTCCCATGATATAGAGCGTTGGGATTCGTAACGGCGCGAGTGTTCTGAGGATCTCATGTGCGCTCGCATGCTGACCTTCTTCGATCGCCGAAACGTCATCCGGCACACCCAGAAGATCTCCCGCCAGCACGAGCACTTCGGCTTGATATTCCACCGCCAGGTCTGGAACACGACCGTAGACATCCAGGTTACCGTGGATATCGGCCATCGCCAGCAGTCGCATCCGCAAGCTCCCTTAAGTAAGCCAAGCTGAAGGCTCACTCTATCACGAAAAGACGCGGGCCGGTTTTGACTCGCATGCTGCGTCCATGCAGGTCTGTGTGGAACTCCGCCGCAGTTGGATTTGAGATTCGACGAGCATAGAGTCGCCTTGTGCATCGGTGACGTGGTGGGTAAACCTTGACGCCGGACTGCTTATCAACCGGGATTGTGTGCTCCAAGAAATCTCAATCCAAGCGCATGAACTTGTCATAGCCCAAATTCTTTTCGGGATGATACCACGCCAGCAGACGCCCTTGGGAATCCAGCACGGCCTTGTGCCACGGCATATCGGTGTTCACAAAGAAATTTTCCTGGGCGGCGAGTGAACCGCCGGCAAGCCCGGCCATTGCCAGGACTAGCAGAAATTGGAGATAGTTTGTCCGTTTCATCGTTGTCTATTCCTCTCGTTTGGCATCTCGTTCCCATGAAGTTCGAGGACTGCCTTCTCGGGTTGGAACGCCTGGCGGGCCTGGGACAAATCGTTGTCCACGAAAAGGCGCTCGCCCGTCACGCCCAAGAGCGATAGAAAAACGCCCGTTCCCTTGGGAGCGCGACTGTCGCGGATCGAGAAGTTGGTGCCGCGACGCAGGACGATAGCTGCAGATCGAGAAGAGGCGAACGCCTGCCTTCCCTCAAGGTCGGTCGCGCTGAGGTCGTGAAAATCCTCACACTCGACGGCGTTCGAGAAGTAATCGGGAAGGTCATTACCCCAGATGATCTTCAGACTTTGAATCCTGAAGCTATCGACATAGCGGCAGTAGATGGCCGGGATATCATGCTTGAAGACCGCAGTAGCCATGTTCGCGGCCGTCCAGCGTAAATCGAAGTTACCGCCCACCGATTGGGCGACGGAAGGTTTGGGGGCGCGGATCTCGAGCCTAATCTGATCCAAGGTGACGTCACGGATAATGCTGTCCGGGCTGCCGTAAATCACGATCCCGCTCTCCGCCTCGGCGGTGACGTTGGTGAAGTGGACATCCCGGACCCCGCCCTTTCCGGTGGAGCTGGCGCCGGCGACGATGTAGATTGGCTCAGCCTTTCCCCACCAGTGCCCAGTGATAAGAGTGGTCTCCATAATGATGTTGGAAAACAGCACATGCGCGGTGGCCTCGTCGCCGCGATTAGACACGAGGAGACCACGATTCGAGTGAATGATGAGATTGTCGAAGCTAGCATACCGCGTGTTTTCCAGCCGGATGCCTGCCGAGTGCGAGGTCATCGAGCAATTTGTTACGTTGATGTTCTCGCTCGACATGAAGGCGAAGTCGTCATCCCCAGCCGCGATGTCGCAGTCGGAAAAGTGAAGGTTGTGGCTGCCGATGCAGTCGATCCCGTCGTTGTTCGGAAGCAGCAGATTGTTCTCGATGTGGATTCCCGTGACCAAGGCATCTTCGGCATTGGCGAGGTGAAGTGTCCAATTTGGAGCGTTGCGCAGCGTCACATCGCGAAGCAGCACATTTTTGGCGTTCATGAGGATGATCATGGTGCCGGGGCGGCCTTCAGGTTTGGGCTCAACAGGCCCGGATTCGGTGCCGTACTTCGGAGTCATGAAGTCCTGCCCCTGACGCGTGTAGCGAGCATCATAATCGTGGCTGTTATGTGGGAGCGAAAAGTCAAAGAAGTGGTCGCCGTTACCATCGATAGCGCCGTGGCCAATGATCGAGATGTTCTTCACGTCCCTCGCCACGATCAGGCCGACTTTAAGGCCTTCGCCAGAGTAATTCACGCCGTAGTCCCTCCCGAGGCCGTAGTCGTAGATGGAACCATAGTCGGCCAGGTTCTTGCTGCCTTCTATAACCGCTCCCGCTTCTAAATCGAGTGTGACGTTGCTCAGCAACTCGAACGTGCCGGCAACATATTTTCCCGGCGGAAAGAACACGGTGCCGCCACCCAAGGCAGCCGCCGTCGTTACGGCCTCCTTGATTGCCGCCGTGTCCACGCTTATACCGTCGCCTGTGGCGCCAAAGTCTCTCACGTTAAGAACCCCAGAAGCCTCGGGCGCAGGCGATTTTGTTATCTGGGAGCGAACCCCCTGACTGGCCGCCCCACTGGCCAAAAAGATACAAAGTAGAGGGGTCCAAATGGATGCCAGGATTGGCAGGCGACTGCGTCCTCGGTGCGACATGGTTCCTCCTTTGAAACAATCCCCAGGGAAAGCCCTGATCTTAACCGATAACCTCGACAGAACATAGGGGGCACGCGAGGGGGATGAGCGGGGATCTTCCACATGGCGGTGATGTCGTCAAGGAGTTGAATCCGAGGCAGAGCGTTTTCTAGAAGGGCCCCAGCTAGCCCTTCAAGACCGTATGGGTCGCTCCACTGCGCCGCAAACGAACCTCGTAGTCGCCGCCCGCCAATCCCTTGATGGTGTAGCCGTTCCCAGCAAGGTCATTGCGTGGCCGTAAGGAAATCTTGCCCGCGGTTATGTCGGTAGGCTTGAAGTTCAACCGGAAAACTTCAACTCCGCTATCGTCGAACGTTGTGTACTCAACGAGTCGGTTTGCGTACTTGACCCTCTTGACGATCGACGACGAGCGCAACAGATGGCTCTGTCCGACCGGGGCAAACGCCGGGACAGCGCCCAAGGCCCACATGAAGCTCCGACCAGCGTCGGAGTGACCATCCTCGAACCAGTACTCATCAAAGTCCAAGCCACAACACGAAATTGCACCGTTCGAACGTTGGAAGTAGGTGGCGTAGTTTAAGGAACGAAAGGCATCCTCGAATGCCTGACCGTCGCTGGTTCTGTCAAAAAACATCGCGTTGATGGCTCCCCACTGTGACGTCCTGCACACCAGACCCACACTCGTACAGCAACCACGATTGTCGGTGCCCAAGAGAGCCCCCTTGAAAGTACGAAGCGACTGATCGACGCCACCTGCGGGAAGATCGTCGGGCCGCAATTGCTCGTCGATGCCCCAGGCGCCAAAGAAAGGCCCTCGCCCTAGTAACAGCCGGCTGCGATCAATCAAATGCCGCACATGTACCCTCCAGTTGGGATCGACACGGGCAGGATCGTCTTGCGAGAGAATGTAATAAGCCACCAGCATAGAATCCATGTCGTTTACATTCTCAGTGTCCTTAGGCTGGTCTTCGTAGTACCCACTCCACTTGTCCCATGCCGCGCTCGCTTTGTTCAAAGGATTCTTCAGGATCCACTCCCAAGCGATGTCTCTCGCTTTCTTGTATTCCGCCGTGCCCCCCGCCTCGAGCTTGACCAGTTCATCGAACAGGCGGACAGGGGCAACAATCATTCCGCCAAATTCCTCCCCGTCGATCACTGTCCCCGTGTGGGCATCGATCCGGAATGGCCAGGGCGTGTGAGTAGCGTCACCGGGACGAATGTGTTTCGCCAATTGGTCGCCGCACCTAATCCCGGCATCCAAGTACTTCCTTTCTCCCGTGAACTCGTAAAACTGGATGTAACTCAGGCCCAATTCTCCGATCTTGTCGGTTTCAATGCCGCCGTAAAACTCTCGCGGCACATCTTGCAGGCAATGGCCGTATTCTTTATCGCCGATGCAAGACGTGGGAAAGGGTACTCCCGGCCAAGCCCAATCGCCAGGAGTAGTGCCGTGGGCAAGCTGATAATCGAGCATCTCTCGCATTACGTCGGCCGCATCAGTGTCACCGGAATACGGGTAGTAGCCAACAAACATATCCATCAGGTGGGCGAAGGTGCTGGGGGGATTGTGTTGCCACATGGTGAGCTTTCCCTGGCCTGAATTCACGTCATAGACCGGATGAACTAGGTATACTTTCACTCCATCCACCTTATCAAGCGGCACCTTATGTTCCAAGAACTCCCAATCCATACGAACGAAGTTGTCGTACCCCATATTCTTTTCAGGCTGGTACCAAGCCAACAACCACCCGGCAGGGTCCAAGACCGCGTTGTGATAAGGCAGCTGAGCGTTGACGAAATAGTCCTTCAGAGTTACTGCAGTTTGTGCGACGGTCAGTTGTGGAGCAACCTGCAAACCGAAGACAACCACACCAAGAAACATCGCACTGGCTTTAATAATCCGCATGACTACTTCGTCTCCTCCGCTCGACTGCATGTGTGACAACCGCATTATTTTGCGAACCCCATCCTCGCAAGCCCAGGGTATCGCCTTCCCCAGCGGCTCGCCAGACTCTCAGCCGCGCCGATCAGCTTGACAGTCCCGCCGAAAAGGCCTTTATCCGCAATTTCCATTATCGACCTCCGCCCGACCGATAAGATACATCTGACCCCGGCCTGAGCGCAATTGTCAGTCGGGCTTGCAGTGCAAGGTGCTTCAGCGGACACAGAAGGCTGGCACGGCAAGCTGAAGGACGCGCACGAGCTGACCGGGCGGGCGATGGATTCAGCGCAGCACAACGACGCCAAAGAGACGGCTGCAACATATCAGGCAGCGGCAGGGCTGTGCGACGTGGAAGCGGGAAACCGGGAGCAGGCGCGTGCCGAGACCAAGGCGGCGTTGAAGTTGGCCCCGAACCGCGATGTGCGGGCGATAGCGGCGCTGGCCCTGGCGCGGGCAGGCGACACGGCAGGGGCAGAGAAGCTGGCGGCCGAACTCGACAAGACCTTCCCACTGGACACGAGGGTCCAGAGGTATTGGCTGCCCACCATCCGGGCGGGGGTCGCCCTGGAACGCAAAGACCCGAACCGGGCCATCGAACTATTGAAGGTGGCGAGCACGATCGAACTTGGCGGAGCAATGTTGCCCGCTTACTTGCGGGGAGAAGCCTATCTCATGCTGCACGACGGCAACCGAGCGGCAGCAGAGTCTCAGAAATTCATCGACCACCGAGGGGTGGTGGTGAACTTTCCCTGGGGTGCGCTGGCCCGGCTGGGACTGGCACGCGCTTACGCCATGCAGGCGGGTCTCCCTGTAGCGGCGGTCTATGACCGCCGAAAAGAAGACGGCGCTCGTAGAGCGCCGCTACAGCCTGACGCCCTCGCCAAAGCCCGTGCCGCGTATCAGGATTTCCTCACGCTCTGGAAAGACGCCGACCCCGACATCCCCATCCTGAAGCAAGCCATGGCGGAGTACGCGAGGCTGCAGTAACTGCGCAGACGAGGCAGATAGCTGCGGACGATTGCTCGGCAAACAGGAGAGGTGCTCTTCCCTCTCCCCGTTGCAGCTGTGCCCCGTTGAGGCACGAGGAAACTATGCTGAGTGGCTACTGGGCTGGATTTGGAATGAAAAACGCCCTTCCCTGAAACAGGACGTGACGACGGCCTAGTAATCGGAAACCTGCAACCCAGTTTCTCCCGAGTGTTGAGAACAGCCCTTAGATCGAATTAAACAGAGCTTTGTGGACACAATGCGAGGGTCCGACTCCTGCCGATCTCCTGCCATAGAGATCAAGACGATTCCCTTTCACATACTGTGCACACGCTTTTTCCAGCTCTTTCCCGCCGTTCGCGACGCAATGGCAAGTCGAGTGTGCGCGAGGATCAATGGATGGATCGCTGCGACATCCCAGGAACGGTGTTCGTGCTCCCCGCGCGGGCCGAGCCAGGACAGTTCAAAGAACGCCCGTTAAGAGCCTGGGCAAACGGATTTGAAACTCTCCACCCTCCTGAGGCAGTCGAGAGTCGAAAGTCGAAAAGGGCGATACCGCAAAAATGTGTGCGACAACCTGCAGAGAGTTTGGCGGTAGGAATCTACATGCCACTCAGCGCTCGTTGCCTTGCCGCATGAGCACGGCAGCGGCGGGCATACCATAGCAGCACCGGCGCCGCGCGGACATTTCGTCTCTTGACAAGCAGCAGAAGATAGGCTAGGGTAGTAGGTGGGGTTGTGGAAGAAACAGGATTAAGGATTCCGAAGTGCAGGTTCCAGGTGTCAGGTTTCAGGTGACAGGTGCTCGGGCTGCGGCAATTGTAAATGGTGATTGGTGAATGGTGAATACGGTAGGTGGTAGGTCGTAGGTGGTAGGTGGGGAAGAAAAACAAGGGCTAGGGACCGGGGGCTGGGGGACGAAGGCCTGCCCACCGCCGGCGCGTGCCAGCATCACTCGCTCAATTTGCCCTGCGGCTCAGGAAAGCCCTACCAACCTTGAAAAAGAATTCTTTTTTTGACGGAGCAATGCGGGGATGTCATTGAAAACAAAGGACGGCTGTTGAAAACTCAACGGCGAAGCGGGAATGTATTTGAAAATAAAGGAGATACGGGCAGACAGCGGGAATGTTGTTGAAAACACAGGTAGTTAGAATGTGGTAGGTGGTAGGTGGTAGGTGGTAGGTGGCGGAAGTAAGTGTAGCGCAGGTCTCGCCCTCTGGACCTGCGGCCTTTCAGGGGGGGAGACAGGAGGCAATTCAGAATTCCAAATCGCCGCAGCACTCAGCCCCCAGCACCCGGCCCCCAGCACCCCAGCACCCAGCACCTAGTCCCCAGCCCCTGTCGGGTAGAGCGATGGCGCGTAGTGGGCTTCGGAACATGCCTTGTGAGAGGGTACACTCCCAGCCGGCCGGGATTCCAAAATGCAAATCCTGGCTTCCTTGCCTGGGACAATTCGTCTCTTCCACAAGCCTGGCCTTTCAGGTTAGCCTTGGAGTCCACAGGGTGGCAGGATCGCAGGCTGCGAAGCCCACCCCTGCTGTGGCCTTCATATGCGCACTCTCCTGGCGCGAGCGCGACAAAACGGTGAAACCCACCCCT
>Ga0208687_1001111_pt1 | contig 13289 bp, 23 predicted proteins | sample June2015DPH_6_10_FD_184695 | JGI IMG/M metagenome (GOLD analysis project Ga0208687, IMG submission 184695) | Peatland microbial communities from SPRUCE experiment site at the Marcell Experimental Forest, Minnesota, USA - June2015DPH_6_100... | ecosystem: Environmental > Terrestrial > Soil >...
GCGGGATTTCAAAATCCCAACATTCAGTATATTCTTTCATGGATCTCTCCTCTGTGAGTGTGAAAACGGACGGTAAACTACGTGTTATTTGCGATTTAGAGCCCGTATAACCTGAGAATAGGCATTCTGCGCATTCCTTCGGATTAGCCTCGGATTGCGTTTTTGAGCCTATTCTGCGCAGGCATCACACTTACGCATCACAGGGACTATTTCCGGGGCCGTCGCCCCGGCACAAGAGAACTGGAAGCTTACCAGGTCCCTGTGGTGATCACCGTAATGCTTAGGCTGTAATAATCCGGCCGGCAATATATATTTTGTGCCGGTTTTTGGTGCAGCTGGTTTGCCGCTCAATGGCAACGATGAATCATATCAGTGCCCTTGAGATCTGCCCGCAGAATCAATCTGTGAAGGTCTAATCTCGGCAATTCTGCAGTTACAGGGCGGTTCCCTTCAAAAAACCACATTCTTCACAGTAGAGTCCGATCTTCTTGTATCGCTGGTGTCCGTACCCTCCGGTCCTGATATAGACTCCCTGGAGATACCGGCCGGTCCGATCAAAGCACCGGGGGCACGGTTCTTTCAGGATCCCCGTGCTGCCCCTCCCTTGTTGGTGTCTGAAACTCATACAGGTCAATATCGCGACGGGTGTATATAGATGCTCCTTGTGCAGGTCCTGCGATCGCTCCAGTGGAAATGAAGTGCCCGGAGGCCTCACCGATATCGAGCTCCTGGACCAGGTCCTGCTGCAGCATGTCCCACACCTGATGAGTCTTACGAAATCGCAAAGTTCCAGTGGAAATACCACGTTTCTGGAAAGTGCCTGTTTTCCAGTGGAAATGTCCTGGTCTTAGCTCCTGCGTGTGGGGCGCGTTCCGGAATCAGCCTGCAGGTCGGGGTTTTGCGCTGTACGGATATTCTGCGAAGTTCACGCACCGACGGTGTATACCGCTGAGTGCTATACAAAAAAAGAGGATCTGATTAGATTGATACGTCGACCGCGCAGCAGCGGCCGGCCGCTGCGGTGTTGAAGGTCCTGGTCGTCCCGTCGTTCAGGATCAGGGTAAAGGCCGGGAAATACGCGTGCCCGGTGTAGTGGGGATCGGTCTGGACGAACGTGTAGGTGTGCGTGGCAATGCCCTTTCCGGCAGTCAGCGCGATCAGCTGAGTGGGCGATCCGTCCTGCCAGTCGACCCCGCAGGTGCCCATGGGCGTACCGTCCTGGTTATTTCCGGCCACGATTGCGAGCGTGACGGCAAAGGGGGTCTTCCCACTGGGAAACGCCGGTGTAACAGTAAAGCCTGGCGACCAGGTCCCGGCCGTGCTCGATGCTGATCCGGGTGATCCTGGGGATCCTGACGATCCCGCTGCCGCTGCAGGTGCCGGTGTCGCGATCGCGGTGCTCGTGCCGGTCAAGGAACCCAGGACCTTAGAGAGCACGATCGGGCCGGCCGTGTCGATCGCGACGATGAGCGTCATGTTTGACGGGTCCACGGTCATACCGGCCAGGCCCTGCAGGAATCCGACCACAATACCGGATCCAATGGTCTGCACCGTGGCCTTCAGGTTGAATGGCGCCTTTGTGCTTGATGCTGCGTTCTCAGCTGCCCCGATCGCCCAGTATAATACTGCTATGGCGACCGGTACAAGTGTCGTATAATCAAATGTCGTAAGTCTTCACCTCTTGTTATACCGGGACGGCTGCCGCTATCCGCGGCGGGTCCCAGTCCCCGGACCCCCGGGTAATCGTGAATCTATACCTGGTCAGAGTGCCTGCATCGATGTAGGGCTGCAGCGCCTGCTGCAGCGTCTGCGAGAGCACCGAGAATATGGTGCTGACAGTCTGACCGTTCAGCTCAGTGACGTGGAGGACCAGGGTCTTGACATCGCTCTTGATGCCAGTCTTCGGATCCGTCCTGGTCGCCGAGCTCTCCACTGCCTGGTCAAACCGCATCGCGACGGTCTGGCCAGGTCCTACCGTGACATAATTCTGCACTGGTGCTGCCATTTCTCACCTCTTGATCTGCCCGGGATGCCAGGCGGATCTGACATGTGCCTCCCCCTGAGGGGCTGCCGATTGCACGCCGAAACCACAGGTCAGGGCACCCGGGATCGGTAGTACGAACGGTTGTCTGGCAGGTTGCCAACAACCGGGATCGGCACCATCGAACGGGTTGGGGCCGGCCGCTTCCCGATTTTTTCTTTCGGACTTCCTCGATAGAATCGAAGAAAATATTGCTTGCCTGCTTGCCTGCGAGCCTATTTTCATGGGGCACGATCTCCGGTTTTTGCATCCGCGGCTGCTGCAGTCTCGGCGGCTGCCGCTGCTTCTGCCTGTGCTCTCTCCAGTTTCCGCACCTCTTCGTAGGTCCTGATGAGCAGGCCATGGCAGGACCGGCACAGGGGTATGCTTGCCAGCTGCTGCAGCGGGTATTCATCCTGGCAGCAGGCACACTGTGCGGTCGGCATGATAGGTGTCCGTGGAGGTCCCGCCGCGGCCGTGGCCTCTTTCTGTTCAGCGATCTGTTTGATCGCCTCGGTGACCCACACACGGAGATCCGCGGCTTTCGGGTGATACTGTATGCACGACATCAGCATCGAGTGCTGATGCTTGGGATCCTTGAACCGGATAAGCTCAGTCGCCGCTGCAAACGAGATCTGGTCCTCGTCCAGGGCCTGGAGAATCGCGGGGTGTGCCTGCGTGATCAGGATCATTGTTTCCAGGCGTTCCCTGCGCATACCGGTCTTTTCCACGATCTCGTCGATGGTCGCCCCGTGGTTCGCATACAGATCGCCCACGACCTTGATCTCTTCGCTCGGCTTTGTCTTCCCGCGCAGCCTGTTCGATACGAGATTCCTGATCTGAATCTGTTTCAGGTCCATCTCCCGGACAATACAGGGGACCGTAGCGAAACCGTTCAGACGTGCCTGCTCCAGACGGTGACGGCCGTCGATCACATACAGGCGATCCCCGGACTTTCCCACGATCAGCGCCTGCTCGATCCCGGCCTTTTTCACGTCATCGGCGAACATCTCCATGATGTCGTCGTCGAATGCGCTGTCGATCCTGACCGCCGGGATCTCGATGCTGTGCGGATCCAGGTTCTGGATCTTCACTTTTTCCACTTTCATCCGTGTCCCCGCCCAATCGCAGCAGATCCCAAAATGAGATCGGCGAATATCGCCTCAATCTGCGCTCGGAATTTCGGATCCTTAATGGGTGTCTCAATTTTGAACCGATCAAGGGTCTCTGCCAGGTCCTGCATTGCCCTCTCTTCGAGGGCGGCTAATTCAGAGAAATATGACATTTACTGTGCTCCCGACGTGAAGCCTAAGGCTGTCAGCGTCTGTTTTCTCGTCTCACGGGCCGCCCGGGTGCTCTTCGTCCAGTAGGACTGCAGGTGCGTGTAGTAGTCCTGGATCCATGCCGGGGCATACACCACGATCTGCACGTCCTGGAACGCGTGCGCATGGGTCGCCCAGGGCGGCTCCCGGGCCGTCACGATCTGGTAGGCCCGGGACAGTGACGCGTAGGGCTGCAGTTCGGGGGTGTAGTCGATCAGGCGGGAATAAAAGAGCAGCTGGCCGATGGCCCGGTTCGGATCGAAGATCTTACCCTCGATCAGGACCAGCGTCGTGGGGGTGATCGCGATCGCATCGGCCACGGGCCGGGAGGGACGGAACCACTGCGTGGCGGCGACCGCACCGACGGTCTGTTTCACCGTGTCGGGGATATCCCCCATCGGGACCCGGTGCATGACCGTCGCGTTCGGATACGTGTCTGCCAGGTACTGCGATACGTACCGGGCCTCCCATTCAGTGCGGACTGTGGTGTGAACCAATTTTGAAGGCTCCCGGGGCCGCAAAATGCGCTAAATCCCCATAATCCACATGAATCAGCTGTTTCATACGGTTTGCCATCACCGGGCGGTCTTCGGGCCGTCCAGGATGTGAACGACAACATGGTGAAACCAACAGTACCTACAGCGGCAGCAGCCGCTCAAACATGGGCGACAATCACCCCGACCCGCAGCGCACAGTACGTGGCGGGTGTGAAGGCACCGAAGACCGACTGGGCGAACGCGACGGCAGCAGCAGCCCCGAACTATAAGGCGGCTATCTCTGCAGCGAACATCCAGCAGAAGTTCGCAGGCGGCGTCAAGCAGGCCGGAACTTCCAAATGGCAGACCAAGGCCGCTACCCTCGGCGGGGACCGGTTCGGGCCGGGCGTCCAGGCAGCGCAGAGCGATTACCAGGCTGGAGAGGACCCGTATCTTGCCACGATCGCAGGGGTCGATATGAGCGACCGGCAGCCACGCGGTAACCCGGCGAACATCCAGCGCGTCGCGCAGATTGACGCTGCACTCACAGCGAAACGCCAGGCCATGAAGACGGCGAGCGCCTAATCCGGCGGTAGGAAGGTGGAAAAACCATGAACTACCGCGACGTGGTCCTGATCTCCGACGAGACCGCGACCACACCAACGACCAGGACGATCCCGCTGTCAGTAACCGACATGATCAGCCAGATCGACATCGAGTATAAGGCGACGTCTGCCGGTACCCAACTGGCAGCCCACCCGGCCGCGAACGTGTCCAAAATCCAGGTAGTCGACGGCTCGGACGTTCTCTGGGCCCTGTCGGGCCTGGAGTGCCAGGGCCTGGAGTTCTACGACGTAGGCAAACCGTCCTACAATTTCGTGACGGATTCGCCGCCGGCAATGGCGATATCGACCTATCGGATCAATTTCGGCCGATACCTGTGGGATCCCAGCCTCGGCCTGGACTGCTCGAAGTTCAAGAACCCGCAGCTGCTCATCACGCACAACTACCGGACCGCTGACACTGCAGCGACCACGGCCGTTATGTCCGTGACAGAACGGGCGTTCGACAAGAAAGTGCCCTCGTTTGTCGGATTCCTGTCGGCAAAGGAGATCTTCAACTATACCTGCGGAGCTCAGGGCTCTATGCAGCAGGTCGTGATCCCGCGGGACCGTGTCCTCCGTAAACTGATGCTCCAGGGCGTCGGGAACGGGTATTGGCCGTACCAAATCTACGACCAGCTGAAACTCTCGGAGAATAACGACGCGGCGATCCCGCTGAATACCTACACCACGAAGCTGGAGAAGTGGATCCACACGAAGTACGGCCGCTTTGAGGAGTATCTCGGTGCCCAGCTGGTATCCGGGGGCCGGACATACTACACCATGCCGACCTTTGACATGCGGATCGCAGGGCTCGGTGTCACGGCGGCTGAGGTCATCACCGACGCGGCCACATCAATCACCAACCCCACGACGATCCTGTCCGCACAGCAGGGCCTGGCATACCTAGGGATCTCCGGGTATGACCCGCACGGCTGCCTGCCGATCGAGTTCGGGGACCAGCAGAATATCGACGACTGGTATGATGTTACCGGTCTCGGTTCGCTGAACCTGAACATCATCGCCGGCAGTGCTGCAGGGGCCGGCAGCGTGAACGTCGTTACCGAGCAGAAGCGGCTATACTGAGGTGAGCACGTGAAGAACGTGCATGTCGTGGCGATCGGGGCGCTCGCGCTCCTGGAGTCCGTGGCAATGCTCACGAACAATGACGGGAGGTTTTTCCTCCCGGTCGTCGCGGTAATATCAGGCCTGGCAGGGTATAGCGCCTGCTCGCTTCAGGTATGCAGAGGAGGGAAACCGTGGATCATATTCAAAGAGAAAAAAGGGTAAGGAGCTGGTCCGGATGACTGAGGAGCCATACGAAACGGTCATGCTGTCAAACCAGCCGCTCAACAGTCCAAACGCGGTGATCCGGGCACCTCCGATCGCCACGGACGGGATAGGGGCGGCCCGGCTGCTCCTGTCCGTCACCGCAATCGGATCGGTCTCAGGCAGCGACACCCTGACGGTCTGCCCGCTGTTCGTGGATGCTGACGGCAACGAGTATATCAGCGCGGATCCATATTACGGCACGATCGCGCTGACCGGCTCCAGTATGCCGATCGCGAAAAGCGTCGATATCCCGGACCCGGGAAATCACCTGGGGCTGAAGGTTGTGGGCGGCTCGATGCTCGGCCCTGCAGAGGGCTTTTTCGTCAGTGCACGGGTGCACCTGATCCCGCTGTGGCCGCTGGAGTGACCACATGCACTATTTTTTCGCCGTGACCATCCCGGCGAACACCCTGCAGAATGCCCCGGTCACGCAGATCCTCCTCATCGCGAACGCCATCATCACGCGGGTCGAGATCGTCATCCCGCCCGGCTCCCAGGGGCTGTCGCATCTCCAGGTTGGGTATCACGGCTCTCAGCTCTATCCCCTGAACCCCGGTGCGTCCTACATCGGCGATAATACTGTCTACGAGTGGGACGAATACCAGCCGATCATCGTGTCCCCGTATCAGCTGATCGCGACTGCCTGGAACCTGGATACCGTCAACCCGCACATGATCCTGATCGCGATCACGATGCTGAGGCCTGAGGAGATGGGGCAGGAGATCCCGGCGACTTCGATCGCCGCACTGTCGACCCTTATTGGGCAGGAGATCCCCAGTGGCTAGCGGACTGCCCGACTGGAACCAGGGAGTGGCCGTCAATATCGCGGTCCAGTCTCCCACATCCCCTTCAGTATTCGTATGCCGGCCCCAGGGCACGGGCCGGGTGCGGAACGGGGCGCTCACGAACCTCTCCACCTATACGACGATCGTATCCTACGTGCCGGCCGCGGTCAGGCAGACCTACCTGGCGAAAGTATCGGCATACTGTGTGAACCTTACCCAGTTCCAGATGCTCGTAGGCGGGAGTATCGTTTCCGAAGCGATCGCCGGGCCGAACGGCTGGTATGTGGACTTTTTCCCGTGGGGGCAGTATATCGAGGCGAACGGCACGCTGAGCCTCCTCCTGCAGGCCCTGTCACTGACAAAAGCTGAAACGCTGTACGGTATCATCCTCTACGAGGATGTCCTGGGGGTATAGATACGTCGAATGTCGTGGTATGGGGCGATAATTCCTATGCTGAGTATACCGTCCCTACCGGTCTTGTAGCCGTAGCCCTCGCATGCGGACATATGCACATACTTGCACTCGATGCTTCCGGGAAGGTGTGGGCCTGGGGGTTGAATACCAACGGACAATGCAATGTCCCGACCGGTCTTGTTGCCGTGGCGATCGCGGCCGGGAATATGTTCAGTATGGCGCTCGATACCAGCGGCACGGTGCACTGTTGGGGGAATAATACCTACGGACAATGCAACGTCCCGACCGGCCTTGTTGCCACGGCGATCGCGGCAGGTTTCGGGCACTCCATAGCAGTCGATACCGGCGGCACGGTACACTGTTGGGGGGATAATGCAGACGGGGAATGCAACGTCCCGGCCGGATTGCCGAAGATCGTCAAGGTCGCCGGAGGGTATGATCACACCATGGCACTCGATACCGGCGGCACGGTGCACTGTTGGGGGGATAATTCCTACAAACAATGTACCGTCCCGACCGGCCTTGTTGCTACAGCGATATCAGCCGATAATGAGCATTCCATGGCACTCGATACCGGCGGCACGGTGCACTGTTGGGGGGAAAATACCTACGGACAATGCAACGTCCCGACCGGCCTTGTTGCTACGGCGATATCAGTCGGGTTTTTGAATAGTATTGCACTCGATACCGGCGGCACGGTGCACGGTTGGGGGAATAACACCTCAGGTGAGCTCACTATACCGGTGAATCTGGTAGCCACAGCCCTAGCCCGGGGGAGCTACAACGACTGCATGGCGGCCATCGGCAGTATTTATGTCCCGCCCACCGGGCCATCGTATCGCCTGCAGCCGGTCCGGGTGGGTGCCAGGTTCGGCACAATCGTATCGTAGATGGAAAAAACAAGGAGGAAACCATGAAAGCAACAATCGACGCAATTGTTCCCCGGGACGACTTCTCGACCCCGGGGCAGGTAGTCCACCTCGTGGACGTGAGATATAGCACCGACAAGGGACTGCACGGCACGGTCACGCTGCCGAAAACGGGACTTACCCAGGCCGTGATCCAGGCCGCGGTCCTGGCGGACGCTGCGACCCTGCACAACGCGATCGGGACCACATTCTCAATCTGAGACCGCGATGTGGGCGATCGATGACGTAGCGTCGTGGCTGAACTCCGTTGGCTCATGGCTGAACAACGCAGGCGCGGCGTGTAACCAGATACCTCTCGTAGGTCCGATCGTGGGCGGACCCCTGCAGACCGCAGGATCCGCTATCCAATACGCTGCAGCCTCCATGGAGGCGTTCGGGGGGGCATACGACCAGCTGGCCGCCACCGTTGCAGCGGACGCCGGGACCGTGGCGAATGATGTATGGTCCGCGATTGAAACCGCGGTCAGTGACGCTCAGAGCGCACTGCAGGAAGCCGAGACGGTATACTCATACGTATCCGGCTACCTGTACCAGTACGTCGTCACGCTGGAGGCCAATACCCAGACCTTATACCAGTACGTCCAGAACACCCTGATCGGAGAGGTCAACAGCGCGATATCGCAGGCACAGGCCGCCTACGCGTACGCGACCGGCTACCTCACGAGCCTCGCGAACAGTGCGCTGCAGCAGGCAGACGCGACCTGGTCATACATCCAGAACGTACCCGGAGGCCTCGCGCAGGCCGTCTGGGGCTGGATCACGAGCGGATCCCTGCAGACATGGCTGAACCCTTGGATCGACTCGATGAAGGACCGTATCGTGTCCTATGTCACGGCTTCACTGGGATATCTGATCGCACAGAAATTCACCCTCCTCGCTAACTCGTGGGCGTCGTTCGAGGATTCGTATGTATGGCTCCTGGATCAGTGCATCGCCCTGATGGGCCGGCAGGCTGCCCATTTCGCCGGGGCACTGTGGGCGCTGCTGGAAATTATCCTGGATGCGATCGAGCGTCCGGGAGGGTAGAGGATGACATCGTTACTTGACGGTATTTTCGCATTTTTCGACGGGATCGGGGCGTGGTTCGCCAACTATCACGTCCACGCGACGATCAGCGACCTCCAGGGGATATCGGACCCTGACGGCCTCGCCGCATATTGGGCAGCCACACCCGTGGACATCCAGGCAGATCCCGGGGTGGCCGCGGCATACAAGGACGCACAGGCCCGGATCAAGAGGGCCGGGGGCGGCGGGTTTTTCGGCTCCCTGGCAACCGATGTCGTGCAGGGGTTCGATGCCCTGGAGGCGGATCTCGGCAAGGCGATCGCGGACCTGCTCAGCGCAAACCTCGGAGGGGATAAGGCCGGCATCGGGACCGCGATCGCGGCTGCTCTGGACCCGGTCCTGCTGATGATGATCACGGCCCTGGAGGGCGCCGGTAAGAAGACGACCCCGGACCTGCAGGCACAGCTGAAAGGCGTTCTGGTCCCGATCATCCAGATGGGCCTTACCCTGGAGATCGCGAGCGACCTGGCTGAGTTCGCCATGCCCACGAAAACGCTCGGTACCGGTGGGATCGGGCATTTCATCCACGATACGATCGGGTTCGATGCGCTCTGTAACGCCTACACCGGACCGGTCCGGGAATCCCTGATCGAGATCCCGACCCGGTACAGCATCATGCGCCTGATCCAGCCGTGGAATGTCCGGCCGGGCGAAGCCGTGAAAATGGTCTACTGGGGCCTGATGACCCCGGACCAGTACGGCGACGTGCTCCGGTATACCGGTATCCAGGAATCGCAGATCGCCAACCTGGAGGCCACGATATGGCGTGAGCTCACGATGCGCGACGTTCAGCGCATGACGACCGTCGCGATGCCGGATACCACCTGGCTGACGACCCAGGTCAAGAAGATGGGTTTCTCCCCGGACGACGTGCCGATCATCATCGGGACCCTGAAACAGCGGGCCGTGCAGTCCGACGTGGGGAATATCCGGACCCAGCAGCGGACCGCGTATAAAGACGGGTATATGTCCCAGGCGGAGTACCTGGCTGCCCTGGCCAGCCGCGGGATCACCAGTACGGACGCCCAGCCGTTCCTGGCCGGCGTCGCCGCTGAAAACCAGTATACGATCAACAAGGATCTCCAGAACGGCTACGAGACGCTGTTCCTGGACGGCCGATCGACCGAAGACCAGCTGAGGGCCGCCTATGCGACCCTGAACCTGCAGCAGGCCGTGATCGACGCCCGCGTGGCCTACCTGACCACGAAGAAGCTCGGCAAGCTGAAATCATCGAGCACGGGCAAGGTCCTCACCAGGGCCGATATCGAGAAGCAATATACCGACGGCACGATCACGAAACAGGCAGCCGCTGCAGCGCTCGATACCGGGGGATATTCGGCCGATGACGCGATGGCCATCATGGACCTGGTCGACCAGGACCTGCTCAACAAAGTAAACGCCGAGTGGATCCGCGCCCTGGAGAAGCGGACCGTGGACGGCCGGATGACTGTCCAGGACCTGCAGGCAGCATATACCCAGTACGGCAAATCTGAAGACTATGCGGCGGCACGGGCGGCCTACATCAACGAACTGGTCCAGGGAAAAGAGAAGACGGTCGTATCGAGCGACACCACGACAAGCGCCTAGACCGGTAAGGTCAGGATCGAGCGAACGGGTAGAGCCGGTACCACTCGATCGCCTTGTTCCAGAGTTCATCGGCGGTGAAGGTGTCGCCGTTCGTGGCGTTGATCTCCTGCAGCGCGGTGTCCCAGCAGGGGGCCTCCGGGTCCAGGGTCTTCAGGGCCACCAGGACCTTGCTGTAACAGCTGGTCTTTTTGAGCGATTCTCCCACTTTCTCGAGCTCGGCAATCAGCTCTTTCTGCTTAGTTTTTTCACGGTCAACCTGAGCTACCTGCTGCTCGGATTCTATGATCCGGCTCCGGATCTCATTTAAATAGCTGATCCGGACCCGGATCGCAGAATGTTCGATGTTTTCCCTCAGTAATTTCTGTGTCGGGTCGTCCGGAAGCTCCAGGAAAGAGGCCATTGCCTTGTTGATAAATGAGGACATTACTACGCCCTTTTCTTCCATCATCAACAGCAAAGAGGCATCAACCCAGTAGCTTCTGCGAATTTGTGTCAAATTCCACCTTCACTAAGATCGGACTTTATCGAAAGTTCCGGTTCCGGAACCGGAACTAAGAGCTGAGAGAGAGAGAGAGAGAGAGAGAGAAAGGGCGGTTTCATGGTAGCTTAACCCCCTTGATGAGACAGTCATCGCACAGGTCCCGGATTCCCGGGTTACAGTGTTCGTATGGTGCGGTGATCTGGTACGGCTTCCCGCAGTGCACGCAGGCCCTGGTGGATATGACCGTGGGGATTTCCCTGTCGATGATCCAGCCTTTCCGACCGCCGGGTAGGTGCGCCATGTAGTCCGTGAGCTGAAGTTTATTCCCGCTCACCGTATCACCTGCCAGACGCCCGGCCGGACCTGCTTGACATCGGACCGCTCCGAGAGCAGCCGGCCGGTCCGGGCGTTCGAATAGTTTCGGCGCATATCCATCTGATTGAGAATAGACGTCAGGTAGTCCACAAGGACCACGTATCCGGCCGGGTAGGTGTTCAGGATCCCGTCCAGGACCGCTCGTGCCCGGTCATTCGCGCGGCCGCGCAGCCGGTCGTCCGCAGCTGGGACCGGCATCAGCCCACCACGTAGTCGTTCACGGTCACGCAGCTGAGGCCCCGGCGGCCCTGGAGGACCTGCGCGATCGTGCCGGTAAGAAATACCCGATCGCTGTTCGACAGCTGTCTTGCCAGGTCCTTGGCACTCACCCGGGTGCCCGGCATACACCCCGCAAGGTATACGGCCACCAGGCGCCGGACGTTCCGGTTAATTCGGCGCTGCCGTGTCATGCATCCCACCATCAGGTGTTACGATCGTGCAGGATCTCTTGAAGACCCATCTCCCATCGTCTGGTCCGAACTCGACCAGGATCTTTGCACCCTTTTGTTTGACTACGGTCCCTGCCTCATCTGTGGGGCCTTTATTCGAGATTACCTTGTATCTGACCTTAGTGCCCGGTGGCATGTCGACCGGTGCGGTCTTCTTTGTCCGCGGCTTTTCCCCCGGGGCCGCGCCTGGTCCAATCCCGGGGGCCTGCGGTGTCTGGTCCGCTGCAGGTCCTGGTTTGCCCTGGTCCGTTGCAGGGGCCGTGGCCGGGATATCGGTTTTAAGCTGTGCAGGAGCCGTATTCTTTGGCCATGCGATCTCGGTTGAAAAGAGCATCTGGTCCAGGATAGCCCGGAAAAGATCGCGGCTTATCGAGTCATGCGAGTATTCCACATGCAGGCCATTTGAACCCACAGCATCACGGTCCCGTATGCTATATTCCAGGCGCAGATTATCCAGGACAATCATAGACCGTCACCTACCTGGGCGATCGCTACGATCCGGCCTTCCTTGTCACAAATTCCAAATATCCCGCGGCGAGGGCAGATGTATGGCTTCATGTCCGGGAACATCTCGCGGATGAACAAATCGAGGTCGAGCATCGCCATGAAATACAACACTTCCCTATAGGACGTCTTGTTTTCCTCCAGGGCGTCAATCATTGCGCCCACACATTGAGACAGTCGGTTGATATCGCTATGCCAGGCGTAGAACATCTAAGACCTCCCGGGGATCGTCTGGACCGTGACGACCGGCCGCGTGTGGTTCCGGTGCCGGATCCCTTTTGCCATGAGGATCTGCATCTCGATCTGCAGCGGGGACAGCGGCAGATAGCCCTTTTTAGCCGGTGCACCCTCGATTGGGACCTCCCGGATTTCAGGCCGTTTATACGGCTCTGTCCTATGCATGACGCCATGCCGTTTCATCCAGTCCTTGACGTGACCGCAGGGATGCCGTTTGCACTCGTTCCCAATGCACCAGGATAAGACCAGGAACGTCCGGCCGTCGGTCGCATGGATCGGGCCGTCCTGGTTACAAGAACAGGTCTTCACAAAGCATCATCCCGCGAAATTCGTGGCGGGATTTCAAAATCCCAACATTCAGTATATTCTTTCATGGATCTCTCCTCTGTGAGTGTGAAAACGGACGGTAAACTACGTGTTATTTGCGATTTAGAGCCCGTATAACCTGAGAATAGGTATTCTGCGCATTCCTTCGGATTAGCCTCGGATTGCGTTTTTGAGCCTATTCTGCGCAGGCATCACACTTACGCATCACAGGGACTATTTCCGGGGCCGTCGCCCCGGCACAAGAGAACTGGCTGCATACCAGGTCCCTGTGGTGATCACCGTAATGCTTAGGCTGTAATAATCCGGCCGGCAATATATATTTTGTGCCGGTTTTTGGTGCAGCTGGTTTGCCGCTCAATGGCAACGATGAATCATATCAGTGC
>Ga0208687_1001129_pt1 | contig 13033 bp, 8 predicted proteins | sample June2015DPH_6_10_FD_184695 | JGI IMG/M metagenome (GOLD analysis project Ga0208687, IMG submission 184695) | Peatland microbial communities from SPRUCE experiment site at the Marcell Experimental Forest, Minnesota, USA - June2015DPH_6_100... | ecosystem: Environmental > Terrestrial > Soil >...
TTTGTGCAGGGCGTTGACTGTCTGGACGGCGGCGTCGAGAACATGCGTTGTATATGGCATAATCCCTGAATGTAGAGCGGCCCCAACCGGCAATGTGGGGTGCAGGCGTTGAAGATAGATCAACTGGTTGGGCGATTCTTTGTCGGTGATGTGGATGTCTGAGATGGTAAAGAAACTCAAAAGTTTTGTTTTTTTAGTAACCGTTAAACTATTGTACGTAGCCGGCATGATATCCAGCCGCCTCTCGTAGGGGAGACCTGAACCATAATTCCAGTTTCCATAGCCGTATTGGCTGTATTTGGAGACCTCACGAAGAGCAATCGCTGTCGAAGGTGTTGCGCCCGGCGCGACTGTCCTCTGGAACGTTGTTTGAACATCGGATGCAATCGGGTGCCTTTGGGTTACATTTGTTTTTTGACGACGCATTTTGAATATCTTGACAAAGAGGAAATCAGCGGGCCCGTTAAAACGACTAAACAGGACTTTTTGTATTCATAAGATACGATAAAAGCTCCGGTTTGCGTGTGACCGTAGAAACTGTGCTTGGCGTTCAAACTATGAAATGGTCAAAAAATGAATACGTTCGAACGATCGGACGTCCGTTCGATCGCCCTTCCCTTTTCCACCGCCTTGTTACAGCCGCTTGACTGGTGCCCCTCTTTCTTGGTGGGCTTCTCTTCTTTGGGGTGCTGCGCAGCAGTATTTGAACCGCTGCCAACCATTACGGCGAACGCGCTTGAGCGTCATGCGTCAAGCAGTAGCGTTTTAGGCTGACTGGGTGCTTTTCGTGAAATTTATGATTAGTCGCGAAACTCGAATGATAATGATTAAGTGTGCAGCGCCGCTATGCACGTACTATGTTAGCCGCCGAGCATTACCCTTATCTCCATCCCGATGTGGCGATATCAAATCGCTAGTTGTTCGAGATTCACCACAGCAAAATCTCACTCCATCACGCAAGAGCCGACTACAACTATCCAACGATACGGCTGCCCCGTACGTTCTCTATCCTTGCTGGACTACAGACGCGCATCTACCAGACGGTTCACGATGGGGCGCTTGCCTTTCTTGTCGTAATTTCTTCTTCTAACAAGAATGAAGAAGAAAGCCAAAAGAAATCAGAAAACTTCGCCACTAGCTCTAGACTCTCGTATTTACACGGCGAAGGTCGGGCGTTCGAATCGCCTCGAGCCCATCTGTTTTTGGAGTATCGTGAATGCTGCAGCCTTCGATTAAGAAAAGGGCTGATTTAAGTTCGCTGATCTCAGATTCCAAGGCAGAGATGCGAGCTTCCACGTTATTTGAGGTCGCGTTTGCACAAAATTTGCCAACTGATCCTTCAACTATCACTACAAAAGCAAGCCCCCCATCGTGCTCGGTTTGATAAATACAAGCATTCTCGCCCGCGATGGCTTTGAACTGTCGGGGTAATCGGACGACGGGATACGCGAGCGAGGGCGATTTTTGATATTTATATGAGTTACTGGGCAAACGTCGAACTTGTAGGTTGAGGCGCAATCGTGCCGAACGCGTCGAAGGTGCAGGCAGTTATCCCACGGCGAACCGCGCTTTTGATCTGAGAGTCACCGTACACGTGCGGTACAAGCGACAAGAATAAAAAAAGAGGGGGAGAACCCCCTCAGCGCACTCACTCAGCCACTCAAGACGCCTCCGACGTGTATGGTAAGCACCTGGCTATCGCTCGAGGCATAGTTGGGGTAATCCCCCGGGAAGTGCACCTGTATCCGGTAGGTGCCAGCCGGCAACGTGACGCTGAAAGCGTACTGGCCGTTTCCGTTGGTATACACCTCAGTAGACCACGTAGTCCACGTCGAACCGCCGTCAGACGAGTACGTGAGCGTTATGGGATCCACCGGCCCCGGCGGCTCGTTCGGAAGGCGCGCCCCGGTTACTGCGTTCGTCAGTAAGCCGTAGACGGTAAACGGCGTGTTGACTGCCGGGTGTGCGGTTCCGGAAGCGATGGAGAGCTGCGTGGGTGCCGTGTTTATAGAGAGATCATATGGCCCGAACATAGGATAGTTGTAACCTTCTATGCCCAGATATATCTGATAGTCACCAGCCAGAAGTTGGACCTGAGAGAGTTTGTATAAGCCATTGGCGTTCGCCTGTGCATAGCCCAGCCCCTGCCAGTCCCCATACTCATCATATGCCCACAAATATGCCCACGTCCAAGGCAACGCTTTTCCGGTATGGCTGTCAGTTATCTTGCCGGAAATCGTAAACGACTGGTTCGTGACGAGTGGTCCGGCGCTTGTTTGCAGGGTTATGTTGGGCTCAATCGGATTGACATGGACCTCGAGGTTGGGACTACTTGACGGAGCGTAGGGGGCGTTGCCGGCGAAGCTGGCTTGGATGAGGTAGTCCTGTTCTGTCTGGGAGGTCAGGAGCGGGAGCTGCGAGGACGTCGTGGTGTAGGAATAGCCACCGTAGTAGCTCATCGCGACCGTCCCGAGCGTGTTCCATGTTAGCCCATCATCCGAGGAGTAATTCAGGATGATCATCTGGCCTTGGACACTGGCGCCTTGGACAGCCACCGTCCCGTTCATGAGCCGCCCGTAGATGGTGATCGACTCGCCGGCGCTGGGGTACTGGTCTGTCGCCTGGATGGTGAGCTGGGTGAGCTTGGTCGGTGTTGCGGCGCTGACGCTCAGCGCTCCCACGGCTGACGCTGTCATGAGAAATACGAGTGTGATGGCGATGGTACGTTTCGTGTTCATTTTCATTACGTTTCACCTCGTTTTTGCTTAGCAGTGGTGTCATCACCACCACCATTGTTTTTAAACACGTAACTCTCCACCCCTTGCACATAAAGGTTGCTGTAACTGACGCGTGTTACAACTAGGTGTAATTATCTTAAGCTAGTTGTGCCGCCTGCTGGGGAAAAACGGAACCTCCACGAGTGGGCACTACTCTAGTAGAAATCGGAGCCAACGTGGGGGAGCGAGGCGATCTAGCAAGTATGCAACCGAGCTGCACGCATACCGTTTGCGTCTAGAGTTCAAAGCCGTCGAACGCGTATCCGATCATCTAGCTTCCTCGAGAATCATGAGAGTTGGCGCGTTCGCGACAAGAACGGACTCAAATAAAAAAAGAGGGGGAGAACCCCCTCAGCGCACTCACTGAAGAACGCTTCCGATCTAGACGCTAGCCGACCTGTATGGTAAGCACCGGGCTGTCGCTTGGGCTATAGTTCTGATCGCCTGGGAAGTGTACCTGGATCTGGTAGGTGCCCGCAGGGATGCCCGCAGGTAATGAACTGGTGCTGAAGGCGTACTGGCCGTTTCCGTTGGTGGACACGGCAATTGGAGTTCCGTACGCGTCTGTCAGCGTGTTCCACGTTATCCCGCCGTCAGCAGAGTACGAAAGCGTGATGCCCGGCTCGTTCGGAAGACGGGCGCCGGTCACCCCGTTCGTGAGCAGACCGTAGACGGCAAACGGCTTGTTGGCAGCAGGATGTGCGGTTCCTGAAGCGATCGAGAGTTGCGTGGGTGCGGTGTTGACCGAGAACGATATGTAGTTACCGTCCTCGATGGTGTTGAAGTTGCCGTAGGTCCCTACTCCAATATAGCCGCTGCCGGCTGGGAGTTGGATTCCAGGGAATCTGTACACGCCGCTAGTGGTCGCCGTCGTTTGCCATTCCCATTGGTGTGTATTCCCGTACGCGTCATACCAGTACACATAACATGTTACCGGCACCGAAGGATCGGGTCTTCCGTTATACCAGTCCGTCACCTGGCCTGAAATGGTGAACGGCTGGTTCGTGACCGGTGTCTGGACGCTTGTTTGTATGGAAAAGTGTGGGTCGTACGGATGCACATAGACCCACGTAGAGTTGCTTGACGACATGTAGGCGCCGCTGCCGGGGAAGCTCGCGTTGATGAGGTAGTCCTGCTCTGTAGCGGAGGACAGGAGCGGGAGCTGCCCGGGAGTCACGGCGTAGGAGTAGCCGCCGTAGTAGTTCATCGCGCACGTGCCGAGCGGGCTCCACGTCGACCCGCCGTCGGTGGAGTACGTGAGGGTGACGGTCGTGCCCTGGACGGTCGTGCCCTGGACGTACGCCGCCCCGCTCATAAGCCGTCCGAATATGCTGATCGGCTCGTTGACGGTGGGGGTTTGGTCTGTGCTGGCAATGGTGAGCGCGGTGGGCTTGGTGGGTGCCACCGTTGCGGCACTGACGCTCAGCGTTCCCACGGCCGACGCTGTCATGAGGAGTGTGAGTGTGATGGCGATGGTACGTTTCGTGTTCATTTTCATTTGCGTTTCACCTCCTTTTCACGGTGGAGAATGTGGCCACCGCATTTTTGAAACTGTACAATGATATGCCCCTTACACATAAGCGTTGCTGTAACTGACGGCTGTTACAGCCGGTTTCGCCGTGATACTGCTTGGAAGGATGCACAATGTGTGCTTTTGACCCAGCTCTTCTATCAATACCTAAAATAGCAGTATTGAGAGATATTGCAACCCGTAAACAGAAGCGCGCCGCGTCCTAGTTTTGCGAAGGGGCACCGCGGCAGTTGTGGTGAAAAAGAGCGTGGCAGTCGCCGTGCACAAACTCCACGGACCGACAAGAAAAAAAGAGGGGAGAGGATCCCCTCGACACGCTCACTGACCAACTCAGATTTTACGTTAACCGACCTGTATGGTAAGCACCGGGCTATCACTTGCGTAATAGTTCAGATCCCCTGGGAAGTGTACCTGGATCTGATAGGAGCCAGCCGTCGGGAACTTGACGCTAAACGCGTACTGACCGTTTCCGTTGGTGTACACCTCAGTAGGCCACGTAGACCACGTTGAACCGCCGTCAGAGGAGTACGTGAGCGTCATGGGGTCTGCAATCATCTGCGGCTCGTACGGAAGGCGCGCCCCAGTCTCCACGTTCGTCAGCAAACCGTAGACGGTAAACGGCTTGTTCACTGCCGGGTGTGCGGTTCCTGAAACGATGGTGAGCTGCGTATCTGCCGGGTTGATGTTGACATAGACGTAGTTGTAACCCGCCATATGGTTGTAGTCATCCTGTGTATACAAATCAATCTGCCAGTAGCCGGCCAGAAGTTCGATCGCAGAGAATTTGTACACGCCATTGGCGTTCGTCTGTGCCGAGAGAGACTGATAGTCGCCAGTCCACTGGTTATATGCGTACAACTGTACCCACATAAAGGGGCACGCTTTTCCGTTATAGACGTCTGCTACCTTGCCGGAAATCGTGAACGGCTGGTTCGTGACGAGGTAACCGGCGCTTGGGTACACTACTTGCGTGGAAATGATGGGCTCAACCGCATAGACCTGGATCGTCATAGTAACACTTGACGGAGCGTACTGGGCTGTGCCGGCGAAGGACGCTTGGATGATGTAGGTACTGTACCCGTCGCTGCCACCTTGGTAGTCCAGGAGCGGGAGCTGTGAGGACGTCGTGGTGTAGGAATAGCCACCGTAGTAGCTCATCGCGGCCGTCCCGAGCGGTTGCCACGTGTTTCCGTTGTCCGTGGAGTAATTCAGGGTGATCGGCTGACCTTGGACACTAGCGCCTTGGATGTAACCCGTCCCGGCCGCGTTCATGAGCCGCCCGAAGATGTTGATCGACTCGCCGACGGTGGGGGCCATGTCTGTCGAATAGATGGTGAGCGAGGTGTTGGTCTGTGCTACTGCTGCGGCACTAACCAGCGTTCCCACGGCCGACGCTGTCATGAGGAGTGTGAGAGTGATGGCGATGGTACGTTTCGTGTTCATTTTCATTGCGTTTCACCTCCCTTTCACGGTGGATAATGTTGCCACCGCGTTTTGAAACTACATAGTGGTACGCCACTCACAAATAAATGTTGTGTAACTGACGCGTGTTACAGCGGGTGATGAGAATCACAACCGTTATGCGAACGCGCGACGTTCTCTAGCGCATGCAACCGATCTGCACGCATAAGATAGGCCTTCATAGCTCGAAGCTTTCTCACGCGTACCCGATAATCCGACTCCCGCGGGAGTTTCGAGGGCTTGTCGGTTCAAGTGTGGACATATATCAAACGGTACACGAAGGTGCCGTCGCTTTCCTCGTCAAAGTTGTTGAACGTGGAACAAAAAAGCTTAGCACAGGCTCCAATTCGGAAAACGAGCCTTTACACGGCGAAGGTCGGGCGTCGGATCGCCTCGAGCCCATCTGTTTTTGATTTTAGTGAAAGCGTCGCTTTCGTTTGAAAAAAGAAACGATTTAAACAAGCCAATGGCTTGTAACGTTCTCCTTTAGTCACAAAGCTTTTGCTGGAGCTGGTGATGCCGATGCACGCCGGAGTCGCCCGTTTTTCCAGTGCTTGTTTTGCGGCGAGTTGTAAGATCGCTCCTGACTACGAGTACGCCAGATGCGGCGCTCGTTTGCGACCACACCACATCTCAATCAGAAGCACGGCTCTCAGCTAACGGCATTTTCGGGGTAATTTTGTAAAAAAAAAGCAAGACTGTCAGCTAAGGCCTTTTTGATGAGATCGCTTGCTAAGGTTTAAATAGGACGGTCGGGCACGCTTCTCATGGCAAAAGGGGGCCTCTACCGTCCCAACGGGACGCCGCAGAACGTTAACCCGCTTGCAAAACACAAATTGTGAGGCGATATAATAGTATACCATATAAAGATCGAGCCCGATGCTGCGCGTACGACAAGGTGTACAAACAGAAACGGCGTTCCGAGGGTTGGACAAAAAAAAGGGTGGACAACCGTCTAACCGAAGCAAGATTTGCGACCGCGGAAGACTTTGGCGCAAGCTTAAGGAGATTTGGGCCGACACGCGCGACGACGCGTCGCTCAAGCCCGAAACGAGGCTGCGACGACGTTATATACCGCCGAGGGATGTCCAGCCGGACCACGAAGTGGTATACCACTTCCACCAGAGGCCGTTGTCGCCGCCGCGAGCAAAGACGTCGACTATTTGACTACCCGGGGCTGTGGCTGCCGCTGGTGACGACGTCAGGTACCCGCCGAGATCTTCCCAGCTGGACCACGTGCCGTTATACCCTCGATGATACAGGGCGCCGTTCGTACCTCGTACGAGGACGTCGAGACGACCTGGCCACGAACAGGCCGCTGGTCCTGTGCCGGGACCGATCTTCCCGCCGAGAGAGGTCCAGGAAGACCATCCGTTGCTATACTCCCTCTGCCACAGGGCGCTGTCGCGGCCGCGGACAAAGACATTGATCACACCACTAGTCGGTGACGTCGCGCCGGGTGACGAGGTCAGATACCCGCCGAGCTTTTCCCAGCCGTGCATGCCCGTGCTGCTGTCGTTCCACATGTGATAGAGGGCGTGGTCGGTGCCGGTGACCAACCAGCCGATTCGTGCATCCCCCCAGGCGTACGCGGCCGGGCCGGTTCCTGCAAGGAGCTGCCCGCCGATCTTATACCAGTTGGACCAGGAGGTGCCTTCATTCGTCGTATACCTCGACCAAAGGGCGCCGTCGTGGCCGCGGACAAAGGCGTCGATCACCCCTACGTGTGGGGACACGACAGCGGGGTCTGACGTCAGGTACCCGCCGAGGGAAGCCCACCCCGACCAGCTCGAGTGCAGCCAGTGGTTCACCCAGAGGGCGTTGTCCGTACCTTTTGCAAAGAGGTAAATGTTGCTTGAATCGAACTCGCACGCGGCAGGCGCTGACGCAACGGGCGCGCCAACCAGAGCGGCGGGAGCTTGGACGGTTGCTCTGCTACCCTCTGCAGCCGTCACGCTCAGCGGGCTCGCGCACGCCGCAAACAACGCGACGAGCACGAGGGCCGCCATGGCGATGCTCATAAGGCTGCGTTTGTGTTTCATAGCGACGATCACCGTGCTCCGTTGGCGGATCTTACCTCGCGCGAGGATAGACGTCCGCGCATACGCGCCCGTCAGCGGGGTCCGTTTTCCGAATAAATTACTTAGTGTTACGCTTATTCGTTATAAAGGTTGCCGATACGTGCTTGCGCAGTGTGTTGCAGTATACACGGACTAGAGAGCCTAACGGCACGCAAACGAAACCGTCACGCTCTGGCCCACGCACTACTGCGCGCCCAAAGAGCTTTTCACGGCGTGACCTCCTCGTGGGGGCGTGGACGGCTCCGGCGTCCTCGTTGGTTAGCGATCGTACGCTTAAGCGCTTGCGACACACTCTAAAAATCTGAACTACGCACGCTCATGCAATTTCTAGGCGTTTAAGCACGCCATACGTGTAAAGAAAAAGAAGGTGGAGGCGGGTTAGCTCCTCCTCACGACGTACGCGGCGATTACGAGTCCGACAAAAATGAGTCCGACAAAAACGAGCACGACCTCAAAGTTGGGCATCGTACCCTGACTTGTGACCGTAGCGGCGTTGCCGATGGCGTAGACGTTGCCATCATTGCTCCCCGCGTAGACCACCCCGTTGACAATGGCGGGGGAGGAGAGCACCTCGTCACCGGTCGTGAAGCTCCACGTGAGGTTGCCGGTGCTAGCGTTAAGGGCGTAGACGTTGTGGTCATCGCTCCCCACGTACACCGTGCCATTGACGACGGCGGGGGAAGAGTACACGCTGCTTCCGGTCGTGTAGTTCCACAGCTCCGCTCCGGTGCTAGCGTTAAGGGCGTAGGTATTGTTGTCAAAGCTCCCCACGTAGACCACCCCGTTGGCGACGGCGGGAGCGGAGAGTACGCTGCTTCCGGTCGTGTAGTTCCACAGCTTCGCCCCGGTGCTAGCATTGAAGGCGTAGATGTTATTGTCATCGCTCCCCACGTAGACCACCCCGTTGGCGACTGCCGGGGAAGATTCCACAGCGCCTCCGGTCGTGTAGTTCCAGAGCTTCGCCCCGGTGCTAGCGTCGAGGGCGTAGACGTTGTTGTCACCGCTCCCCACGTAGACCACCCCGTTGGCGACGGCGGGGGAGGAGAACACGTAGCCTCTGGTCGTGAAAGTCCACTCGGACGCCGCGGTGGTGGCGTTGAGTGCGTAGACGTTGTTGTCACCGCTCCCCACGTAGACCACCCCGTTGGCGACGGCGGGGGAGGAGAACACGTAGCTTCTGATCGTGAAGCTCCACGTGAGTGCCCCGGTGCTAGCGTTGAGGGCATAGACGCTGTTGTCACCGCTCCCGACGTACACGACGCCGTTAACGACGGCGGGAGATGCATAAACGTCGTCTCCGGTCGTGTAGTTCCAAAGCTTGGCCCCGGTGGCGGCGTTGAGGGCGTAGATGTTGTGGTCATCGCTCCCCACGTAGACCACCCCGTTGACAATAGCGGGGGAGGAGTACACGTAGTTTCCAGTCGCGAATTTCCACCTCAGCAGCCCATTCTGCGGAGTAGCCCCCGCCACGGGGCTGTAATCACCGGTGTGCTGGGCGTTGTAGCGGAACTGCATCGTATCGGCCTGTGCTGCCGCAGGAAGGGTTACAGCGCCTGCAAATAACACGGTAATGAAAAGGATAACTACAGAAACTGAGATGATTTTGTATGCGCGCATACCTTCCTCACAAGAGCTTTGACGCCTGCGAACGTGTCAGAAGATATGATAAAGGCTTCGGTCTGAAACCGGCGACGAGAGGCCGCACCCAAGGCGTTCTAAGGCCTCGAAATCGAAAAAAGAGATAATGAGCTAAGAGCCAAGGATAGAACCAAAGGAAGACGTTATGCTATCCTGGCTCATGCCTTACTTGCGAAAAAAAGAGAAGCCCGAGGGCGCTAAGGCCTTCTTGCTGTTCCAGGAATTCAAGCTCTATACCTACTACTCGCGTTCACCGTTACTGTAGCATGTCATGTCGCCGTCGACTGGGCGTGGGTGGGGATGATACTTCACGAGGAATTCGTTGATGCCGACGTTCGGCTCCCTCCCGGTGAACGAATACGAGCCGGTGGCGTGGGTCTTCGCCTCGTGCTTTGTGCGCAAACAACGCCCTCGCTCGCGTATCTGGATTGATGAACAGCTCACGATGCGCTCGTCGATATTTTAGACCAACTGACTCGACTAGACTGTGACCTTCACGGTGGGGCTGAGTGCCTTACAGTACGAGGAGCGGCCAGTAGGTAGTAAGTGCCGGGCGGCTCATCCGCCGGTCTACTACCCAGAACGACGGCGTTATATACCGTCAGCGTACGTCCAGCCGCTCCACGTCGTCCCACTATTCGCGGTGTTCTGCCACCAGAGGCCGTTGTCACTGCCGAGTACAAAGACGTCCATCGCACCGTTACCCGAAGACGTCACACCGGGTGACGACGCCAGAACCCCGCCGAGGGACTTCCAGCCGCTCCACGTCGTCCCACTATTCGCGGTGTTCTGCCACCAGAGACCGTTGTCACTGCCCTGTACAAAGACGGCCATCGCACCACTACCCGAAGACGTCGCAGCGGGTGCCGACCCCAGAACCCCGCTGAGGGACTTCCAGCCGCTCCACGTCGTCCCACTATTCGTGGTGTTCTGCCACCAGAGGGCGTTGTCACTGCCCTGCACAAAGACGCTCATCGCACCGTTACCCGAAGACGTCACACCGGGTGACGACGCCAGAACCCCGCCGAGGGACTTCCAGCCGCTCCACGTCGTCCCACTATTCGCGGTATTCTGCCACCAGAGGGCGCCATCCGTACCTCTTACAAATACGCTCATCGCGCTACCCGAAGACGTCACAGCGGGTGCCGACCCCAGAACCCCGCCGAGGCCCTTCCAGCCGCTCCAGGTCGTCCCATTATCCGTGGTGTTCTGCCACCAGAGGGCGTTGTCACTGCCCTGCACAAAGACGTCCATAGCACCGTTTGCCGGTGACGTCGCAGCGGGTGCCGAGGTCAGAACCCCGCCGAGAGACGTCGACGCCGTCCAGGTCGTGCCCGTCCAGTACTTATACCAGAGGGCGCCGTCGCTGCCGCGCACAAAGACGTCGAGGCTGTTCGCGTTCTGCGCGGTCACGGCAGGTGACAAGGTGGGTATGAGCGTGGTGGTTACGTTGACGCTCACCGTGTTGCTCGTGGCGTTGCCGTACGTGGCGTTGCCGGCGTAGGTGGTGTCGTAGTAATAGGTGCCCGCGGCTGATTCATTTTTGCTAAACAGGTAGCCGCCCGCCGCGTTGGTCACGTTCGTCATGACGTTCGTGAACGTCACGTTGTTTGTGGAACGCTGCAGGGTGATGGTCGCGTTACCTATCCCACCGGTGCTCGCGCTCAGCGTGCCGTTGATGGTGAAGTTCTGGTTAACATAGGCGGTGGCCGTGGAGGCGGTGGCGGTGAGGGCAGTAATCGCTGGGTAATAAGTTTGTAGATTTGCGACGATCTGTGGGAATTCTAGGCTTTCATACATACTAAACGCGTAGGAATTATCGCCACACCATACACAAAACTGATTGAAGCCGATTCCATTAGCATAAGACCAATTCAGCATTGAAAGATATGATGGTGTGCTGCTGCTGCCGGGAAGTGAGTTGGTGTATATCTGGTTATCGCCTCCGTTGTTGGCCCACACGCCAGCGAGGATGCCGTTCGGGATGCCACTCGCGGCGGCCTGTATCGATCCGTTTTGGACGTACGGCCACTCAGATGGGTAGTAGCTCTCCCACTGGTTCTCGTTGGCGTGAAGATATGTGTCCTTCCACAGCCCGCACTGATCGCAATTGTAATTAATATACTGCAAACCGAGGCTTTGGATATACTGCGCATCGCCCGATCTGCCCCCCTCGGTGGCAACATATTCCCACCCGGCGTTTTTGAGTGATTGGAAGTAGGCATTGAAACTGGATATTGGGCTTGTAATCTGTCCCCCATTCCAAATGACTAGTTCAACATCAATAACCGGCTGCATGCCAAGCGCTGTGATCGTATTGAGCTCGGCATGGTATGTTCCATTGTCGGGAACTACCAGTTCCACGATGGAAAACCCGTGTGCCTTAAAATAGGCAAGTGAGGAGCCATCATCTACCATCGACGGCGGACCCGCGATGGCGTACTGTATCGGGTGCGTCGTGGCCCCTACCAAAGGGCTTGCATTCGCCGTCGGACTCGCAGCATTTACTGTCGCCGCTGTGAGAGAGAGTAGAACCACAACAAGCAGCAAAAAAGTTACGCATTTTCTACCACGCTGACTCCACCTGTGCGTGCGAGTGCGCGTTTTTCTATAAGGGACCAATTTGTTCATGGAGATCTCTGGCGAAAAAAGCTGGAACGCGTGTAAATGAGGCTGTATGAAAGATGACTACAGAAAACGAGGCGATTTTATATGTGCGCATAACGTCCTCACAAGAGCGTAGACTAAAAGCGTGTCAGAAGATACTATAAAAGTTACGGTTTACGTGTGACAGTAAAAAACTGTGCTATGGTGTTCAAATGGCCACCCCCCGTGGCGTTGGTGGTGCTTGCCATCGGTGGGGCGACGTTCGTCCACGTCGTGTTGTCGCTGGAACGCTGGAGGGTAATGCTCTGGCCCTTGAGTGACTTCCCGCCCGAGGTGAGGTTCCCGCGGACGGCGAAGTTCTAGGTAGCGTAAGCGCTTGAAGGAGCGCCTACGGTCAGGGTTGTTGAGAGACCTACTGTCACTTTGACGGCGTTGCTCGTGGCGTTCGTGTAGGTAGCGTTACCGGCGTACGTGGTGCGGAAGCAGTAGGTGCCGGGCGGCTCATCCGGCCGTCTACTACCCAGAACGACGACGTTATATACCGTCAGCGTACGTCCAGCCGCTCCACATCGTCCCACTATTCGCGGTGTTCTGCCACCAGAGGCCGTTGTCACTGCCGAGTACAAAGACGTCCATAGCACCGTTTGCGGGTGACGTCGCAGCGGGTGACGTGATCAGAACCCCGCCGAGGCCCTTCCAGCCGCTCCACGTCGTCCCACTATTCGCGGTGTTCTGCCACCAGAGGCCGTTGTCTCTACCGTGTACAAAGACGGCCATCGCACCACTACCCGAAGACGTCGCAGCGGGTGCCGACCCCAGAACCCCGCCGAGGCCCTTCCAGCCGCTCCACGTCGTCCCACTATTCGCGGTGTTCTGCCACCAGAGACCGTTGTCACTGCCCTGTACAAAGACGGCCATCGCACCACTACCCGAAGACG
>Ga0208687_1001131_pt1 | contig 13003 bp, 14 predicted proteins | sample June2015DPH_6_10_FD_184695 | JGI IMG/M metagenome (GOLD analysis project Ga0208687, IMG submission 184695) | Peatland microbial communities from SPRUCE experiment site at the Marcell Experimental Forest, Minnesota, USA - June2015DPH_6_100... | ecosystem: Environmental > Terrestrial > Soil >...
AGGTAAACTCGCCGCCACGATTTCAAACTGCACCACGACCTGAATTCCGCGGGGCTTGATAAACCGGATCAGAAAACGTACAATTGTACGGTATGGCTTCTCTGGTCGTTGATACTTCGGTCCTGCTCGCGGTGCTGCTGAACGAACCCACGCGGCGGGCGCTGGTTGACGCCACGGAAGGATATAGTCTGGTGGGGGCGCCCTCCTTGCCGTGGGAGATCGGCAATGCCCTGGTGGCGGGCGTTCGTCGCAAGCGGATATCCGCGGCGGACGTGCAGCAAGCTTTTAGATGAAAGTATATAACTATTCGGAAGCAAGGCAGCAACTGACGGAACTGCTGAACCGCGCCAGCCGCGAAGGGGGAGTGGAGATTCGCCGCCGCGATGGGCAGGCCTTTTTGGTCCGCCCGGCCGCGCCTTCCGGTTCACCGCTGGACGTGCCGGGCATCGATGCGGGTCTTTCCCGGAAAGAAATTCTGGATCTGGTGCGCGAGAGTCGTCGATCGACCGGTCGTCTCCTGCGCAAGAGCCGCGCGCCGCACAAATCCCCGCACCGCGGAAAGCGCTCGCCGAGACGCCAAGGTTCTGCCCTCAATCCCACCTAGGAGGAAGAAAACGGTTCCTGACACCATTTCTCCGTCACCTAGTCCTCCCACTCCGATGAAGCCCACTTGATAAGCTGTTTTTCTCGTTTCAGGACGGCACCCCTATCCCACTTACCTGACTTGATTGACTTCCCCACTTCGATGGCTGCTAATAGGCCGCACGAATTATATGTACCAGCCTTTTCGTTAGGCAGTTTGTCCTGTAGCTTCGAATTCACGCGCGGGGGTAGCATCATCAGGTTTCCGAGACGATGCACGAAAATCCCTTTGCTCGCCGGGTCCTCCGAGCCTCGGCTTTGTGGATAGATGTGTTCGACAGACTTGGACGGTTCGTCAGCCCAAATTCGATTCCATTGTGCTTCGTTCAACACCTGTCCAGCCTCTTCGGCCAGAAACTCCTCGTAGCGGAAGAGAAAGTAGCGAAGTTGCTCCGCCCATTTTTGATAACAGTCCTTGTTTTGGAGTTTTTTAGCAACAGTATCGATCGGAAAATCCTCTCCAATCGTCTTCAACTCCTTGATGATTGCCTTACTGGAGAGATGCTCATTTGTTATCGACCATGCCAATCGAACATACTCCCCCACCTTTGTGCGTGCGTCGCGTCTTGCCAAGCCATAGATCCGAAACGTGACACTTTCCCAAGTCGCTAGAATCCTCTTTTCCTCTTGTTCCGGGAACCTACGAAGCAAAACTGCGATTGCGACAAGGCGAGCTTGAATTATCCTCGTGGTAGCTCTAAGCCGATTATCTCCCAAAATTCGCGCTTCTGCTTGTGTGACCTTTAAAAGCCATTTTGTGCAGTCAATTACCTTCTTAGGATTATTTCCGCAGGTTGCAATCAGGACCTGCACCGCATTTTCTTCGCCCAATTGCCGGTTCGGACATTCGGATACACGTAATGTGCCAGCAAACGTGACAGTCTCACGGTTCAAGTTCTGCCACCGAAGCCCAATTGTTCTATAAATTTCTGCCCAGAGGTTGTGCAGCTCTGCGACCGTCTCCTTCTTTGATCCACGATCCCCGTGGTCGAACACAATCGCCATTAAAAGGCTCTTGAGCTTGTCGAACCAAGTGACATCAAGTCCACGGCTGTTGAGGACTTCAAAGACCGTATAAACAAGAGCCTCATCTTCAATTTCAAAAAAAATAACCGATAGCTGGTTCTTGATTAAGCCAAGAAGCTCCACCAGCTCTCTTTTGGGTTTTGCGGCCCAGTTGTTAACAAATGCCTCGCACTCTGTCACTGCGTTGACAAGGTTTTGATCGGCGGCCATTTGTAATGGCTTATGGCTTGGAAGCGTCCCGTCACGAAGATAGTCGATGAAAATATTGCTTGTGTCTTGGTTGGTTTGCAAAAGCAAGAGACGGAGATCGTCGCCTTTCACTAGCAGAGAGTCGATTTCCTTAGCCCGTTTTGGGTCAGGTTTCGCCATCCGCTTACTGAGTGCCTTCAATAGGATTGTAAGCGTGGTAAGGCGCTGCTGACCGTCAACGATTTCGATGTCAATGAATTCATCCGCCGCGATGCGCCGCTTTCCTCTCCGCAAGCCGACAATTGTGGCCATGAAATGCGAATCGGCGCCTGAGGTGTAAACCTTCTCAATGTCGTTGAATAGGTCTTGCCGTTGCCTCAACTGCCAGCTATAGGCGCGTTGATATTCGGGAATCTTGAAAAGCCGTCCCGCGATCAAGTTCCCAATAGTTTGAAATTGAGGTTGAATTTGCACGAGTATCCTTTGCGAATAACGTGTTCGGGGCTGGCGCAGACACCTGTTTTGCGTGTCTACAATGTCCCGTTCTACAAGCCGCGTCAGATGAATCGGAACTTGCTAGCTTCTAAATACTCTGCGACGTTGTCGACTGCAAGCCAGCGCCTTCGCAATTTTTCCGCAACGGTTCCAGTTGTGTTCGAACCAGCAAAAGGATCGAGAACGATGTCACCCTCTTCCGTTAGCAGGAGGGTGAAGAATTCTGGTAGCGCGGCGGGAAACCGCGCGGGATGAAGCTTCACGCCAGCTTCCTTGCACTTGAGGGTGTAGGTGTCGTTGGCAGCATTGTTGCCAAATCTGAGCATATCCGTGGGGATTGCATCCTCAAGCACGTTGGCCGGTATCGATCCCCCAGGGCTCGTCATGCTGAAGCTGGTTTTGATGTTGTGCCCGGAAGGTCTGACCGTAGGCGTTAGACCTCTGCCGTTCAGCCGGTGCATGTCTTTGCTGTAAGGCCGCAGAACCCCTCGATTGTCCGCCTTCGGCCAAGGAGTTTTGGAGAGCCACCAAACGTATTCAACGGAATCCTTGATGCGAATCCGGCGAACTGTAACCCACTCAGCAGGCATCGGCATCTTCGCCGGGTTAAACCAGAAGCACTCCTGCGCCAGGTGAAATCCCACAAACTCGACGAGGGCGATAAGTAGTTTATAGTGATAGAGTGAGCGGGTAGGCTGCCCCTTGTTATAACTGCCCCCTATGTTTAGAATGAAGCTGCCGTCATTTGTGAGCACGCGGCGGATCTCTGTGGCGAATGGCAGAAACCACTCCACGTAGTCGGACTTATGAACATTCCCGTATTCCTTCTGGAAATGGAGGGCATAAGGCGGAGACGTTATTACAACATTGATAGAATTGTCGGGTAGCGCACTTAGTATCGACAGCGAATCATCGACATAAGCCGCCCCCAATGGGGTTGTGTAAAAAGGACTCTGCGTGGGGAGAAGTGCGGCCGGATTGGCGGGAGTCGTGAATAGCGCCTGCTGTGGCTTGCTGATTACTTCTGCGGTTTTTGCCATCGTCTCATCGACCCCTGATGCCGGTGTCTCGTACTCAAGATACTACATCTCTTTTTCGACAGTTTGATGGTAAATCATTAGGTTTACTTTGTCAACCTATTTGTGATGAGCAAAATCAACCCTTTAGAATGGATATCCCAGACCAAGGCAGCTGAACTTCGTGGTGTTTCCAGGCAGGCGATTTGGAAGCTTGTAACCAAAGGCCGAATAAAAAGCATTGAAATCGCAGGGCACAGATTTGTTAGTCTTGCAGATGTCAAGGGTTTCAGGCGGGGCCGACCGGGTAGGCTCAAGGTGAACAGGAACCGTGAATAACCGGATTAACGAGGTCAAGCGGCTACTTGAAGCTTGTACGGAAGACCAGAGGCGCGAGATTTTCGAGTATCTCCGCCGGGAATTCCCAATCCATCCACTGGAGTCTAAGCTTAACACGCAAGCCGAAGTTATCTTAGAGGCGATCGACAGAGCAAGTGACCTCACTTTGCGGGGCATCAGGGGGGTCATTGCCGAAGCAGCGTTTAAATTGAATGTGGTGGCGTCACTGCGCGGCTGGCGGAATGAAACTCTCGGAGGTGACTTCCCATACGATTTCCTCCTGAGAGATTCGACCGGCGAGGTTCGCATCCAGCTAAAGATGCAGAGGTTGAAAGATCATCGCCCAATGATGGCGAGCCAGGGCTACGCATACCTTCCAACCGATATGTACGTCGTGGAGACCCAACGAACAAGGGGCGGCATGGACCCGAATACCAAGCAACAGACCAGACCTTACCGTTTCGGTGAATTCGATATTCTAGCCGTGTCTCTGCACCCCTCGACCAACGATTGGTCAACATTCATGTACACGGTCTCCGATTGGTTGATCCCCCGGCCCGAGGATGCAAACCTAATGCTAAAGTTCCAGCCAGTCGCGAAGATTCCCGACCTCAATTGGACGGACGACTTCAATCAATGCGTGAGCTGGTTTCGATCCGGGCGGAAGAAGCGAATTTGGCAGCAGCCAGCGGGTACGCCTAAAACGCGATGAATGTGTCGGTCGGAATGATACTCGGTGGCCATTATGCGGAGGAAAGGGTGTCAGGTACCCTTTCTCCTCCCCGGGGTTTAGGTGCTGCTACTTGGGCTGTGGCTCGACCCTACCGAGCGCCTCGTCGGTGGCCAGTTCGAGTTCAGCCGTTTCCTCTTCGGTTAAGTCCCGGATTTTTTTCTGGAGAGCCGACTGGGGAATTGCACGGGGAATCCGGGACAGGCACGATATTTCCTGTTTCTGTGGCCATCCATCAGGGTTCTGAGCTTCACGCGGCGTCGTCCCTTGCCTCCCCGGCACCGGGTCACGGCCCCGGCTTGACTTGGAGCCGGAAAGGGTACCTGACACGCTTTCCTTCTAATCTGGGTTGGATATATTCTTTGATGTGCTGTTTTTGAGCATTCGAGAATCCATACGCGCCTGCCCAATGTTTAGTGAAGAACCACGGGCGGCACTCATCTTGGTAGTGTTCGACGAGGCGTTTGCCGTCGATTTTAACCGTGTGGACATGGCATAATCCAAAGGCATCGGCGACCTTCCGCGAATGACTCAGCCCTACGAAAATCACTGACTTTGGTCGGTACTCTTGAATAAGACGCTGGTTCATAGATATGCAGAAAGGAAGGTGGGGGGATTTCCATAATGGCCCGAATCGCTGTTTGAATTGCGCGCCGTCGTTTGAACTCCACAAGAAGAACTCGGTAAAGACGACAGGTCTGTTATCAGCGAAGAATGATGCATTCTTGCGCCACCTTTCACCCCCTAGACTCTTTCCCAATGTCCCCATTTGCTGGAAATCGTGTTTCCAGGTCTGCTCTGTAGGGCCGGGATAGGACAGCCTGTCGTCCTCAATCTCTCCGGGATTTATCCCCATGACCAGGACTTCAGGTTTCTGCGCCGTCGTATCGAGGGGAAGGTCATAGCAAAAGTGGTGTGCGGCGCAGAGTTCTGGGTGGCCCTGGGTGTAAGCGCGAATTTGGAGGATTGCCGCATCCAAACACTCTCTATTCACTTTCCCCCCTGTTAAGTTATTTGCAAAAAATAACGGCTCTAAATCAGTGGCTTGCTTCTCAGATGGCGGCTGGTGACAAGACTATTGGGTCTGGGCCAAATAAACGGGTGAGCCACTTTTCCGCGTGCATTGGAGCCGCTTCGCGGATGCGTTCAAAGGCCGCATATGCGTCCGTTTCCGCAGGAGCGGAAAGGCTAACGCGATAGGCCATACTTAGCCCGCATTTCGTCAAGCACCTGGGCGGCGGGCTTCAGTTCGCCGCGTTCCGCGCTTGCCATGCCTTCCTGGATGGCCGCAAGGGTTTCCATGTGGTGCAGGCGGTCGAGCATTAACTGGTAGCTTGCCGCGTCCTGCACGACCACCTCTGCCTTGCCGTTCACCGTCAGCACTTCCGGGGCCTGCGTCTCCTTCAGCCGCGTGACATGCGCCTTGTGATTGCGCAGGAAGTCGGTCAAGGGGTGGATTTCACGGGTATCGAGCATAGGATTCCTCATCAATCAATTGTTTGATAATTATATGATGCCATCGGGGGGGCAGAAGTCAACGCAATTTTTGCAACCGTTGGGAATCCGGGACTGGGAATCCGGGACACCTGTCACCGGATTTTTGTGCATGTAATTCAATTTCTCTTCCCGCTTCTCTAGCACGTATCCTAGGAGCCTGTCGGAGATAGGCAATCTCTGACGAAGAATCAATAACTTACAGACGTTTCAAAGTCTGTAACTCATTGATTCTACGTTGAGCAAATTCTATCTCCGACAGGCTCCTAGGATCTTGAATCCCAACTCCCGCCGCAGCTCTGGTAAAGTCGTGACCCATTGGTTCCTGAAGCGCTCGGAATCAAATCCGTCACCTGACGGACGCACGCCGATAGGTGCTGGTGGTCAAATAATGCAGGTGATTGAGGCCGTAACAGTGCTTTAGCTTGGACACGGGGAGATTATACCCTTGGTTGGGGCGCATACATCCGGACAAAAACCGTCCGGACGTATGCGCCACCCGCCGAACGTGAACGACGTGAGCTTTGCACTCGTCTCGGAGTGGGGCCGCCTACCCCGCCGTGAGGCCTCCGTCTACAGGAACCGCGGCGCCGTTGATGAACGCGGCTTCGTCGCTGGCGAGGTAGACCATGGCGTTCGCGACGTCGGTGGCGCCGGCGAGCCTTCCGAGGGGCACTTCGCCGAGTCGCTCTGCCCGGCGCTCGGGGTCCCTGAGCATGGCCTGCACGAGGGCGGTTTCCACCGTGCTGGGGTGGACGGAGTTGCAGCGGATATTGTCCTTCGCGTATCGCACGGCCACCGATTTCGTGAGCAGGGTCAGGGCGCCCTTGGTGGCCGTATAGGTCTCGTTCGTGTACTTGTGGCCGACCAGACCGCAGATCGAGGACATATTGAGGATGACCCCGCCGCCCGCGGCCCGCATGATCGGCAGGGAGTGCTTGATCCCGAGGAACGGTCCCCTGACGTTCACTGCGAACATGGCGTCGAAGGACTCCACGGGCATTTCCTCTATATTCTTCCTGATGTTGATGCCCGCGTTGTTAACCAGTACGTCGAGGCGTCCGGTGCGTTCGAGCACGGCTGAAAGCGCGGCCTTCCAGCTTTCCTCCGAAGTGATGTCGAGTGGTATGAAGACCGCTCCCATGGACGCAGCCGTCTTTTCCCCCTCCACGCGGTTCACGTCGGCCACGAACACCGAGGCGCCTTCCTCCCGAAACCTTCGGGCGATCTCCGCGCCGATCCCTCCCGCGGCGCCCGTGATCAGGGCGGTCTTGCCCGAAAGGCGCATCGCGCTCACTTCGCACCCCCCTTGCGGACCCTGACCCCGGCGAGCTTTTCGTATAACTGGATGAGGCCTCCATGGTCTTGGGCCTGCTTCCCGTCAACCTTGAGGGCCTGCATCATCTCCATCACCTGGCTCGTGAGCGGGATCGGAACGCCGATCTCGTGCGCCGTATCAAGCGCGTTCTGCAGGTCCTTGATGTGCAGCTCTATCCTGAATCCGGGCTGGTAGTTTCCCTGAAGGACCATGGGGGCCTTCGCGTTGAGGACGGTGCTTCCCGCCAGGCCTCCCTTGACGGCATCGAAGACCCGCTCCGGATCCACTCCGGCCTTGACCGCGAGGACGAAGGCCTCCGACATCGCGGCGATGTTCAGCGCGACGATGATCTGGTTGGCGAGCTTGGTCACGTTGCCCGCGCCGATGTCTCCGCAGAGGACTGCGCTCGCTCCCATCTTCAGCAACACGTCCTTCACCTTCTCGAAAACGGCGTCCTTGCCGCCCACCATTATGGCCAGCGTCCCCTCGATGGCCTTGGGCTCGCCGCCGGAAACTGGGGCGTCGAGCATCTCTATTCCCTTCCTGGCGAGCTCGGCGGCCACCTCGCGGCTCGCAAGGGGCGCTATCGAGCTCATGTCGACCAGCACGCTTCCCGGCTTCGCCCCTTCGATCACGCCGTTCTTCCCCAATACCGCCTCCTTCACGTGAGGCGAGTTAGGCAGCATGGTGATGACGAGCTCGCTCCGCGAGGCCACGTCCTTTGGAGACGAGCCCGCCGTCGCGCCGGCTTCGACCAGCTCCCTCACCGGCGCATCGAGAAGGTCGTATACGACGAGCTTGTGTCCCGCCTTGAGGAGGTTCTTCGCCATGGGCTTGCCCATGATGCCCAGTCCTATGAAGCCGATGTTCATTGCTTTCTCCCTCTCAAAAGCGTTCTTACGGCCTTGGAGATGGCGTCCGAGGTGAGCCCGAAATGCGAGAGTAGATCGTCATAGCTCTCCGCCGATAGGCCGAAGCTGTCAGGGATGCCCACGAACTCCACGGGCGCGTGAGCGACTCCCCGAAGCACCTCCACCACGGCGGAACCGAGCCCGCCGATTACGGAATGCTCCTCGGCCGTAATGATGGCGTCCACTCCGCCCGCATGGCGGATCACCGCGTCGCGGTCCAGGGGCTTGAGGGTGCCGACGTCAAGCACCCTCGCCGAGATCCCCTCCGACGCCAGGGCCGCCGCGGCCTCGAGAGCCTTGGACACCATGATCCCCGAGGCGAATATCGCCGCGTGGCTCCCGTCCCGGAGCATGGTCACCTTGCCTATGGAGTAAGGCTCTCCGGGCGGATACACGAAGGGGAGATCGTTCCTGTTTATCCTGATGTACACGGGCCCCTTCCAATCCAGGAGGCAGTCCATCATCTTCTCAACCTCGATGGAATCCGCGGGGCAGAGCACGGTCATGTTCGGAAGGGCCCGCATGAGGGCGACGTCCTCCACGCCCTGGTGGGTTTTTCCATCACCGAAGTCGGAAAGCCCAGCGCTGGACCCGCAGATCCGGACGTCGAGGTTTGGAATGCAGACCGAATTGCGGAGCTGATCGTAGATCCTCCCGGAGGCGAACACGGCAAAGGAATGGATGAAGGGGATCATTCCGGCAAGGGCGAATCCCGCCGCGGTGGAGGCCATGTTCTGTTCCGCGATTCCCATTTGGAAGTACCGGTCCGGAAACTCCGCCTGGAACATGACGGACTGCGTAGATTTCCCGAGGTCCGCCTCCAGGGCCACGACGCGCCCGTCCTTTCTCCCCAGCCGGACAAGGCTGGCCCCGTACGCGCTTCTCAGGTTCGGCGACGTCATTCGAGCCTCCTCCCGGATTCTTCGATTTCAAGGAGCGCCTTGTCGTATTGCTCCTGGGTCATGGGAGCGTTGTGGAAGGCCGCGGTATTCTCGGCGAAAGAGACCCCCTTCCCTTTGATCGTTTCCGCCACGATCACGGTGGGGGCGCCCTTTTTCGCGGCCGCCTCGTCCAGGGCATCGAGGACCGCGCCCACGTCGTGACCGTCCACGCTCAACGCGTTCCATCCGAACGCCCGCCATTTCTCCGGAATCCAGGGGATGTCGAAGATCTCGTTCGTCGGCCCCGTGGCCTGGAACCGGTTTCGATCCAGGATGCCAGTAATGGAATCCAACCTGTAGCGCCAGGCGGCCATGGCCGCTTCCCAGAGCTGGCCTTCGGAAAGCTCGCCGTCCCCCATGACGACGTACACCCGGGAAGGGCTTTTGGCGAGCCGCAGGGCCAGCGCCATGCCCACGGCAATGGAAAGTCCCTGTCCGAGAGAGCCCGTGACCGCCTCCATCCCGGGGGTCATCATGTCGGGATGGCCTTGCAGTTTGCCCGCCAGGGTTTTCACCTTCCCCAACTCTTCCCTCGGGACGACGCCCAGCTCTACCAGCGCCGCGTATTGGATGAGAACACCATGCCCCTTGCTGAGGAGAAAGCGGTCTCGGCACGGATCCCCCAACGCTTTGGGATTGAAGCGCATCTTCGCGAAGTATAGGGCCGCCACGATCTCGGCGAGCGAGCAGGAACCGCCGAGGTGTCCCGCCTTGCCCACACCGATCATCCTCACGACGTCGGCCCTGAGGTCCCATGCGATCCTTTCGATCCTCCGAATCTCGTCAGGCTTTGCCATCCGTTTTCCTCCCGGCGCAGGATTTCCGATCCCCGCCACGCTGGCGTTTCAACCTCCGGATCGTACGCTCGGCGTGCTCCTCCATGAGGGATTCCGCCCGCGGTCCGTCCCGGGCCTTGATCGCGTCCAGGATCCTCTTCCTGTATTCGAGGACGTGGAGGATGTCCAGCGTGTCCAGGGCGAGCATGGGAAGAAGGGGCTAGAGGAGGATCTCCCCCGGAGTATTCGCGCACGTACGTGCCCCCGCCCTGCCTTGTCTCCAACAGCCCGAGGTACACCAGCATCTGCAGGGCCTCCCTGATCGAGACGCGGCTCGCTCCCAGCGCCACGGCAAGGGCGTTCTCTGAGGCATCGTATGATATCTTACAAGTCCCATATCGTAAAGCCCGGTTTCGAACTTGTCATCCCGCACGGTCCAGATTCCCAAAGGCCGTCATAGGACACGCAACAGGGCTATCTGGGACAGTTCAATTCGACCACTGAGGAGCATTCAATCTTCGCCAAAGACCTCTTCCATCTACAGATTAGTGAGCGAGCTTGTGAAACCGCCCAAGCCAATAGGGCAGAAGGAAAAAAGCTCCTTCGTCCTCGGATCGGCCCGCAGAGCTACAATCCAACTGGAAGGGGTTGCCGTTCCACTTCATCACACAGCGTTCGTTGGGGGGGAGGGCGCGCCGGGATTGCTTCTCTCGAAAACGATCCGCGCTGGGCGCGCGGGGTAGATCCACGCGCTGGGAATTCCTGACGGTCCAAGAAATGGTATCCAAAGGAATCCGTTCCAGGGTTTCAAGGGCCTCGCGCGCGTCGTAGTCATTCGCGCCTGTGCCTGAGGCATAGATGAAGTTCCATAAGGGGTTTCGTTCAGCCTGGCAGGAGCGCCAAAAGCGCGTGAGGGCTGCCTGGAGCGGCTCGCGCAACGCGGGTTCGTCCTCGTACCTGAGCAGGGGATAAAAGGAAAGGAAGGCCAACTCCTCATCCGAATAATTGACCTCGTGTGGGGTCTCCAGGGCGCCCCGCGTAACGTTTTCGAGATAGCCGCGCTGGCGGATGAGTTCGTGATAAGCGGATAAGAATCGCGCCTCGCCGGTGATATGGTAAGCGACCCTCAAGTGTGAGAGCAGCTCGAGAGAATTCAGCGCCTCGTCCTCCTTGCCTTCCGCGGTTTGGAAGTACGCTGGAGAGTACTTGCCCCAACGGGTGGCACGGCCGCCGAAACCCACGAGCTTGAAGCCGTGGTCCAAAAGATGACCGGCAATTCGCCCCGCCGCTCGACGGATCGCCGCGCGATCCGACTCATCGGGGAGCAGGTCATAGGCAACCGCGTAGGCGAGGAAGTGTCCCACTAATTCGTCCGAACTTGTGTCGCCTTTCCACTCCCACTCGCCCTCCGATGTCCAATGCCATTCGCCATCCTGTTCGCGGTAGTCGCCGCGATGGATCAGCGCTCGGGCCGGGAATCCCGGAATTCCGGTTATCGACTCCAGCCGCAACAGGGCCGCCAGTGAAAGGCGTGCGTTGCTCAGCGCCTGGGGTGAATGGGTCGCCGCAAAACGAAAGCACTCCGCCGCCACGTAGATCGCTGTCCACAGGCCGTCATTATCGCTGGGCGCCAAGAGAAACGAAGATGTATCTCCCGGGCGCAGCAATTCACAATCGGCTGTATAACCGTAGCGATTGTGCCGGCGCTGCAAGCGATCGACAAACAACGCGCTCTTGCGTTCGAGATCAAAGGGCTCGAACTCGATGAGCGATACACCAGTTTGTGTGCGAACCCAAGCTCGGTCCTTCTCCGCCACGATCTGCGCGACCCAATTGTCGCTTAAATAGCGCATGCCCCAGAAATAGAACCACTGCTGACCGCCAGGCGCGTCGGGCTGGAAGCAGATGGCGCCCTCCCGCGTGGCGAGCCACAATCTGCCGTCGGGCCCCAGGGCGACCCCGGTCAATGACAGGATCGGCAGACCATCTATCCCTGTCCATAGCTTCTTCATGCCGGAGGGTTCAACTTCCACAAGGCCGTTTGACGAGGCTTGCCAGAGCCTTTGCTGGGCGTCGCGAACCTGCTTTTGAGGTGGGCTGTTCAGGGCTTGGCGAACGGCCACCGGTATGCTGGCGTCCTCGAAAGCGAAGCGATCGCAGACCATTTGCGCATAAGTGCGCTTTGTCTCAGTTTGTGCCGGGGAGGGAAATGCCAAAAGCAAGACGATGCAAGGCAAGGCTGGGAACGCTTGCGACCAACGGTACTTTGCCTTTGAACAATCCAAGTCGAGCGGGGCGGACCGCTGTGTTCTGCTTGTGGATAGGAATGCGGATGATTTAACCCTGGTGAACATTTCTTAACACCCATGACTGCTTGAAGGTGTGAAAAAATCGCGATGTGGCGGCACGTCGTAGGGGCAACCCTTGTGGTTGCCCCAGGGCGGCCACGAGGGCCGCCCCTACAACGCGATCTTTTCACACCTTCCGCTTCTGCCGGGAAGATTAGTGCCGAGGTTGCCCCTGCCTCCCAGAAACTACAACCTCGACGGCTCACAGCCCCAAAAGGATCTTCGGGGCCCACGAGATATCTGGACAAGGCGCTCGCCGTAGCGACGGTCTCGCGCGGGACCAGCAAATGCCGCATGGACCCATCCCGCGTGGCGGCACCGGGGCAGGCGGTGGCGCTACACTGTCCACCCAATTGCCGGACATTAGATTAGCGATAGAGATACCACGGAAGCAACCATTCGCCCGTCTTAACACCAAGCTCCGAGACGAACAGAAGGGCCCACCTCGTTGATGAATCCACAAGCGAAAATATCGGGGATGGACCCAAAACCGAATTGGCTTCGCTGAGCATTCGCGGGGGGAGAGCGGGGTTGACCCCCGCCATCAAGCGTCCCCCGGTGTGCCTTAGATTAGGGCTTCCACGAAGTCGGCTTGGGTCCCGTCAGGGCTCCGGCAAGGCGGGATGGCCCGTGACGAATGGCGCATAAGCGTTAACCTGACTGCGCGAAATGCAGAAGGCGTCTTTCCTTCGTGCTCGCCTCTTGCCTTGATTTGACCCTGGCGACGATTTCTGCGAAGCTTTCCCCCTCTTCCGACTGAGCGTGAGGTTCTATGCGA
>Ga0208687_1001137_pt1 | contig 12939 bp, 13 predicted proteins | sample June2015DPH_6_10_FD_184695 | JGI IMG/M metagenome (GOLD analysis project Ga0208687, IMG submission 184695) | Peatland microbial communities from SPRUCE experiment site at the Marcell Experimental Forest, Minnesota, USA - June2015DPH_6_100... | ecosystem: Environmental > Terrestrial > Soil >...
CCAGCACCGCAAGAAACGTGCATCGCAGCTGCGGGTGCCGCTCGCCACCGCCACAGCCGTAAACCAGCGCTGGTCGATGGACTTTGTCACCGAGCGGCTGGAGAACGGCCGTTATTTTCGGGTGCTTACCATCGTAGACCAGTTCACCCGGGAGTGTCCTTTGCTGTGGGCGGATGTCTCACTCACAGGTCAAAAGGTCGTCTTCTGCCTCCAACGACTCGCTGCGACCCGCGGCCTGCCGCTGGCGATCACCGTCGACAACGGCGCGGAGTTTTGCAGCCGCGCCATGGACGCCTGGGCCTACCAGACCGGCGTAAAGTTGGATTTTATTAGGCCCGGGCGGCCGGTCGAAAATGGCTTTGTCGAGAGCTTCAACGGTCGCTTGCGCGATGAATGCCTAAACGTAAACCTGTTCTTCAGCCTTCTGGACGTTAGGGATAAACTTGAGTCTTGGCGCCACGACTACAATACCATCCGTCCGCATGGCTCGCTGGGCGATCTGCCTCCGGCAGAATACGCCCAGCGAGCCATGTGGACCCAGTCCAAAACACCCTCCACCAGCGAAAAACTAACACTCCCACTGGCTCGATAGACGGATGCACTTCACTGGAGCCCAGACTAACATCTCAGGTGGCTCAAAAAAGCGAGGTCACGTCACCCCGAACTGATGGAGGCGCAGAAGGCGCGAGCCACGACGCTGCGGAGTTTTTATGGCGGCCACAATGTGCGGCGGCCCGAGGCAGTCGAGCAACGCATCCGCCATATCCAGATCGCGCGTCCTCTCACCACGGATCGTGCGGTCATCGCTCCTGCCATCTTGCACGTGCAGATGATCGTGGCGTGCCTTCGGACGCAACAAACGCACATCGCGCGGCTCGAAGCTCGGATCGCAGAAGCCTTCCCCCGTCATCCCGAAGCGGCCTTCTTCCGGCAACTGCCGGGCGCGGGCGCGGCGCTCGCCCCGAGATTATTGGTCGCCTTCGGCGATGATCGGGGTCGTTACCCGAACGCAGCCATACGCCGGCGTAACGCCGATCAAGGAAAAGAGCGGCCAACAAACCTGGACGTACTGGCGATGGAATGCGCCCACGTTCTTGCGACAGAGCTTCGTCGAATGGGCAGGACAGACGGTCGTCTACTGTGATTGGGCCAAGGCTTACTACCGCGGACAAAAACTCGCGGGGAAAAACCACCAAGCCATCCTCCGAGCTCTTGCCTTCAAGTGGATCCGCATCCTCTGGCGCTGTTGGCAGGACCGAACGCTCTATTGCGAGCGTCACGACATCGAGTCGTTGCAGCGACGTCACTCGCCGCTCCTTGCCCATTTAGCTCCAGCATAAAAAGGCTTGCATGGAGCACCTCAGGTTTTGGCCTACGGCCTCCCTCCGCCAGGGATGGACAACCCACCACCGACAACCCAACCTCATCACTTCCAGACCAACTGCTATGAAGCCGAGCAGGTCAAGCGGGGAGGTATGGATTGAGGATTACTGGAGGTGGGCGCGATGTCTGGGAAGCGGCTCATCGAAGCCGCGCGCTCCGCGGCCTTCAGCTTCAGGCTTCGCCCGCGGCTTGGTTGAACCACGCCCCAGATCTCAACGCAGCCCATATCCCTTCAAACAGATCCTATCTTCCCGCTTGACCCTCACGGCTTCATAGCAGCAGGTGAATCCGATCAGCTCATCGGTGTGACATGGAACACTTAACACGCCACCGCCGCATCGCGACTCGCAATGACAGACTCGTCTGCACATTCTTCTCCGTCGAACGGCTCCATAAGCAGCATCAACTTTTCACCCTTCCAGCCTGTGCGCCCTATCTTCGGTAGCCGAGTCGTGAACCACCTCCTAAACCCCGATGAGGGAGACCTGCCTGTCCGGTTTGATAGGGGTCGGGTGCTCACCTGAAAACTGTCAACTCCGGTTGGTTTAATCCGCAGGCGGGAAATCTCTGCCTACTCTACCCAATATGATAACCGAAAAGCCGATCAGGTTGCGCGGCATCGTGCCGCCGATGGTTACGCCCTTGAAGAATCTCGATACGTTGGATGCCGAGGGTCTAGAGCGGTTAATCGAACACCTTATTACCGGTGGCGTTCAAGGCATTTTCATCCTCGGGACCACCGGCGAGGGGCCGTGTCTCAGCTACCAGCTGCGGCGCGAACTAGTCGCTCGAACCTGTCGACAAGTCGGGTCCCGCTTGCCTGTGTTGGTGGGCGTAACGGATACGTCTATCGTGGAAACGCTCGGCCTAATTCGCTACGCGGCCGATGCCGGCGCGAGTGCGGTGGTTCTTGCAGCCCCCTATTATTTTCCCCTCAGCCAGGCCGAACTGGTCGAGTACGTTAGCCGTTTAGTCGTAGAAATTCCATTACCGCTGCTGCTGTACAACATGCCGACGATGACCAAAATGAGCTTTGAGCCAGAAACGGTTCGCCAACTGCTCGACATCCCCTGCATTGTGGGGCTCAAGGACAGCTCCCGCCAGATGGACTACTTCCTCGCGGTCCGTCAGATTACCCATCAACGTCCGGATTGGTCACTCTTGGTAGGCTACGAGCATATGCTAGTCGACACGATCCGTGCTGGAGGCGACGGCGGTGTGTGCGCTGGTGCCAACTTGTTTCCCCGTTTGCTTGTCGAACTCTACCAAGCGGCTGTCGGGGGTTGTGCGCAGCGCGTCGAGGAAATCCAGCAGACTTTGATTCGCCTGAGAAGGATATACACGGTCGGTCACGGCGTTACCGCTTCTGTCCAAGGCATCAAGTGCGGCCTCGCCTTTCGGGGGATATGCGAGGACAACATGGCCGAGCCGTTCTCACGGTTATCGGCCGAAGAACGCGGCCAAGTGGAGACGATACTTAGGTTGGAGAATCATGATGCCACATGGTGAAGCCTCTCCCGTGGTGGCGTGACAACTGAAACACACACCAAAGGGACCATAAGTGCTGTTGTGGGTATCCGGCGGCACACCGCACGGGGAATCTCTCCTTGGCTGAGACTGCCGGTGTTGGCCCGCGTGATCGAGCGAATCTGGGTCGCCTCTGGCCGGTAGCTAAGGCGTGTCTTCAAACCGCCCGTAACTGAGTTTTGAGGTGGCGCGTCGTTGGAGTGCCATGATGACCACCGAACGCTGGGAGTTGCCGGAGCCGCTGGGGGAGCGGCTCAAAAAATTAATCTGAACCGCCGCCGATTCCGCCTTTGGGCAGAATGGCACAGGCGCGGGGGACGCCCACCCAAGGATGACCGGCTGATGGTGACGGCGATGGGGTATGTCTTGCGCACCGGCGTGCCGTGGCGGGATCTGCCGGAGCGCTTTGGCCCGTGGAGTTCGGTCTATACACGGTTTCGCCGCTGGTGCCGGTGCGGCCTGTGGGCGCGCCTGTTCCGGCGGCTGCGTTCCCATGCCTGGGGTCAGATCCGCAGTCTGGACTGCTCGCACGTCAAGGTGCACGCCGACGGCGCCAATCCTGCCGGCGGCCAAGAGGGCCAGGCGATGGGTCGGACCAAGGGCGGGCTCAACTCCAAGGTGGCCGCCACCGTCGACGCCCTGGGCCGGCCCGTGCAACTGGCGGTGGCGCCCGGCCCGCAGCACGACTTGCTCGCCTGCGCCCCGTTCCTGCCGAGCCTGCGCGACTGCTGGTTGCTCGTCGACCGCAGCTTCGACGCCGACGATTTCCGTCAGCGGCTCGATGAACAGGGTGTCCGGGCCTGCATCCCGCCCCGATCGGGCCGGCGCGGGCCTCGTCGGTTCAGCCGCCGACTCTACCGGCAACGCCCCACGGTCGAAAACTTCTTCGCCCGGATCAAACGCCACCGTCGCATCGCTACCCGTTATGAAAAGCTTGCCGATCATTATCTGGGCTTCCTGCTACTCGCCGCCGTGCTCGATTGGCTCAGGTTTGGGGTTTGAAGACACGCCGTAGTCTGTTAGGTTGCTATGTTAAGTTGACGCATAATTGCATCGAATCAGGTGAGGACACCGGCGATCGAAGGGCAATCAACGGGAGAACCACTCCTTGGCATCAGGGGGGCGGATTGCGGTCAAATCACCACGGTAGTGACGTAGCCGATGCGGTTTGAATGGATGTTTGAGCAATTCCGCTTCGTTGAGTTCGATGCCCAATCCGGGGCGATTCGTGATTAGCATCTGCCCGTTCTCCACCCGAACCTGCTCATCGCTGATTTCGGTGCGCCAAGGCACGTCGTTGGCCATAGTTTCCAAAAGGAAGAAATTAGGTGTGCAGGCGGCGATGTGCAGTGTGGCACTGTTTGTTATAGGACCCATGGGGTTGTGCGGGCAGAAGCCCACGCCGGTCGCGTCGGCCCAACCGGCAATCAGCCGCATATCCCGAATACCGATGCGACTGATGTCGGGCTGGATAAAATCGCCGCAGCCGCGGTCGAGATAGTCGCGGGCTTGAAAGCGGTTATAAATCCGTTCGCCAGCGGCAATGGGCACCCGCACCCTGCGACGTAGATCGGCTAACGCGCCCAGCAGTTCGGGAAACAGCGGTTCTTCAAACCAGAGGACGCCGAATGGTTGTAGGGCCACCGCGATCCGCAACGCGCTTTCCACGTTGAACCGGCCGTGGCCTTCGATCATGAGGTCAATCGAGTCGCCCACCGCCTCGCGCACCGCCGCCACGCAGCGAATCGAGGCGAGTAATTCGCTGCGAGAAATGTCACGGTAGAGACTGCCAAACGGGTCCCATTTCAAGGCTTTCCAGCCACGAGCGACAGCCTCTCGGGCCTTATCGGCGAACTCCTCCGGCGTCTTGGCCGGCACAAACCAGGCGTTCGCATAGCAACGCACCCGGTCGCGGCACTGGCCGCCCAGCAGTTGCCAGACAGGCTGGCCCAGCATTTTCCCTTTAATGTCCCAACATGCCATTTCAAGACCAGCTAGTGCGCTGGTGAGCACGGGGCCGCTGCGCCAGAACGAGTCGCGATAAGTACCGTGGCAAAAGGATTCGATATCTAGCGGATTGCATCCCAACAGCGACGGAGTAAGATCGTCGAGCATGCCCATCACTGCATTTTCGTGCAGGCCGATCGAAGCCTCGCCGTAGCCGTGCAGTCCCTCGTCGGTCTCGATTTTCACGAACGCCAGGTTCGTCCGATACGCGTCGCAGAGCCATTTCTTGATGGCGGTGATTTTCATGATGGGATTTCTTCCTCTGGCAGATCTTTACGGCAGTACGAAACGTCCGCCGTTGACAAAAATGGTCTCGCCGGTAATGAAACTGGCCTGCGTCAGGAACAGCACCGCGTCGGCTACGTCATCCGGGCGACCGGCCCGCCCAATGGGTACACTGGTGGCCATTGCGTCCAGTTTCTTTTGTCCCCAGCGGGCCTGCATCACCTCGGTTTCGATATAGTCGGGCGCCACGGCATTGGCCGTGATGCCTTGGCGCATGCCGCGCTGGGCCAGTGAGCGAGTGAGTCCGAACATGCCCGCCTTGGCGCAACTGTAGGCGATCCATTCGTCGTCGGCCTTGCCCAACACGCCCTGGACCGAAGAAATATTGATCACGCGACCAAATTGATGGCGCTGCATGTGCCCCCAAGCGGCCATCGCGCAGAGGTACGCTCCCTTGAGATCCACGGCCAGCACGCGATCCCACCACTCGTCGTCCGACATCCCGTTGGGCCGCGGCGGCTCGACCCGGGCGCAATTGACCAGAATATCCAGACGTTCGAACCGCTGCACGATGGCGGCCACCATCGCCTCGACCGCTTCGTGGCGGGAGACGTCGGCAACGATCGCAACGGCCTGACTGCCAGCAGCGATGATCTCCGCAACGACTCGTTCGGCTCGGGCGCGATCCACGTCGTTGACCACAGTCACAGCCCCGTCAGCCGCCAAAGCTTGCGCAATGGCCCGGCCGATCCCTTGCCCCGCACCTGTGATCAAGGCCACTCTTTTGATAAATTGTGTGCTCATATTTGAAAAATCCAACCCCATTGTTTGCCAGCGCTCCAGTTCGAGATGCACCGCCCGAGAGCCCGGCTGGCTCGATAGAGGTTGCGCGGCTCCACCACCAAGACCTCGAGACGCTTACACGGAGCTGGAGCGGGCACCCCCGCGAAGTTTACAGCACGACCTTTCTTTCTTACTGCGTTAATCACCTTGTGATGGTTTCATTGTTGGCTGCGTTGAAGATGCCAATCCCCTTGCTGGCTTGCCACGCCGCAAAGAAGATTCTGCTGAGGGTCAGGAAAGCCATAACGACCCCTGAACCCAGGCGCGGGCTATTTCTTCGACCGTAGTAATTCGAATGCCTTTCCCGCCATACTTTAACAGGGCGTATTTGGTGTATGGAGACACAGTCAAGAGGACGTCTTTGGCGGGATCGTCAATGCGCGCCAATATGTAGCGACAGAGTTTCTCCACGAGTCCCGGATTAAGCCGGTCCAACACCACCGCCCCTTCCCCCGCCGTGTAAGATTCTTCCTTGTTGGTACCGAATGCTGCGATTTCGACACCCATTGCAGCCAGCGCCGCCTCAACTGTGCCATTTCCGTTGTTGTAGTTTTTCAGGTAGTCACTAGCCAGCGGGAAGACCTTCATCCCCGGCGGCGCATTGCCCTTTAACCGACCTTCCTTCACCAAGCGCAAAATAAGCTCGGAACTATGGAGGATTTCGACGCCCTCGCCGAGAGGTGTCCCGAAGAGCGGGTAGTCGTTTACGAACGCATCATACGCTGCAGGGCATGATACAAGGATCGTTCTTGCCGACGGCACTGTCAAAGCGTCTGCCATTTTCGCCGCGAGCTTTCGAGCTTCGTCCCAATACCCGAGCACCTTGAGTGCCTTTCCCGAGTCCGCACCCGAAACAATCCGGTAAGAAAGCCCGGCCGTTGTTAGAACGCTTTCCATCGCCGCCGAAATTTCCGGGTGATGCAGCGCCGTATGCTGATCAACGTAATAAACTACTTCGGACGGTCCGTCTCCGCGAGTGGTGATCGCGCCATCTCCAATCTCTTTGGCCAATGCGACCACCTCGGCAGGCGGCCGCCCTGATTCAACGATACATCGGCGGGCGGCCAGAATAAGGCCGACTTCATCGTAGTGACTGACACAGTGATACCGGCAAGCCGCACTCAGATCCGCATCGTATATGACGGCAGCAAATTCCGGCACGTCCAACAGGCTCGGATCGGCCACTACCTTATCGAGCAATAGCGCGCGACCACGAGGCGTGTCGGATTCCCGGAACGTGACGTTTCCAATCGGCGACAGGTGCCGGCACATGAAGCAAAACCGGCATGCGCGAATGGTATCGTGATGCGATTCGATATGCATGTTTACAGCCCTCTGAAACCCATCTTTCCCGGATTCATGATATTGTTAGGATCCAACACTTGTTTGATGTCGGTAAGGACCTTAAACGCCGGCCCATAGAGATCTTTCATGAGCCGGCCGAGTTTCAAGCCAACCCCATGGTGCTCGTTGATCACACCGCCTTCGCGGATGGCAGCGCGGATGGCTAGATCCCAGATTCTGTTATAGTAGATTGTGGCCTGTTCCGGGTCTTGCGGCGGCTCCTCCACGATAAAACGTGCGTAGAGCATGCAGCCCCATTCATACCAGTGCGAATAGTGTCCGATGAAGGCCGCTTCAGGAAAGTTGTCCTGAACCGCGTTCTTCATGGCCCAGTAAACTTTTTCGATGTTGGCGAAGGTAGCCACCGTATCAAGGGTTCCGAACGCTTGCGGCAGGTGGAACATATAGGGCGGATAAAAAAACTTATACCGGTGGTCCCACCACGTCTGCCCAAGTTCCTCACCCAAGTCCTCTGGATTCTCACGGCGGCAGATGCGAATCGCCTCCTCCAGTTCCAGATCAACCATGGCGGCGGGGCCGTCGAACCCAAAAACCAAGTAAGCACCCTGACGGTCAATACTCAGCACGCGCTTAATGACCCGGGCCGTTTCGGGCTCATCATACAACCGGATGACACACGGCCGCAGCCGGCGGCGCATGATTTCCGCACCAGCGATCATCGCTTCGTGCATATTCTTGAAGAGAAAAGCGTGGAACCGCCGGACTTCGGGAATCGGATGAATTTTCAGCGTCACCTTAGTGATGACCCCAAGCGTGCCCTCGCTCCCGAGATAAAGATAGGTAAGGTCGGGTCCCGACGCGTGACGCGGAACGGGCAGAGTGTTGATCACATCGCCTTGAGGCGTGACCACCTCAAGTGACATCACCATGTCTTCGATTTTTCCGTATTTGGTCGAGAGTACCCCGGTGCCGCGATGGGCAAGAAATCCGCCGATAGTGGCGCACCCGATCGAGGCCGGCAAATGCATGGTGGAGAATCCCTTTTTCTCTAGCCCCCATTCCAAATGCTGCGCAATGATGCCCGTCTCAGCGGTCACGGTGAGAGACTCCGTGTCGATCGAGATGATTTTATTCATTCTCTTCGTATCGAGAACGATTCCCCGATACATCGGCAGAGCCCCGCCCTGCGACCCCGATCCGCCGCCCCAGGGAGTGACCGGTATCCGGTGTTGGTTGGCAATCCGAAGCACACGCGATACCTCCTCGGCGGAGCTCGGATGAACAACGAATTCGGCTTTGGGATTCTCTCGCCCCCGGTCATGCCACATTTCCGGAATCCAATAATAATCGACCGAGTGCGCCAGTTGATCAGCAGTATTCGTGGAAACGTATTCCGCTCCCACTGCGTCGATCAATTCACTCCGAATCATCGCGAAGACATAGTTCGACGGTGATTCCGTTGCGTTGGCTTTTTGCTTCAAAAAAAGCGGGTTGCTTTGCATGGCGCGGTTATCTCTTTTTTTGTTGGTCCTAGGCATCGTGATAAACCTCAGCGAGCACATCGTGAATCTTTCGATACTTTACGAACAGGCGTGAGTAGATTTCGGCTTCGGCGGCGCGTGGCAACAATTTGACTGTGGCACGCACACATCGATCCACTGCGTGTCGCTCAGAAGAGAAAAGGCCGATTCCCACCCCGGCTAGCATGGCGGCACCGGAGGACGCGTCCGAATGCATGGGGAGCACAATCGGCGTTTCCAAGACGTCACAGGCGATCTGAGCCCACAAGGGATCTTTCGCTCCACCACCGATAAGGCGGATTTCATGGATGGGAAGATTCATCGCTTCGATGGTTCGCCGGCAGTCGCGAAGCGAGAAGGCTACCCCTTCCATTACGGCACGCACAAAGTCACCTCGGCCATGAAACATCCCGATCCCGGTAAAGCTCGCACGCAATGCCGAGTCCCAATACGGAGATCGTTCGCCCTGAAGATACGGATGGAAAAGCAATCCGCGTGCCCCGACCGGCGATCGCGCCGCCTCTTCCCCCATGCGTGTGTAGGTGCTCTCGCTCTGTTTTGTCCCCTTGCCGGCCTTCCCCTCGAAAAAGTTATTGCGGAACCAACGCAGGCAAGCGGCCGCGGCATTCGTGGCAGTGACCGTATACCACAGCCCGGGCACAACGTGCATATAAGTCAACGTCTGCGGATGGGGCGTAGCCTCAGCTGTCATCACGTTAAAATTGCCAGCCGTCGCGAGCTTCGCGACACACTGACCTGGGTCGACCGCACCTGCGGCGTAGGCTTCAATCGCCGAGTCCGACGTCCCGCAGACGACCGGAGTCCCTGCAAGGAAGCCGGTATCGCTTGCGGCTTGGTGGGTCACCCGGCCCACGATTTCCGTTGGTCTCACAATCGTCGGCAAGGCCGAATGAGGGAAGCCAGTCAGTGCATACAGTTCCTGTGACCAGCGTCGTCTGCCCATATCGAAAAATAGCGTTCCTTGTGCCTCGATGTAATCGGTGCAGGCCACGCCGGTCACAAGATAGCGCACGTAATCCTTGACAAAAAGTATTTGGGCGACCCGACTGACCACCTCCGGCTCGTGTCTCTTTAACCAGAGCAATTGCGGCAGTGTCCATGTCGCATTCGGTCGCTGGTAGCCGATCCGAAAGATTTCGCCCCCGTACTCCCGGTCCAGATCAGCCGCCTCCGCCGTGCTGCGTTGGTCCGTCCACATGATAACTGGCCGCAGCGGTCGCATGCTCGCGTCCAAGAGCGCAGCATTATGAGTGGATCCATCGAATGCTAGCGCCGCGATCCGCGCTGGGCGGACACGCCCATCTGTCCAGAGGCGTTTCAGGCACGCGATCAGCGCCAGATACCAGTCCCCGGGGTTCTGCTCCGCCCACCCGGGCTGCGGATGCGACGTGGCGTAATCCTCGGAAAACGATGCCTCGAGGCCGCCGGAGCAGTTGAGCACACTGATCTTACACCCGCCCGTGCCCAAATCGATGCCTAAGAGGAGGTCACCTGTCATGGCCTTGCCCTCCCGAATATCGCTGCTCGCATTGCTAGCTCAACGTTCACGCGTACCCATCCGCCTTATTTGATCCAGCTGTGCTGTGGATCCTTGTGATTGATGAAACCGCGCCTATGGCCAGCCATCACCCAAAGATAATACATAGTATAGCCGGGGGCGTTCACGACCGGATGGTAGCCGCGAGGAATCGCAACCGTATCGTTGTGCCGTACCGTGTAGGTTACATCGATATCGCGTGTGTCTGTATAAATTGTTTGCATGCCAAAGCCTTGGTTTGGATTGAAGCGGAAGAAATATATCTCTTCCATAGCCAACTCGTCTGGCGGGTTGTCGAACTCGTGCCGGTGAGGGGGAAAGCTCCCCCAGTTGCCGGAAGGCACAATGGCTTCGCCGATAAAGAAATGTTCCGAAGGAAACTTCTCATCGATCATGATGAGGGCCTGGCGGGAAAAGTTATCCCGCCCCAAAGCGATGCTCTTTACCTGTTCGGGGTCGATCAACTGGGGTCGGTTCACTCGAATTGACAAGGACTCAGCCATCGCGATTTCGACATCCGTCACCGCTTCCACTTCGCAGGCTGTATTGGCCGGGAGATAAACTGTGCAAGGCGGACCTGAAAAAACGTCTTGTCGGTTGCCAATATTCGCATATTCAAACCTGTTGCCGCGCACGGTGCAACGTCCCCCCAACAGAATTAAGGCAATCTCCAGCTTATCGGCCGCGAAGATATGCCTTTGTCCGGCGTTCATCCTGAGCAATCCGAAGCCAATCAGCTTCATTTCACTGTCAATCGGACGCAAGATGCGTGTGAATCCGAGAACGGTGTCGCAGGTATGGAGGTATTTCATTGGCAACGAGTAGCTGTTATTGGGTCGTCGCTAGCCCTAGGCCAAACCAGCGACGTTGCTGATTCTTGAGTTCGTCGTCGACTGCAATCGTCGGTACATCCTCGTCGTTCCCTGCCCCCAGAAATTCACGCAGTGTGGTTCGACAGACTTCCCAGCCACGCGATTTGACAAGAGCTTTCACCGCTGCAGCCGAAACACGGTTCTCGTTCAAGGAGTGGACTATTTTAGCTCTCGAGCCAACAACGTGTTTCGAAGCGGCGAACAGACGATCTCCGGCACCGACTCCAAGCCTGTAGCAACATGGTTTTTCGACCGTTTCAATCATTGCTTGAGTTCAATTGACTTATTCCAGTCATTCATTCTCTTTTTAGATCATTTAACTATCGTGTCAACTTTTTTGTTGAAGATTTGACGGGATTTGCGCAGAATTCGCCCATTTGCTGATTGCAATGTCGGTTTTCATTCCTCAACTTGGCGACCCCGCGGCTACACCGCCCTATCTTATTCATTAGCTGGCACTAAACTAGACGAGCATAAAGACGACGATCCTTAAACTGTGATCACACACTCAATGAACAAACTCCGAACACTTGCGATGGTCGACTACGTGCGGCAGCGGAAATACTGTTCTACAGTGGAGCTTGGGCGAGCCTTTGAGGTTTCGCCCGCAACCATTCAGCGAGACATCTCTGAGATCGTCCGTAACAAATTACTACGCAAGGTGCACGGTGGGGTGGCCGTTTTAGAGACAGCGTCCGACGCAATCGTCCCAGCGGAAGACAGCCGTTTTGAAGATCGCATGCGTATCAATCCGGAAAAGAAATCCCACATCGCCCGTCTAGCCGAATCGCTGGTCGAGGCCGGAGACATACTCTTTCTCGACTCTTCTTCGACCGCCCTCTTCCTGGCACGACAGCTGCAGAAATCCTGTCTACCGAATCTCACGATCATCACCAACTCAGTTTTGATCATCCAGGAGTTCCGTTTATTTCCCTCTCAATTCGTGCTCATTTCATTGGGAGGCACATTCAACAGCCACTTGAATGCATTTCTTGGCAGAGCAGCCATTGAGACCCTACGGAGATATCAGATAAACAAAGCCTTTGTCTCCGCGGCGGGTATCACCACTAATGGCCTGTTTACTTACCACGAAAACCACGCGGAATTCCTAAAAGTGGCTATCGAGATGGCGAAGGAAACCCACGCCCTGATTGACAGCAGCAAGTTTAACAAGAACGCGCTATTCGCTATTTGCACGCTCGCCGACCTCGGCTCGCTCATTTCAGACGCCGCCCCGCTCCCAGTAATCGAAAACGCCCTGCGACGGGTTCTTCACGCACCGCTAGCCTCGAATTCAGCCAGCGCTTCTATGGGGCGCTTACGGTAGGCGTCGATCCCAAGCGTCAGCTCCTCGGACACACCGTCGAATTCCTTGTCGTCCAGATAGACCTTGGGCCGGACGTTACCCTTCCGCCTCAATCTTTTTGCGGGCTACGCGCTGTACGGGCTGACGCGTTGAAAGCGTGCAGGAAAAAGGCCGGTCGCGGGGACCGGCCCTGGAAAAAGTCCCAACTCCCGCGAGCTTGGCCGCGTGAATAGTCCTCAGACCTCGTACGGCGGGAGCGCTTTCTCGGTGCGGTGCTTTTCGAGGCGGGCGAAGAGGGGCAGCCCGTTCTCGTAGGGCACCGGCACCTCGCCCTGGATGAGCGGAAGGGCGTAGCGGAAAAACTGGAAGTTCATGCTCACGCCGTCCTCGTTG
>Ga0208687_1001138_pt1 | contig 12937 bp, 13 predicted proteins | sample June2015DPH_6_10_FD_184695 | JGI IMG/M metagenome (GOLD analysis project Ga0208687, IMG submission 184695) | Peatland microbial communities from SPRUCE experiment site at the Marcell Experimental Forest, Minnesota, USA - June2015DPH_6_100... | ecosystem: Environmental > Terrestrial > Soil >...
ACCGGCGAAGTGCTCTTGAAAATGCACTCACTTTTGCATCGCCCCAACTGAAGCGTCGAAACCTTGCTGTCTCTGTCTCCCGCGCGCTCCTACCCGCCAGCATTCCGAAGTTGCTGCAGCGACGCCTTGGCTCTTTACGCCGACCCGGGGATGACTTATAATGCACTCTTCCAGCCTTGTCGAGGTGTTCTTTAGGTTGTTATCCTCTATTCGCATATTACTGTTCGAGTGGAGGAAGATGGGGAATATGAAGATCAGCGAGGTGAGAACGCGCGTCGTCGAGTGGCGTGGGGAAACCGTACCTCCGCAACCGCACACCTGCACCAACCCTGTTGACTTGCTGGACCTACCCAGTGACGCCATGCGCTACTTTTTTTCACAGTTTCTCTCCCCTGGCCCTTTGGCGCTGCCGGTGAGAGGAGGAAATTTCAACAGTCTATGAGCAAGGTGGCGGTCGCCGTCCAAAACCTGACCAAGACGTTCTCAGTCGGGAATATCCTCCAGGCACTTCAAAAGAATCCCCCAAAGAAGGGGGGAACTGAGGTGTTGAAAGGGATCAGCCTGGAAGTCTTTCAAGGCGAGGCGCTGGGATTGCTGGGGCCGAACGGGGCGGGGAAGACTACGTTGCTGGAGATTCTCTCCACACTTTTGCTTCCTACCGGCGGACAAGCCATAGTATGTGGTTACGATGTAGTGAGAGAAGCGCGGCAGGTTAGAAAGGTGGTTAGCTATTGTCCCTCAACGTCAGAGAGTTTCTATCCGCGGCTGAGCGGAGTGGGAAATCTGGAGTTCTTTGCGCTGCTGAATAATTTATCGCCTCGAGGAGCCAGGAGAAAAATCCAAACGGTATTTGAGCTGGTGGAATTGGATGGCGGCAGCGACGTTCCTTTTCAGCGCTACTCGGAAGGGATGAAGCAAAGGCTGGCCCTGGCCAGAGCGCTTCTGACTGACCCTGAATTGTTGCTCCTGGATGAGCCGACTCGGAGTCTTGACCCGGTGTTGCAGGGGGAGATTCGGAAGTTCCTGCGGGAAGGGGTGGTGGCTAAGCTTGGCAAAACGGTGCTGCTGGTCACCCACAGCCTGCTGGAAGCCGAACAAGTGTGCGATCGGCTGGCGATTCTGCATCTCGGGCGGATCGTGAGAATTGGAACGCCCGAGGAAATCAAGAAAGCCTGCGGCGGGGAGGACTTGACGACGGCCTTCGAGAGGGCGGTGGGAGCAACCTCATGCCAGTAGCCTGGAAAGCTTGGGCCTTCTTCAAGCGCGACCTGATTACGGACCTCAGTTACAAGCTTTCCTTCGCCTTTCAGGTGGTGGATATCCTGGTGGGTATCGGAGCGTTTTATTTCCTGGCTCGGATACTGGGCAAAGCCGCCTTTCGGGGCTACGAGCCCTTTCCCTTCATCCTGGTGGGAATGGCCGTCAACGGCTACATGAGTACCTCTCTGGTTTGCTTCGCGCAGGCCATCCGGGGGAATCAGCCGCTTGGCACGCTGAAGATGGTCCTGGTCACGCCTACCTCTCCGGTGGCGTTTGTGCTTTTTTCTTCGCTCTACCCGTTCGTGCGCGCCGCCCTCGATGCCGTGTTCTACCTGCTCGCCGGGACGATGTTTGGGCTGTCGCTGGGCCGGGTGAACCTTCTGGCCGTGCTGCTGCTTTTCCTCTTATCGGTCGCTGCCTTCAGCAGCATCGGAATCCTTTCCGCGACCTTCACCCTGGTCTTTAAGCGAGGAGACCCGCTCTTATGGCTTTTCGCAGGCCTATCCTGGCTGTTAGGAGGCGTGTTCTACCCGCTCGAGGTGCTGCCACGATTCCTCCAGCACGCTGGTCAGCTCCTGCCCATCACCCACGCCCTGGTGGGGATGCGGGCGGCGCTCCTGTGCAACGCCTCCATCCTCGAGCTGCTTCCACAGATCGGAGTGTTGGGGGTCTTCGCTCTGGTCGGTTTGCCACTAAGCCTGCTGGCGTTTCACCTGGGTGTCCGTTGGGCGAGGATCACCGGCACCCTCAGCCACTTCTGAGGAATCATGATGTCTCCCGAAGATGAACTTTGTTTGTTGCTGGCTCGCGGGCAGTTGTCACCCGAGGGGCAAGAGCGGGCGGTGGGATTGCTCGAATCTCCCTTGCGCTGGGATCTTCTCCTCGAGCGCGCCCGTGAACACCAGGTATTTCCGCTGCTCTACCGCAGTCTCCGGGCATTGGATTTTCAGGGTGTCCCCGACGCGGCGCGTGCGGAGCTAAGGGCTGCTTTCCGAGTGAATGCGCTTCGTAACGCGTTCCTGGCCGGGGAACTAGCTCGACTGCTTCGGCTCCTGAACGAGTCCGGGGTGCCCGTGGTTCCGCTGAAAGGCGTAAGTCTGGCCGAGTCGCTTTATGGTGATTCGGCCCTCCGTGTTTGTTCTGACATAGATATTCTGGTTCCGCCCAGCGAAGCGCTCCGCGCCCGCCGCCTCATTCTCGCGCATGGGTATACAAGCCCGTTTACTGAGGAGTTCTTCGCCCATCATCAGTTCCGCCCCGGCGCCGAATGCCAATTGTTCCCTGTGAAACAGGCGATCTCCTACCTGGTGGAGGTTCATTGGACACTCTTGCAGCATTCGTGCAAGGATGACCAAGCAATGCAGGATCTATGGTCCCAGGCGCGCCCAAAAGACTTCTTCGGCGTCCGGGCATACGGCCTGACCCCCGAGTGGGAATTCCTCTGCCTGGCTTGGCATGCTGCTTTTCACAAGTGGCACACACTCAAATGGCTTGCGGACATTCACGAGCTTTGTGTCTCGGCGCACATCGATTGGCAGCAGGTGCGAGAAAAGGCCGGGCGCTTCGAACTCGACTCGATGGTGGGACCCACGCTCACCGCGTGTGCGTCGCTCTTCGGCACACCGGTGCCCGCCGACTTTCCTTCCCGAGCCCTTCCGGCGGGGGTTCACCTTTTCCCAACCTCGCTTGCTCCTTCCGAAGTGTGGAAGGCTCCGCTCTTCTACCCATGGCTCTTGAAGCGCCCCTCCGAGAGGCTGGGTTACTTGGCGGAAACGTTCTTTGTTCCTTGTCAAGCTGACTACAGATTCGTCCAACTGCCTCCCTCTCTCAGCTTCCTCTACTACTTCCTTCGCCCCCTGCGCTTAACGTGCAAGTGGAGTTGGCTGTTCTTGTCGGCTGCTCTTCGTCGCCTGAGGCAGTGGCTTCGTTTTTCTCCGGAATGATGGACGCTCTCGATTTCCTAGGCTAGTAGTATGCTGATCAATTCCGGTAGAGGCGCTCTGCGGCGCTCTATGAGCGCCGACCTGAAAGCAAAATCGAAGACGCCGGTCACAGACCGCCGCCACACCTTTTGGTCTGCTCACCGTCCGTCGGTTTCACCCGCAGCTACTCATAGGGTTCCCCTTGCGGGGGCGAAGCCAGGGAATCAAAGTTCGATTATAGGCTGTATTTCGTGGAAAGGTCAGCGACACGGTCGAGAGCATTCTGCCAGGTAGGGAAACGACGAGAGAACTGCGTGGCCACGTTTTGGGCGATCTGGTCGAGAGGCAGTCCGTCAGCCATCTGCTGGAGAATCACACGATCGATGCATCCGTCCTCGTTCAGCGTCGGCACGAACGTCTGCGCGCGTTTGCGAAGACTTTCGGGGGAGAGCGGGGCGCCCTGAAACGTCGATTGTCGAAACGAGGTAAGGGTTCGAGAAGAGTCAGCGCCCGTGGTGATGTCGGTGTTCCAGCACCACACGTAGTCTTCACCGGAAAGGTCGCCGCGAAATTGAGCCGCGACTTCATCCCCGGGCGAAAGCTCAACGGGCCGAGACCAGGGGAAGAATGCCTGCCCGAAGATTTGCTTTGTGGGAGAGGCTGGGGAGTTGGAGAAGCCGATACCGTCAGTTAGTTCGCAATCAAACCAGAGCACCAGACCATGCACCGTGGTCACTCCATCGATGGTCCAGGCGACTCGACCGCTGATGTTCGGGTTCGACAGGGTGCGATAATCGAGCGTCGCCCAGCAGCGCGGCTCGGAGACGAGAGGGTTCCCGCCAGACTTAAGCCTTCTCCAATTGTTGACTTCAACGTTTCGTATCACCCGAAAATCAAACTCGTAACCATTATTTTCCCACGCCTCAACCACATCGGCGTAAGCATCGGGGGCATGCACGAGCGCCGCCCAAAGGGTTTCCTTTTGAGGGATCAAGCGGCCGCCGGGCGCCAGAAACCGCTCCCGCGCATCCATAATCGACATCAGGCTTTTTTCAAAAGCGGGGAGGACCCCATGTATTTCGGCGACAATCACATCGACTTTTTCGCGCAGGTCAACCCGTGTTGACATCTCATGGATAAACTCGATGCGGTCGGCAAAGCCGTTGGCCGCGGCCGCCTGCCGCGCCAACTGGATGACATCGCCGGGTTCGATGGCATAGACTTTGCGGGCGCCGAAGCGGCAAGCCAGAAAAGCCAGAATCCCCGTGCCGGTGCCGATGTCCAAGACGACGGATCCGTCGCGCACGACGGCGCGCAGCGCGTCCGCGTAAGCATTGGTGCGACTCTTGTCCAGAATCATCTTGCCGTAACCGTCAATCCCGTACCAGTGCACAATGCCCCCAGAAAACCCCACCATGCCGACAACTACACATGGCGTTCGCCCTCAAGCGGACACCTCGCTCAAAAACTAAACATGCTGGGATGGCGTCTGCCTCTACGTGGTGATACACTCACGGCGGGGAAAGCGCATTGGCTGATTCTTCACCCACAACAGCGGGGGTGGAATTGCCAAGACGCACGAATGTGTCGCGGTGACGCGTTAACACGTCCCACAGCACGCAAACTCACGCCTGAACCTGTACCCTCTGCCCCGTCGCAATGACATCGGCGACCGCATTTGGCAAAAATCTCTGGGCGATTCTCCAGGGTGTGAGTGCTGCCTGGTCACTTCGGCTCAGCACGCGGCCCCCACCCTGGTCTAGCCCGGCAGTCCTAATCAGGGCGACTCGGCGCACCATTAGAGTTCAGAGATCACAGGCGGCGAAGCGCGAGTTAGACGCTACTATAAGTAAGCTTCTTCCGGTGACCGGCGTCGCCCGTCCCCGTAGCCGAGACCGTTTGCGTGATATCCCCGAGATTGCCAAAGACCTCCAGTTGCGGTTTCTGATATGCCTTTTTCCCCGAATTTGTGTGTGCCGCGTCATTTACGTTCTTAGTTGGTTTCACGGAGTCTCCTTCCATCTTACTGCAATGGCTTGCATCTGACCTGCCGTTCCTCTTTCAGAAGGCCTTCTTTAAGTCTTAAACTCTTCTCGACTGTATAGCACGTTTGCTCACTGCTGTCTAGCTTTTTTTCGACTTCAGACTCGATAACCAGTAAGCCAAGCCGATCCCTCGCATATCCGCACGGAACTCCTCGATGTTCTTACCTGGATTCGCTGGAATTAACTTGGGGACAGCATAACACAAAAAGGCTTCGGTGACAGGGAATTTCGGCATCCCCAACCGACGCGCCCGCTCGTACTCCGGATCTTTCGCCAGCGGTGCCTTGGGGCGGTGGATCACCTGCCGCGGCAAGGCGCCGGCTAGAGCCCGGCGCGAGAGGTACTTGTTGCAGCACCAGGGAATGGCCGGGACCGACAGCAGGAACCGCACCATCCGGAGGTCCAAGTAAGGATGCCGCTCCTCCGAGGAAGTTCGGGAATCCAGGATGTCAAAGCTCTCAAAAAGGTCCTGCCAAAGCGAAATGGACATTGCTCGGTAGCCCCTGGGCCGCGTGGGGTGCGCAGGCGGCAGCCCGGATTGCAGTTTTTCCCACCGCTCGCGCAACTCGAGGCGCGAGGCGAAATCCGAATTGAGCCATACCGGGAAATGCCGCTTTCTGTAACCACGGTACCACTTCCTGACCCGGCCGACGAAGGGTATCCGAGGATGCCCCACCACGTGGAACCAAAAATCCGGGAGCAGCCGGCGCCAGCGCCGTTCCTGGACGAGATGGGCCACATGAGCGCGCCAGTCACAGGCAAGGGCGTTGTCCGGACCTTCCCCATAGAAGAATACCCGGCTGTGAGAAGCAATTTGTTTCTGATATTCAACTCCCTGGGCGTAGGTAAATGGGTTAGCGACCGGTTCCGGTGTAGGACTCGGAGGTTGTTCATCCCAGGGAGTGAGGATTTCCTGACCGCTCGCGTAGAAGTGGATTGGAATCCCCAGGTGCTTGGCCACGAGGCCCGCGTAGTAGCGCTCCTGGTCGGGAATCAAGCGGTCGTAAACCGTGGTGAAGGCCTCGACCGAAAAAGCCCCCGGGCGCTCCCGCAGGAGGTCGCAAGCGGCGGCCGCCATGCCAGGCGAATCCAGCCCGCCGCTCATAAAGATGCCGATATGCTTCGTTCGCAGGCGGTCGCGGACCGCCACCCGCAACAGCTCCTGGAAGCGGTCGGCGTAATCTTGGGGTCGAGGATAATGAATCAGGTCGTCGATGGGCAGAGTCCAGTAACGCCTGATGCGAACCCCTGCCTGTGACCAAGTCGCCGTGTGCGCCGGCGGCAGTCGCTGGATATCCGCGAAGGTGGTGGTCGCGGGGTCCTCATTTACACTCGAGAGGAGAAAGTCCGCGATCGCTGCGTCGTTCAACTTATCAGATACGCCGGGATGTTGGCGAATACAATCCAGGGTGTTACTGAAGATGAGGGAATTTCCCACCTGGGCGTAATAGAATGGTTTGACTCCCAGGTGGTCGCGGGCGCAGAAGAGGCGCCGCTCGCGTCCATCCCAGATGCCAAACGCAAAATCACCCATCAGATGCTCGACGCAACTCTCGCCCCAAGCATGATAGGCATGCAGGATAAGCTCCGAGTCGGTCGCTTCCGCCAGATTCGTTCTGCCCTGCGACTCGAGTTGCAATTTTAGATCCGCCCGGCTATCCACGCGAGCATCGGCGGTGATCCACACCTGCCCGTCCAGGCTCGAAGGCTGATGCTCGCCCTCGGATTCGAAGGTCGTCCACAACGCTGTGTGACCCAGTCCGACGTGGCGATCCATCCGCGTTTCCTGCGCGTCGGGACCGCGGAACGCCAGGAAATCTGTCAGGCGCTGCAACAGCCGCTGCTCGACCGGCGCCTGATCCAGGTTGACGATGCCAACAATACCACTCATTTTCAGCCGCCCAGCAGCAAACATCCAGCTTGCTTTAAGAGCAAAGCGAATTACAAAAAACGTCCTACCCGAGTCGCAGAACCATGGTCATATTTTGGAGAGGACCACTTCCCGAACTTCCGGAAGACGGCGTAGCACTCTTGGGTAAGAAAGCATGAACACGGGCACCTTGGCGATAAGCTGAGTCACCGCCGCGAACTGGCGCTGAAGGCGCTCGGGGTCCGTGAGCCGGCGGTTAAATGTACCTCTCAGCAACTCTACGAAAGCTTCCTTCGCGGGCAACGGCGCCAGGCCAACCGGCCGCTTCCCGGCAACCTTACGAGCCGAGGTCAGCACACAGATCGCTTTCAAAGGCGTGGCCGCCCGGCAAACCTGATTTTCAAACAACGGTATGACCAGTTTCGTTGTCCCGTTGTTCATCGGAACTCCCCCCAAATTCGCCTTGAGGAACGCACGGGCTACACTTGGGAAAAGCTTGATCCGACACGGGCCAGGGTAACCGCAGAACCCCGCGCCGTTCTTTCTCAGGAGCAGAAGGTCGTCAGTGAGCAACTGGTATCCAGCCTCAAGAAAAGAGGCAGCCAGGCTGGACTTCCCGAATCCGCTGCTGCCAAGAAACGCCACCGCACTTCCGTTGATGACCACCGAGGTCGCATGCAGAGGTTCAAACCCTCTCTTGACCAACGCAAAGCAAAGAGCCTGCCCTAAAGCATAAACCTGAAAAGACTCCTTGGAAGCCGAGCCTGACCAGCCACACGTGATTTGGCGGCCATCGGCCGACACCAGGAACTCGAAGAGCCCTTCCCATCGCACATAACTCGATCCGTCCGGCAATTGGGCATGCTGGTGCCAAGCTGCGGGATCTGGCCTCAATGTAGCGCCCTGGAGCGCCTTTGAAAACAGTGAAGATGACCCGATTCTGAGCTCGATTTCCGCAAAACTAGAGTCCTCAGGCCCGGGCAGGGAGAACGGTACTTGGCTCCGCAGGGAAATGCCGTACACGCCATAGCGATACAACGTTCCCTGTCCTTCCGACTCCGCATCTACGGCGTGCATCGAACGGCTCCCGCGGTCCTCCAAGCAACTCCTGCTTGCGTCCTTCAGGTTCAGCGACACTCACCACCCTGTTTGTATAGCACTGGCCACTCAACTTCAGCAGGTCGGCGTCGAGCACCTCTGGGGCGATCAGGTATTCCTGCCGCGTTCGCTAGCGCTCTCTGCCTGTCACCAAAAGCCAATCGCCATCCAGACGGCACAACGTCGAGTAGCGCTCCCTTGCCGGACCGCCCATAATCACTTGTCCTTGATGCTCAATCCACGCGTGGGCGTCAAGTTTCCCGTCTGATTTTGCTGCCCCTACGATCACCTGAGCCTTGACACCCCTCCTCGCCAGCAAGGCAAAGAGGACCAGCGCTTTTTTCAAGCAAGTCGGGCGAAGTGGGTGGAGGCGCGAAGCTAACTCCACACAATAGCCCAAGCGCTCGGGGTTGGTGGGCGCCCTGTCGCTACCCTCCCGGTCAGCCAGCCTGTCGCTCTGAAGGATAGCGAGCAGAGTCTTCAGCTTCAGGACGCGCAGGCCGAACTCGACGGCAGCAAACCAGCCCACCGCCTGAATGACTAAAAGCCAATCCGAAGCAGAGAGCTGGAAAGCCTTTCGCAGCTTAAGAACCAGTTTCTTTCCGTTCGTCACGTTGAGAAACACTGACCAACCCTTTGGCCCGCAGCTCCTCCACTAACCGGAGCAAATCGCTCTCAAGCGTCTGGGGAGCGACTTCGTATTCCTGCTGCATCGCCTCGAGAACCTTGCGCAACGATCCGTGTTCCTGGATAAGCGCCCAAATTCGCGTACCGACTTCGTTCAGGCCGAAGTATACGCCGCTTTCCAGGTTCAGCATAACCGCCTCACCCTCGAGGTCGCGGGATACGACATTGTCATCGTTTATGGTAGCGAAGCAGTCGAGTGAAACCTCATTTGCCTGCATTTGTGCTTCCTTCATTTGCCCGCGTATCGGCTTTAGGACCGATTGGAGCCCAATTTCGCCCGTAGACCGTTGATTCCTCGTCTCACCGCCGCGGTAGTGTCCTGTCACGCTTAATTCTTTACAGTCCTCCTGCTTGGCTTCCTGTGGCGGAGGAAGGTGTGAAGCGGTAACTGCCGTTGCAGCACTCCAGGGGGGCTTTGCCCACAATAGAGAGCGCCATTGGCGCCATGGAGCGGTCGCCACGGCGGCCGAGGCTACCACCTTGCGCTGGCAGACGCGACAGGCGTGCGCTTCGTCGAGGCAACGTTGAATTCATAATCGAGCCCCAAGTACTTCCTCAGAGCGCGGTCGCCTTACGCTGCGTCAACCATTAGGCTCGACATGACACTTAGCTGCGCGATCTCAAGCTCTGGGGGAGCGAACTCCCCACCTAACGCGCGACTCCAACGGCATTTTTCAGCATTTTGATAGATAACACGATCAAAGAATGATAGTCAACCACACTCCTGATCCCGTGTCAAGCACCGCCCTTTGTAGGTGCTATCCGCATGAAAACAATACAAAAATACTTGATAGAATTTCCTTGACAACATAGCAATATAGTCTTATAGTGCTGCGCATGGAAAGCATCATGGCGAAAAAACAAGAGAGCAAGAAGAAACACACGGCGGTCTATCTTCCTCAAGAATTGTTGCGCCGCCTTGGCCAATATCAGCTCGACAAGACGGGCGCTTTTCGTGGGCGCAACGAGATCATAATTCAGGCGATAGATGCCTTTTTGAAGAAAGAGAAATACTGAAATGAAAAGCCCCGCCCTCGGTTCCAGCCGAGGGCGGGGCCAAATCCAGCAAGCGGAGTATGCCGCTATGCCGAATCGTCAAAAGCATTGTCGGCTGGCCCCGCAGAAAGGGCAAGCCGAAAATGACATGCCATAATTGCAAAATTGAATGCCGCAAGTTTGGAAGAACGCGCAAAGGCCAACAACGCTATCGCTGCTGCCAGTGCTACAAGACATACTCCGATCCGCGTGATGAGCACCTGGGTGGCATGTACACTGCGCCTGAGAAAGTGGAGGGCGTCATCAATCTTCTGGTCGAGGGTTGCTCGATCAGATCAATTCGGAGGCTCACTGGCATTGATCAAAACACCATCATGAAGATTTTGGTATTGGCAGGAGATCGTTGTCAGCGACTGCTTGAGAGCAAGTGCCGAGAAGTGCGCGTGTCCGATGTTCAATGTGATGAAATCTGGGGCTTCGTGGGTTGCAAGGAGAAGCATAACCAAACTGGCAATCCCGAGTTTGGTGACGCCTAGTGCTTCGTTGCTTTCGAGCGGGCGAGTAAACTCGTGCTAACCTGGCATCTCGGACGGGGAACCGTTCGTGACACGGAAGCTTTTGTCGAAAAACTGAACGACGCCACACAAGGAAAATTCCAAATCACAACAGATGGATTCCCTGCTTATTTCGACGCGATTCACATGTCCCTTGGAACCCGTGTTGATTACGCCCAATTAATAAAGCTCTATGCGGCTACCACGGACGAGCAACACCGCTACTCACCAGCCAGCGTGGTAGAGACCATAATAAAACCAGTTTGGGGCCAGCCCGACCCTGAGCGGATTTGCACGTCGCATGTCGAGCGGCAGAACCTCACAATGAGAATGCAGATGCGGAGACTCACACGGCTTACCAATGCTTTCTCGAAAAAAAGAGCTAACCTTTGGGCCGCTCTTGCTCTATATTTTGCGTGGTACAATTTCTGCCGGATACACCGGACAATTCGCTGCACACCTGCGATGGAAGCGGGAATCACTGATCATATCTGGACTGTCGAAGAATTGATCAGCCAATGAAAACTTAACAAGACCACGAGTTCCCCTCGAATCGCAGTACAATCATAAATAATATGAGCGATTGTGCGAACGCCGATGGTTTTCTCGCTCGTTGGAAAGAGAAGCGAAGCCTCCTTATACTGCGGTTTCTAATCGTTGCAAGCCGCGAATGCGCGTGGTTGGCGCTAAAGAATTGGATAAAGATTCTTATAGGCCGCAAACCCTACTTCGATGAGCGCGGCTTATTTTTGTGGCAGTACGTCTTACATCTGACCGGTTTCCGACCGATACGCAAAGTCACGTGTGTAGGACTCAAAAGGGAAGGCGCCGGGTCTCAGGCGCTTATGATCATGAACGCGATCAATTTCGCCCGTTCTTCCGGCCTTACCTACGTGCACACGCCGTTCACTTTTATTGAGCATGCCGACCGCCCCATGGAAAAGTACGTCACGGCTTGGGAAACGTTCCTCAATCTGGGTGCGGGTGAGGCCGTTTGCGAAACTGAGAGAGGTGAGGTGGTCAGCTATTGCCATAACTTTACTGCACTTGAGCTGTGCGTCGGATGGGACCACCGCCGCGATGAACTTGATCAAAATTTCAGAGCAATAATTCCCGAATTCAGGCGCAAATACTATCTGAATAAGTCTCCGCGTACGACGGATGAGGTGACGGTAGCCGTGCACGTCCGTCGCGGTGATGTTACCGCCGATGGTCATTATTTATTCACAAGCAACGAAAAGGTCCTAGGAAGAATCACAGCCGTGAAATCGTTCCTCGAAAGGCACAAGCTCGACTACAGAATTCGCGTCTATTCGCAGGGCAATCGGTCCGATTTCGCAGAGTTATCCTTGCCCGATATCGAGTTCTTTCTCGATGCCGACCCCCTTTGGACAATGGAGCAACTGATTGAGGCCGACATTCTGGTCATGGCCAAAGGCTGTTTCAGCTATTACGCTGCGCTCATCTCGGACGGGATTAAAATTTATGAGTCCCTTGATTGGCTCCCTCTCCCTGACGACAATTGGATCCCCTGCCTAAGTGACGGCTCCTTTGACTGCGCGGTCTTCGAGCGCCAACTATCCCTCCTCATCCGAGCTAAGGCCATGGTCGCAACCTCCTCGGTCGGTTCTGATCGGCAACCCCCACACGGCCAAGACAAGGTCATCAAACACAGCAGCGGCAACGGAGACTAGCAACTCAAATTTCAGGCACTACCCCTTTGTATTAACCTACAAAGAGAAGTGCGACGCTAAATTGCTGCGATGAAGGCAGTGCCCCTCCGGCAGCAATTCCACGTGGAAGCCATCAGCTACCGGCCATCAGCCATCAGTTGCAACATTGGGGTGTTCTTGCTGACTGCTAAAGGCTATGGGTTTCACTCCTGACTTCTGTACCAGCCGTCAGCTATCAGCCATCAGCTCTCAGTTACGACATAGAGGTGTTCTTGCTGATCGCTGAAGGCCCAGGGATTCCCTTCTGACTTCAGATTCCAGATTTCAGACTCCTCTTCCACATTCCTGACTTCTGGTTCGCGATTGACCCGCCGTGGCGGGCCCATTGACAGCGCAGGAAATTCGAATACCACTTTTTCAACCGCCAATCGGCAATCAGCAATCGGCAATGAAAACGTGGTTGTCGGTTGCGGCTGAAGCCCGCGCTGTCGTCGCTATCCCTGCAAGGACTGCAAACCATGCCGCATTGGCTGGGATGTGCAAGTTGAAATCCAAAAAGCTGTGCACCAGCATACCACGGCATCCAATGGCGGCGCGTGCTCTTGGCGAATGGGTTGGCGCTCGCTGGGGCTGAGGGTGCGGGCCTGATCCTCGATGCGATACAGGGCGCGAATCTGTCCGATGAATCCGAGGGCTTCGCTCACCGATTCCTGGAGCGCTTGGTGGAAGCGGAGTCTCGCGTGGGCCAGACATCCAAGGCGCTGCGGCGCTGGATTTTTGCGCGCCAGCGCCGCGTAGACCTCGTAAGCGTCGGTCTGGATCGTGCCCTGAA
>Ga0208687_1001139_pt1 | contig 12932 bp, 3 predicted proteins | sample June2015DPH_6_10_FD_184695 | JGI IMG/M metagenome (GOLD analysis project Ga0208687, IMG submission 184695) | Peatland microbial communities from SPRUCE experiment site at the Marcell Experimental Forest, Minnesota, USA - June2015DPH_6_100... | ecosystem: Environmental > Terrestrial > Soil >...
TAATTGACATTGAAAAATATGGCGATAAATGAAATTGAACATATCGAGTCTTTGCATAACATGCTAAATTATTTACCAGATCTTCTACTGCTGTAGCAGAATACCATGTGGCATTGTCATCAAAATAAACATACTCCGTAAGCTTACCGTTGGTGTTTGTTCCATCCCATAATGGATCTTTGTCATAGAGCATATTTATAAAATCCAGATAATTATCGCTAAACTTATAAATATATGCTACTGCCGTGTTTGTTGATATGTTGCTGTCAATGAAATACATGTCAGAATCGTTTGCGGCAGTGTAAGCACCATATTTTACGTTTGATGTAGTTGTATTTCTGAAAACACTAAAGTGTGAATCTGCTGATAAGGCAAATGCTGGGCCTGCTGGAATATTTGATATTGTTGAGTTATTCACAAATCGGTAATTATATACATGTATACCATTTGCTGTTCCATTCATAGTCAAATTACTCACAAATATATATGATGTATTATTTCCACCGATTAGAGATAGTCCATAACTACCGGAACCATTGATACTTATATTAATATAGGTAGCATTTGTATCCCCACCACTATTCTCTATGTCTAATCCGTCACCAGAAGCATTTGTGACATATATATCTGTGTATGGTTGATTATTTTTGGTGTGTTTTATATATATGCCGACATTTCCGTTCAGAGCGTTGTTTGAAAAGATATGGGATATTGTACTATTTGTTACACCAACTAAATAAAAGTTGTTCCCTGCACCGTTATTGAAAGTATCATTCACATAAGTCCCATTCGCTCCACTGCTAGGAGGAGAAAAAACATCTCCACCATTCGTAGTGCAAAGATGATTACATGTCATGTTGTTAAAAACGTTATCTTTCATTGTTATATTGTTACTTGTAAATGCCATTGCATATACATGTTCGAGAGTATTACCAACAAAATATGCATCTGTCGGGGAACTCGCTACACTATATCCTAAATATATTCCCAGATGTTTATCAAGACCGTCGTCGTATCCAAGATAACTGAAAGTTGAATTTGAAATATTATATGGTGGGAAGAATGAAAAGTTGTTGGTATCTCGACGATTTGTCATGATATATCCGTGCGGGGCAGTTGGAGATGTATTCAGAGATGATATTGTAGCATTATATATCTTCAGATATCCATATGTTTCAATGCCTGTTGTGCCGTTAGTCGACGGATTGAAAATTAGAGATGTGTTATTTATTTGGAAAGTTGACCCCATTCTTGAAAGTATAATAGCGTCTGTCAGTGTGTAATTAGTTCCATCATACGAAATAATAGAGGTATTTCCAAGATCATACCATATCGTACATAGTGTACTGGTTTGATTATTCAGGACGATAGTATTATTTGTGGGATAATACATTAATGCGTTAATGCCAGAACATCCAGAAGGGGTATTTCCTAAAACTGTTACATTTGTACTAACGTTAAGCCAATAGTGAGTAAGATCCTGACTATAAGCTATTTTGCTCGAGGTATAATCCATAGCCACAGCAGTTGTATCATTCACATAAAATGCGGCTGCTCCTGTAGACAATCCTGTATCGATTATATTAGAGTTAAAAGAATCTGCTGAATTACGACTTATAGAGACATATTTGTTGGCTGTAGAACCAGCAATTATTTCGCCATTTCTCATATCAGCAGCGATAAATGGATCTTTTGATAAATACGTCAATATTGGACCTGTCCAATTTAAACCTGTGTCAACGCTTTTTGTTACGTTACCACAATAATCTCCATATATAACCACTTGAAACGAGGTAGTCATTAACCAAAATTCTCCATTTTCTCTTCCACAATCTGTGTGTGGAACCGCGGCTGGTACAGAGAATGTAGAAGCGTTGCCATAGTCTGCACTTCTTGTTACTAAATCTTGGAAATAATCAGCTAATATTATTATTCCAGGATTAACATATGCACCCAACGCAAGATGTGTAATGGGAGATGGAACAGTCCATGATGCCGCCCATGTAGAACCATTATCAAATGTAGACGATACTCTATTATCACCATCTGTTGCTAAGAATCTTCCTCCTCCCATCCAATGTAAACTTGTTTGAGTTAAGTTTGAGACCTTTATTGCTCCGCTTGGGAATGTTGCTCCATAATCGCTTGATGGTGATACATATCCATTACCATCTCCAGCAATTACTACTCCATTTAAACCTTTAGCAAATTGATTGGCGTTTGTCAGTCCTGTTGTTATCTGCGGACCAAAATTATGACTCCATCCAGTACTTCGGATAACTTTTCCATTTGAACATTGAATTAATTCTACTCCATTTGGAAAACTTACATAAGAATTTGGATTACATCCTATAGTTATTAGTGTTTGCCACGCGGTTCCCACATTAGAATTATTTACATTAAGATTTGAAACATTAATCCATAAAGTATAATTTCCAGTAGGAACCAAACCAAAATTATTTTGTATGCAAGAGCTTAATATAGTTCCATTAAGTGTCAATAAACATGTCAAGTTCGTATTTAATGGGTCAGATATTGAAGTGTTTATAATCACATTACTACCATTTTGAAAAACAGTAGAACTCAGTACTGTGATAACAATTCCAGAATAATAAACATAAACAGGAAATGTTATTAATTGTGTAGTTCCGTTCGTATTTGAACCTGTAACATTAACATAAACTGTAGCATTTGTCTGATTAAAAGTATAATTTAGACTTCCAGAAGTATTTGCTTGAATTGTATTGTTTACAACCCATTGGTATGTAACAGACTGATTTGATGATACTGTAAAAGTAACGCCTTCTGTAGTATTTACAGTAAACTGTTGCAAACTATTGTTCATCGTTTTACTATTATTCCAATCGGTGATGATTGGTACTGTACCGTTGTTTGCAGTTTGATTACCAAAAGAACTAAAGAATGCACTGTTTCCAGTACTTGTGGGATTCAACATATTTTTACTTGTAGTATTTATGTAATTGGCGCTTCTCTGTATATTTGAAACCCTTGTTTCTGTGACAATACCAGATAAATAAGGTGTAAGACTCGTATCTCTCCATCCTATCTCTAGCTTATTATTTCCTGTGGCTAGCGCCTCTGTTTTGGAAGGAGTCACAGTTGGAAGACCGTGTGCATAGGTTCTAACCACACTTCCATCATAAGTGGCGACATCAGAATCGTCTCCTGTAGTAGACAAAATTGAACCGGTATCATAATCTGAAGCTCCATGTCCAAAAAACTGCAGATCAGGCGATCCTACATATGTTCCAAATCTTAAATTAGAACCGTCGGTACCAGTTATTGCCAACATACCAACAGTTACACTATTTGTATAAACTTCAAATGTTCTTACAGCAGTTCCAGTAATTCCTAAGTTGTTTATTGAATCTAAATGTTCTGATAATGTGGCATTAAACAATATACCTCTCCCAAATGGTAACATAACTGAAGAATTATATACAAAGTTTGTAGGTGTTAAATTATTCTGATTTGAAGTTGAATCTTTTATACTACCTGTTACATTTCCATGAGGTTCTTGGTTCATATGTGAAACTACTAAATAATTTGAATCCCACACATTTTGAGCGCCATATGCAGAATTAATAGCGGGCTCTGTTGCTGCACTATTCCCATATCTTAGAACATATGTAGTATCTGAAACATTTGAAATATTTCCTTTAAAAAACAAAGATAAATTTCCAGTTGTGGTATTGTAGAAAACAATTTCACGTGGAACATCAGTATCTGTAGAATTATCGGTAATCCTAACATCTGTACCATTTGCATTTATATTTGTTGATTGATTTATGAATACTTTTATTGGTATTCCAGTAAAACTTTGAGAAACTTGTGAATGGTTCACAACTATTGTTCTGGCATATTGCCATGAGGCATTATAGGCTCCAGCACAACTAGATGTTATTAATATAATAAATATAGAAACCGCTAACAAATTAAAAAATTTCTTTATGTTATGCTTCATATATTCTCTCCAACTTGTTTTCGTTGATTGCCTGAATAGATGCTGTTGCTATTTTTATCATTACCATAAAAAACAGTGTCATCAATGTTATGACAGAAATTGACGAACTTATCTTATAATTTCTTCCAGATAGTTTCGTTTTTGTTCTCATAACAAATAGACCCTCATCTTAAGTTGAGTAATTGACATTGAAAAATATGGCAATAAATGAAATTGAACATATTGTGTCTTTGCACAACATGCTAAATTATTTACCAGATCTTCTACTGCTGTTCCTGCAAGCAAGAGAGGAGCCAACAACGGTATGATAATAATTAATGATTGTTTCATATCGATACCTCTCTCCAATCTTCCAGTGTCACACTGCCATTATTTGCTGATGAATTAATCGTATAATCACTGTTTGGTGCTACAACAAAAATAAGCCGAGACGTATCATTTTGACCTAATAATCCAGACTCAATACCTATCTTTCCTGAGAGCTGTCCTGTTGTAGAATTTCCAAAGAAAATTGCTGTCCCATTATCTGCTGTGATTTGAGCTTTTGCAGTGACGAACACATTAATACTTCTGCTATTGGAGTTGATATAAGATGTATCAAGGGATCTGACGGCTGTTACATTATCATTGCTCATAACCACAGTTCCAGAGTCAGATCTAATATACATACTCCATTTATAGATTACAGCCTTGGTTTTAATTGAATTAGAGTTGTTTGAACTAGATAATTCAAGACTGTAATAATGAGTGCCTGGATTATCTGTATTATTGACTATAAATGAAGTTGTCAATTCATAAGTCGATGACGTTATGTTATATCTTGCAATTTCATTACCATCCTCTTTTATACGAGCATAAAGGAAGGCATTGGTTGTATTTACTCTTGCATCGAGTGTCACAAATACTTCAGTTATGCCTGAACCAGTTAATATGCTTAGATTTGAACCATTGTTTGGTTCTGACCATGATGCAGTTGAGTTCCATGGAATGACGCTTCCTGTCGCATTTGAATATGGATATGTTATTTCTTTCAGAGTAAAATTTAAATTGGTAATATCTTCTCCTGTTGAATTTACTAACATTGATTGAGAAGTATAACCTGACATACTTGCACTAATCGTTGAATTAAATGCATGATGTACTGTGCTCAGTTCATAAAATCCGTTTGGATCTGTTGTACTATATATAGTATTACATACTGGACAGCTCACAGTAGCTCCTTGTATTGGATTATTTAAGGTATCTTTGACATAACCTGATATATTGTAAGTTGGTAATATGACTTTCCAGCTTATACTGTCAGAGGTCATATAGGTTGAATTGTAAACAGTTGCATTGATATAATATGTTCCGTTGATTGTGAATGGAATTGAAATGTTGTCAAAGTTTTGACTTTGGTCTACTCCATTAATTGACCAGCTATAGAGATCTGAAGTAATATTTGTGGTTACATTGAAATTGATTGTCGATAAGTTAGCAACGAATGTAAGAGATTGATCGTTTGTGAAGTTGTTACTCCATGAGGTGATATTTATTGATTTAACTTCATTTGATGCTTGATATGCCCCAATATCCGGCGGATTTGTTCTAACTATACCATCGAAATCCAATGTGGGAGTTGCCCAAAAATGTAATCCTTTCCCCTTAGCCGGACTATTATTGTAGATATGAAAATCATGAACACTTGCGTTAAAAAACAGTGGGTTTCCTTCTACATAATCCACACCTTTTGTTTCGTTACCATCATAAGGCGATGAATAATTATGAAATCCATATATTAAATTATAACTAATATTATATGTATTGGATGTATTGACAATCCCATCTAAAATACTCCATTGATCATTTTGACTGACTATGTTATTTACTACATATAATAGATTTATATTACTGCTATTGTTGCGAGCATATAATGTAATACCTCCACCCCAACCAGATAAACCATTATTGTATGCTACGTTGTTAACAATTGAATTATTTAAATAATTTACATGATATCCAGGTTCTGCATAACCAGATACTGCAAATCCTGATTGTCCATTATTATAAGCGATATTATTCCATATTGAACTATTGGAAACTAGACCTCCTCGCTCAGACCCAAAAGAAAATGCATCGAGAGTATTATTGTGCACGACATTATCATAAATATTAATATTCCAAATAGGGTTTAAATATGCTCCTGGATATATGGCAGTCACCGTGCAACCACTGACATAATTACCAAAAACATTTATATTATTCGAGTACTCCTTTATTACAATTCCTTCACCATGAGCATTTCCGGTAATTATGTTATTATAAATATTTCCTCTTGTGGTACTGCTTAAACTAATCATTTCAACATGCTGTACTGATGAAGATCTAACCATTGTGTTATTGAATATTTGTAGGTCGGAGATATGGTTATTTAGTCCTGTATCATCACCAGAATAAACCCACAGGGAATGTGAATATGAATCTCCAAAAGTTATATGATGAATACTGTCATTATTTCCAGAAACCAACCTTAAATTTGATTGTGAAGCGTCCTTTATATTCATGTTAGAAATATCAATAAAATTAGAATTGTTAATCTGGACAAGTCCCTCGTAGCTTGGAATATATACATTTGTTCCATTGATTATTGCAGTTTCGAGTGGATATCCGCTGGCTATAATTGGATTCCCAAATGTACCATTATTTGTGACCAACATCCTCTCGAAGTATTCGCCTCCCCTTATATAAATTATATTTCCTGCACTTACTATTCCAAATGCGTAAGATATGTTTCGTAATGGGAATAATTTTGAGCCGTTATTTGTATTGTTTCCGTCTAATGCAACATAATATGCTCTTCTGACATTAATCGTTACATTGATTGATGATTCTCCAAGACCGTTTGTAGCATTGAACCTTATTACGTGACTTCCAATATCACTCAATTCTGGAGTCCATGAAAATATTCCTGTCGTAGCGTTGATAGTTCCATTAGTTGAATTTGTCGAGTATACAACTGTAATATCATTGACATTTACAACATGTAAATTAATATACTGTTGAGCTTCGGTTCCCCATTCTTGATTTCCAACTGGCAGTAATATAGGTATTGTAGGCGCAGATGCTACGAAAATTGTAAATATAAACGTCTGTGTGCTACCATTATTATTTGTACCTGAAACTGAAACAGTTGTATTCCCAGAAATTGTGAATGTTTTTAAAGCCGTGCTATTTGTTGTTCCATCCCCAGTTAATTTAGTGGCACTTATCCATGTCCATGTTTGGATAGTCTGATTGGAACCTACCGAAAATATGACAGATTCATTAATAGGTACAACAATTGATGTATTTCCATCATTTGTGTAGTTATTTAAATTGAAATTTATTGCTGGTTGAAGTAATATTTCATTGCTCGCTACATATGCACCAATATCTGGTGGATTTCTTTGAATAGTTCCGTCCTTATCAACTATTGGTGTATTCCAAAAGTGTAGTCCTGTTCCATTTGCTGGACTGTTTCCATAGATATGAAAATCGTTGTTTGATGTATTTATAAATAGCGGATTTCCTTCGACATAGTTTGCGCCCTTCGTTTCATTCCCATCGACTGGATTTGAAAAGTTCATAAATCCATCTATTAAATTATTGGTGATGTTATATGAAATAGATGTATTAGCTATCCCATTTAAAATAGTCCATCCAATATTTTTGGAAACTATGTTATTGCTAACATTCAATCCATTTGTAACAACTGCTGATGTATTTCGTAAATATAGTGTTATTCCTCCTCCCCACCCACCATTCCATCCATTTCCATAAGCAGTATTACTTGTTATTGTAAGATTAGAATAATTTGCGTGTGTACCAATTGCATTAAACCCACTAACTGCAAATCCACTTATACCATTGTTATAAGCTACATTGTTGTAAACGGTTACATTTTCAACTAATCCTCCCTGTTCACTTCCAAATGAAAATCCGTCTAATGTATTATTATATATATTATTGTTATATACTTCTATGTCTGAAACAGTTCCAGAAAATCCATCAACATATAATGCAGTAACTGTAATATTGTGGATATTGTTATCATGAATAGAACTGTTGTCTACATCTTGCTTGAAATCTATTCCTTCACCATTCCCATTATATCCTACATCATTATTAAATACTTCACAATGGGAACACGTGCTTATACTTAATGTTTCGACATGAACATCAGTATTATGTCTATAAAAAGAATTATTATAAATATTTAAATATTGAATTGCATTATGACTTCCAGATATATACAGTGGATGACTGCTGGAGTTTCCAAAATACATATCGTGAATATTTATATTATTTCCAGCATTTATTCTAATATCAGAACGATTTGTATCTTTTAAAATTAAATTAGAAATATCTAACCAATTATATCCGGATATAAATATTATTCCTTGAAATGCTGTAATTGATACGTTTGTTCCATTTAATATTGCTACTTCATTTGGATATCCTGAAATGAATATTGAATTTCCTGATGTACCACTTTTGTTTATAATCATTCTCTCGAAATATTCCCCACCACGTATATATAAATAATTTCCTGCGCTTATGACACCAAATGCTGTTGAGATGTTTCTAAAAGGATAATTCAGAGAACCATTGTTTGTATTGTCTCCAGATAGTGAAACAAAATATGCTCTTCTAACATTAATAGTAACTATTTGTGTGTCTGTTCCATTATCATAGCCATCACTTGCGTTAAACAACCATGTATATGTTCCTACATCAGAAATTGTTGGAGTCCAAGAAAATTGCCCTGTGGTAGTATTAAACACTCCCTTAGTTGCGTTCGTACCATAAGTAATCGTATCATTATCTGCATCAGTTGCAGATAAATTTATGTAATGTTGAACTTCAGTACCCCATTCCTGTGTTGGAATTGGACTTAAAATAGGAGCGTTGTTTAGTTGCGTATTCAAAGTATACCCAAATTTTATATTGGCAGAAAATACCATATTTTGATAACAATCGCTAATCAGAACTGTTTCTTGTGAACAATTTTGAGGCGCTAAAAAAGATAAATATGTATTTACATCAGTAGGACTATATGGAATACTTATTGGATTATCAGATGAACTATTCCAAACAGAAGAATAAGAATTATTTCCATCCAATTTAACTTGAATTCCCTCTGCCATGATAGCATAATCGTTATATATATCATTAGATGAAAACATTCTATTGTATTTCTTAAAATCATCATACCATCCAATTTCTCCCAAATTTGATGCCGGATGATTAAATAAAATAAAATAATCTGGATTAACAGAATTTAAAATCGAAATTGATTGAGTAGAAACAAGTGCACCATTTTCGTACCAATTTACAATTGTATCATTCCAAACTAATGCAATCTGGTTGAATTTACTATTATTCCACCAAGTAGGTGGTGAAGATGTAAGTGTTACTGTAGTTCCATTTAGAACGGCTTTAAATCCGCCTGTATTTTGCCCAATAGTTAATGAATATTTTACAACCCCACTTGTCAACGAACTGAATAAATATTGAGTTGAACTTGGAGTGGAATTTCCTCTGGGATTTAACCAATAAATAACAGTGTTTCCTGAGGAATTAATAAAATTTGGAGAAGATATATTTAGTCTTGAACTCGTTGTTGATACATTTATACCGTTGTTATATTTTCCTGTACGACTCAATAATGTTGTTCCCACGATTGTTCCGTTATGGTTGTTTCCAGAACTATCGTTTAATATTGCACCATTTGAAACATTTGATTCATCCAATTTAAACCATATTTCAATATTTGTATTATCTCCAGAATATGGATCTGTTTTATTAGAATAACTTGAAATGTTAGCAGATAATTGATGCATATCTGTCCCAATATATGTATGTCCGAGACTTATTATACTTGAATTTGTTATATTATTTCCAATTAGATATTTTATTGGAGCTTGTTCACTTAGTACACCAGAATTATTGAAAGAGAATAACGTTATATTACTCCATCCGTGCATTCCAACACTGGTATTATTATAATTATTAGTTGTTCCATTTGTCCATATGTTATTAATACTTACGTTATAACTGTCAATAAGATTTCCTGTTACTGGTTTCCATGAGTAATTTATCCAGAAATTTCCCATTGAAACATTATCTATTACTGGGGTTGGAGGTGTTTCTATAGCTCCAGTCATGTTTGTAACATTAAACGTATCATTCAATCCGCTATATGAGAATGATATAAATCCTGTTGCATTTGCTATTGACGATGAAACTTGAACATTGTCGTGTATTAGATATACCGGTTGCCCTTGCCATTCTGGTATCGTTGTATTGAAATAAACTTGTGCTATTCCAGGCCATGATGCAGTTAAATTCTTGTCTGAACTTGCATTGATTGTAATGGTTATATTTGGTAAAATTGACCAGTTTGTTGCTGGTGGCAATTGGATTGTTGTCGTATTCTGGTATGTATTGGGGTTTGGTCTGTACCATGATGAGTTGGGATATATTGTAGCTGATGCTACTGGTTGATTTGGAGAAATATATCCTGTTGAATTTATTGTAGTGTTGATATTAGAATATATTTTGGAAGAATCATTAACATTTACTGTATAACTCATGTTTTGCTGATATGTACTGTTCTTGCTCATATTCATGAGAATCACAGTAGTCGAATCGTTGCCTATCGGTAACGGAGTATGTCCACTTATGTCCGTTATAACAGATGATACGGTTTGCTCGATCCTATTTAGCATTGTTTCATTTGATGTTATTGTACATCCAGATAAATTGTTTCCCAACGAATCTTGACACAGACCATCAAAATAATAACTGTTATTCAGTTGAGAACTTGCATTTGAGACATTGTAACTTATATTTTTTGAGTTAATCAATGAAATATTCCCGCCAGTTAAACTCACATCGTTAATAGTTCCGCTCGTATTAATGTCTCTAAATGTACAGTTTTCACATTTCTGTATAGTCATGCCATATTGAAATGAACCAGTTGAAGTCAGATTTGTAAAAATGTTATTATTGTTATTACCAGATAGATTGGACAACAATACTGCTGAGGCTGCAGGTGTTGTTTGTGTCGTGATTATTACGTTATCTACTGTTGAATTAGACATGTTTGCCAAGACAAAAGCAGCTTTTCCACTCTGCCCAGACAACTGCCCACAACACACTGATGATATATTCAAAATATATAACCCTGTGATATTTATATCACTTCCCCAATACGATCTAACACCATCTGAATAGTTGTTTGAAGAATCTATGATATTGTTTATATATGTATTATTGTTCTGATAATAATTTCCTCCACCAATGATATTATTATATGTATTTGAATCTGATGTAAATAGAAAATTATTTTGTATCACAGTGTCTACTAAAATAATATTGAGAACAAGCCCCTTTTGGGTATTTGTCAAAACATTTCCTATTGCTGTAAGACGAATACCACTACCTGATAGAAAGTCAAGTGTGTAATCATACACACCTGTAATATAATTATACGAAAAATTTAAGTCTGAAAAACTTGATACATAGATACCACTACTTGTATCTTGATTGGAATAATTTCCAGAAAAATTACTGTTAGTAAATGTAACATTGCCCTCCTGTGTTGAGTACCACATCTGAAGATTATGATTTTGTGAATTTTTGAAAGTTATGTTATTATATAGATGCGGTCTTATAGAATATCTTGAATCTATCTCTGCTGAATTATTAATAATTGTGTTGTTTATGTAGCTACCGGCTTCTAAATACCATAGTGTAATTGCTGCTCCATTATGATCGCCATTGGCAGCGCTTGCATTTCCTAAAGAGTTGATTGTGGAGTTATTCATATACAGTGAAGGATATAATCCTGTATTTGTTTGTGTAGTGGTGGTGAGACGTATATTTGTCCAAAATGTTGTAGAAGGCGATACAGTAGCGTTTTCTAATTTGAGAATACCGCCATAGCTTGTTATATTATTCGACTGATTTCCTCCGGATGTGTCTATCTGGATGATAGCACTAGTTATATTCAAAATCCCAGTTCTCAAAACTGTTATATTTGTAACTATTTGACCATTAGTTAGTTTATACTCCCCATTAGAGATGTATTCTGTTCCTGTTGAATTATCGAGATATGTCCCATCAGGATTGTAGCACTTAAAATCCTGAGATACATTTTTTCCACCATAATACTCGTCTAGACCACAATATCCAGATGTATAAGTATTTGTAATATCTTCAACATATCCAATATAAATTCCATCTTTAAATATATTAAACTTTGCTTGCCCTGTTGTCGAAACTATTTTAATAGTGTGTGTAGTGTTAATCCACGAATTTTGGGTAATTGCAAAGCTTGAAACTAAAGTGTCTGTACCTCCTCCAGTTCTTTTAAGATATATCTTTTGATTTGCGTCATCTGCTACGATAATCGCATATCCATATCCATATGTAGATGTGGTATTCTGCATATAAATTAATGTTCTCCAAAATCCTCCGATTGTTGTCTCATTGAAAGTATCTTCAACAATATAGCCAGTAGCGCTTAAGGGCATAAGTGTTGAATTCGCCAAAATGGGCTTCTGAGCATTTGTACCTGTTCTGGTCAGATTATTATTGGAAATATTATAACTTGCTACATTTCCTGTCCAATTTGAGCCAATACTGGAATTATCTGAACGTATAAAAGTGTCATTCAGATATGTGGTTGTTGCTCCTGCTGTTTCTGTCATTAGAAACATAACTAACAGTATGATAATAACTAATGACGGTTTCGTTGTCAATTTTCTATTTTCCTTTTATCTTGCTTTTATCTTTATAACAAATAGACCCTCATCTTAAGTTGAGTAATTGACATTGAAAAATATGGCGATAAATGAAATTGAACATATCGAGTCTTTGCATAACATGCTAAATTATTTACCAGATCTTCTACTGCTGTAGC
>Ga0208687_1001145_pt1 | contig 12853 bp, 16 predicted proteins | sample June2015DPH_6_10_FD_184695 | JGI IMG/M metagenome (GOLD analysis project Ga0208687, IMG submission 184695) | Peatland microbial communities from SPRUCE experiment site at the Marcell Experimental Forest, Minnesota, USA - June2015DPH_6_100... | ecosystem: Environmental > Terrestrial > Soil >...
CAAACGCTTCGACCTTCGTCCGCGTTCACATCGACTGCTCGAGTTCGGCGGGGAGTCCCCTCACCGGCACCGTGGGCATAAATCTGGCCTATGGCGACGGGAACACCTTCACCGGCGGCGACGTGGAAACGTGCGATACCGTCCTCGTCCTCGGTTCTGGCGCTACAAACAACACCCTCGTGGGCCTCAGAAACGAGAACAGCAATACGCAGATCGCGGCCAGCAGCGGCTCCGCCTATAACCTCTGGCTCACCGGCGGCACCATGTACACCGGGCAGCTCACCGATGCAGGGACGCACAACTCATTCACCGACGCCTTCCACCGCTCGCAAAACAACCTGAACGGCGACCTCTGGCGCTCGCAAGCGGATACCACCGTGACCAACAGGGTTTATACCGGCATCGGCCTCGGCCACGTTCGTGGCCGCGTCGAAGTCTGGCAGACCGACGTTCCAGGCTCGCCCGGTTCGTACCAGGACGCTTGGCAGTGGGGCCCAGGCGACGGCACCGCCGGAAGTCAGCTTTGGTCCTTGAATGACCTGCTCAACAACGTGCCCCGCTTCGGTGTGACTCAACTCACCACCGCCGGGGGCAACAATCAGAGCTTTTTGAACGCAGCCGGGACCGGCAACGTCTGCATAAATTGCAGCGCGGGCAGCGGCACGGGCGGCTTTGTGATCGACTCCGGCGGCGCTACCCCCGCGCAGGTCTGGGCAGCCGACAACTCCGGCGACACCTACCAAACCGGCCTTCTCGCCTTCCAGGCGAGTGGCACCACCCAGTGGCAATGGGAGTGCGCCAGCGCGACCCAGTGCTCCCTCCGCAACCCGTCGGCCACCACCCCAGCGGACGTCTTCACCGCGTACACCAACGCAGGGACCGAAATCGACAGCCAGGGCACCGCCGCCGTCGTCGTCAACAACCATTCGACGGGAGGCACCGGCGGCTTCATCGTCTACGAGGGGGGCGCGAGCTACACGGTCGAGGCCTTCGGCGTCACTGGCAGCGGCGCAGGGTACTTCGCTGGCAACACGCAAATCGGCTCCGCCAGCGGCACCGGCAACGGCGTAATCGGCAACCACCTGAACCAACTGGCCACGGCCGACTTTGCCGGTCACTGCACCATGACCGGCGCGACCTCGTGCACGATCAGCTTCCAGCACTCATGGTCGAACATTCCGGCTTGCGGCGTCTCCGCCCAGTTCGCACTCGCGGGGCGCGTTTATTACACGTGGGCCACCAACGTGGTCACCATCCATTCGACCAGCACGGAAACCGGCATTTTCGCCGCCATCTGTGCTGGCGATCCCAACTAGGGGGTTCCATGCTCTACAAGCCCAGCACCAACACGCGCAGCAAGCGCGGTCTGTTCGGCATCGTGACCACCACCGGCCAGTCCGGCCCGCACATGCGGCGGCTCGCCTTCCCCGTGCAGACCCGGAGCGCGCCCGCTCTCGCGTGGCGTCAAATCTTCCTCGCCACAAAACAGAACTGGCTTGCGCTCTCCGCCGGAGCCGCGAACGTCCCCGACCCGAACGGCGTGGACCCCGCTTCCGCGTGGTCTATGACCAACGCGCAGTACTTCGGGATTCTGACGCCCGGCCTCATCACGAATGGCATTCAGGAAATGGGTCACATGAGTTCGTGCGACACCGGCGAAGCCTACTACACCATGGTTCAGGCCAACCGAGCCGCAATGGGCCTTGCACCCCTGCCGACGCCCGCGACCACATCCACGCAAGCCAACCCGCCCAGCGCTCCCTTCTTGGACACCTACGGCACGAAACAGGTCTTCAGCGGCCAGTTCCAGCCCACCCAGCCCGGCCCGTTGAACGCCGTGCTTCAGATCGGCGCGAACGACAGCAGCACGGCGAACGCTTCGCTCGCCGTGACCGTGACCGGCGCACCGTCCGGCGTCACCGTCTCGTGGTCCGGCAGCGGCTCCGCCGCTACCACCCTCACCCAGACCAACTACATCGTCGTTCCCCAGGTCTTGACGGTGACGATTCCGGCGAACTTCGCGGCGGGCTCCCTGAGCCTGTCTTTGGACTTCACGGCGGGCGGGGGACCCCAAACAATCCCGCTCGCCTTCACGGTCACCGCGCCGGGTGTGCAGCTTGTCGATATTCCGGCCACGTTCGACATGCCGAACTCGGCAGGCTGCTCCACCGAGTACGACAGCAACATGAACGTGACCGGCTTTCTGCTCCGATACACCACCGTGCAGGGCTGGACCTTCCCCACGAAGAAGTACGGCAGCGACTGGCCCGGCGTCTGGGAAATCTCTGCTTCCGCTGCCTACACCGACAGTTACAGCCCCCCGGCTGCCAATTCGTGGGTTCCGATTCTCTTCTCTGGCCCCTACCTGCCCACGCCGTCGGAGATCCTCACCGCCTGGGTGGGTCAGTTCGGCGACCTGCCAGACACGGGCAACATCAAATTTCAGCTTCAGTACATCGACACCGACAGCGGCGCGAGCGGCCCGGCGCTCTCGTGCACCGGCACCTGGAAGACTGGCACCTTGAAAGGCTTCGACCGTTCCTCATGGACCGGCCCGCTTTTCGGCTGGGATCTCGTGCCCAGCGACACGGCCATTGCAGCCCCCGGCACCGCCACCGCCACCATTGCCGTCTACGGCCTCAACGGCTACGGCGGCACCATCACCTTCACCCCGAAGTCGAACACAGTGCTTCACACCGGCTACAACAGCACGACGAAGGCTTTCGGCGCGGGCTTCACAATCACCGTTTCGCCGGCCTCGGTCACAATCCCGACCGGCTCCACCACGCCGGTCTCCGCTACCGTCACCATGACCGCCGCGTCATGGTCTCAGCAGTTCCACGGGCCGATCCGTATCAGCGCCACCGACGGACTCACCACCACGTCCGCAGCCTTTGAACTCACCGTGAGCGGCGACGTGGTTCCGCAGCCGCCCCCGAATTACCTCAGCATTTCGCCCGGTGTGGCCACTCCCACGGTCAACAACCCAGGCACCACCACAGTGGCACTCACCTTGACGAACACCGGGCCGGACGACTTACAGCCGTCTATGCTGGCCACATGCTCAGACTCGACAGTCGGCCTCAGCTTCGACGTGACCACCCCGGACGTTCCACCGGCCACCGTCGTGATTCTCGACACCCCGCCCATCACCGTGCCAGGTTACGACGCCCTGATGAACGGCAGCGGCTCGCAATTCTCGCCCGCCATCCCCTACACCGGCGACTTCACCGGCTGGTACATTCAGACCACCGGATGGGCACCCGCCAGCCTCAACCAAGGCCCGGAGCCGGTCACGTCCTCATCCGGCGGCATCTTCCACACCGCCACCACCGGCGCGCAGACGACTCCCACCACCGTGGGGTCCATCGTCCTGACCAACCCCAACAACGTGAGCAACACGCCCGCGCCCAGCTTCACCCAGACCACGCCGAGCACCACCCTGGTCAATCTGTCGATCGTTATCCCCGCCGCGATCGATACCTATGGGCTGGGCGTCCAGGTCGAGGCGAGCGCGGGCACCAACACGGCGCAGTCCGTCGTTTCGCTTTCGTAGACGCGCCAGCAGGAAAGACGAGGGCCGCGCGTTCCGCGCGGCCTTTTTCAAGCTATGATTTTTGGGAGGAACCCACGGCCATGGAAACAGCCGCAGAGATCGGCATCGCCGCCGCCATTCAGTTGGGCACTCTCATCTGGTTTCTTTCCGGTATGCGCTCCGACGTTCGCCACCTCACCGGCTGGGTTAGCAAAATCGACTCGCGCCAGGCTGATGCGGACCGAACCGTGTCCGAACTAAAAGGCCAAGTCGAAAGCCTCCCGTGCTCCCGATGCGGCTATAAACTCAGGGCATGAGCCACCAAGTTCACTACAGCAACCCTCAATCTGTGATCCCGCTGGACGTGCAGACGATCCAGTCGGCGACCGTGTCGCTCGACATTGCGGCTTATGCCTTTGTCGCGCCCGAACTCGTCGCAGCGGTTTTGAACCGAGCCGCCGTCCCGATTCCGATCCGGCTGTATCTCGACCGCACGGAACTGGAGAGCGAAGCCCGCGGCGATGCAATGCTCGCCCACTCGCCCCTCGGCCAGTTGCTCAACAACCCGGCCATCACCATCAAGGTCAAACAGTCTTCCGTGCTCATGCACCTGAAAAGCTACCTCGTGGATGGGAAGCTGCTCCGCGACGGTTCGGCCAACTTCAGCGACCCAGGCGAAGAACAGCAAGACAACTCCCTCACCCTCGACGACGATCCGGCGACCTGCGAAGCCTTTCAGAGCAAGTTCAATGCGATGTGGCAGCGCCCCGACAACCTCACCGTCGCGCAAGCTGTCCTCTCGCATCCCAAAACCTCTACCGTGCCCAGCCACCGGCAGCACTAGCCCCAAGGACACTTTCCGCCGTGGTAAACCATCAAGCGCGGTCCACCGGCGCGTCCTAGAGCCTCCCAGCGAGGCGTTTTTCAGCGGAGGCGGGGGGGCAACCCCCCGCGCTGCAACCGCGCAAAGAACCGCGCGTTTTCCGCTGCCCCCCGGAGCGGGGTTTCGCACCCCGCAACGCCCCGCGCCGGGGGCTGCTCGCCCCCCGTCCCCCCGCCACCTACCCCATGCCCGACGGTTCCGCGATTGTGTCCGAGGGGTCAAGCCTCTCCGCTTCGCTCCGCCCGTCCTGCGGGACGGCGCGCACAGGACGCGCGGGCTTGACTCCCCCGGCCCTCTGCCAACTATCCGGGCATGGGGTTAAAGGCCCCCGGCCCCGGAGCGGCGCGCCAGAGAAAAGGCGCGCCGGTGGAGGCCCCATGCAGACGACTTGCACCCGCTGTGCCGCGATCCTTGGACCCGCCGCCGTGTTCCACGTGGTCCGGCTCCGCACCACCCACACCCGCCGCGTCTGGTTTTGCTGCCCAGGCTGCTACCGGCTCTGGCTGCTCGAAGACGAACCCGACGCGAAGCCGGCACAGTTCGTTTTGCGTTTTTGACCTTCCCCCCCCCAGGCCCCCCCCGAGCGCGCCCCCGAACCAACAAAGGCAACAACCCGCCACAAAACCAGACGAGGGGGCGTGCGAGGGGGGGGCGAAGCGCCACGCATGTGGAGGGCCACTCCCTAGTAGCAGTAGTAGTCATGTGCCCTTTTTGGCGACTCGACGTTTTCATACGCGCAAACCGGAAGAAGGCGGGTCCGATAACGTGTATTCCGTTCCGCTCTGTTCGACAAACCCTGTGCCCAATGTTGTGTGTATGTTGTGCGAATCTTGGAGCTACCGTATAGACACTATTGCGTATATGTGGAACAATCGGATATAAGACCGCGAATAATGCGCGGTGCGAGCAGGGTAATGCGCAGCAAGGCTGTGCAAAACGTGTGGAAAATGTGTATAAATGTTGTGGATTCCCTGCGATTAATTCGCGGTCTGTGTGGTTATTCTGTGATAGGATTGGTGAATCTTGGAGATACCGCTGGCACGGCTCTGAGAGGACCCTACTATGGAACCCGACGATATGCAACCCGAAAATCAGCTTGTGGGGCGGAACCCCTACAACACACCTTGCAGCTGCGGCAAGAGCATGGCGCTGCTCGCCCTGCCCTTCGTTCACTGCCCGTCGTGCCACGATACCTATCGTGCACGGAAACTCACGCCTCCCGCTCGGTGTGCGCACTGCGATTTCAATTTGCTCATGTGGAGGCGGCGCAATAACTTCGTCGTCGCGGCTCCGCCCTTCCCATAGAAAGTGTTCCACGTGGAACAATCGACCCGTTCCACTCAACCTCAACCCGCAACCCTGGCACAGGAGAACCACCACCATGAATATTCCGATTCAGACCCGCATCGACGCTGTAGCCGCCGCCGTGGACCGTGTTCTGTCAGCCGATGAATTGACTCCGCGCCTCCAGCTTCTCGTGCTGGAGGCGCTAGCGCGTGAAATCGCTGTGCGCATCGACCGCATAAGCGAACAGCCGGGCGGCGAGCAAGCGTGATGAACCGCCGCGAGATGGAGCGCCGCGCGCAGGGGACCATCCCACCGCCGCGCGGCATAGACCCCGGCGTCTGGCAACGGCTCATGCGCCGCGCCCAGATGGAGCTCGACCGCACCGACACCGGGAACCGTGCGGAGTTAGGACCAACCCCATGGCAACTCTCAAAGTCGCAAAGCCCCTCGCGGCCTTCCTCGACCTCATCGCGGCAAGCGAAGGCACTAGCAGCCACCCTCTTACTCGCGCCGACGGATACGACGTCATTGTCTCCGGCGTCGATGGACACAACGTCTTCACTGATTTTGCAACGCATCCGTTCGCGCTTGGCCGCCCTCCGATCCTCGTCAGAGCAGCCCAGCCCGCAGAGTACGAGCCTTGCGACGGAACAAGCACCGCCGCGCCCCGCGAAGTGAAGCCGGCCGTTCCGGCGCTTCACTCCACCGCCAGCGGGCGCTATCAACTCATCTTGCCAACTTGGCAGGAAATCTCCACCCTCATGCACCTGGGCACGTTCAGCGCGCAGAATCAAGACGCCGCCGCGTTGAAGATCCTCGAAGAGTGCCACGCCACCGAGGCTATTCTCGCTCTCGACATTCCCACGGCCATCGGCTTGGCTTGCGACGTGTGGGCCAGCTTCCCCGGCAACCTCTACCACCAAGGCGGACGGCCCATGAACTGGCTGCTCATTCACTGGCAGATGTACCTTGGAGCGCAGAGCGTATGAGCCAGGGCACCCACCACCGCGCCGTGAGAACCCCGGACACAGGCAACGCAAGCCCCGAAGTCCGGGCCATCATTCTGGCGCTCTCGCTGACCGTGGCGAAGGCCATCCAGCCTTTAGACCTCGCCGACAAAAACCGCGTCCTGCTCGCGCTTCACATGGACGTGGCCGACACTCTCGAAGCGCTTTCCAGCGAGGTGTGACCGTGAGACACAAGCGACTCGTTCGACTTATGCAGCCCGGAGCCATGCTGGATTACTACCCCAACCATCAGGCGCTCGGCCAGCCGTGCTACTACATCCGCACAGGCCCGCAGGGGCACACAATTTCCGCCGTTTGCCCCACGCCGAGGGCCGCGTGGGAAGATGCGCACAACACGCTTCAGAGAGCGGCGAAGACGCCACCGGCCCCGAAACTGCGCAAACCCAAGGTTCAGCGCTTCAACCCACTGGAAAGGACCAGCAGCCATGGCAACCAAACTTGAGCAGACGCTCGAAAACATAGGGAAGGGATTCGTGAAGGTCTTCGAGGGCATCGACAAAGCCGCAGTCGTCGCAGAGCCTTTCGTCGACATCGCCTTTCCGTTCCTCGCACCCGTCTACAACGCCGCCGCCAACGGTGCCGCCGCCGCCATCAAGGCTGGCCAGGGAGCCTACAACCCCCAGGCCAGCGAAACCGACAACCTGCTCGCCATCGCGCTGGCCGTCGAGCCTCTGCTCGTGCAGTACGCACAGCAAGCCGGACTCACCGCACCGACGATGGCCACCGTTCTGCAGTACGCCGCGGCTTTGCAAAAGAGCCTCGCAGCGGCGTAGTGACTTTCCCCGGGGCCACGTTCGTGGAGCCGGGGCTGGGGGCAGCCGCCTTTCCTCAGCTGCAAAGCATGGCTGCCCCCCGTGCCGGTCGGACCCACTAGCCCGCGAAGAAGGCCGAGGCGACCGGCACACCTTCCAACCCAGGCCCGGCAGAGCCGGGCAGAAAGGAGACGCGGAGAAACGCCAGAGCACAGAGGGGCGGGGCAACTGCCCCGCCCTTGCTGTTACTGCATTACAACGCTCTAACTATCGGGTCGATTCACCGGCCCGCAACGTGCAACACCAACAGCGGCCAGGAGGGCCAGCACAATGAAGAAGAAACCCGCACCGTTCAAACTCGAAGCCCACGCCGAGAAATTTCTCTCCGCCGAGATGGTCAAACAGGCCGAAGCCGCCTTCAAGACCAGGACCGTGGACAATTCCCCCATCGTGGACTCGCTTCTCTTCCGCGATCTGCTCGAACAGGTCTCAGCACTCAACCTCGGGAACCTCGCGCATGAATTCACCGCGTGCTGCACCGAGTTTCCGCTCTTGAACGAGGCCACCTACCAGCGGCCACTCGACATGACACGCGAGGGCTTTTTGATGGCTGTGGCCTTCGAGACTGGCCGACGCTACAACCTACTCCAGGCGCTTGCACTCTTGACCGGCGAAGTCGAAGCCCTGCCCGAGGAGCCAGTCGAAACAACGGAGAGCGTAGTTCTGGAGGGCTGATTCCATGGCCAAAATCCAACTCAGTCAGGCAGAGCGCGACCTACTCGGCGCGCTCTGCGAAGCCGCCGCAGAGTACCAGTTTCATGGCCTCCGGCCCATGACCGAGACGCTGCGCGAACTCACCCGCGACGATTTCCCGATGCTTCAGGCGCTCGCCGACCGCATCACCGTCCCTGAAGACCCACCCAGCCTCGAAATGAAACTCAACTGGTAGCGCGCGCCGGCAGCGACCGGCCCGCGCCGCCCGGAGCATCGACCATGCCCAGGCCCCGCAAAACCACCGCCAAGAAAGCCAGCCGCGCAGAGCTTGAGGCCGAGCGCGACCGGCTCACCCAGCCGATGCAGCCGCCACGCCCGTGGCTCAAAGGATGCCAGCGCGACCCGCGACTCGCCGCCGCGCTCTTGCGCAACGTCGAGCGAAACATCCTTCTCCGGTGACTCGACCCGGTTTTTTCATTAACACCAAGAGCAAGCCCCGTGGAGACTCCGCGAAGACCCCGCCGCGTCAGTGTTGCGCTCTCCCATGGGATGCAGAGACACCGCAACGGCAGCCAGCGAGCAGCGAAGACAACAGCAGCCGACGCCGCAACGCCGCCGAGAAGATGCAGCCAGCGGCAGCCATGGAACCCCGCCAGCAGCAGCAAAGCCAGGGACAGCGCAGCGCCCACCCGACGCCCCGCAGCGCGACGGCGCGCGCTGCTCATTGCGGACGCCAGCAGTGGCAAGCCAGCAGTGTGGGCGAATCTCAAACCGATGCGCCGCGCCAGCAGCCCGACGCCAGCAGCCAGCCGCGTGACCAACACCGGCAGCATCGGCGTGGACGCCTAAGTACGCGGGGCGCTCTACCGCCGCCCCCGCACCCCTGGCGGCGCGGCGCGCAAAGGACGACGCGCCGATTATAAAAAGCCATAGATATACTCGCGCGGGGGGGGGAAACCCCCCTCGCCCGCGCTCGTGGGGGGCGGGTGCTCCTTGTTTTTGCGCGCATCGGTTTTCCGGCGGATCGAGCGTGACCTCGCGCGCAAAAACGTTCGCACCCTCCGCCCCCCCGCAAGCGGGGCCCCCCCCCTCCCGGCGCGCCGGGGGACGCCCCCCATGCGCCGGGCTCATTCAGCTGCGAGCAGCATCGGCCCGCGAACACCGCCCGGCGCGCTAAAAACTATAGATATGCGCTCGCTCGCTCCACCCACCCACCCGCACTCGCGAGCGCTAAAAAGCTATAGATAAACTGCCCCCCGGCGCGCAGCCAGCAGTGTGGTGAAATAGGTGCGCCGCCCGAAAACCCACGGCGCTTCGCTTTGGCCGCAAAGAACGCGGCCAGTCTCCCGCGCCGTTCGGGGCGGCGATCCAACTCCGGCGCATAGCGCCTCCGTACACATTGGTGGCGAGGGGCCCCCTGAAACCCGGCCCCTCTCCCCCAAACCCCCTCTCCTGCCCCCACCCGCCGGTCCGGCCCGCCTAGTCGCACGCGCGCCTGAATTGATGGCGGGCCGGACCGGGCCCGTCTCGGGTCGCTGCGCGACCCGAACCGGGCGCACGGGGCGCTGGACGGGCGATTAGACCTCTGTCGAGGACGCCCGTCCACCGCCCCGCCGTGTCGTCCGGTCACGGGGCGCTGCGCGCCCCACCGTCCGACCACCTTTTACGCGGTGTGCAGCAGCGGGGCAGCAGTGGCGGGTAAGGTGTTCCCGTGGTGGCCTCCCGTTGTTTTCCCATTGTTGCTGGCCGCTAAAATCCAGTTTTTGGTATATTCTGGCCTCAGCCCTGCCTGCGGCCTGCGCCAGGCCCGGATGCCGCCGGACGGTGAGGGGTCCCCCCCTCACCGCCGTCCGGCTCGGCTTTGAAGGAGACAGCCGAAATGAAATACATCGGCCTCTTGTCCTCAGCCGCCAGCGGCAAAATGGGCGGCATCGTGGCGAGCCACAACCGTGGCGGCCAGTACTTCCGCAAGCACAGCGTTCCCACTCAGCCGCGCACCGCGGCTCAAAAGCTCGTGCGCAACCAACTCCAGGCGTTCAGCGCCGCGTTCAAGTCGCTGACCGCATCGCAGGTTCAGGGCTGGAACGCTCTCGCTCTGACCGTCACTCTGAAAAGCAAGCTGGGCACCACCTACCACCCGACGGGCCAGCAGCTTTTCGTCTCGTGCAACAAGCATCTGGCCAACGTGAACATTACCACCCAGTTGAGCAACGCGCCCGCCATCCCGTCGATTCCGGGCCTCACCACGTTTACGGCCACGCCCGTGGGCAGCGGCACCACCGTTACCTCATGGGGTTTGGCTGTCACCCCGAACCTGCCCGCCAACTTCGCGGTTCAGGTTCGCGCCACCGCTGTGCAGACCGGCGGCCGGACGTTCATCGGCAAGAGCGCGTATCGCAACATCTGGGGCATCAACCCGGCCCCGACCCAGCCGACCAACACGACCATCTTCTCTGCCTACATTGCGCGCTTCGGACCTCTGCCCGCTTCCGGCACCGTGGCCTTCGCGCTTCGGCTCGTTGACCCGGTTTCCGGCTTCGCCGGAACCCCGGTGACCGTAACGGCCCCGTTCACTCAGTCGAGCGCCGGTGTGTCGTACACGCTCGTGGCTGGGACCCCCACGGGCACCTTCACCCACGCCTCCGCCGCCGTCGCGGTCACCGTCACGCCGACCGGCGTCACGGGTGGCCCGATTGCCATCACGTACAGCTTCAGCGGCATTCCAACGGGCTGCACGGGCAACTTCACCGCCAACCCTCTCACGTCCTCCTCAGCCGCGACGTTCAACCTTGTGGGCACCGCTGGCGCGAGCGCCGGAACGTCGGTTATCACCATCACCGGCACTTACGGCACTTTCCAGGCGTCCACCACGGTCAGCATCACGCTCACCTAGTATGCAGATCGTTTCCACCTTCGGAGCCGCCAGCGGTCGCGCTGGCGGCTTCGTTGCTTCGAGGGGCCAAGCCGGTCAGCAACTCCGCGCCGGCAGACCGGCGCGGCAACCTCGCAGCAACTCCCAGCAAGGCGCGCGCGCTTTGACCGGCTCGCTCGCCGCGCTCTGGCGCGGCCTCACGGCCACCCAGCGCCAGGGCTGGGCGCTGCTCGCTCAGACCTGCCCGCGCCGTGACCGGCTCGGGCAAAGCCACGCCCTCACCGGCTACGCCCTTTTCGTCTCGTGCAACCGCAACCGGCTCACCATCGGCGTGACCGCTCCGCTGCTCACGGCCCCCGCCCTGCCCAGCATCCCGCCGCTTGCTTCGCTCGCGGCGGTCGCAACCTACACCGGAGACCTTGAGAACCCCGTCCTCTCGGGCTTCGCCCTCGCGTACACGCCGCCCGTCCCACTCCCGTGGGCCGGTGTGCTGCGCATGTCCGCTCCGCTCTCGCCGACGCGCGGCAACGTCCGCCCGTCCGACTTGCGGGTTGTCGCTGCGCTCAACCCGCTACCGTCCCAGGCTCTCGCCATCATGACCGGATGGACCGCCGCGTGGGGGGCACCCCTGCCTTCCGGGCAGGTCACCTTTGCGCTCAACCTCGTGGACCCGCTGTCCGGCTTCGCCGGTCCAGCGGTGCGCGCCGTCGCGTCCTACGCGACTACGATCCTCAACCCCTACATTCCCGGAACCATCACGGTCAGCTTCGAAGGCACGCCCGAGGCCACGCTCACCGGCCAAGTGATCGAGTTCGGCGGCAATCCACAGGCGGGCGGATAATCGCGGTAGGAGGCACCCGCCATGCTCTACCGCGCTCGCTTCGCTGCGCTCGCTTTCGCGCTCATGGCCGCGCCATGCGCGGCCCAGCTTGCCACCGGCGTGAATTACAACGCCAACACCCCCGCCGCGCCGGCCGGCGCGCGCAATGTCCACTGGCAGAATGACGCCGGACGCCCGACGGTCAACGCGTCGGCCTACGTGGTTTTCCCCACCCTGCAAGTCGCTTGCCCTTCGGGCAGCGACCTATCCGGCGCTGTCAACACGACTCTCGCCGCCGTGTCTTCGACCCTGGGCGGCATCGTGGACGCGCGGGCTTGCGTGAATAACTTCACGTGGAACACCGCGACCACCATCACCACGGCAAACACCGCTCTACTGCTGCCGTGTGGAACCCTCACCGTCACCCAGCCCCTCACCGTCTCGCCCGGCGTCCGCAACACAGTCATTCGCGGCTGTGCCTACCAGGGCGGCTCCGCCGCCTCTGGAACCACCGGCGGTACGGTCTGGAACTGGCAAGGCGACGGCGCGGCGTTTATCGTCGGCGACCCCGCCGACGCATCGGACACCCCCGGCTTCGTCCTTACGGACTTAGCCGTTACCACCCCGAGCGCGGGCGCAAGCGCCCATGCGCTCGACTTGCACCGGGTCCAGGAGGCCGACGTGGAGCGCGTCTATTTCAACGGCGACAACTCCACCGGGCAAACCGCAATCACGCTCGACGGCACCGGGAATTACACCGGCGGAACTTTCGCCGGGCTGCGCATCCTGGGCTATGGCACCGGCCTTGCCCTCGTGGGCAACGTCACCGGCGGCGCAAACGCTTCGACCTTCGTCCGCGTTCACATCGACTGCTCGAGTTCGGCGGGGAGTCCCCTCACCGGCACCGTGGGCATAAATCTGGCCTATGGCGACGGGAACACCTTCACCGGCGGCGACGTGGA
>Ga0208687_1001147_pt1 | contig 12843 bp, 7 predicted proteins | sample June2015DPH_6_10_FD_184695 | JGI IMG/M metagenome (GOLD analysis project Ga0208687, IMG submission 184695) | Peatland microbial communities from SPRUCE experiment site at the Marcell Experimental Forest, Minnesota, USA - June2015DPH_6_100... | ecosystem: Environmental > Terrestrial > Soil >...
ACAAGCCGCGGATGTACACCGAGCTCCAATGGCGTCGCTCGCGCCGCCCCAGCGGCTCCAGCAGGTCGGCCAAGAATTGTTCCAAGCGCTTTCGACATTTCTCGATTTCGCTCTCGGTCATGGACCAGAGCTTAGCACGTCTCCTGTGGGAGGTCAATAACTTAACGTAGTAGTACTAGCCCCGAGCACCCATTCTTCGGACCCCGGACCCTTCCTTCTCCCGTGAACTTGACACGAGAGGGCAGCAGGCGTATGGTTTTGCGCGGAGATAGAGTTGAAATCGGAAATTCCGGGTGGAAGCCCTACCTGCGGGTAATCCGCGAGAAATGTTCCCAGGTGCTTCATATCTTGGACCGATTCCACATCGTCAGTAATATGATCGCGCGCCGAGGAGGTCAGAAATGCCGGTTGATCGAAGGGGATTTCTAAGCGGCCTGGCATTGACCGCCGCCGGTTTCAAAATGAGCGCTGAGGTTCCAGGCTTGCTCGCTGAGGAGGATGGTTTCTCCTCGGCCACAGGCGCCGGCAATGCCAAAGAGAAGGCCTATGGTTCAGGCTACTTCGGGCAATGGATCGAAGATGAATTTGGCCTGCCCGCGTTCCATTACACATGCGACCAGATTAACGATGCCAAGGCCGTGACTGAGGTAAATCCCGGCATTCTCTCTTCAACTGAGCACATCCATCAAGTCGGCAATGATCGTATCGTGGCCATTGCCTCGAATTATGGCCATGTTCGAGTACGCCAGGACGAAGGAGCGCCGAAGTTTTTGAACGACTACGCGCCCGATCGAGGCTGTTTCGGGGGCGGAATTGGCTACCTCACAGACGGCAGAGTGATGCTGAGCACGTTCTATCCGGGAAGCAGCGAGAGCTTCGATCGCATCTTCGGCGTCGGGTATCTGCGAAAAAAGGTCTTCGGACACAACTACAATATTGACCAGGTGATTTTCGCACCGTTTGGCGACGATCCTGTTTTGATCTCTCAAGCGACGATCACCAACCACAGCCCATCAGAGGCGAAATTGCGCTGGCTTGAGTACTGGGGATGCCAGGTCTATCAGTTCTCTTTCCGTTCCTTCATTGAGTCATTCGCGGGGAGGCGCATATGTGAATTGCGGCGCGACTTTGGGACGCGATTCGCGCACCACTTTCGCGCCCTCCAAGACGGTTCCGGTTTGCTTGAGACCAAGGAATTCCTCGGCCGTCTGCAGGCGGAAGAGGACCAATGGCGTGCGATCGCTGCTTACCTCGAGAAAGCCCCGAATCCGTTCTTAACGGCGCCTGACAAGAATGCGCCCAAGGAAGCTTCCTTCGACGATCTCAATCCTCCGCCCACATTTCTTGTTTCTCTGGATGCTCCTGCTGATGGAATATCATCCGACGGGAAGGATTTCTTTGGCGCCGGCGGTGCAAGCCATCCCAGCGGCCTGGACCGCCAGCTTGACGGGGACCTGAGTAAGACCGGCCCCGAAAGCGCTCTCTTGCTGGAACGCAAGATAAGCCTTAAACCGGGAGAGAGTCGCACGCTCATTTTCCTTTACGGCTACCTGCCGGAAAACGCGAATTTGGATTCATTGGTCAGCAAGTATCGTCGCAGTGCTGCGGCTGCATGGCGAGACTCGAGCAGCCAGTGGAAGAGAAAGGGGCTGCGGTTCAGTACCGAGAGTGAGCCGTGGGTGGAGCGCGAAATCACGTGGAACCATTACTATCTCCGCAGCGGTCTCACCTATGACAGTTTCTTCCGCCAGCACATTCTTTCTCAGGCCAGTATTTATCAGTATGTGATGGGATTTCAAGGGGCGGCCCGCGACCCTCTCCAGCACGCCCTTCCTTTTGTGTTTAGCGACCCCGACATCCTGAAGGGAATCCTGCGCTACACGTTGAAAGAGGTCCGGCCGGATGGATCGCTCCCTTACGGCATCGTCGGCTATGGTATGCCCATGCCCACGACGTCCGATAACTCCAGTGACATGCCCATGTGGCTTCTTTGGGTTGCCAGCGAGTACGTATTGGCTACGCGCGACGTGCCATTTCTCGATGAACCGATCACCCCTGTCTATGGACCGAATGCCGGTGGGCAACCGGTGCGGGTCCGCGAGTTGCTCGCCCGCTGCTATCGGCACTTACTCGAAGGTGTCAAGACCGGGGAGCACGGCATCATGCGCATGCTCCACGACGATTGGAACGATGCGCTGGTGATGGGATGGGTTTCCCCGAAGTCTTTGCCGGAATGCCTGGAGCAGAGTGAAAGTGTGCTCAACTCTGCGATGGCGTCCTACGTGTTTGACCGCTACGCGCGACTCCTGACCTACGCGGGTGGTGAGCCAGGTCTCGCCGCCGATATTCGCCGCAAGGCCGAGGAGCACCGGAAAGCAGTACAGCAACAGTGGACCGGCAAGTGGTTCCGCCGCGCCTGGCTGGGACCTTCGCAGGGATGGTTAGGCGAGAAGGGACTGTGGCTGGAGCCGCAGCCTTGGGCGATCATCGGTGGAGTCACAACCGAGCAACAAACCCGTGCGCTGGTTCAGATTCTCGATCAAGAGCTTCGGCGGGCTTCGCCGATCGGCGCCCTCCAGCTTAATAAGAGCCCCGATATGATCGCACAGGGTGTGTTGAAAATGGAGCCAGGGACGTCGATCGATGGAGGTGTGTGGCCTTCGCTGAACGCGACTCTCATTTGGGCGCTGGCCTTAGTCGACGCCGGGATGGCCTGGGATGAATGGAAGAAGAATTCCTTCGCCCGCCACGCCGAGGTCTATCCCGGGATCTGGTACGGAACCTGGAGCGGTCCCGACGTACTGAATTCGGCATCGAGCGAGCATCCCGGCGAGACGACCGCGGGGCGCCCGTTTGGATGGACCGATTTCCCGGTGCTGAACATGCACACCCATGCTTGCCCGCTTTTCTCGGCCACAAAACTGCTCGGACTGGAATTCACCGAGACTGGGGTAACGGTGATGCCGAACCTGCCGTTGCCCTCCTACCGTTTCGATTCGCCACTCCTCGGAGTTTCAAAATCTGCGCTCGGCTACCAGGGCTGGTATAACCCGTCATCTCGGGGCACGTGGACGATTCGCCTGAAACTATCCGCTGAAGAGAGAAAGCTTCTCGAGAAAGTAGAGATCAACGGCACTCGAGTGTCTCCCGCTCCGACTACAGACGGCTCGATTGTGCTCGAGGGCGAAGGCGGGCAGGGAAGCCCTTTGCGATGGTCAGTTCTGCGCACCTGAATCCACTGATGACCTGTAATCCCCTTTCATGTCCCGCTTGCGCCGCCTGGGATTGGAAAGGCAGAAGTCAGGAGTCAGAGGGAAAGAGCAGGAGTCAGAAGTCGGGAGTCAGGAGTCAGAATGAAGAACATCTGGTCCGTACTTTCGGCTCTCTGTTTTGTGCCTTGCGCTCTCTGCTCACCGCCTGGGTTTTCCTGCCCGATCAAAAGCCGCTCCTCGCAGGCCAGCAACGTAAGCCGTGGGCCAAAGCCACGGAAATGGCGCGCAAGAAACGTCTGGGCGCGGGCGGAGCCGAACGGTTCGACCCCTTCAGGGTCGAGAATCTTGGATGGCACGCCGTCCGTGGGCGGCGGGCGCAAAACCCCGCGCCCTTGTCCACGGCTATTCATCTTTAACCCCTTCGGGGTTCAGACGCACCCGCCATGATGGTTCACATACCCATTGACTGCTCAACGGAATGGGCGGAGAATCCACGGAGAATCGCCTGGGAACGCAACAGTTCAGTCCCACACTTATCCTGCCGGCCAACGCCGCTCTGACGCCCGGCGCCGGAAGCAGGTTCTAGGAAGGCACGATGCGGACATTCGGATTCATTCTTCTGTTCACAACACTGGGTTTGGCTCGCACGGAGTTCTGGGCCCCCGTGGCCCCGCCGCGGGCCCACTACTCCATCGATGTGAATTTCATCGCTGACCCTTCGCGCCTCGAAGGCACGGAGACCATTCGATTTCGCAATGACACGCGGAGGCCCATGGGTCGTATCGCACTGCGATGGTACGGGGATGTCTTGCGTGTGAGGGCCAACGGCGTTCCCGCCGAGCGCTCGCCGGGAAAATACAGCGTGGCGCTATACGACCTGCCGCGAGATGTCAGGCCCGGCGGCGAGGTCGAACTCTCCATCGATTTTACCGCCCCTTGGAAGCTCGATCCGCACAACGGAAGCGCCATAACTTCCTTCCTGAGTCCGCACCTTTGGTGGGGCTTCGGCACGCTCGACGACTATGAGGTCCATCTCCAGGTCCCCGACGGCTACGCCGTGGCCACAAGCGGCCGGTACGACCCCCGAGCGGGTGCGTACCGGGCTGAGGGCGCTCGCATGTTCGGCCTGTTTATCGGGAAAGGATACGAAAGTGCCGAAGCCGACGCCGGTGACGTGCACGTTCGCGCCGTCTTTACAGCGGCAGGGCGGCCCTGTGCCGAGTTGCTGCTGAAAACGGCGGTGGATGTGATCGGCTTCTACCGCCAGCAGTTCGGCTTTTATCCACACCGCTCGCTGTCCATCGTCCCGGGCATGGATTACCCGGCGGGAGGTTATCCCCCCGCTACAGGCCTTATCGTCATACATGGACAGGAGCACCTCACCGAGCGCCCGGAGCCCTTCTGGCGCTGGATCACGGCGCATGAGATTGGCCACATGTACTGGTCCAACTATGTCCTGGCGCAGGGTTCAGAGGACCTTCCGTGGTTGATGATTGGGCTGGGTATCCATGCGGATCGCGAGTATAGGCGGGCTCGCGACATTAAAGGCAGCGTCGTCGCCTTGGAGCAGGATTACGTGAGCGGTGTGAAGCAGGGACTTGATACGACTATGGACGTGACCGATGAGCAGGAGGCGGTCATCCACTGGGACTTCAACAATATAGTGGAGCACGGTAAGAGCGCGGCATTCCTCAATGCCCTGGAGTCGGTCATCGGCACGGAAACCTTCGCCAAGGTTTATCGCCGATGTCTGAAGGAATACGCCGGGAAGCAACTCGGCTGGCGGGAGTTCCAACGGATCTCGGAACTCGAAAGCGGGCAGGATCTCGACTGGTTTTTCGAAGAGTGGGTGCGCTCGTCCGGCAGTGCGGACTACCGCGTAGCCGGGCAGGGGTGCTCGCCAGCGGGCCACGAGTTCGACTGCACCGTGCGCGTCGAGCGATTGGGCGCAATGCGGATGCCCGTGACCGTCGCTGCCCGGTTCGAGGACGGCTCGGAGCAACGCGTCCAAACCGATCGCTTGGCCGACTTGGACGAGCTAAAGTTCCGGGCGAGATCGCCGCTAAAGGAAGTTGTGATCGAGCCGGATGCTAGGGTGGCTTTGGCCGAGGCTCCACCTCCGGCCCAGCGGGAATTGATGGCGAAAGTCAGCCAAATGCCCTGGACGGGCGTGGGAGAAGCAGCCCTGGAAGCCTATCGACAGGCGCGCGAGATGAAGATCCAGGATGCGCAGTTCCGGGCGAAGTTGGGATTGTTGCTCTACGACGGTCGGTATTATCCGGAAGCGCTCGAGGTGATGACGCAGGTGGCACAGAGCGATTCCGATTGGCGCTTTGCTGCCCTCGTGTGGCAGGGGCATCTGCTGGACCTCCTCGGGCGTCGAGCCGAGGCGGTGGCGCGCTACCAGGAAGCGCTAAAGGTGCCGGGTTCGCAGAGTATGCAGCACAGCCAGTACAACCTTGTCATTAATAAACAGTGGGTCGAGGAGCGACTGAAAACGCCATTCGAAAGAAAATGACTGGGCGTTGCGACGATTCGCGGATTCGCCGTATGCGAGCGCCGACGGCCGGAGCAAGCGCAGAGCTCCGCCTTTGAGATTTGCGGCCTTTCCTGAAGAAGAACCGCTTTTATCCGCAGCAGTTCCCTCAGGCTCTCCTCTGTCCCCGCCGCATTGCGCGCGCAGTTGGCCCCCAAGAGTGTAAGTTTTCTCTGGACAGTTGACAAAACTACTGGTATCCCGTAGGATCATGAAATTGGAATTTGAATGGCACGAAGCCAAGGCCGAGGCCAACTTGCAAACCCACGGTGTGAGCTTCGAGTTGGCGAAGACGGTCTTCAAAGACCCGTTTGCCATCGAGCGTCTCGATGATCGTGACGACTACGGTGAGGAACGCTTTGTAATCATCGGCATGGCAGAAGGGCACGTCCTGCTGTTCGTAGCCTATACAGAACGCGAGGACAGCATTCGCATCATTTCAGCCCGCAGGGTAACGCAACATGAGCAAGACGACTACTACCGACAAAACGCCTAGACCGATGACTCCGGAAGCCATCGAGAAGGGCGCGCGCGCCGATCGCGACGCGCAGCCACTAACCGAAGCCGACCTCAAGCGGATGAAGCGGACGCCACAGGCGAAAATCATCCGCCGTGCCTTGGAACTGACCCAAGAGGAATTTGCCGCCCGTTATCACATCCCGCTGGGCACGCTGCGGGATTGGGAGCAGGGCCGCGCAGAACCAGACCAGCCTACGCGGGCCTATCTGACGCTGATCGCCCGCGATCCTGACCATGCTAATCGGGTCTTGAATCCGAAGCCGCACTAAGAGGCCTTCAAACTCAAAGCGGAAGGAGAGTGTGGCTTGTGGTGTGTTTCCGTGGCACGGTGCCGTTCTGTCCCGGCAAATCGTGGCCAGTAGATGGTATGTGGTAGATCGTAGGTGGTATGTGGGGAGGGTTGTTCTTCCCCACCTACCACATACCATCTACCCTTCTGACTTCTGGCTCGCGTCGGGCCGCCGCCTTACTGCACAGTCACTGGAACGTTCACACTACGTGAGAGGCTGCCGCTGGTGGTGCTGCTGACGCCCGTCACCGTAACTGTGTAGTTCCCCGTGGGCGTGCCGGGGTTAGAGACAGGCGGGGGGCTGCTTGACCCTCCACAGGCAACAAGGGCTGCGGCCAGCAGAACGAGGAACAGCGACCCGAAGGCCAGCTTCAATCGGCGCCTCTTTGTCGGGATGACCAGCAGGAAGAAAGCAGCAAAAATGGCTCCCCCGATGGGCAGCAACCAACGCGGAATGTTAAATAGACCGATCACCGTCGATGGAGCGGTCGTGTTCACCGTGAGCGTGGTGGTAGTGGTCGGGGTTATTGAGGCAGAAGCCAGTGAGCAACTGCCTCCGGTCATCGCTGATGGGACCTGGCAAGTTAAGCTGACTGTGCCGGTGAAGCCGTTGATGGGACTTAGGCCGATCGTGGTACTCCCGGATGCGCCCGGGGCCGAGATGGCGAATGAGGATGGGGTTGCTACTACGCTGAAGTCGGGTATGCCGCTCGAGATGGTGATTGTGAGGGGCGAAGACGTCGAACCCAAATAGTTTAAATCGGCGACGTATTGCGCCGTGATAGTCGCCGTGGCCGTAAAAGATGTGGTGAGGGTTGCCGTCAACGAGGCGTAGGGAGCGGCACTGGCCGACACGCCGGTGAGCGGTTCGTCCAGACCGTTCACTGGCGTGGTCGTCACGGTGCACGGCGGGCCGCATGAAGAACCAGTGATCGGAACGCCTGCGTTCAGGAACTGCACAGCGCCGGATGGCGCGAAGCCAATGCTCGAGGTGCTCACGAGCGCGGTCAAGGTTACGATTTGGCCGGATGTGACGGTCGTCGCGCTCGCTGTGACGCCGATGGTGGTGGGGGCTTGAGTGACGGTAATCGTATCGGCGGCGGATTTGCTCCCGTTGTAGCTGGTGTTGCCGGCATAGGTGGCAACCACGTTGTCCGTCCCACCGGGAAGCTGGATGAAGTCCTCCTCAAAGTGGCCCTGGCTGTTCAATTGGTAGGTGCCGGGGGTGTTACTTGGGGGCGCGCCTAGGTCAACGAGCGGCTGCCCGTTCTCGGTCACCGTCACCTGTCCGGTAGGACATTGATAGGTGGGAATGCCGGTGGAACTGGAAAAGCATGCATTACCCGAACTGTTTGTCACGGACACGCGCAACCAGTAGTCACCATAGACATAGCCGTTACACGTGATGTTGTATCCGTATGGGACCGTTGTTATGGTCGTGATATTCCCATTGCAATCCTCGGTATCCAACCGGACAAACGTCTGGCTGGTTTCCGGGTTCACCGTAACCTGGACTGGGGTCGAGTCACTCGCCCCATAGGTCCCGTTACCCGCATAATGCGCCGTCACGCCATACGTCCCGCCGGGGAGCAGGATGGTGGGGCTGGTAATGGTGCCGTTGGTCAGCGTTAGGAAACCGATGCCAAGATTGCTGTTGTTAGGCCCGCCTATCAGTGAGACATCCCCCGTGGCAGATGCAGGAGTGACGTTGACGGTGAGGTTGACCGGCTGGCCATGCGTGATGGTGGTCGGGGATATGGTAAGTGTGGTAGACGAGGGCGTGAAGCTGACTGAAGTCCACTTATTCACCAGATTCGCGGCGTTGACCGTGCCGAGCCCGGTGGCAAGATCGTATCCGGCGGGTTGGGGGGGAGCAGCGAGCCACGCTGGTATTGTGGTGGTACCGCTGGTATAAACCAGGATGCCGTAGGTGCCTGGCGCGCCGTTGGTGTTGCCACAGTTCAGCGAGCCGGCATCGCACGCCACCGAATTATTACCCACTTGCACGTCATAGAAGATGCACGAAGAACCGCTGGCAGTGGGAGCCATAACCGCGGTCGACGCACAGCTCGCGCCAGTCCCCGCCGCCAGCTTGTACAGGACGTAATTCGCATTGCCCTGGCGCTGGCCGGTCTTCTGGTTGACCAGTGCCATGATGCCGGCGAAGGCTTGCGCTGCCGCGGACGTTCCCCCCACGCCCAGAAAATCCAGATAAGGTGCGTTCAAATCGCAAGAGGAGGCGCTGCCTCCTGATTCCGTGTTTGCATCCATTTCGCAGATAACGTAGAAGCTGCCACTCACGTAGCCGTCGCCGGCAAAAAGAGAAACATCCGGTATGTCGCGCGCGCTGTCGTTTGGCACCCCGGTTCCGGTTTGCCAAGAAGGTTTTCCATAAGCTCCAGTGCAGGCTGTCGATGACTGTGTAACGCAATTGCTTTGGCCGCCGCTGCCAGCGACAAGATCTGTACCGTCGCTCGCTACCCCAGACGCGCAGCCAGTCAGTGATCCGGTGTTCGCGCACGAGTCATTCCAGGTCATTTCGGGAATGTACGATTTGGCGGAGGATTGCCCCGAGCCGTTCGTTGTGTTCCAGTACAGAGACGCGCTGCTGACATCGTTAAAGTCCGTCCCGCCGACCGCAACGTTAAACGGCGTTGAAGCGTTGCCAGTGACTGCCAAACCGTATTGCGCTGCGGGTACGCCAGTTGAAGCGTAGTCGTCACATCCGGCGGAGCCATTGTCGCCCGTAGCGACAAGTATAGTAATGCCCTGAGCAGCGCCCTGCTCCCACAGAGTGCTGTAGAAGGCATTGCCGCTATTCCCGAGGGCAGCCTCGCATGCGCCGTAGCTCTCGCTCATGATCGGCGCGAGGTTGTTATCAATGATGTAGAGGGCGGAGAGATCGACGCCATAGGTGGTCTCGGTTCCTTCTGAGACCACAAGGTCAACCGTGGCACCCCTCCCGACCGCACCGGCCCACTCAACGTCGAGGTCGGCTTCAGTCTCGTCCGAGTTGATCCCCGGGTCGGGACCGTTCAGGATAATCTGCGGGACGTTTGCCGGCAAGCCGAACATATTGCGGAAGTCGACCACGTCCTGGATGTTGATGTTCGTATCCGAGATGATCGCAATCGTCTGCCCGGTGCCGTCTATGCCTGCATTCCAGAGCGGGGTAATGTTGTAAACGGTGGCAAAATCCGTCGGGCCGACGGCAAGGAGATACCCGGTCTCATAAGGGAAGGTGAAGAGTGGCCGCACCACTCCTGTTGCTTTCGATTTGGAAAAGGTGCCCAGGCGGCGGACCATTGGCCGCTTGGGGAAATTGTTCAGCGAGGCAAAGCCGGCCACCACCGGCGTCAACGCGGCAGGAATTTGCGGATCGCTCGCGTTGGCCCAGTGCTCCTCGCCCTTGACCACGAATTTGTGAATCTCCGTGTGAAACACCTGGCGCACCTGTCCCGCTGTGCCGGAAAACTCGATGACCGTGCGGCCCGCTGCCACATGACTGACTTGAAAGCCCTGGGAGGAAAGCCAATCGGTCACCGCTTGAATGTCCGCATCGGCGGGGCCGAATTGCTGTCCGAACTGCTCGGGGGTGAGCCACATGTGATAATTGGGCGAGGATTTGATCTGCTGCTCATCCAGCAGTTTCCGCAACGCGGCTTCCTGCTCCGCCGAGCGCTGCAATACGAGCAATATGCGTTCCGTAGGCAGGCTATCGGGCGCGGCGCCCTGGTCATATTCGGGGCGCGCCAGCGGATGGGTATTCCCTCGCAGTGTGACGAGGTTCTCCATGTCCACAGGTTGCGTGATGCGCGCAGGGACAATTGCTGCTTGTTGCCCCGCCGCCATCAGAGAGAAAAACAGGCCGAATGCGAATGCCAGAGCCGTTTGCGTCAACAGTGACCGTGCGTGTTTCATACCGCCTCCAACAACCAAGTTGATTCCCTTAATTATAGACCGTTACTGCCGGATACACGAACCTTGGTGACCTCCCTGTCGTCCGCCACCATCGTAGGGTATTCCCTTCGGAGCTTCGAAAAGTTCCACAAATTGTTTCGATTTTGGGAACCCCACATTCATTATTGATGCATAATGTCTCGACCGGGATTCCCGTTTTGGATTCACCCTTAACTTTTGGTATACCGCCCCATAACCTCGCTCGGGGATGCTCCATCCTGCTGAGCGGGATTCCAGCCATGGTGGACAGTAGGCAGTAAGCGGTAGGCGGTAGGCAGCAGGTGGAAAGCAAAGTAGTGGACGGACATAGTTGAAGTTCTCGTTGCTGCCCGAGAACTCAACGGAGAATCCTAACGTGAAGCGAATTTATTACGGCTGGTGGATTGCTCTTGCGGCCTTCCTGAATCTCTTCGTTGCGGTGGGGATTCTCTATTCCAGGGCTATTCCGTTGGTCAATGGATGGGACCTGTTTTGGCGGGGAGAATCTTCGATACCACCCGAAGCTACGATGCCGCCTGGGCGATCATGACGCTGGCGGGGGTGCTGGGCGCCGCGACGATCTACACTGTCTCCCCGTAGCGGGACTGAGTCGTCCGGAATCCCGTTTCAGCCCGCTTCAGCGGGCGACATCTTTTAGCCCATGGCGTGAGAAGGTGTGAAAAAATCGCGCTGTAGCGGCGGTCTATGACCGCCGCATTTTAGAATCAATGACTTCGGCGCTCATAGAGCGCCGCTACAGATGGCCAATCCGTTTTTTTCACACCTTCTGAGCCATGGGACCGAATGCCCAGCAGTTGCGTTTGAGCCCGCTCCAGCGGGCGACATCGTTGGAGTGGCATTCGTTCCCCTTGAATCCGGTTGATGTCGCCCCTGGCGGGGCTTACGGCTTCTTGGCCATCCCTCGTCCCCATCCCGCAAGGCGGGATGGGCTAATCGATGTCGCCCGCTGTGCGGGCTGGGCCTATTCTACCTTATCTACCGGGAGTTCTTGCTTTCCTGGCTGTCCCTCATCTTTAGGGCTGGAAGGTGGACAACGGAGGATATCCGTAAGCTCGTCCGTGTTATTATCTGATTCGAATGGCGGAGTCTTCGTATCCTCGCGTGGCGAGTTTTCGCACGGCTGCTGAATTGGCGGCTCATATCAAGGGGCTGGGATGGGAGCTTCCTTTTGACGATGCCATCCTCTGCGCTCCTGACTCGCCGCTCGCCAAGCCCTTCCAACTTCCCTGGCATAAGGGATGGCGCCAGGTTGGAAACCGCTTTGCCGTACAGCCGATGGAGGGTTGGGACGCCCAGACGGACGGTAGGCCGTCAGATTTGACCCGCCGGCGTTGGATGCGGTTCGCCCGCAGCGGGGCCAAACTGATCTGGGGAGGAGAAGCCGTGGCGGTGCTCCCTGAGGCGCGTGCGAACCCGCACCAGTTGCTCTTGAACGAGCGGACCGCCCCGTCGCTAGCTGACCTGCGTCAACAGATGGTCCAGGCTCACCGCGAACGCTTCGGCGAAGGGCGAGACCTTGTTATCGGCCTTCAACTCACACACTCGGGACGCTTCTGCCGGCCGCGTGCGGAAACACGCCTGGAGCCGATAATTGCCTATCATCACCCGATTTTGGATGCAAGATATCCAGCGTCCGCCAGCACCCCGCTGGTTTCGGATGCCGAGGTAGGCCGAATTGTCGAGGCTTTTGGCCGGGCCGCGCGGCTTGCTCAAGACAGTGGCTTCGATTTTGTGGACTTGAAGCATTGCCACGGCTACCTTGGGCATGAGTTCTTGAGTGCGTATCATCGTCCTGGCCCCTATGGGGGCTCATTTGAAAATCGCACCCGCTTCTTGCGGGAACTGGTGAGCATCGTCCGCGCCTCGGCGCCTGCTCTTGAGATCGGAGTCCGAGTGAGCGCCTATGACTCCATTCCGTTTGTGCGGGACCCTCAAACCGGCCGGGGAGTGCCCGTCAAAGCGCCCGGTCAACTTCCGTATACATGGGGCTTCGGTGTGGATGTGCAAAATCCCTGCCGCCCCGATCTTGCAGAGGCGAAGCTCCTGCTCGCCCTTCTTCGTTCCATGGATGTGCGCCTGGTCAACATCAGCGCCGGCAGCCCCTATTACTCTGCACATTTGCAACGCCCGGCATTGTTCCCGCCCTGCGATGCTTATCTGCCGCCCGAAGACCCGCTCGCGGGGGCCGCCCGCATGTGGGCTGCGGCTGCAGAATTGAAGAAGTCCACACCCGACTTGGTTTTCGTTTCTTCAGGCGGCACGTATTTTCAGGACTATCTCCCGCACTTCGCTCAGGCGGTGTTGCGGGCAGGATGGACAGATTTCGT
>Ga0208687_1001148_pt1 | contig 12840 bp, 8 predicted proteins | sample June2015DPH_6_10_FD_184695 | JGI IMG/M metagenome (GOLD analysis project Ga0208687, IMG submission 184695) | Peatland microbial communities from SPRUCE experiment site at the Marcell Experimental Forest, Minnesota, USA - June2015DPH_6_100... | ecosystem: Environmental > Terrestrial > Soil >...
CTCTATGGCGAACATGTGTCCGCGGAAACGGCCACCGGAGACCGAGTGCGTGCTGGAGTAGGCGAGGTAGTAGACGGTGGACAGCGCGTCATTGTGCTGTTTTCTGCGATCAATCCAACCGGCCGCAGCATTCTGATCATGCCGCCGCAAGTCCAGCTTGGAGGCAAGGTCAAGTCAGGGAAGATCATTCGGCGGTCTCGCTGGACGATAGCCGAACAGCTTCCTGTGCTGAGTTTTCGTTTGAGCAAGCGCCGTTTGGCGCCGGGCGAGCGCGCAGATGGGGTGGTGGTCTTCGATCGTCCCCCTTACAAACAATCTAACGAGACGCTTTTCTTGCAGATTGCCGAGGCGGGGGCCGTGGATCACCCCGCCTTGGCGCCCATCGGTTTTGGCATCAACACCGTGAAGGAGGATTCTACCCATGGAGAGCCCGTCAAAGGAAAATAGCTCCCTGCACACGACGCCAGAGGAGTCACGAGCCGATCTGGATGAAGCCGCGGTCCAGGAGGCAGCGGATGGAAAGCGCGGGATTCAATGGCGCGAGATCATCCGCCAAGCGTTTGACAAGGCGCGGCAGACCCAGCAGCCCAGAACCACACGCCGCGAGCTCAGCAAGGACAAAAGCAAGTCGCTCTTGGTGCTGGGTGGTGCGGCCGTCGCTATGCTCCTGCTGTTCCTGGGCATATTCTCTTCGCCTCAAAAGGCGAAGAGAACAGAGGGACGGGCAGGCGCGCCGGACCTGGGGCGCAGGACAACGCCGGGACAGGAGAGCGGCCAAAGCGGATCTGTAACGCCCATGTTGAATGCCGAGGTAAGCAGTGACGAGACAGTGAATAGGGGCGACGTGACACCCGAGGAAATCGGGCGAACGGCGCGACCGGGTCGGCCAAAGGCCCCCGCCGCACAACAAACAACTCCGCAGTATGCGCTGAATAAGATTGATTTCGATTCCACCCTGCCGCAGGAGCCAGGCGATCAACGCCCACCGCAGCCTCCCTCACCTGACGAATCCCCTGAGGCCGCTCTCCGTAAGCCATCGCTGGTGTTTGTGCGGGGGGCAGAGACTGGTGCTGCCGGAGGCGCCCCGATGAGGCCGGCCGTCCTCGAACAGAGCGATTTCGTCACTTTGCTGCCTCCCGGCACCCGACTCGTAGCGCGGTTGGAATCGGCGGTCAGTACGGGGGTGAAAGAACCGGTTGTCGCGGTGATCGAGTATAACTTCGAGCGTGAAGGTGAGATCGTCGTGCCAGCGGGAGCAAAAGCGATCGGCCAGTTGCGTCAAGCGGACCGCTCGGGGAACGTCGATATCCGGTTCGACAGGCTGGAAATGCCGGATGGAACCACTCAGAGGATGGATGGAGTAGCTATGGACCTGGCGTTTCGACCGCTCAAGGGATCCGTATCCGGAAAGAAAACAGGGACCAAATTCCTGGTGCGGACATTCACAGGTCTTGGAACTGTCGCCTCTTATCTGGTCGGAAACGGGGGCAGTAGCGGATTCTACGGCCCGCTATCTGAGAGTGCGCTACTCCGGGAACGGGTCGCCAACAACGTCGGGGTCGCAGGCGATGAGGAGTTGAACGAGTTGGCGTTCAATCAGAACATCGTGGTGACCGTCCCTGGCAATACGAGGTTCTACATTGTGCTGGGGACCGGTGCCGTAGGCCGTGACGCAGGAAGCAGACAGGCGGTCGCACCCGCTCCCGCAGGGTCGAGAGTCGCCACAACGCCGAGCCTTGAAGAGCTCCGACAGTTGATGCAACTCAGGCAGGAACTCAGCGCGATGTATCAACAGACCGCTACACCTCCAGCGACAATCGAGACGCCGCAGTAGATCAGGAGGTAAGGGGATCGCGAAATGGCGGGCTCGATTCGCTGCTTCCGTTCTACGGTGCCCACTCCTCAATAATTACGCCGCCTACTGCTTAACATACCTGCAGAGGTGCTGCATGTTTCCACCGGCAGGCACAGCCCGATGAGCGTCTTTGCCGAATGTCGTGAATCATAGCCGCTCTGCCATTTCGCGTCTTTGCCAAACTCCAGCCACGACAACGGTGAGACGATACAGCCAAGTGACCGCAAGCAGGCACGGCAACTTCCCCGAAGCGGACTAGGGAGTCAGGAGGTTGTAGTTCTACGAGTAGGGCGTTACCCGTCAACTTGAGCAATCCTCAACTTCCGAGTAGCGCGTCATCCGCTCGCTAGCCTAGATGCACCGTCAGAAACAGATGTGCCGACTTGCCCGCAACTTAGCGTCTGGACTGTTCCCGAGCACACGACGATCTGGTCAGAATTCAATCGGCTACATCCGCATGTCGGGCCTTCCCATTCGGTTGACCGATCTCAACTTGCCAGATTGCATGTTGCGCCGCACGATCCGGCAAGCGTCTGGCAACACCTCTGGCGATGTGGTAACGTCCACGTGTGCCGAACGACACGACAACTCCCGAAGTCCTTGATGCACGCCAACTGGGCCGCATTGAGGCGATGCACCGTGGCTTCCTGTACCAGCATCTATTCGCCGCAGGGTGTCTGCTCAAAGGGGCGACCGGGGTAGAAAGCATCGTGGTTGAACACGATGAAGACCTTGAGCTGTTGACGGGGCAGCGGCACATTTACGCACAAATTAAGACCCGGACGGAAACGCTGCTAGAAGGCGAAGTCGATGGATTCTTCACGCGCGCACGAGATTTGGCAGCCGCTCACGCGAACGGTGCCCGGCCTGGATCTGCGGAATTTTGGCTGATCACAAACGCGAAAGTCTCGGCCGGCCTCGCGTCGCGCCTGGTTACCGAGAACATTGCGCTCTGGTCCCCGCATACAGTCACTCGCGACGAGCCGCTTTTCCCGCCAACGCATATGGACGTGCCTGCGAGTTTCGCGTGGTGCGCAAAGGCGGCCTCGCAGATAGCGCTGACGCGGCTCTCTCCTGAAACGCTGGTTTGGAAGCTTGCTGCCGTGGTGGCCTACCGCTCTGCGGGGCTCGAAGGCGGACACACAATCCTCACGTCAGAGTTGGCCGCGCTCTTTGAGCTGTTCGCGGCGCAATTGCATCACCTCCCCGAGAGCCCCCCCACTTATCGAGTACAAGAGGACGAGCCGCGACTGGAGGACGAGGAACGGTTCTTGCTCGTGGTGTCGGTGTCAGGTGCGGGCAAAACAGCCTGGGCTTCTCATAGCGCTCTGCACAGCGGCGCGCCGATTGTTTATTTTGACGCATCGGGCATTTCTGACGCCGCGGTTGCGAGTTCGCTGCTGCGGGAAGCCCTCGTACAGCTCATCGCACAGTCCGGGATTGACGCAAAAGACGTGATTCAGCCGGGCGCGTCAGGGATGGAGGGTCTCCGGGGCGTAGACCTCCTGGCAGCGCGCGCGCGCGTCAGGCCCATATTCGTAATAGATAACGTCCACACAGTGACAGCAGGAACGATCCAGAAGATTGCGGCGGTCCTCGGGTCCTGCCGCCTTGTGCTGCTGGGTCAGCCTACGCCCGTCGTGGCGGAATTCGAAGAACATCTCGGCATTACCGCGGTCACGCTGAACGGCTGGTCACTTGTGACGATTGCGGCTGAGTTTGAGTCGGCGCATGCGCGAATTGACCCCGCGGCGGCCGAGAGGGTACGACGGCTGACGGGCGGCGTACCACGCTTTGTGAGCAATGCCGCTGCGCTCACGGACAAATTCTATGGCAAGGATCCGGAGGCATTCTGTAGTGCGGTCGAATCATTCGCCAATACCACACGCACGGCTCAGGAACTGATTCTGCGCGAAAGCTTCGACAGGCTGCCAGTCAACAGTAAACTTGCCATCGCCTTGATGTCGCTCGCGCGATTTTCACTTTCAGAAAGCGAGTGCCTGGATTTTCTATCCGCCCACGAAAGTCTTCGCTCGAAGTCCGTAGCAGCTGAGGCGATAAGGGAGCTCCTGGATTGGGGCGTAGCCCAACGACTGATGTCAGGCGAGATCGTGACACATGACGCTTACATCGTGATGGCCGCGACAGTTTTTGAAACTCTGGATGCCGACTGCAAAATGGCGGCGAAGCTGAAGCTTGCAGCCGTCGTAGAGAAGTCAGTCGCGCCGGGCCAGATCGCGCGGCTGACGGTCTATTGCCGCCTGCTTCCGCAAATCGGAAGAGTGGCGGCCTTGGCCGATATCGCGAGCTCGCTAAGCGAGCAAATCCACGAGCACGGGCGGTCGGCTGATCTAGAAATGATCCTTGAAGATGTACTGGGCTCCCCCGAGGTGGCGCCTCTCGATAAGTTTATGGTGGCCGACACGCTCGCGCTCTGGAGATTCAACCAGCCGGACAAGTCTGGATTCACTAAAATCGTTCGGGTTATGGAGCAACTGGCGGAGGAGCACGATCTGGGCGGTGACGCACCGGCGCGACTTGTGTTGAAGCAGATGATGGTGGCAGCGCGTAAGGGCGACATAAGCGGGATTGGGTTCTATTCGACCAGATCACTTGAGCTTGCCGATACCCCCGTGCTGCGGCGGATCGCACTCTACAACACGGCCACCGCCTGGTATTTAGCCAACAAGCCGGAAGAGACACTCGATATTACTGAGCAGCTAATAAAGGAATACCTCGAGGTCCTGCATTTGTCCGATAAGCGGGTCGTCGGCGTCAGCGCCAAGAAGTTATCGGACGCGATAGCCCACGATTTCGACACGATGGACGAAGTCAAGCGGCTTGCGGATACATTCGATTTGCGGGCGCGCGCGTCGAGCGATAAAGAGCATAAGTCTGCCGCGCTGTGCCGTTTGCTCGCAATGAAGTTCTATCAAATCGCACAGATGCCGATGTCGCTGATGAAAGTCGGTCAGGACGTGGTGGACGAATTACTCGGAACGCTTCGCGATCCAGGGGAGGCGCGGCGGGTCATTGAGACGCTGCTACTACCTATCGTAAAGGAATACCGGCTAGTCGAATACGTCGTCCCGGTTAATGCCCAATATGCTGTGGTACTCGCTTACTGCGGAGAACTAGAACCGGCGCGGCGCCTGATTCGTGAGCTTAAGACGTTCGCGGTCTCCGATTTCCGGCGGGAAGAATTGGAAAACCAGACTCGGCTCATTGAAAAAATCGCTGTCGAAAACCCGTTTATCGCGCAGCCAAGCATCGAAGCTAAGCTACCAAAGGTGGGACGGAACGAACGCTGCCCGTGCGGCTCCGGCAAAAAATACAAAAGATGCCATGGTGCATGATTTGATTGCCGCCGAAGAAGAGGAACTAGTAGACTGCCGTCGAGGTTGGTTTTAACCTGCTCTCGGCGGTCGCCAGCGGGAATGGACGTCGGTAAAGCTTAGGATGATTGTGCCATGTACATCCTCCTTGACTCTAAAGACCTGATTAATCTGGTGGAACATGGGAAACCGTGCCCCTTCTCGGAGTTTGCCGGGCGACTGACAGAGCGGGGCTTCGTAGTTGCATACTCCTTCGCAAACATCCGTGAACTTGCTGCTCCGATCGCAACCGACCGAGGCGCATCTCTCCGTATCAGAACCTATTTGGATACCCTGGAGGGCACTTCTCACAGTTTTCTGAGCGATGTTACGCTTCTAAAGGCGGAGGAAAAATCTGCGACGGCATCCTATAGTGCTGGAAACGAATATGAGCCAGTCAATCCGTTTGTCCCGCGTCTCGACTACGTCTTTCCATCATTCGCCAAGCCGCATGTCAGAGATTATCGCCTCGCAGATATCGTGTCAGAAATGTTCAAGCAGCAACCGGAACTCTTCCAGCCTGCGCCCAAACATGTCGCTGCTTTTACGTCTGCACTCTCGCTCGACCGCAGCCGCGCGAAGACGACCAGATCGCGAAAGATGCGAAGCAACTTAGAGGAGTCTTTGGCTGGGTTCTTGAAGGGAGAGTCAATTCCAAGAGGTGGGGCGGCGGGTTTGGCGGCCTGGATTTGGGAGAGCCCCGTGCGATGCCCTGCCATGAGATTGATTCGCGAGGCGGGAAAGGCAATGTCACGGAACGCCAGTTACAAGGCTCGGGGCGGCGATATTTTCGACCTCTCCCAATTGTCAGCAATCCCGTACGTTGATGCTCTCACCTTAGACAGAGCCATGCTTGACCTGTACTCGAGGGTCGAGAGGGTGCTCTCCGCGCTCTCGCCGCCTTTCAAGCACGCCTGTAAGGTGTTCAAAAATGCTGCGGAAATCCTTGAGTGGACAGCCCCTCCGCTACCGGCAACTAAAGCTTCATTACAGGCGTGAAGAATGTAGGAGCGAGACGGGCCTCACACGATGTCTGACACTTTTCCATCTCCTCCCGTGTTCGTCACGGAAGTCTCTGATGGATTCACAAAGCTGGGGGAACGGAAGGGACTCGACCTGACGGTAGAGCCGCTCTTCAGCGACGCTGACCGGGAAATTGCGTGGAAGCGACTGGTGGACAATGGATACGATTTTTCCCGGCCCCTTAGGAAACCATGACCCGCGCCTCGCCTTGAAGGATAACGGCCTATGGGAATATGCGACGTTTCGCGGTTTCCGGGCGTGTCGTCGGCCACTCGGACACAATCTAAGAACTCACTTGGACGTATGTCGGCTACACGTAGAAGCGACCCGTTGGCGTGACGGGCCGGAAACGGGGTTCAGGTCATCGAAGCGGACTTCGCGGGAGTCAGCGAATCCACCGCTGACGCGGCCGCCTTTCGTTTTGTTGTGCTTAAGGCACGACTTTCAGCCGTGTGGCAGGCCGGCTTTGGAGTCCGGTCGCGCTGCCCGGATTCCGTATGCTTCGTAATCACTCGCTACAAAGCCGTGATAGAATCACCCCTGCCTATCAAGACAGTCATCCGCTCAGGCAGGATCACCATGGCAGCGTTTTCCAAAGATGAAGCTGTCCCACGGCCCAACCCGACCGAAGACCACCAACGGCTTGTCATCGATACAATTCCTGCGCTGGTCCTGAGCGCTCGGCCTGACGGCTCGGTCGATTTCATCAATCAGCGCTGGCTGGAATATACCGGACTCAAGTCGGAAGAATTGCAGGGCTGGGGCTGGCGCTCTGTCCTTCATCCTGAGGATGTTGAAAAGTTCGTGGCAGAGTTGCGTGCAGCATTGGCCGCCGGGGAGCCGTTCGAGAATGAGGCGCGCATTTGCCGTGCTGACGGGGCATATCGCTGGTTTTGGATTCGTAATGCGCCGCTGCGCGATGTTCAGGGAAACGTTATTCAGTGGTATGGAACCGGCCACGACATCGAGGATCGAAAACAAGCCGAAGATGCCCTGCAAAAGGCCTTTGACGAAATCAAGATTCTAAAAGACCAACTCTACAAAGAGAATCTGGCGCTGAAGGAAGAGGTTGACCAGGCATCGATGTTCGAGGAGATCATCGGCTCTTCGGCAGCGCTGCGGCGGGTCTTGGTGCATGTGGCGAAGGTGGCGCCGACGGATTCGACCGTGCTGATCACGGGCGAGACCGGAACGGGCAAAGAACTGGTGGCACGTGCGATTCACAAGCGATCGCACCGTGCCACGCGCGCGTTTGTCTCCGTGAATTGCGCGGCGATCCCCTTATCGTTGATTGCCTCTGAGCTGTTTGGCCATGAGAAGGGCGCCTTCACCGGGGCCACGCAACGTCGCTTAGGCCGCTTTGAGCTGGCCGATGGAGGAACAATTTTCCTCGATGAAGTTGGCGAAATCCCGCCCGAGACCCAGGTCACACTGCTTCGAGTGCTCCAGGAGCGGGCGTTTGAACGAGTGGGGGGCGACCAGCCCATTGCCGTGAATGTACGGGTGCTCGCCGCCACCAATCGCGATTTGCAAGTTGCGATTGAGGCCGGCACATTCAGGCCGGACTTGTTTTACAGACTGAACGTCTTTCCCATCCAAGTACCTCCCCTGCGCGATCGCGTTGAGGATATCCCCTTGCTTGTCGCGTACCTCACGGACCGCTACGCGAGCAAGGCCGGCAAAAAGATCAGAAGTGTCAAGAAGAAGACCCTGGAGCTATTCCAGGCGTACGATTGGCCGGGAAATATTCGCGAACTCCAAAACGTTGTGGAGAGAGCGGTGATCCTGTGCGATTCCGATACCCTGGCGGTCGATGAAACATGGCTGCAGCGCGAATCGCCAAGGCCGGGCGTTGCCACGCGTGGACTAGGTCGCCTGGATGTAAATCAGGAAAAGGAAATGATCGAATCCGCTTTGACGGAAAGTCGGGGCCGCGTGTCAGGTCCAGCCGGCGCCGCGGCGAAACTCGGCATTCCACGCTCGACCCTTGAGTCGAGGATCAGAAGCCTGCAAATCAAAAAGCACCGCTTCAAGTCTGGATAGGTTCGGCGCCCAGCGAATAGACCCTCCCGTGCCAACGCAGATCTCTTTGAGATCTTGTATTTCGAAGAACGTCCCAAACGATTTCTTCGAATCCCCATGAGCCCCCGACGGTACACGCAACGTTAACTCATCGCTGACACTAATCCTCAAGTAGCCACTTTCGGGCAGACCTCGTGAAATCGACTCGCAGGAATTGTCGAGGGTCCTGCCGTAACTCGCCAATTGTCGAAGTTCACCACTGAACGCTGCGCCCTAAGACTCGTGCAGTCAGTAACTTACCTTTGGCACATGGGTTGCTTTGTTAGCCAGGCGAGGTCGCAAATGGTCTTGAAGATCGAGAAAGTCTCGGATGGACCGGAAACGGTTCTGCGGCTCAGCGGCCGATTGGATTCGGAGCAGGTGCAGGAGTTGAAGTCGCAAATCGATAGGATCACGCAGAGGTTCGTGCTGGATCTCAAGCAGGTGCGCCTGGTCGATTTGGACGCGGCGCACTTCCTGGCGGTTTGCGAAACGAAGGGAATCGAGCTCCGGAATTGTCCACCTTACGTTCGGGAGTGGGTTCTCTCGGAGAAGCCGAGGATCTCTGAGTTCGAATGAGATTTGCCAAGGGTGGCATGTAGTAGGTGGGAAAAACAAATCTACTCGTTCGAAAAAACGCTCGGGTAGAAATTCAAACTGAAAAAAGGAGATGACTTATGGATCGCATGCTTGTGGTGGTTTTTGACAACGAAAACAAAGCGTACGAAGGAAAGAAGGCGCTGCTGCAACTGGACAGTGAAGGCAGCATCAGCGTCTACGCCTATGCGGTGCTGGCGAAGCACGCCGATGGCACCGCAACGGTAAAGCAAGGTGATGACTCGGGGCCGATCGGCGCTCTGGTCGGCACCTCATTCGGAAGCCTCCTCGGATTACTCGGTGGTCCGGTAGGTCTGGCTGTCGGCGCGACGGTAGGGCTTACGACCGGCGGCTTCTTTGACCTGAACGATGTTCGCATCGGCCAGGATTTCATCGAGGATGTCACCAAGCTGTTGTTGCCGAACCGAGTGGCAGTGGTCGCCGAAATTGAAGAGGACTGGACCACGCCTGTGGACACGCGCATGGAGGCAATCGGCGGGTCCGTTTTCCGGCGCGCTCTCGCGGACGTAAGGCTCAAAGTCGACGAGGAGGAGGTTTCTGCCATGAAGGCCGACCTCGCCCAACTGAAGGCGGAGCTTGCCAAGGCTCACGCCGACCGGAAAGCCAAGCTCCAGGAAAAGATCAACCAGCTCGAGTCCAAGATACAAGCTCAATTGCAGAAGGCCAAAGACAGGCGCGAGGCCGTGGAGCGCGAGGCGCAGGCCAAGGTCCAGGTACTCAAGGCAAAAGCAAACGAGGAGGTCGCTGCGATGAAGGCCGACCTCGCCCAACTGAGGGCAGAGCATGCCGAGGCTCGCGCCGACCGGAAGGCCAAGCTCCAGGAAAAGATCAACCAGCTCGACTCCAAGATACAAGCTCAATTGCAGAAGGCGAAAGACAGAAGTGAGGCCGTGACGCGCGAAGCGCAGGCCCAGGCACAGGTGCTCGAGGCAAAAGCGGCGGCGGCGAGGGCCAAGGTGTCGTAACGCGGTAACACCTCATGCCGTGACGTTCGAAGGTGCATGGAAGGGGAGGTCGAGAAGGCCTCCCTTTGAAATCAAAATACTCGACAAAGGAGAATCAAATGACTACACATAGCTTAACTGAAGAAATCAAGAATCGTTCCGCCTGGAGCATCTTCATGGGCGTGGTGACCGCAGCCCTGGGAGTGTTCCTGATCGTTTACCCCCTGGCCGCCGCGACCATGACGACTGTTCTGCTCGGTTGGGCATTGATCTTTGTTGGCATCGCCCATTTTGTCTTCGCGCTTCACTCACAGACGGCCGGAAACTTTTTCCTGAAGGTCTTTCTGAGCGTGCTTTACGGGATCTGCGGTATCGCGTTGGCGTTCTTTCCCATTGTGGGTGTGGCGGCGCTGACGGGAATCGTTGGAACACTATTTCTGATCCAAGCAGGACTGCTCACTGCGACGGCGTTCCAACTGAAACCGCTCGAAGGATGGGGATGGGTCCTTGCTGATGCTGCTGCCAGCCTGCTGCTGGCCGTACTGATTCTCGCAGGGTGGCCTTCCAGCTCCGTTTGGGCGATTGGTACGCTCGTTGGCGTGTCTGTGTTCATGAGCGGAATCTCCCGGATCATGATCGCAACCAAGATACGGAGCGGCGCCGCCAGTGTTCAACGCTTCGTGCAAGGGGCAGCGTAGTCCCATGCACTGCAACCTGGAACACGACGGCGTTACGAGCCGTATGTCGCCGGAGAAGAGCGCAATGATCCATCGCTGGACTGTTAAAACGTTGGGCGTTTGCGTTCTTCTTTCCTGTGCCATGGGGTCGGGCCTGAGCCAAATGCCCGGCGCATCAATCGCAAAACTCGTTTCTTGAAGGCGCTTGGGTCGCGGGACATCTGGTCGGCAAAATCCTGCGTCAACCTCTTCGCGCGTTGAATGATGACTTGCTTAAGTTGGGAACAAACGGGAACAAAACCCCCCTGGACCGCGCTCAATTTTGCAGAAGGAGCGTTGGAAACACGGGCGTTAAGATGGGGTTGACTTATCTTGGGCGCAAGTGGTCCCCGGTTCGAATCCGGGCGCCCCGACCAAGATTTGCATTTCGTTTTCACCAGATTTGTAATTCCCCGCAGGGATTGCTTTCACTCCAATCGGAAACACTCGGGAACAAAACCCATCCGTCAATCTGAAGGGTTGCTTGTTTGGTTTTGTCTTGCGCTTAAAAATTGGCGCATCGTACGAACCGCCCAACTCCCGTGTCGGCCACTCGGAAGTTATACACTCGCTGATTTGTCGGCCAACCGCCCGGAGGTGTCAGCCTGACTCCCGAGATACGGGGTTCTGGGATGTCTGGACCTGCGCTCCTCTCCGCCTGAACGTATAACGGCCTAAGCCTACTTTGGGTTGTCGTCGCCAAACCCCACTTTACAAAGAAGGTAAGCCGACCAATTGACCAATGCTCGACTCGTCGAGCAGGCGCTCGTCAAGGTCGAGTTCAATGGCGTGTGCCACAGCTTGGTCGGCGCGACCTGCTCGGCGAAAAAACGCCAAGCTCCACGACGTGGACATTGCACTCGAAAGACGAAAGCAGAGCCCGGCGTGTTGGGTAGTGGGGTGTTCACTGAAGCATCCACTGAGCAAGCTGGTTCTCACAACTGTCGACCCGTGAAAAAAAGTTGGCACGCGGCATCCGCTTCCAAAAGCGAACGGTCGGATCGCACCACCGGTCTTTCGTGTGGCAGTTTATCCCAGCCCGGTTCTCACAATTACCGACCCGCGAAAAATAATTCTCAAAGTTGACTAACCCTGCCGAAATGCGCGAGTTGCTTGCCTTTCCTACTTCGTCATGATTGAGGTAGACGTTGCATGCAGGGTGAGCGCTCGATCCTCGCGAAAGGGTTCATAGCCTGAGCAACGCTCTCTGTTTCCTGCCTGTCTTCCGCCTCTCGCAGTCCTCCGACCTCATTTGACCCAAAAACAATCTCCGATTACTTTTCGCAACGGGCCGCTGTTGTTCGGCAGTGTTCGGAAGCGGAACGACAGCAGGCGGGAAAGGAGGGTACCTATTCATGCGCATGAAGTGGGACAGGGCACTCAAGAAGCCACTCGCGGCGGGCGCGATTTGCCTCGTGCTGGCTGCGCAGTATGTCCTGGCTCAAAACCTGGGTCAAAACCCACAATTCAACGTGGCTGTTCAAGGTCAAACGGGATCGCAACCGGAAGGTGCGTTCCTCAACTTCATTAACTGGGTAGGCAACGTGATCGCGCCGGTGGGCGCGGGCGGGGCGGTGCTGGGGGCCATCATCGCTTGGCTCACAGGCCGGGGCTTTGGCCGATGGCTGTTTGCGGCCGGGGCGTTGCTCGCGGTCTCAGGCGTTACGCGATTGATTGAGTATTGGATCACGAACGGAACAGGAGGTGTCACCTAGAAAAAAGAGCGGGAATCCCCGAAGTGAAAGGGGCAGGCAGCCCTCCAGCTTGAAGAGAGGGTTGCCTGCCACAAATCCAGCAATTGAATTCATCTTTTGAGCGAAGAGTTAAGACCATGGCCGTGCCACAACTTTTGAACGATATAGTGAAGGTTTTACTACTGCTTGCGCCTTCCGCGGCAGTCCTGTGCCTGGTACTCGCGGGCATCAGCCTGCGGCGCGAAGGCGGTGGAACGAGCTTCCTGATCGGTGGGGGTTTCACGAAGTGGATGTTCTGGGCAGTCATTTTCCTCACCCTCCAGCCGCTGCTCAGTTGGTTCAGTTCGTTCGGGGTCCCGGTGCCACTGCCAGGGGGCGGAATCGCGAGTTCCTGGCTTTCGACTTTCCAGTCGAGTGTCGCGAGCTTTGTGACCAACTTTGTGGTCGCGCGGCTGGCAACGACGCTCGCCGCTTACTTCGTGCTCCGGGCGATTCTCGATTCGGCGGCGGGTGAGCATCCCTTGCCATCGATTCTGACCGCCATGTTCATGCTCG
>Ga0208687_1001149_pt1 | contig 12837 bp, 13 predicted proteins | sample June2015DPH_6_10_FD_184695 | JGI IMG/M metagenome (GOLD analysis project Ga0208687, IMG submission 184695) | Peatland microbial communities from SPRUCE experiment site at the Marcell Experimental Forest, Minnesota, USA - June2015DPH_6_100... | ecosystem: Environmental > Terrestrial > Soil >...
CGACCTGCAGCGGGAGGCGGCCTACGGTTTGGGCGCGACCCGCTGGGAAGTCACGCGCATCGCCGTGCTCAGCTACGCCCGGCGCGGCTTGATGGGGGCCGCGGTCCTCGGTCTGGGGCGCGCGGTGGGCGAAACGATGGCCGTGACCATGGTGATCGGCAACCGCCCGGAAATCGCCAGGTCCCTCTTCGCTCCCGGCTACACGCTGGCCAGCGTGATCGCCAATGAATTTACGGAGGCGACGACGGACACCTACCTGAATGCTCTCTTTGAACTTGGTCTGGTCCTCATGGGCGTGACCATTCTCGTGCACATCCTGGCCTTGATCCTGATCAAAACGATCGCAACGCCCGGCAGCCGGCACGCCTGACGCGCCCCCGCTCATGTCCCCCCGCTACGATCAATACCGCCGGTTCCGGAACGCCTTCATGAGTGGGCTCTTTGTCTTGTGCGCCGTGCTGGTCGTCTCTCCGCTGGCGCTCATCCTTTTTCACCTGCTGCGCGAAGGCATCGGTGCGCTCAATTGGAGTTTCTTCACGCAGTTGCCCAAACCGGTGGGCGAAGCCGGCGGCGGCATGGCGAATGCCATCGTGGGCACCGTGATTTTGCTGGGTCTGGCCTGCCTCGTGGGCGTGCCCCTCGGTCTGCTCGGCGGCGTCTATCTCTCCGAGTACGGCAGCGAGCGCTGGAATGTCTGGATCCGGTTTGGCGCGGACATCCTCAACGGCGTGCCATCCATCGTGTGGGGCATGACGGCCTATGCGCTGGTGGTGGTGCCCTTCAAGACGTTCTCCGCCTATTCCGGCGGTCTGGCCCTCGGCTTTATCATGATTCCCCTGGTGCTGCGCACGACCGAGGAGGTGCTGGTGCTGGTGCCTGGCGCCTACCGGGAGGCCGCCCTGGCGCTCGGCATTCCGCACTGGAAGATCATCCTGCACATCGTCCTGCGCACCGCGCGCAAGGGGATCATCACCGGCGTGCTGCTGGCCATGGGACGCATTGCCGGCGAAACCGCTCCCCTGCTGTTCACGGCCTTCGGCAACCGTTTTTGGAGCCACCATCTTTCGGAACCCATCGCGGCGCTGCCGCTCCAGATTTTCACCTATGCGATTTCGCCCTACGACGACTGGCACCGCCAGGCATGGGCGGGCGCGCTCGTGCTGATCTTTCTCGTCTTCTGCCTGAGCACAGGCGTGCGCCTGCTCTCCGCCGACCGGAAAAAGAGCCGCGCAAACTAAACCGCAGAAACCTTGTTTCATGGCCATGAGTCTTGATGAAAAACCCCTGACCGAGCCGGCCATCGCTCCTCCTGCGGCGCGCGTGCCCGTGGTGCCGCCGACGGTGACGACGCCAGTCCCGGCCGGACCCGCCAAATCCGCGCTGGAACGACCGGAGGTGGTTTTTGACATCAGGCAACTCAACGTCTTCTACGGGGCCAATCGCGCCATCTCGAACGTCACCCTGCAGATCTACGCGCGCAGTGTCACCGCCGTGATCGGCCCCAGCGGCTGCGGCAAGTCCACGTTTTTGCGCACCTTGAACCGGATGCACGAACTTACGCCCGGCGCCCACCACACGGGAGCCATCCTGTTGCGGGGACAGGATCTCTATGGCGCCGGAGTGGACGCGACCATTGTCCGGCGGCGGGTCGGCATGGTGTTTCAAAAGTCGAATCCCTTCCCCACCATGTCGATTGCGGAAAACGTGCTCGTGGGCCTCCGCCTCAACGGCGTGCGCGACAAGGCGCTGCTGCGCCAGCGGCTGGAAGAGTCGCTGCGCATGGCCGCGCTCTGGGATGAGGTGAAGGATCATCTCGGCCGCCCCGGGATCAGTCTTTCCGGAGGCCAGCAACAACGGCTCTGCATTGCCCGCGCCCTCGCCGTCAGACCCGAGATCGTCCTCATGGACGAGCCCTGTTCCTCGCTCGATCCCCTCGCCACGGCGAAGATCGAGGAACTCATTCAACAGATCAAGCGTGACTACACGGTGGTGATCGTGACCCACAACATGCAACAGGCGGCTCGCGTTTCCGATCGCACGGCGTTCTTTTATATGGGCGAACTTGTGGAATACGACGAAACCCGGACGATCTTTATGAGTCCGTCCAACCCGCAGACCGAAGCTTACGTCTCCGGCCGCTTCGGTTGATCCCCCTTATGCAAACCTCTCCTGAGCACCCGCCCGGTTTCCCCGTCATGCGCCGTTTTTTCGACGCCGAGCTCGAAACCCTCCGCTCGCACCTGATCCTGATGGGCGAGACGGCCATCCAGCACGTGCGCGACGCCCTGAAGGCTTTGGTTGAAGGCGACACGGCCCTGGCCAGGCGAGTGATCGCCGCGGACGACCAGCTCGATGAGCTTGAGATCAAAATCGACGACGAAGCCGTGCGTTTCATGAACCTCCGCGCGCCGATCGCCAGCGACCTCCGGCTGGTCATCGTGGGCATGAAGGCCAGCCATGACCTCGAACGGGTGGGGGATGAGGCGACCAGCATCGCCAAGCGCGCCATCAAGCTCAGCGCCGAGCCTCCCCTCAAGCCCTATATCGACATTCCCCGCATGACCAGCATGGCGCTGGAAATGCTCCGCGACGCCCTCGACTGCCTGCTCCAAGGTGACGACGCCAAGGCCATCGCGGTGTGCAAGCGCGACCTCGAAGTCGACAACATCAACCGCCAGCTCTACCGCGAGCTGACCAGCTTCATGGTCGAGAAACCCGAGACCATTTCGCGCGCCATCGAGCTGATGTTCATCTCCAAGTCCCTCGAGCGCATCGCCGACCACGCCACCAACATCGCCGAGGAGACGATCTACCTTACCAAGGGCAAGGACGTGCGGCACACCGAGGAGGTGAAAAAGGCCGACAAACCCGTCGCGTGACATGGCGTCCACCGGCCGGTGTGCCGGCGCAACGGGCGGATGCGGACGGTCATGCCGTGGCAGCGAGGCCGCGGGTGCCTCAGTGCATGCCGGCCAGGCGGGCGAGGTGCATCAGCCCGTAGCCCAGCAGCCCGGTGGCCGGAAGCGTCAGCACCCAGGCCCAGACGATGCGCTCGACGATGCCCCACTTGACGGCGCTGAAGCGCTTGGACGCGCCCACGCCCATGATGGAGGTTGAGATGACATGGGTGGTCGAAAGAGGGACGCCGATGTTCGAGGCACCGTGAATGATGAGCGCGGCGGTGGTCTCGGCGGCAAACCCGTGCACCGGCTGCAACTTCACTATCTTGTGGCCCATGGTGCGGATGATGCGCCAGCCGCCCGCCGCCGTACCCGTCGCCATGGTGAGTGCGCAGGCAACCATCACCCAGCGCGGCACAATGAATTCTGGGATGCGCAAAAAGGAAAGCCAGCCGGGCACATTGGCAAAGACACCGGCCTGCGTGCCGGTAAAGAGCGCGAGCGTGATGATACCCATGGTCTTCTGCGCATCATTGGAGCCATGGCTGTAGCCCATGAAACCCGCGCTCAGGAGCTGGGCTTTGCCAAAGATGAGCGAGACCAGGCGGGGGGTGACCTTGCGCAGCATGATCGTAAGGAGGAACATGAGCAGCGCGCCGAGAAAGAAGCCCAGCGTCGGCGAGGTGACCATGGGGAGTACGATCTTCGGCCACAGACCGTTGTGGGCGCCCTTTGCATCCACGAGCGACCATTTGAGCACCGCCCATCGGCCGTCGGCCGAGGCGAGGGCTGCGCCGCATAATCCGCCGACGAGTGCATGGCTGGAACTCGACGGCAGGCCGAGCCACCAGGTGAAGAGATTCCAGATGATGGCGCCAAGCAGCGCCGCCAGGACCGTGGTCATGGTTACGGCATGCGTGTCCACGAGTCCCTGGCCGATGGTGGTGGCCACGGCGGTGCCGGCGAGCGCGCCCAACAGATTCCAGAACGCGGCCCAGACGATCGCCTGCCGCGGCGTGAGCACCTTGGTCGAGACGACCGTGGCGATGGCGTTGGCGCTGTCGTGAAATCCGTTGATGTACTCAAAGACGAACGCCGTCAGCAGAACGAACAGAAAGAAAATCATGGCGTGCGCTCAGGAGTATTTCAGCACGATTTGAAACACCACATTGCCGGCGTCGCGGCAGCGGTCGACGGACTTCTCCACCATTTCGAAAAGCTGCAGCAGAAAAATGACCTCCTTGGCTTCGTACGGCCCCTGGTAAAGCTCTATTTCGAGGTTGAGCATCACCTTGTCGGCCTCGCCCTCGGCGTACTGCAGTTTTTCGTTGGCCGAGCTGATCCGGTCCATCTTCGTACCCTTGCGCAGTTCGCCGACCATGAAGGCCACGTTGTCGGCGGCGAGCTGCAGGAGTTCCGCCTGGCGCACGAGTCCGGCATGCGGCAGCCGGCCGGGATAGATCGCGAGCCGTTCGACAATCTTCTCGACCATCTTGGGGATGCGGTAGAGCGCAAAGGCCAGGGCCTCGATATCCTCGCGCTCCAGCGGCGTCACAAAGGTCCGGCACAACTCCTCGGTGATCTGCTGGGTGATGCGCTTGTCCTTCCGGCGGGTGTGGACAAAATCGTCGATTTTATTGGGCTGGTCGTTGGCGGCGTGCTCCTGCAGAAAGCGGCCGAGCAGGGCGGTGCTGGCCCTGGCCTCCTCGGCGCTCGCCTCCAGTAGATCGAAGAACTTCTCCTCTTTGCCTAGCAGTTTTCGAATTGAGAACATGGGTGGTGTTTTGGCTATTCACAATTGTGGCGAAGGTGAAACAAAATCGCGGCGCGGCCGGAGCTTTTTCCGATCGCTAATGCCGGCCGGTGGCGCCGCTGCTGCCGGCGCCCTCACGCCCACCGGCGCAGCCGCGCCCACCACAGGCCGAGCCGCTCGTGCACGGCGGCGGTGCTGCGCTCGAGCGACGGCACGTCCCAGGTGAAATCGGACAAACGCCACCGGAGCGGGGGGCAGTAGAGATAATCGGTCGGGCAGGGGAGGGTGTGCAGACCCTGCGCGGCGCACAGGGCCATCGCCCGCGGCAGGTGCCAGGCCGAGGTCACGACCGCCACCGGCGCATCCCCCAGCCGTGCGCGCAGGCGGGCGGCTTCCTCCTTGGTGTCGCGGGCGTCGTCAATCATGAGAATGCGGGTGCGTTCCACCCCGAGCGACACCGCCGAGTCGGCCAGGATCTGAGCGTGCGTCGGGCCGCCGTTGTCGCTGGGTCCCGACACCACCAGTCTTGCCGCGGGCAGCAGCCGCAGCAGCCGTATGCCCTCGGTCAGGCGCGCCCGCGCCGACGGGCTCAGCCGGCTCAAGGCCGGCCGGTCATCGCCGTCATCATGTCCGCCACCGAGCACCACCACATAGCGGCAGGCCGTCAGCGGCGGGGGGAGCGGATCGCCGGGGTGGAGGTCGCCTACGGCCGGGTAACGCGATTCCAGCGGCGCAATCAGCCGCCCGCTCACCCACTTGTTGCTGGCGGCGAGCAGCACCAGCACCGCGAGCGTCAACAGCGCCCGGCCGGTGCGCCGCCACCGGCGGCTTCTGATCAGCACCGCGCCGATGACGCCGCACACCAGCACGAATTGCAGTGGCAACAGGAACGGCGAGAAAAACTTTTTCAGCCAGAACATGCCGCCAGCTTGGCTGGAAAACGTCGAAAGCATAGCCCGAAAATGACCCGGCGCGCGGCCGGCCGCGACCCCCCGGCGGCCGGGGAGGTGCACCGGGAATCGGGATTGACAGCGAAAGGCACCGGTCTGAGCTTTCCCGGCTCTTTCACGGCGACCGTAGCTCAGTCGGTTAGAGCACCAGATTGTGGATCTGGGGGTCGCGGGTTCGATCCCCGTCGGTCGCCCCATTTTCAGTTCCCCACGTTGAAGCATGTATTACGTTTACATCCTCGCGTGCCTTGACAGCGGGCGCTCCTACGTCGGCCAGACCGACGATCTCCTGCGACGGTTCCGCCTCCATCGCGAGGGCTCGACACGAACAACGCGCGAAAAGCTCATCCGCCCCGTGATGGTGCACTGGGAGGCGTACCCGACGCGGGCGGACGCGATGCGCAGGGAGCGCTATTTCAAAGCCGGGTCTGGTCACCGCGTGAAACACGAGCTGATCACAGCGGGTTTACGGGTATTTGGCGCTTCCGGTTAGAGCATTCTGCTGGACAGCAGAATGGATCTGGGGGTCGCGGGTTCGTTCTGCTGGACAGCAGAACGTCGGTCGCCCCATTTTCGGTTACGAAGGGGGAATCAGGTTCTCGGGGTCTGGGGTGAGGCGGAGGAATATACCCAGGAACCTGAGCCAGTTTGGCATCGGGGTTGGCATAAACGGTTGAATCACGCGAAGGAACGGGGTACAGCGGCTTGGGGATAACCACACTGTTCGCCAAAAGAAGGTCTTGCTATGCAAAAAGAAATCACAGACCCCATCGAGCAAGAGCGGATCGTTTCCGAGTTCGCCGCGCGGAGCGAGCAAGAGCGCACCGAAAAGAAGAAGAGAAAGGCGTGGACGCAGCAGACAGTTGTGTTCCTGAGTATCGCCCTTGTAATGCTGATCCTCGACGGATTCAGCGGATCCAGCAGATTCATCGGATCCAGCGACGGGATTCATCAGTTTCGCATTATGGGCATACTCTTCCTCGTGCTCTGGCTTGGACTGCTTGGCGCGAAACTGGGGGCAATCGAAGAGAAGCTCGATAGGCTCTCTGACACTGAGAAGAAATGAGCTCTACCCTATCCAGTTTGGCATGAGTCCAAACAACGCCCCCGCCGCTTTCACCATCCACTAATCGGTTGAACTACGCGAAGGGACGGCGTATACACGCTGTCGGATAGGCAAGCTTCCACGAGATTGTTCATTCCTTGACCGACAACTTACGTTCAACCCTCAACCGTTGGTGGTTTTTTTAACATGAAATCCTTAAGAATTGTCATTGGCCTGATTTTATTGAGCGCGGTAAGCATCGGCTTTCAAGGCTGCGTCACGTTTCGGGCGGCGAACAGCGGTGTTACCACTCAGGAGAACTTCCTCACCGGCCATTTAGTCCCGATGACAACATTTTCGACGACAGATATCATACGCTTTTACGTCAGTGTCACTTGGGAGCCTGTCACTCAAGAACCGGGTTGGGAAGATGTGATTTGGAATTGGTATAAAGATGGGAAACTGGTGGGTCACCGTGAAAACGAACGGGCCTATTTTAAGGGAGCTCCCAATACGCGAACTGTGAGGCTGCCAGCATCAGCTTTGGGCACCGGTCATTTTAGAGCGGAGTGCTTGATTAACGGAGAGCAAGTCGCGGCTGCCGAGTTCGACATTAAGTAATGTCTGTCGCGGCTAATGGGGACGTGTAACCCAGCCGCCTCGCTCTCCTCCACTTCGACTATAACGGAAGTGGAATCGTCCCGCCGTTTTCGTTATCCACTACTCGGTTGAACCACGCGAAGGGACGGGGTACACGCACTGGTGAATATGTTCGGACTCAAATTCAGACGTGTTGTGCTCTCACCGTATCAACGACGGAAGAATGCTCGTGTCCTGCTGATATGTTCCCTCGTTCCTGCTTTTCTCTCTGTCATTCGATGTGTGCAGTGTGCCGGTCGATCGGATGAAGGTGGACGGGATTGGTACGGATTCCTTGCTGGAGTCTGGATGGTCCTTGCGCTGGTCAATTTGTACGTGATGTGGAGGAATCGAGATACACGTCCGGAGTGGCCTGAACATCCTCAGCTGAAACGATAGGACCAACCCTCCCTCGGTTTTATCAGGCTGTCGGACTTAGGTTGAACGCGGGATGAGGGTGTGCGTCTGAGTAAAGCATGAGCACACGGTATGTGAACGTGGATCGGGCGACGCCCCTGTTGTTACCCGCCGACCTGCGGGAGTGGGTGCCAACGGACGATGTGGTGCACCTCGTGATTGAGGCGGTGGAGGGGATGGCCTTGTCCGCGGCGCGGGTCAATGAGCGCGGGACGGGCAGCGCCCAGTATCCGCCGGGGATGCTGCTGGCGCTGTTGATCTACTGCTACAGCCAGGGGCTGTATAGCTCGCGGCGGATCGAACGGGCCAGTTACACGCACTTGGGGGTGCGCTACCTGACTGCGGACACCCACCCGGACCACGACACGATCGCGACTTTTCGGCGGCAGAACGCGCCGCTAATCCGGCAAGCGTTCGTGGAAGTGCTGCAACTGGCCGGCGCCCTGGGCGTGCCGCGGCTGGGCACGGTCTGCGTCGATGGCACCAAACTCAAAGCCAACGCGAGCAAGCGGGCCACGCGCACGGAAGCCGAACTGCGGGCCGAAGTGGCGGCCTTGGCGCGCGAGGTAGACGCCCGTCTGGCCCAAGCCGAGCAAGCGGACGTGCAGGCCCCGCCTCAGGAGCAGTTGCCCGCGGAGCTGGCCGACCGACACAAGCGCCGCGCCAAGCTGCAGGCCGCCCGCGCCGCCCTGGCGGCTCGGGCCGCTCAGCAAAACCGTGCGCCGCGCGACACCGACACCGGCAATCCGAGTGATCCGGCTAGTCGGCTCATGCCCGATGCGCAGGGTCACTTTATCCAAGGCTACAACGCGCAGCTCGCGGTCAGCGCGGAAAGCGGCCTGATCGTGGCCGCGCACGTTTGTGCCGAGACGCAGGATCGCCAACAACTCGCCCCCACCATTGCGGCCATTCCCGCGGTGGCCGGGGTGCCCCAGACCGTCGTGGCCGATGCCGGCTACGACCACTCCGCGCAGATCGTGGCCGTGCAGCAGCGCACGGGCGCGGCCGTGTACGTGCCGCTGGTGCGCGCCCCAGGCCGACGCGATCCCGATCACGGTCGACGCCGGCGGGCCGCGGTGGAGGAGCGCACTCGCCGGCAACACCAACTCGACCGCACCCCCGCCCAGCGTTGGTTGCGCGTGCGCCGCCAAGTGGTCGAGCCGGTGTTTGGCACGCTCAAGCACACCTGGGGATTTGCCCGCTTCCGGCTGCGCGGGCTGGCAGGCGTGAACGTGGAGTGGCAACTGCTCGCGGTGGCCTACAACCTCTGCAAACTGTGGCGGCGACCGCGGGCGCTCCCGGCCTGAGCCCGGCCGCGCGCCGCCCCGGCGTCTTCTCCACGGCAGGCCAGCGCTGCAGACCAGCCCAAAGACGCCTTCCGACCGCCAGACTGATCCACCCACAACGCTCCCCGCTCACCTCAACACTCTTCGTACTCCAAGTCCGACAGCCTGCGCAGGGCGAAGGCGGGCATGACCCTTCAAGCCAACCAAGGACCAGCAACGGAATGCAGTAGCCGCTGCCAAGCCCATCCTAACGCGTCTGAGCACCGCGCCACGGAGTTTCGGCAGCGATGTCTTGGTCTCGGCATCCGAGGAGTGACATTGCACAGCTACCGTTACGCTTGGGCGGAGCGGGCGAAGGTGGCCGGCTATCCCGAACGGTTCGCGCAACTGGCCTTGGGGCACAACAGCAAGGCGGTCCATCGCGCATTTGCCCGAAGAGCGCAGGTCACACTACCACCATTGGAGAACTACGAAAGGAACGCGGCGGCAGCTGCAATAATTCCGATGCCGCTGGCTACTGCCGGTTGAAAATGCATTCATACTCTCAGCGTCTTCCAAAAAAACCGTCACACCAACCTTGAAAGCGCGTAGAGGCCGACCTTTGACAGGATTTCCGCGAGGATCAGAGCTGCAATGAATGTGAGGACAGTCTTTCCCCCTTTGACGTTACAGGAAACGCTGAAGGATTTGTACATCAGAAAGACGATCCAGCAGGTCACCATAATTGTCGCTATCAACACGGTTAAAAAGATTCCCGCATCGGTCAGATTAAACTCAAGTTTTGCCTCTGGCGTCCTGAAATGCTCGACGAGATACCTGCCAAACCTTTCGTATCCCTTTGGAAGGGCGACTAAGCCAATGATAACGGCTGGCCAACGCGCTAGGGCTTGAGTGCCTAGTACGTCTATGACTCGGAAGGATGTTCCTGAGATGATTTTGCCTATGATCAGGAGAACGACCGCCATGCACAGCCAGTCAGTGAATCCTTCCGAGAGGAAAAACCACAAAGGCGCGCGGGCACCCGTATGGCTATCGAGCACTCCGTCGAAATGGGTTCTACTCAACGAGCCGATAAATCCAGCAAGAAGAATCATCAATACTCCGAGTGACAGCGCCTTGATTCCCGCGATATAGACAAACGGGTTGAACAAAAGAGTCGTTGGTTTCTTTTCGTTGTTCAGGTTCATTTGGCCTCCTTGGGATACGTGCTATGCGCGTTCAATTTTCCGATGACCTCGTCCAATCGGTTCCGGACAGTCGGGTAGCTCACCTTCAGGAGGCCCGCCATTCCCTTTAGACTCCCGCTGGCCTTAACGAATTCCAGAACGAATTCCTGATCGTCCTGTGGTAAGCTTGCCAATGCCGGAAGAGCGTACAACCCTTCCACTTCAGTCTCGCATTTTTCGCAGCGGAGGCGTCTCACGGCCAGTTTGCCACCGCAACTCGGGCAAGTTGTGGGTAAACTTTTCATGGCACTTGGTTAACTATTTTAATCTACAGGTCAATAAAAATGAACTAGCGGTTGATTATGTTGAGCCACAGGCTTGGCAGGACGCAATCGCTCGCCTAGCCGAGCGGTGCGGTGACTAGGACCCTATTGGGCACCCTGCGAGAAACGCATCTCAGTCATTTCGACGTTTCCCTTTTTTAACGGGGAACGTTCTTTCTTGTGCAGGTTCTTTTGTTTCCAGTGTTGACCGACCGCGTTCGTAACCTTGGCCACCTCCAAGACGAGGACGTGGACCACTCGGCCCGTACCTAGATCCACTCCCGAGTTGTTTGACCTTCTAACGTTCCTTCGACGCCTGCCGCTTCATTTCCGCGATAGCCTTCACCAAGCCGGAAAAGTCGCGCCGAACCTCGAGGCCCATCATCTTCGCGAAGCGCCGCGGCTCGCGGTCGACGAGCGAGCCTTCCACGTCCCGCTACTTCTTCGATTTCTTGGGCTTGCCCGATTGGGAGTTGCTGTCGTCGAAGATGGGTAACGGTCCCGAACCCAGATACTCCTCCACCACCGGATTGCCGATCTTGACCACCGGCTTGTACTTGTCGCTCGCCCGGATCCACGCGGGGACCTCGGTCTCGCGGGCAATAAGAGGTGCAGCGATGCTGAGCATCGTGGGCAGCGTGTCCGCCATGACCAGGCCGCGCGAAGGACACGCGATGCGGGTGCGCCACAGAAGGCGGCGCTCCTTGTGCGCCGCCGCCCGGAAATCGTAACCGAGCAGGACGGCCATATAGAGATCATCCGAGGCCGCGATGCGAAACTTCTCGGCGGCGGGCCGCAGATAAAGCAGCTCGGGGACGAACTCGATCTCGGGGAAAGTGGAATACTTCGAGATCAGGCCCAGCTTTTCCCCTCCGATGAATCGCAGCATCTGGCCCCGGTTCATTTGGACGGGCATGTCGGGATTCATGGAAAACCATTGCACGTAGAGGCTGCCCCAAGCGAACACCACGATCTGCGTGGGCGGGTGGACGGCGTTGGCGGGCAGATAGCCCTGTTTGGCCAAGGCCTTCGCAATCCAGTCGTACATCGTCTCTTTGCTAGGCAGTTTGTCACCGGCAATGAAGCCGCCGAGATCACGATATCCCATGCTGACCCCCACGTAATAGACGGGATGCTCCATCGACGCCGGCGGCAGCTTGGCTCCCACGGGCGTGATATCCGTGTCCACGATCACCTCGACGTCGTGGTGGAACAACCAGTCCAACAGACCCGCCCACGCGAGCGGGGCGCAGCCCGTCAAAGCGATCAGAAGCGAGATAAAGCGCAGCGCAGGCATGTTTCGCCGAAAACGTCCGGCACCGCCGCAGCGGAAAGCTCGGCCGAGGCAGGGTCAGGGATGGGTGACTTCGAGGCGAAGCAAATACGAAATTCCCTGACGAATCCAAGCCCTAAAATCGCCGATTCTGGAAACGCGGCAAGGGCGGTCCGCGCCACTGTCGTCTAGCCAAACTCCATTCCCTCTCCTTGGGCCTTCGCCCGCAGTTCCTCCTCACCACCGGCGAAGGCGCAAACCGACCTCTCTGAACACCGGAAGGTTCCCCTGCCCTTGGCTGCCGCTGGTTGAGATTATCCACGAACCTGCACCGCGCATATTCGGCATTGCGCGCCGGCAGCGCCGCTGAAGCAGTTCCACTACGGATTCTTCAGTACGCCGACGCGTTTGATCCCGCCCCGCCCACTGAATAGTGTGGCGCCAGCCGCGTCTCGGATGTCCATTGCTGGCCGAGCTGGAATAGTGTGACGTTGACGGCCAACTCCCTGCGTGCCTCATCTTAAACGTCGGCCACATGAAATGCTTCTTGATTCTCGCTGCGTGTATCGCTGGAGCTGCTGCCTTAGCAGCGCCGAACCGAGATACGGCATTTCCGAAAGATCCCCTTCCATCGTTGGTCGCACTGGCTGCAGAGCGGAAGATCCCCATCTCCGGCTTCGATACACCCCGGTCGGAACGATCCGTCAACAAAGGGGATACACTTGTAGTGCTATTCAGCCTTCTTGAGAAAGGTCGAAAATCTCAGTGGCTCTTGCAGGCTGTGTCGGCGAAAGACAGTGGCTCTCAAAATGAGCCGGTAATTCTTCAGCTGACTATAACGGGGCCGTTTTGCACCGACTTGAACGGGAGAGAGATTGTCCGCGACGTTAAAGAGGTGAAAACCTCGATTTCAGCAAACAGAGCGTTGCTCAGCTATGGGCTAGGTGACTGGTGCGAGGAGTAATAGCCGAAAGTTGTGGATGGCGGGTTGGGCGGGCAAGTTGGGGGTGCTCAAACCACAACCAAAATGCCCATCCACAACCCACCACAGGAAAGTCACCACGAAGAGGAACGATTCACAACGG
>Ga0208687_1001158_pt1 | contig 12765 bp, 7 predicted proteins | sample June2015DPH_6_10_FD_184695 | JGI IMG/M metagenome (GOLD analysis project Ga0208687, IMG submission 184695) | Peatland microbial communities from SPRUCE experiment site at the Marcell Experimental Forest, Minnesota, USA - June2015DPH_6_100... | ecosystem: Environmental > Terrestrial > Soil >...
GGGGGCAGCCTCCCCCACGACATCGCGGTCGTAAACTACGACGTAGGGACGACGGTGATCTCCAATAACACGACACGACTCGTTAACTACGGCCAGAGCTTCACCCAGGTGCTCGAGAACGCGACGCTTGAGAACAGCAGCACGAAGTTGTTTCGTCTGCATAACGTCAGCGAGGAGCAGGCGAATGAGCTGCTGCGGAGCAGGAGCATAGATGAGCTCATCGTCATTCCCAAGAATTTTTCGGGCGCGTTTATCTCGATGGTGAACGATTCGGCCAGAAATGCGATTACGTCAGAGGTTGGCGCGCAGGCTATAGCGAGCGGCACGGTTGGCCAAAACCAGCTCCAGAAAAACGTCCCCGAGGCGAGCAACGTCACTGCAACGCTTTCCGTCCAAGGGGATGCCAGTTACATAAATTTTGATACGGCGCAAGGCCTCGTCTCAACGATCTTTGCTCAATACAAAAACGACGCAACGGCAAAAGCGGTAGCAAACGCCGCGTCCGGCGGGGACTACAGACCGCTCGCTGACTACATTCCCACTGAGATGCAGCCCATCGCTGGGACACTGTCGTTCTCGCCGTTCGACTATATGGTGCCAGGGCTCATCATCGTCTCCATCTTAGCGCAGGTAAGCCTTGTCTCCGCTTCCCTTGTCCGGGATATCGAGAGAGGGACGTTGGACAGGCTAAAGCTCTCGATAGCCAGGGCATTTGAGCTCCTATTCGGGACGTTCCTCGCGTGGACGTTAGTCACCGTTGGACAAGTGCCCATACTCATCGCCGCCGCTACCGGATTAGGATACCGGTATGCGGGGGGTAGTCTCAGTTCGCTAGGGCTTGCAATGGTGATCGGGGTGATAGCAGGAATGGCTTCGATCGCGCTCGCGCTGCTGATCGCGTCTGTTGCAAAGAGCGAAATGCAAGCGCTGGAACTGGGCGCGATAGTCACTTTGCCGGTGGCCTTCCTGGGCGGGGCGTTCTTCCCCCTACCACCACAGGTCATCGATTTTTGGGGAATGACCTTCAGCGTGTATGACGTGCTCCCGTGGACCCACGCTATCTCTGCCCTTCGATCCGTTCTTACCTACGGAACCGGCTTGAGCGCAGATATCGTCTTTCAGATCACGTGGTTGATCGTCTTAACGGCAATACTGTTTGTTGTGGCCGTTGTGTGCTACTCGCGGGTGAGGCTGAGACCCGAAACGTGACCCAGCGCGTAGGATTATTGACCTATATAATTCTTGAATTTCTCATTATCCTGGGAAGCAGGAGTTTTTTGCCACTGCAGCACGTAGGATAGCCACCACTGCTTGGTGCTTGTCGCGACCATAAAGACGACTGTTAAGCGGGGAGAACTTGCTTCTACGTGTTTAGTTTTTTTTACAAAAGCCCTTTAATCGTGGTCAATCGCATCAATTACGTCGTGTCGCAAGCACCGAAAAAGTTCGCTTTGTACATACCCTTTGGTCGATCGATTATGTGAACGTCCTTGCTCTTGGAAGACTGTTCTCTACGTTACCAAACATTTTCTGCGTCAACAACCTTGTGAAGGGGTGCCAGAGAACCCGCGTCGACTCCATGAAACCTAGCAAGGCATGGGGACGTGGTCTGGAATAGAGTGATGGCCGTGGTGCAAGGATCCATTGCATTTTGTCTTGTATTGGGTGGCAGCGAAAAAATTATTTGTAATCCGTATCATAATAGGGCCTCCGACGACTAAGAGAGTGGCTATCTAGCGTACTCGAGAGCTTTTTAAGAAGGTTTTAACTAAAGCACGTGTGCCAACACAAGATTGAAACCGTAAATGACAGAATATTACTTAAGATGACGAAAAAGGCCTCAATTTCGGCCATCGTTTTGACAAAAAATAGCCAAGATACTATTAGAAATTGTCTGGAAAGCGTCAAGTGGGTCGATGAGATTATCATAGTCGACGACTACAGCATTGATTCAACGGTTAGCATTTGTCGTGAATATGCTCACAAGATTTTTGAGAGAAGATACGACGGTGATGCGTCACAAAAGAACTACGGAATAGAGAAAGCGAGCTCTGACTGGATTTTAGTCATCGATTCCGATGAAATTGTCTCTGATGAGCTGAAAAAGCAGATTCGGACGTTGCTATGTGCAGAGGACGCGTTGAGATATGGCTATTTTGTTCCTTTTAAGAACTACGTAGGAAAAAAATGGTTACGATTTGGCGGGCTGTATCCAGATTACCACTTACGGTTATTCAAGAGAGGCATAGCGAACTTCGAAAGGCCAATTCACGAAAAAATTCGGATTACTAATACTGGCTATTTAAGCGCGCCGGTTATTCATCATACGTATGAGAACTACAGACATTTTTACGACAAAGTCAAGGCGTATTCAGCGCGCGAATCACGATATTTAAAGGAAACGCAAGCAATTCCTCGTTTTTATTATTTGAGACTTTTTTTAGAGCCACTTGCGACATTTTTGAACGTATATGTAAAACTGCAGGGATTTCGCGATGGATTCGCTGGATTAGTAAATGCAGTTTTTCTCAGTGTTTATAACTGGCGTCTATATTACTTAATGAAAAATTGAAACGAGCGCACCCAGGTCGACGCTGAAAATTGAAAAAGACGCTCGAATGACAGCCGCTAAATCGCGCTCTAATAAGCCAGGATACTCTTTCGGTAGGACTGTGAGCATGGTCTCAGCGCCATTTGCGATACTGCTTCCTCCGGTTCTCTCAAAACACTACGACGACGAAATAGCGGATGTACGCACGATCTTGACGTATTCACTGAAGTATTATGCGGGAATAGCATTACCTTGCGTTTGTCGTAGCCCCCCACGTACAGAAAGTCCTGGTTGTTGCCATCGGGAGAGGCTGGCAGCCTACCACTTGCGTCTAATGTTGATGCGTAATGGATGACGACGGGTTCGACCTTGACGTTAAAGTTGCGTAATATCTCCTTTTTTGAAAACTCTTCGCAGTTAGCTTTTGACCGAACCCGTTCTAAAAGTCGTTGCAAATGCTCCGTATCATAATTGGTAAACCATTTATGATTTTCGTATTTTTCAAAAAAGGCAGAGTTATCAACATAGAACCTCCGTTTGCCACTATCCGGAGTATCTCATCTAGTGCTTGAATGTAAGTGCTCCCTAGTTGGTGTGCGGTTGTATGAGCTATAATCTTTCTCTATATGCTCGAGCTTAGAAATGCACCAAATAAGTCGAAACGAGTCATATAGAGATGGAGTATGAGCTATTTGGCCGATCCCAGGCTTCATGATAAAGATGAGGATTATGGGTTGGGCACTAATATCTATCCCCCCAAATCTTTAGGTCTTCTAAGTTTGTCAGCAATTGCAAGTGCTTTCATAGTGTTTGCGTGACCTACGTCTAGAATCTTTATATAACGCCGAGGTATTCCAAGCCAGAAGAAGCTCTATAACTCGTTCTGGCAATTTTCTTCCGTATATTTGGGGCAATGTAATGCTTGAAATTCAAGCAGAAGGATTCAGCTGAATCGCCCTTTGAACTTCTTTGAAGATGCGTAATTGCAGCAAGTCGGACGCTAATTTTTTGCGGAACCAACTTAATGATTTTTTAAACATAGCTCCTTCAAAATCGATTCTTTTCACACCATGAGCCGATTTTTCTATGGGTCAATGGCGATATAAACCCAACTCACGTAACGTTAATGTTTTTTATAGTGTCCCCTTCATTTGATGCAACCATTCTATTGGTTATTGATACAGATTTCTAGCCTGAACTGGGGTTGAATATGTAGAACGTGATGTTCCAGTTTAAGATTTTTGCGTGTATTTGTTGTACTGCAAGGGCTCAGATCATCTTCAAGGCTGTGCCCAAGTTTTTCTCATTTTGCCCCATTTCTGCATTGTTTGACAAGGCTAATACCAAGGCACTTAGTGCTATAATCATGACTTTTAGCCTGGCAGTGTGATTAACCTTACCTCAATCTCTACGCGTTTGTGGTCAAGAAAATGTTCTATTGCTAGCTCACTCTACAGAAATTGGTTTCGGGATTACTGCCTCTTACGCCATAAGTTGTCAGAAGCTGCTATCGGAGATGCTAGCGTCGTTCGTGTAGGAAGCGTGGTCATAAAGATATCTCCTTCTGGGAACTTATTTCGGGCAATCAAGCAAAAAATGTAATATCCTTCGATTTAGTCAGACAAAAAGCCCACAAGGAGGATAACTCTTATCGCGATCTTTTTTTTGCTATGTCACTTTCAGTAATATGCCGATCTTTATGAAGAATCGCTCTGAGCAGGCTCATGCCATACGGTAACTGGTCTCAAAAACTGCATTCGAAAGCAATCCGGGACCGCATCATCGTGAGTTACAAGTTCATTTCATAAATCGTTTGACGTCGTTACTTTTTTATTTGAGCATCAATCATTGTGTATAACTTGTTGATTAAGAATCTTACCAAGTTTCATTCTGGTGAGACCTAATCCAGAACTGCTTCTTGAGCGGTCTGTAATCTCATCTTGCTCCAAAGGAAGATCCCGTTGCACAAAGCACCAAAAATTGCCGCAATGATAAACGCTAAAGCTGCACCGACCGGCCCTATTATTGGAAGTAACCAAACGTTGAGGGCAACAAGTATAATCAATACGAATACGTTTATCAGCCAACTGATCCGAACGACCCCGAAATTATAGCCAACGATGCTAATTGCCTCCACGAGCAGATAAATGCACCATCCCAAACATAATAGCCGCGCCACTAGTATGCTGCTTGCGTATCCCGCGCCGAAGACGAACGGCATCAACAACGGCGCGAAAACGGTGTAGAATAAAGCTCCAATAACCGTAAAAATGGTTAGTAGCATAGCTCTACGCAGGAGATCCTTATTTCCTTTAAGAGTCGTTGTAGCAGCTACACGCGGCCAAAGCGCGGTATTTATAGCCGACATCAGTATGGAAATGGGAAGCGCGACGTAACTAGCTACAGTGTAAATGCCAATTTGGCTCGTGATAAGGAACATCCCCATAATCCATACGGTAACGTTCTGTATACCCACATAAACCATTTGATCTAGGAAATTAAAGCGTGCAAAAGAACCTATGCTTGACGAATCTAACGCGGAAGTATCGCCCCCCTTAATCGCTGGAGGTGTGAGGGCCCCCCGTAATTTGAAATGTTTCGATCGCCAAGACATGTCGAACTTGAAGAACGCGGCTTTTGGAGTGACCGTTATAAACGCCAACGCACCGATGCCGGCAGCGATCACGCTCACGATAATAACAAGCTCCACGTGCCAAAGGGCGAAAATGGCGACAAGCAAGATGCCTGCAAATGTAATCAACGCCTGTGCCACTTGAATAATGCTGTTCATTCTGAAGCGCCTAATTGATTGTGAGTAAATAATCGGGACGTGCGCAAGAGTGGTGAAAATGCCTATCAAGAGGCTCAGCTGCAATATTGGGGTGAGACTGTTATCGTGCCATATTGTGCCTGCTATCGTAGGGGCCAAAACAAAAACAACGAGGGACAGAACCAGGACGAACAGCATCCGCAGGTGAAACGTCCAGCGCAGAATTGCAAACTGTCCCTCGACGTCGCCTTGTGAGGCAGCTCGCGAAGCGTAGCGTACTGCAGTCCCTCCAATCCCCAAATCAGATACGAGGATAGTAAAAGACGAAACGCTTATGGCGAGCGCGTATTGCCCCATTCCAGATGGTCCTAAGCCTCTGGCTATCAGCGCTGCCGTTATGACTCCAGTCAGCAAGGCCGCAATTCCAGGCAACGTTGATACAATTACGTCCTCTATGGCTTTAAGAGACTCAAAGAGGACCTTTTTAGGTAGTGCGATAGCAGATTTAAACGACCGCATGATCTAGCATTGTGACCTGCGTATAAATTCGACTTACGAAGTTGCTAGCAGCATAAGACAGACTTCAGACTTATATGGGCTTCCATTTGCGAAGGCCTCGCGCCCACCGAAGCGGTCACTCAAACCTTTAAGCAGTTGACCAGATACAGCTGTCATAACGCCTACCGCAACGCGATTTCGATGGAGAGTATCTTCTATTGCCGACTATTACTAAAAGAGTTCGGGATTCATATAGAGCCTCAGAGTCTTTGCTAGCAGTCAATCTGGACGTTTCCTCAAGGGCGGGTTTGACTACCCCTCTTATCGAACCTAGCGGACTACGCTTCTTAGCCACCACGATATGATACTCGTTGTCTGTCTTTAACGCGCTTCTGTACCTTCACTGGCACTAATTGCTCGTCGTAGACTGCTGTCCCCGTCCATTTGCTCGCAGTTCCGACGGTGAGAAGTCACGTCCGCTTGCGCACTACATCGTCTCGGCATCGAGTTGACGTGTGTGCAGTCATTGATCTGAAGCTTATGCGTTCTCTCTTGTACATCTACCTCCGTGTAATTCTAAGCAGTTAGAAGATTCGCAGCCGCGCTGGTCGAAAGCACGCACGCGCTAAAAACCGCAGTTTTTCAGTTGGACGACGTCATTTAATGGAGTCTGAGGCCCGTACATAAAAATCAGAGCTATGGGGGATAATGCCAAGGAAGTACGTAAGAAGCCCCAGGAGCCCTTGCATAGTCCAACATCCATTGCCCTGATATTAACCCGATCCCTTCAAAACACTCATAATGAGTCTGATCTGCGTAGACAGCAAAATAATTGCCCGTCGTTGGAGACGTGGTGCGTGAAGCAACCAACCATTCTCCGCTAGCAAATTCTTAGCACTGAATAGCGGATAATCAAAATCTTTGGTAAGCGCAAAGGATTGCCCGCTGTTGTTTTTTGCAATCTCGTAGCTAAGACCGCTGTAACAAGAATCGAAGATAATACCGTGAACACAGCAAGAGAAGAGATACCGTGCGATTCCAAAGCCTCTGTTTCATGACTCACTGGCTTTGGAGGTCGAAAAGCACTTCTTAAAGTCGAATGCGTCGGGACACGCATCTGTTAGATCCGAAGAGGGCCGCCTTCGGTGTTACAGTTAGGAATGCCAAAGCTCCAAGCGCTGTCGGAAAAATGTTCGAAGAATAATAAGGTCGAGACGCCAAGCGTGCAAAAATGCGATTGTGGATAAGCCGACGAATGAGAGCACCGCTTGAACCACGAAAATGATACTGTTCATCCTAAACCTGCGGATTGATTGGAAGTCGATGTAAGGACGTGTGCAAGCCAAGCCGAAAATTCTTATACGTAACCTCAGCTTATGAGGGAAATTAGATTGTTGTCGTGCGCACAACACCCGCGACGATCGGAGCAAGCACAAATGTTACTGCAGATATCAGTAGCGACTGGCGCATGCGGATCCGAAATGCCCATTGGAGCACACCCGAAAGCTCAGCAAGCAGTAGTATTCAAGTTTTTGCGCCGCATTCTTCGCTCGTGCAGCCTAGCTTTGTGCTTGCAAAAAAAACATCTGAGACCTGTGTTGTGCGTTGTTAATATTAGAGCAATTCAATGCCTTTTCTGGACACAGAATTTAAATGTCACCGAGTCACGTGGCCTCATGAGTCGCACCAACAAAGCTTCTACCATACATTTGCTGTCTTTCCACGATCACTCGTAAGGTCGGCGATTTCGTTCGAGATGGTTCGGGTTTCCTGACTGGCTTCTCTAGAATGTGCGAGTCATAGATTCTCTGTTGCCTTTCAGTTTCAGACGTTTAACGCAAAGTAGTAAGCGTCAGCAGTTTTCTGAGCAACCTTCTCCCAAGTGAAATTGTTTTCTATATGTTTACTCAACGCGCTAGTTTTTGAGCTATTATATGCCAAGATAAGGGCTTTTTTAATGTCGTCCACACTTCTAGGGTTGACGTACCACACAAAGTCTCCAAAATACTCTCGCGTCCCCCCTATTGCTGTTATGACAACATTTGCCCCAGCAAGCCCGCCTTCCAAGGCGGCCAACCCAGGGGTTTCGTAGTAACTTGGTAAGGCAACAACTTTCGCAGCTTTGTACGCAGACATCAGTAGATCTGAGTGAGGCATAGGTGGGATAAAGAGCACATTTTCGTTAGCTTCTCCCTTGCACGACTCTACGTATTGCTGAAACTCTGCACCACCAATGATCACAAGGCGGGCCTTCAACCCGCTACGCACAAATGCTCGTATAAGCCTTATCACGTTCTTACGAGCCTCGACCCTTCCAACGTAAAGAATGAAATCTCTCACGTTATACTGCATTTCAAAGAGTTTCTCGTTACCGTCCTTGAACTGCAGGTCGGCCCCGTTCGGAACGATCACGTATTTGTCTGAAGGAATCTCAAAAAAAGTGTTCGATAGGAGTTTAAGCTCTTCCACAGTGTTCGGCAACACAAGATCAGACGTTCTTAGGAGCTCTTCAACGTGGCTTAGAGGGTCCAAGTATTGTAGGTAATTCCGTGTAAATCGAAAACGCGTAAAAAAGTCAAACAATTTCCAAGAGAAGGCGAGACGGGCACCCATGCTTTCCTTTATCCACGCGTCGCTAGAGAAGAAGACTGGCGTAGTGACGACCTTTACACCTAGCGTATTTGCGAAGCGCGCAAGTCTACAGCTTTCAAACGGGAATGCCGTAGGATTGAATATATGGATTATGTCGTAGTCCTTGATGTCGTCGCGCCACATGTCAAACAACTTGACGTGGACATCCGGGTGTCTCTTGTCGATCCAGTTCTTGGTCTTTAGAATTTGCACTTCTGCTCCACCGAAAATGCTCTTGTGCATCTGATGGTTAACGAAAAGCACGTTGACAGTCATGCCCGTCCCTTCGCACATGCGTCACGCAGTTCAGTGGCTTGAGGCGTCCTGCTCACGTTGTTGTCCTCGTTTTTTTTTCGTGTTGTCGAACGCCGGCCCAAGCTAGAGCTCGCAAGCCTCAATCAAGTGCTCCTTGAGGCCAGCGCGCGATTTTTTTGAGTCGTGTATTTCCGGTCATTTACTTAAATTCTGTATTCGATGTCATTCGCAGCGTTATCCTGCGCGATATAATAAATATTGGTTCGTTACTTACGTTGTTCAAGACGCTACCCTTTCTGTTTCTAGCATCCCACAACTCACATTTGCCGTTTCTCCCTGAAGCCTGTCTCAACAGAACCCTGTTGACGTTGTGGCAGTATCTCTCGTTGACTAGTTAGTGATTCCTGTGCGCAACTAGCCTTTCCCGTAACGCGTGACCAGACACTGTAAGATGAGCAACTTCGGTATCAGCAACGTATGCCAATGTGCTCATATATGTAATCAAATACGCAAAAACAGGCCTATTTCAGCGTACCGAGGACGGTTTTGTTGCTCTGATGCTGTGCTTTGGATTAGATTTTGTAAGCGGGATAGGCATTGTCGCATCTGAATACTTTTAAATGCTTCCGTAATTTTGAATGCTTCGGCAGATGCCCGGCACTCACGAATCGTCGCTATTCTTTAAAAAAGAACCAACGCAGCCCGGCGTTAATTCACACGAATCCCATGTCGTTTAAGAGCACGGATACTGTGCTGCGGATACTCTTAAGCGTCGGCCCCTCATCCCAACTAATTAGGTCGATATTTTGACAAATGCGAAATAGATACCTAGCAACGGATTATAGGCACTGCATCAAGCACTGAGAGTTTTTAATGGCGCCCAAGCGGTACTTGTTGATAGTACGACTGTCGATGGTCTCCATAGTGATTATCCCGAGCTCAAAGATTGGGGCCTAGCAAGTTCGCAACTTAAGGATTATTTTAACGTTGTTAAAACACTTTTAAGCCAATTGGTATACAAAGAACGAGGCAAGCAAGCATCGAAAGATCGGTAATTATGAACATTGACGACGAATGGCTAAATTCAAAATATAAAACTAAAAAAAAGATCAGATGAAAGTTGCGATATTCCACAATTTACCGTCTGGAGGAGCTAAGAGGGCGCTTTATACGTTTAGTAAGTTCCTGACGAAATCAGGTCATACCGTAGAGGTCTTTGTCCCCTCTACCGCGAATGAGAGGTACTTGCCTTTAAATGATCTTGTAAGTAAAGTTACTATATTTGACGTTAAGAGGACCATTTCTGGCTTAATTTCCTCTGAACTAAGAAATTTTCCATTATGGATGACAGCGGATTTGGAAAGAACAGAACAGAATATCGCTGACACCATTAATGCTCAAGACTTCGACGTCGTCTTATGCGAACAGGATCGTTATACCCTATCACCATTTTTTTTAAAGTATATTAAGAAACCGACGATCTATTATTGTCAACAACCTGCGAGGCAAGAAGCAGCTCTACGCAATATGGCAAACGAACTTTTTCCACGTCCTCAAAGCCTACGCGGAAGAATTATTGACTATTTTATTGACTATTGGGATAGACGAGCGCCAAAATTAGACAAAAAGAACGCTTCCTTTGCAGAACACATTTTGACAAATTCTTATTTCTCAAGAGAGTCAATCTTGAGGAGTTACGGGCGTAACTCTTTTGTTTCGTACCTCGGAGTCGATACTGAGATATTTAAACCACTTGGTATCCCCAAAGAAGATTTTGTTTTATCGGTGGGCAGACTGATCCCAAGCAAAGGATTTGACTTTATAGTTAGTTCGTTAGGCACGATTGACGCAAAAATACGTCCAAGATTGATTGTCGTCTCAGATGAAGTCGATATTCATTTTAAAAATTCTCATTTTAAAAATTCTTTGGAACAACTTGCACAAAGAATTGGAGTTGAACTGCGAATAGAGATCTTAATCGCCGATGATGAACTCGTATCACTTTACAACAAAGCAAAATTAGTTCTCTACGCGCCATATCTCGAACCTTTTGGATTAGTACCATTAGAGGCTATGGCGTGTGGAACGCCTGTAGTTGCAGTAAAAGAGGGCGGGGTACGAGAGAGTGTGATGCACGACAAAACGGGCATTCTTACGCAACGAGATGAGAATATGTTTGCGCAAGCTGTTATGGACCTTCTCGCAAATGAGGGAAAAATACGAGAAATGTCTCAAAATGCGATCGAATGCATTGAGGAGTATTGGACCATGGAGAAAGCCGGAAAAAGACTGATGCGGCATATTACTCGTGTTGTCGACGAGGGAGAACATCGATACCAGCTAGACAAATTGAATCCTCGGCAACCTGCGGCTCGAAATTGATGCAAAATATATGAGCAAAAAATGCCATCGTGCGAAATCGAGATGCAAAGAAGCGATCCGCAAATGATTTCAGCCGCGTGCAACAACAATACACGTGTCGTTCCCTACGAAGCTTTAAAAAATCAAACTGCTGAGTTTGAGTTTATAAAAAAGACAATACAAGAAAGAGGTCGTGCTCATTTGTACGCCATTCACTGCTGAGCGTGCTGCTCAGGCACGGAGACGTAACCGCGTGTATTTCGGCGCCGTGCAATTCGCATAAGCGAGTTCATTTTTTTATATCGACAAACAGATTTACGCTCCGCTTCCAACCACGTTTCTATTCTTGTCCGTAGTTGTGGACAGAGGCAGTCGCACCGCCTCGAACTTTCGAACCTACCGTTGAAGCCAATGTATATGCGGACCACGTGCCAATCTTGAGGCCATTTAGATCCGTTATAGCACAAACAGAACGATTCTACCTGGGTGGTTGGTTGTTGATGCGTAACGTTCATCAATGTTAACGCGCTCCCCACTCATTGCAGAGAATGGTTTTTTTGCTCATTCTTTAGAAGCAGCAGGGGATTCCGTTGCAGATTACTAGGAGACAACCTAAACGTTCAGAGAATAAACTTGTCCAAGGATGTTAAATGGATTTATAAGCTGTCCAAACAAGAATTCGAATACCGGTGTCGAGGAAATGATCAAAAACGACTGCTCAGCCGTACCACCGCCACATTCCCTCGGCTGCCGAACTACAGAGGATGGCTTCGGAGGGAGGCTGGCGGGTCGTTGAGTTCCGCAAGGACTCGCACGGGGATACGCGGGTGCCGTTCGTCAATTCGGCGTTTTTGTGGCGATATAGCAAAAGCGCCGGAGGATTCCTGGACGGCTCTGCGACCCCGTGAGTTCACACCGAAACCGCATTCTGGCCAACCCGAGTCTGATTTTCTGGGGCTTGTTTGGCTCGTTCTTCTCGCGAAAAAACGAGATGGTGGCGTGGCCCGTGCCCCCGCTTAACCTTGGCGGTAACCATGGACGCACGGAAAGCGAGGCCCCCCAGAAAGCTTTGAGGTACTGTGGATCATGATTCACATCAATTCGGTTACTCACAGTGTACGACGTCGAGAGTTCTTTCAACAAATCAGACACCTTTTTTCTATGTATCAGGTATAGATTCAATCTTGCTTTAAGATGCGTGAAGCTTGACGGTAAACCTTTAAAAACCAGCGAATGATACAAAGGATTGTTGAACCTATATGATTCTTGAATTTCTCGTTATCCTGGGATGCATCTGGCTCATTGGTGGATGCTGTGTCGTAAGCCTCTGGATCATTGTAGATACGAGAACAAAAAAAAGAATATTTCCTTCCTATACTCCGGTAGTATCAATCATTGTCCCCTGCAAAGGAACGGACTACGGTTTTCAAGAGAACATATCAGCGTTTCTCACACAAGAGTATCCAAGATATCAAGCCCTATTCGTCGTTGAGTCAAAGGATGATCCTGCCTATAGCGCCTTAGATCAACTAACCAAAAATAAACCGAATGCTCACCTAGCCCTCACAAATCCTTTTTCGGGATGTAGTGCTAAAGTTGCTGCACTGCTCACAGGACTTGCGTCAACGGCAGATGCAGAGGTTCTTGTGTTTGGAGACAGCGACATGAGACCAGACACACACTGGCTTCAGAACCTGGT